>Ga0335397_10001952_pt1 | contig 28018 bp, 18 predicted proteins | sample MAT04_FD_205740 | JGI IMG/M metagenome (GOLD analysis project Ga0335397, IMG submission 205740) | Freshwater microbial communities from Lake Fryxell liftoff mats and glacier meltwater in Antarctica - MAT-04 (spades assembly) (version 2) ... | reverse complement strand
TCAGACACCGAGCGACCGCCCGATGATCTCCTTCATGACCTCGGTGGTCCCGCCGTAGATGGTCTGGACGCGGGAGTCGATGAACGCCTTGGCCACGGGGTACTCGAGCATGTAGCCGTAGCCGCCGTGCAGCTGCACGCACTGGTCGACGACCCGCTTCTGCAGCTCGGTCGTCCACCACTTGGCCATGGCCGCGTCCTGCACCGTGTAGCGGCCGGCGTTGTGCTCGGCGATGGACTTCTCGACGTAGTGCCGGGCGATCTCGATCTCGGTGGCCATCTCGGCGAGCACGAACCGGTTGTGCTGGAACGAGCCGATCGGCCGGCCGAAGGCGCTGCGGCCCTTGCAGTAGTCCAGCGTCAGCTCGAAGACCGCCTGGGCCGCGGCGACCGCGACGACGGCGATCGAGAGACGCTCCTGCGGAAGGGCGTTCATGAGGTGGATGAAGCCCTGGTCCTGCTGACCGACGAGGTTCTCGGCCGGGACGCGGACCTCGTCGAAGAACAGCTCGGCGGTGTCCTGCGCCTTCATCCCGACCTTGTCGAGGTTGCGACCGCGCTCGAAGCCCTTCATGCCGCGCTCGACCGCGAGCAGCGAGAAGCCCTTGGCGCCCTTGTCGGGGTCGGTCTGCGCGACGACCAGGACGAGGTCGGCGTTGATGCCGTTGGTGATGAAGGTCTTGCTGCCCGAGATCAGGTAGTCGCTGCCGTCCTTGACAGCCCGGGTCGTGAGGCCCTGCAGGTCCGAGCCGGCGCCCGGCTCGCTCATCGCGATCGCGGTGATCATCTCGCCGGTGACGAACGGCGGCAGCCAGCGCTGCTTCTGCTCCTCGGTCGTGAGGTCGAGCAGGTACGGCGCCATGACGTCGTTGTGGAGCGTGAAGCCGACACCGCTGGCGCCCGCCTTGGTGAGCTCCTCGCCGATCACGCAGTTGTAGCGGAAGTCCTTGATGCCGCCGCCGCCGTACTGCTCAGGCACGTCGGTCCCGAGCAGGCCCTGCTTGCCGCCCTCGATCCAGACCGAGCGGTCGACGATGCCGGCCTTCTCCCACTCGCCGTGGTGGGGGGTCACGTGCCGCGCGACGAAGCTGCGGACCGCGTCCCGGAAGGCGTCGTGCTCGGGCTCGTAGAGGGTGTGCTCCATGCGCGCCAGGTTAGCCGTCGTTCACACGGCGGGTCTAGGGTGGTCCCCCGCCGGCCCCCGAGGAGCACCCGTGCCCGTCCTGCCCGACACGCTGGACCTGCGACGGCCCGAGCACGAGGTCAACCGCCGGGTTGCGCTGGAGCACCTGCAGGCCCTCGAGGCCCAGCACGCGACCGCCCTGCAGGGCGGTGGGGCGAAGTACGTCGCACGCCACCACGACCGCGGCAAGCTGCTCCCCCGCGAGCGGATCGAGCTGCTGGTGGACCGCGACGCCCCCTTCCTCGAGCTCTCGCCGCTGGCTGGCTACGGCACGTCGTTCCCGGTCGGGGCCAGCGTGGTCACGGGCATCGGCGTCGTCGAGGGCGTCGAGTGCCTGCTCATCGCCAACGACCCGACCGTGCGTGGCGGGGCGACCAACCCGGTCACCGCCAAGAAGGTCGGCCGGGCGATGGAGATCGCCCGCGAGAACCGGCTGCCGCTGATCAACCTGGTCGAGTCCGGCGGCGCCGACCTGCCCACGCAGGCCGAGATCTTCATCCCCGGCGGGGCGATGTTCCGCAACCTCACGCAGCTCAGCGCGGCCGGGATCCCCACCATCGCACTGGTCTTCGGCAACTCGACCGCGGGCGGCGCGTACGTCCCGGGCATGTGCGACCACGTCGTGATGGTCAGGGAGCGGGCCAAGGTCTTCCTCGGCGGGCCACCGCTGGTGAAGATGGCCACCGGGGAGGACAGCGACGACGAGTCCCTCGGGGGCGCCGAGATGCACGCCCGCACGTCGGGCCTGGCCGACTACCTCGCCGTCGACGAGCGCGACGCGCTCCGCCTCGGGCGGCAGGTCGTACGCGGGCTGAACCACCGCAAGGCCGGTCCGGGGCCCTCGCGTCCCTCCGACGAGCCGCTGCTGGCGGCCGAGGACCTGCTCGCCATCGCCTCGGCCGACCTACGGGTCCCCTTCGACCCCCGCGACGTGCTCGCCCGGATCGTCGACGGCTCCCGCTTCGAGGAGTTCAAGCCGCTCTACGGCAGCTCGCTGGTCACCGGCTGGGCCTCGATCCATGGCTACCCGGTCGGCGTGCTGGCCAACGCCCGCGGCGTGCTGTTCAGCGAGGAGTCGGAGAAGGCAGCGCAGTTCATCCAGCTGGCCAACTCCGCCGACACCCCGCTGGTCTTCCTGCAGAACACGACCGGCTACATGGTCGGCCGGGACTACGAGCAGCGCGGGATCATCAAGGACGGCGCCAAGATGATCAACGCCGTGTCGAACAGCACCGTCCCGCACCTCACGGTGGTGCTGGGCGCGTCGTACGGCGCCGGCCACTACGGCATGTGCGGCAGGGCGTACGGCCCGCGGTTCCTGTTCTCCTGGCCCGGGGCGAAGTCCGCGGTCATGGGGCCGGCCCAGCTGGCCGGGGTCCTGTCGATCGTGGCGCGCCAGTCGGCCGAGGCCCGCGGCCTGCCGTACGACGAGACCGCGGACGCGCAGATGCGCGAGCTCGTGGAGGCCCAGATCGAGGGCGAGTCGCTCGCGCTCGCGAACACCGGCCGGGTCTACGACGACGGCATCATCGACCCGCGCGACACCCGCACCGTGCTCGGGATGTGCCTGTCGGTCGCGCACGGCGCGCCCGTCGCGGGCGCCCGCGGCTACGGCGTCTGGAGGATGTAGTGCGCACCCTGCTGGTCGCCAACCGCGGCGAGATCGCCCGGCGCATCTTCAGGACCTGCCGTGACATGGGAATCGGCACGGTCGCGGTCTTCAGCGACGCCGACGCCGACGCCCCCTACGTGGGCGAGGCCGACGCGGCCGTGCGGCTGCCGGGCAGCGCACCGGCGGAGACCTACCTGCGGGGCGACCTCGTCATCGCTGCCGCCCTTCGGTCCGGCGCCGACGCGATCCATCCCGGCTACGGGTTCCTTTCCGAGGACGCCGCCTTCGCGGCCGCCGTGGTCGACGCCGGCCTCACGTGGGTCGGACCTCCTGCCGCCGCGATCGCGGCGATGGGCTCCAAGCTGGCCGCCAAGGCCCTCATGGCGGGTGCCGGCGTGCCGTGCCTGCCCGGCGTCGACGCCACCGGCCTGTCCCCCGCCGAGCTGTCCGCGGCCGGCGCGCAGGTCGGCTACCCGGTCCTGGTCAAGGCCAGCGCCGGCGGCGGCGGGCGCGGCATGCGCGTCGTCCGGTCCGAGGGGGAGCTCGCAGACGCCGTCGACAGCGCCGCCCGGGAGGCGACCGCGGCGTTCGGCGACGGCACGGTGTTCCTGGAGCACTACGTCGACCGGCCGCGTCATGTGGAAGTGCAGGTCCTGGCCGACGCGCACGGCACCTGCGTCGCGCTGTACGAGCGCGACTGCTCGGTGCAGCGCCGCCACCAGAAGGTGCTCGAGGAGGCGCCCTCCCCCGCCGTGGACGACGCCCTGCGCGACCGACTGTGCGAGGCGGCGGTGGCCGCTGCGCAGGCGGTCGGCTACACCGGCGCCGGCACCGTGGAGTTCGTCGTCGCCCAGGACGGCACGCCGGCCTTCCTGGAGATGAACACCCGCCTGCAGGTGGAGCACCCGGTCACCGAGCTGGTCACCGGGCTCGACCTGGTCGAGCTCCAGCTGCTTGTGGCCCAGGGCCTGCCGCTGCCCGCGCGCGCCCTGACGGCGCAGCTGACCGGGCACGCGGTCGAGGCCCGGCTCTACGCCGAGGACGTGACGCGGGGCTTCCTGCCCGTGACCGGAACGCTCGTGCGGTTCTCGATCCCCCCTGGCGAGGGCGTGCGGGTCGACAGCGGCGTCGAGTCCGGCTCGGTCGTGGGCGTCCACTACGACGCGATGCTGGCCAAGGTCGTCGCGCACGGCGCCAACCGCGAGCAGGCCAGCGCCCGGCTCGCGGCCGCCCTGGCCGGCGCCCGCCTGCACGGCGTCACGACCAACCGCGACCTGCTCGTGCGCGTCCTGCGGTCACCGGCCTGGCTCGCCGGCGACGTCGACACCTCCTTCCTGGAGCGCCACGACCCGGCCGAGCTGGGCCGGCCGCTGGACCACGGCACGGTCGGGCTGCACGCCGTGGCCGCCGCCCTCGCGGGTGCCGCTTCCCGTCGTACGACCGCCATCGCCCTGCCTGGTCTCCCCTCCGGCTGGCGCAACCTGCCGAGCGCGCTGCACACGGCGTCCTACGACGTGGACGGCCGGACCGTCTCCGTCGGCTACGCGCACCGGCGCGACGGGACCGTCCTGGAGGTGGACGGTGCGGCCCTGCCCGGGGTCCGGGTCTGGGCCGCGGCCGCCGACCGGGTCGACCTCGAGGTCGACGGCGTCCGCCGCCGCTACGACGTCCACCTCTCGGGCCCGACGGCGTACGTCGACTCCGCCCTCGGCGCGAGCGTCCTGGTCGAGGCCGCGCGCTACCCGCTGCCAGGCTCCGGGCTCGCCGAGGGCGCGCTGGTGGCGCCCATGCCGGGGACCGTCGTCCGCGTCGACGTCGAGGTCGGGGCCGACGTGGAGCAGGGCCAGGTGCTGGTCGTGCTCGAGGCCATGAAGATGGAGCACCCGGTGCGCGCCGGCGTCACCGGCACCGTCATCGAGGTGCTCGTGAAGGCGGGCGACCAGGTGGAGGACGGTGCCGTCCTGGCCTCCCTCACCCCCACCCCGCGGGGCTAGACCTCCTGCACCTGCAGCTCGTCCTCTGCGTAGCTCTTGCGCAGGACCTTCTTGTCGAACTTGCCGACGCTCGTCTTCGGCACCGCGTCGATGAAGGTCCAGCGCTCGGGGAGCCACCACTTGGCGACCTTGTCCGACAGGTAGTCGGTCAGCTCCTCCTTGGTGGCCGTCTTGCCCGGGCGCAGCACGATGCAGGCGAGCGGCCGCTCGTCCCAGCGCGCGTCCGGGACCGCGACGACGGCAGCCTCGAAGACCGCCGGGTGGCCCATGAGGGTGTTCTCCAGCTCGACCGAGCTGATCCACTCGCCGCCGGACTTGATGACGTCCTTGCTCCGGTCGGTGATCTGCATCGTGCCGTTGGGGTAGACGACGGCGACGTCGCCGGTGCGCAGCCAGCCGTCGTCGAACTTGTCCGGGTCGTCGTCGAGGTGGTAGGCACCGGTGATCCACGGGCCGCGCACCTGCAGCTCGCCGACGGACTCGCCGTCCCACGCGAGCACCTGACCGAGGTCGTCGACGATCCGCATGTCGACGCCGACGATGACCCGCCCGGTGCGGCCGCGCCACGTCCACTCCTCCTCGGCCGGAGCACCCGCCGGCACGTGCGCGATCGCGCCCAGGGGCGAGGTCTCGGTCATGCCCCACGCCTGGACGATGTGCATGCCGTGGTCCTGCTGGAAGCGCTTCATCAGGCCCAGCGGCACGGCCGAGCCACCGCAGGCCACCAGACGCAGCGACGTCAGGTCGGTCTTGTGCTCGTCGACGTAGGTGAGCAGGTCGTTCCAGATGGTGGGGACCGCTCCGGCCACGGTCGGCGCGAGCTCGGAGATCATCCGGGCGAGCGGCTCGGCCTGCAGGAAGCGGCCGGGCAGGACGAAGTCGGCGCCGGCCATCCAGCCCGAGTAGGCCAAGCCCCACGCGTTGGCGTGGAACATCGGCACGACCGGCAGGATGTTGTCGCGCTCGGAGAGGCTGAAGCCATTGCCGGTGCAGCTGGCGATGGAGTGCAGCCAGGTGGACCGGTGGCTGTAGACCACGCCCTTGGGGTTGCCGGTGGTCCCGCTCGTGTAGCACATGGCCATCGGCGTGCGCTCGTCGAGCTCGGGCCAGTCGTAGCTCTCCGGGGCTGACGCGAGCAGGTCCTCGTAGCGGTGGACCGGAACGTCGCCGAGCCCACTGGTGTCGGCGTCGCCGATCAGCACGTAGTGCTCGACCGTCGTGAGCTCCCCCGCCACCTTGGCCAGCAGCGGCAGCACCGTCGCGTCGACGATGACGACCTTGTCCTGGCCGTGGTTGACGACGTAGGCGAGCTGCTCGGGGAACAGCCGCAGGTTCAGCGTGTGCAGCACCGAGCCCATCGCCGGGACGGCGAGGTAGGCCTCCAGGTGCTCCTGGGTGTTCCACAAGAACGTGCCGACCCGATCGCCCTGCTCCACACCGAGGGAAGAGAGCGCTCCTGCCAGGCGGGCTGCCCGTCGGGCCACCTCGGCGTAGCTCGCCTCGCGGACGGTGTCACCCTCGAAGGTGCGCACGACGCTGTGGGCGTAGACGCGGGCGCCGTGCCGCAGCAGGCTCCCGATGGTCAGCTGGGCGTCCTGCATGGTGCTCACGACGGGGTCGGTCACGGAGGGCCTCCTGCTCGGCGGACGTGCTCATGCTGCAAACCTTCCCCACGACGCCCGCGGCTTCAAGCCCGCCCCCGTCGCACGTACGGTGGACAGGTCCGCAGGGTCGGCGCGAAGGGGGCCACGTGAGCGACTGGAGACGGTGCGACACCTGCCGGAAGGTGCGGTCGAGCGACGAGTTCGACGGCGAGGCGACGACCTGCGTGGTGTGCCTCACCGTGCCGGCGCCCGTTGCCCGCAAGAAGGCAGCCCCCGTCGTGCGCACGCGTACGACACCCCGGCCCGCAGCGGCCCCGGCCGAGCCCGCCGCCCGCAAGCCGCTGCTCGGCTCGGTCGGCAGCGGCGACCTCGAGGTCCGTGAGCGACGGGCCCGCCGCGCCGCCCAGGAGGCCCTGGCGGAGTCCCACCCGGAGGAGTTCGGGCTGCTGCTGCGCGACGCCCGACAGGCCGAGGGACTGCGTCCGCTGAGCACCGGCAGCGCCGCCAACGGCACCGAGGACGACGTCTGAGCTCCTGCTATCGTTCCTGGCTGCACGACACGCGCCGCTAGCTCAATTGGCAGAGCAGCGGACTCTTAATCCGCGGGTTCGGGGTTCAAGTCCCTGGCGGCGCACCCCGTCTGACCTGGCCTTTCACCGTGAGCGGTGAGAGGCCAGCGTCGTCTTCAGCAAGATCATGTGTTCAGGATGTGTTCAGCCCACCGTGATCTTGCCCTCCGGACTCACCGTGAGTCGTCGATGTGGCGTCCACGTGGCCTCCAAAACACTGCATGTCCGCTTGGCCCGGAGAGCGGGTGTCCCGCGGGGGGCCCGTTGACCTGGCATCCGTGCGGGCGGGCCGGCAGGAGTCCAGAACTCCTGACATGGCGACCGGGTAGGTCGCGCACTTCCGCTGCTGCGTCATCGTTTTCGGGCGTGTTGTGGGGCTGATCGAGCACCGGTGGTGAGATAATTCACCCGGGGATTGACGTGGTCGGACTCCAGGCCCTTCTCGCCGGCGAGGCCTTCGGCAAACAGGTAGTAGAGGAGGCCCCGGACCGACTGGCCACGCGGCAGGATCTGACCGATCACAACGCCGGGGCTCAGAGCAGCCGTCGGGTCAACGCCGCGGTCGCCTCGTCGACCCGGGCGACCGCCCGGTTGCTGCCAGCGACCGCCTGCTCGAGCCACAGCGGCGCCGGTCCGCCGCTGTTGAGCGCAGCGACCGCCTGGTTGACGTTGACCCCGTAACGCCGCAGCGCCAACCGCGCCTGGATCAGCTCCTCCAGCAGCTGCCGATCCTGCCCGGCCGACCACGCGACGAGCACCGGCCGGCCGGCCAGCACCGGCGTCGGCGTCGGCGGCCGGACAGCATCTACGCCGACGTCCGGGCTCGCGTCCTCACCCGCAGGAACGTGGGCGTCGTACTGCTCCTCCCCCGCCAGCGAACGCGCCAGCAGCAACGCGGCCACCGCCACGAACCCACCGGGCCGAAGCCCGGTCAACCCGGCCGCCTGCGCCACCGCGACCCACTCGTCCTCGCTGTAACGGGCCTTCACGACCAAGCCCCGCCCCGGAAACACATGCTGCCGATGCCGGGCCCCGGAACCGGTCCGCCCCGCAGCCCGGCCCGTCGGCACGTCTACCGCTGCGCCCTGCGCCACGTCTTGCACCAGGTCCTGCCGCTCCGTCACCGCTACCTCCCGCCACCGATGGCAAGCGCCGACCGCCCACCCCTCACCTATAGATAGGTGCGGTCCAGCCCCCATCTGTGACAAACGATCTCGGACTTTCGCCGGCGCGCACCCGCCTGCGCGCCCTGGGTCTGCCGCATTGCCGAGCCCGCGCCCGGGCGAAACCCCGCTCGCGGCGACCCGCGGTCGCTGCCAGTGGACCCCGGATCCGGCCGCGCAGCGGACGGATCTGGGGCCCAATGGCGATACCTTGCTCCGCGTCCTTGCTCCGCGTCCTTGCTCCGAGTGGGCAAGGGTCGCCGCCGCCGTCGTGGGTGCGGACCTGCAGAAGCTGCGGGCGCTCGTCTGCAGACAGAAGACGGCGCAGGCCTACACCGCAACAGGAAGAGGCGGGCTGGACCGCCGGCCGACTCGCCGCGTACGACAGCGCGGCGGCGCGGTGAGCCGGCGCACTCTCACCTCCGACGACGCCACATAGAGCGTCGACCAACCCCCTGCTGCGCACGTTCGACGCCCGGTAGACCGGGACACGACGTCTTGCACGAGGCCGGGCTAGTCCGCGTCGTGGGTCCACGCCTTCCGCTCGCCGTCCCGGTGCCCCTTGCCGCGGACGCTCAGGCGGGTGTCTCGCCTATCGGCGTCTTCCAGGACAGGCGCTCTTGGGCCGCTGCCCGCCGCGCGGGGGGCGGCGCCCGCCTACGACAATTCGTACGGCTTGGCGCACAAGACGACATGGTTGAGGTGCCCGACCTCGGCAGCGAGGACGCCGAGTCGCACCGGTGGCTCGACGCCTCGACGGCCCACCGCAGCACCTCGACCTGCCGCGGGCTGCGGTCCCGTGCCCGACGCCCCTCGCGTGTCGTCGGGCACGGCGACCTGTGGGCCGAGCACGTCCTCGTGCAGGACGGACGGCTCACCGGAATCATCTGCTGGCCGGACGACGCCTCCTGCGACCCGGCGCTGGACGTCGCCAAGCTGTACCGCGACTTCGGACCGGGTGCTCGCCGAAGTGCCCAGCGCCTACGTCGACCTTGATGAGCAGGCGGTGATGCCGCGCCTCAGGCTGTACGCCCGGTGCGCGGCCCTCGAGGACCTGGCCTACGGGTAGGCCTGCGGTCGCCACCCAGTACCCGTGGCTAACGAGCGGAGCCTCGACTGGCTGTTCTGACCGGCTGCCGGTCGTCTGCTCGAGCGATCACCGGCGGACGGTCAGTCATGCCGACTCAGCGCCGCGCCGGTCGGACAATGAAGTGCAGCGTGCGCTGCTCGGGTGCCAGCACCTCGACCGCGGCCTGTAACACGGGTCGGGGCATCGTCGGCAGGTCGTCGAGGACCTGACGCCGGCTGCCCCAGCGCGACCATCACCGCGGTCACTGAGCGAGGGCAGCGTTCCGTCCACCAGCAGGTCGATCGACCTCCCTGGACACTCCACGGCCGCCGGCCACCAAAGACGGTCGACTCGAAGGCCGACCCGGCCGAAGATAACCAGGTCGTCCATAACCACCGAGGGTCGCCATGGATGAGCACATCATAGCGAGCGCAGATCCGATCGCCGCCGGCTCGGTCGCGGGCACCTCGGACGGCGACGCGGACCGCGATGAGGTCCTTGCCGAGTACGGCAAGGGCGCCGGAATCGGGATGATAACCGGCTTCCTTGCGTCGGGTGGCGCCCACCCCACCTACCACGCGCCCTTCGTGTTGATGACGGCCTTCTGCTATGGCCTCTTCGTGGCCCCGCTGACGGGGTGGACCGAACTGGTCGCCCTCCTCACACTGGCCGGTGCGACCGTCCTCTACTGGGGTGCGGTCGAGCTGATCGGCCTCGACTCCCTCGGTCTGCCTACGCGGCTCGGGCTGGTGCTCGCCGCGTTCGCCGCTCTGCTGGGTTACGTCGTCGTGGTGGTCCTCGAAGTGCACCGGGCGCGCACGAGGGCGCGGGAACGAGCGGCCGGCGGGGCCGCCGACGTGCGGGACGACCAGGACCGCTGGGAGGGCAGGTACTACGCCGCTCTGCGCGCCCGCTCCGCCGACGACCGGCCCTCCTGGCCGCTGCTCCTTCGGCCCTTCGCCTGGATCGCCCTGCTGGTCGCCCTCTATGCTGGTCTCCCTCTCGCGTTCTCGACAGCGCCTTGATGACGGTCACGCTGTTCCACGGCGTCGTCGCGGTTCGGCAGCTTGGCTACTACCGACGGCTTCGCCAGCCAGTTGGCGACCTCCTCGCCGACTCCGACCCTCGCCGGCCCGTCCTGCTGCTCCAGTCCTTCGCCCTGGACTCGCTGCCGCTCAGCTCCTTGGAGCAACAGAACTCGTACTCGTGGTTGCACCTCTTCGGCTGGCTGGACCAGCGGACGTTCGAGGACCGGCTCACCGAGGCATTCGCGGACGTAGGCCCGGTGATCGCCATCGGGCGCCCTGGGGAGGCGGTCCAGCCGCTCGGCGCCGCCCGCGAGTACGCCGACGAGGACTCCTGGCGGGATGCCGTTCTGAACCGGGCCCGGACGGCCCAGCTCGTGCTGATGCTGGTAGACGGCACCCCCGGCATGGAGTGGGAGCTGGAGCACATCCCGTCGGTGAACGGCCTCCGCCGCATCGTGCTCGTGTTGCCACCTCGCTCGGAGGTCCACGACACCCGCTCCTCCGCCTGGTACGCCAGGTGGGAAGTGCTGCGCGGACGATTCGCCTTCCTGCCGGCGGTGGACACCGACGTGGTGGCGGTGCTGTTCGACGAAGACGGACGGCCCGTTGTCGTGCGGCCTCTGTCGCAGAACCTCGTCACCCAGCTGACCGCGGCCAGAGAGGCGTGGACGCCACCGAGCGAGGCGGACGGCCTGTCGTAGAGCAGGACCAGGACGCCCGCCGGCGCACCCTCGACCAGCTGGGACAGGCCGGTGAGGTGGCTCTGGAGGCCCTGACGTCAGCGGTCCTGGCCGGGGGGTGGACCAGCCCCCAGGCCGCAGGGCAGCTCGCAGCTCGTCTCCGGACGAGCCGGGATCGACTCAGCAAGGCGGTCCTGACCGCCGAGCAGCGCCTCGGGGGGACGGATCGCGGGCTCCTGGTACGCACACAGCTGGGCCTGCTGGACGAGGCCCTGGGCGATCTGACCGCCGCTCGGGAGGGCTACGGGATCGCCCTGACGGGGGCCGCCGCCTTCGGCGAGGAACACCCGCTGGCCGTCGTGCTGGGGTCCCACCTCGCGCGCGTGCTCCTCGCCCTCGGGGATCCGGTCTCGGCCCGCGAGCTCGGTGAGCAGGCCCTGGCCGCCCTCGACAAGGGCTCCCGATCCCAGGGAACAGCCCGTGAGAAGAGTCTCGGCCTCGACCACCTCGTCCTCGACACGGCGCATCCCGTAGCGGTGGCGGTCCGCAGCACCTCGGGCCAGGCGCTGCACGCGATCCCCGACCTCGCCGGGGCCCGCCACCAGCTCGAAACGGCCCTGGCTGTGGCGGCTGCTTTCCCTGGCGCCACCCCGCGACGGCGAACGCGTCGCCGGCAGCACCGGGCACCCTCCGACGGGGGTGCCGGCGCGCGCCGCCGGACTCGAGGACGGCCCGCTCGGCCCCGACCACCCTGTGGTGGCCAAGCTGCACCGCGACCTCGCCCGAGTGCTGCAGGACCTGCGCGAACACCGGGCGGCGCGCGAGCACTGCGAGCAGGCTCTAGAGCCCAGCGAGGCAATTCTGGGGCCGCAGCACCCCGAGGTGGCGATGCTCCGCAGCACGCTCGCCGGGGCGTTGCTGGGTCTCGGCCAGGAGGCGGCTGCCCTCGAGCAGGTGGAACGCGCCCTGCCCGTCCTCGAGCGGGTCTTCGGCCCCGACCACCCGCAGGTCGCCGTCGCCCGCAACCGGCAGGCCCGTGCCCTGCACGCGACCGGCGACGTGCTCGGCGCCCGGCGCCAGTACGAGCAGGCGCTCGCGTCCACCGACGCCGCCCTCGGGCCCGAGCACCAGCAGGCCGGGACGGTACGCAGCGGCCTCGGCCTGCTCCTACTGCAGCTGGGCGACATCGACGCCGCCGTCCGGGTGTTGGACGAGGCGGTCGGCATCACCGCACGCGCCGTCGGCCCGCACCACAGCGACGTCGGCATCAGCCACGCCAACCTCGGGGTCGCCCTGCGCCTGCACGGGCACGAGGGCGCCGGGCGTTCCCAGCTCCTGCAGGGGCTCGCCGTGCTCGAGGCCGCGCTCGGTCCCGACCATCCCACCGTCCGCACCGTCCGTGCAGAGCTCGACCCGGCGACCACGTCGAGGACGTCATGACCACGCCGCTCGGACGCCTGGCCCCGAACGAGCTCTCCGCGCGGTTCCGATGACGTGGTGGGCCCTTGCTGCTCCCCGCCGACGGGCGCACGCTGGTGCCCCGTCCGGTTCGGAGGGACCATGGCCCACAGCGCACCTCCGCGCACGGGACGTGCCCTGCCCCTGGTCGTCCTGGTCTTCGCCGTCCTGGCCGCCCTCGCCGGACCCCTCGTGGCCGTCGCCGGCGCACAGACGTCCGACGTCACACCGGCGCAGGCGCAGCGACGGCTGGCAGACCTGGTCGTCGAGGAGCCGCCGGAGGGCTTCGTGCGCGAGCCGTCGCTCGACGAGGCGGAGACGTACGACGGCCTCGCGGTGCGCAGAACCCGCACCTTCGTGCACATCACGGATCCGGTGGAGCTCGAGCTCAGCCTGTGGGATCCGAGCACCGCCACCGGCAGCGTCGACTTCACGCTCGCGGCGCTCATGCAGGGCACGCCCGACCAGGCCTTCGACGTCACGGCCGTCCACTCGTCGGCGCGTGGGCTGCGCATCGTCGTCCCGGGCGACGACGGGACGCGGACCGTCCACTCGGCTGCTGTGCCGCACGGCGGCGTGGTGGTCGATGCGACGCACACGAGCCCGGTGTCGGCGCAGGTACCCGACTCGGTCGTGACCGAGCGGCTCCGGGTCCTCGTCGCGGCGCAGCTGGCGCGGCCATCGGTCCCCGCGGCGACCGCGGACGTGCCGCAGGCGGCGGCGTACATGGAGTCGTGGCAGGTCGAGGACCTGGGCACGGCGCCCGGTGGCGGGACGTTCTTCCTGCTGCCACGCACGAGCGGCTTGGTGACGAGTGCGCTGTACGAGCGGCTCGGCACGGACGGGCCTGGCCTGGACCTGCTCGACGAGCTCGACGGCTTCGCCCGCGGGCTCCTGCGCCACTGGTCGGACCCGCTCAGCGGGATCAGTGTGGTGGCGCAGGTGTACGACGTGAGCGCACCGTCGGACGCTGAGGCACTGGTGTCGGGCTTCCGGGAGCAGGCGGAGGCGTCGGGGCTCGCGGTCACTAGCTCCCCGGGCGCTCCTGTGCTCACGGTCGCCGGCGCCGCTCGAGACGCAGACGCGCAGGTCGTCGGCGCCGCCGGACGCCGGGGCAACACTGCTTTCCTCCTCGCCGCAGTTGGGCCGGTCGAGCGCGAGGTCCTGCTCGAGCTGGCGGGCCGCACCGCCGACCGGCAGTTGCGGGCCCTTCCACAGCCGGAGCTCGTCGAGGACCGGAGTGCGGCCAACGTCCTGGGCCAGGCCAACGGCTTCCTGGCCGTGTGGCTGGGACTAGTGCTCGTCGTGCGCCTGGTCCGGCTGCGCCGGGCGCGCGCCTCCACGAGGACCAGCGCCCCGCCGGTGCTGCCGGCGTCCGCCGTGTCCGTGACCGAGCAGGCCCAGGAGCTGCGGCGTGCCGGGCGCGGGACCGGCCTCGTCATGGCGCTCGCCCTCGTCGCGCTGCCGACGGGGCTGGTGCCCGTCGCATGGCCTGGCGGCCTGCTGGTGTCGCTGGCGGCCCTGCTCGCCCTGGCCGGCGCGGCCGCGTCCCGCCGTCGGCGCGAGCGGCGGAGCGGGCAGTCGCTGCAGCTGCTGCATCGACCTCGGCTGCTCCGTTCCGCTGCGCTGGTCACCGTCAGCGTGACCGCCTTCCTGATCGCCCTGGGGCTGCTCGGGGTCGCGGCGACCCTCGCCCTGGAGCTGCCCTCGCTGGCGGCTCGTGACCTCGAGCGCGCCGGGGGCGACGAGCCGACCTCGATGGAGCTGCTGCCCGCGGCCCTGGCAGCACTGCCGGCCATGGTCGCCGTGGCCACCTTCCGCATGGCACGGCGCCAGGCACGACTGCGCGGGGCCGAGGTGCGCGCGCTCGATCCACGGCCTCCGGTGCTGTTCCTGAGGGGCTTCACCGACGACCGGCTGTCGGTCCCGACGGTGCCGTCGGGCCGCCGGCCAGTGCTCGAGCAGCTCGCCGTCCGCGACCTGTTCGAGGTCGTGGTGACCCGCGAGCTCGACAGTGTCGGTCCGCCCGTCGCCATCGCTCCACCCGGCGCGAAGCTCGCGAGTCTCGGCGCTGCGCGCGAGCACGCTCCCGACCCGGCCGCGTGGTTCGCGTACGTCTGTAGTGAGATCGGGCTGGCGAGCATCGTCGTCGTCGCGCTCGGCCGCAGCGACGGGGTGGTCGCCGAGCTGGAGGCGGTGCAGAAGAGCCGGGCCCGCAACCGCTCGCTGCTGCTGTTCCCCCCCGTCGGCGACGACGAACTGCGACAACGGTGGCGGGCGGCTCGCGAGCGGATCCGTGAAGGAGCGGTGATGGACCTCGGGCTGGACCCAGCGGCGGTGCTCGTCGCCGTCGCGGACGGCGACCGCATGGTCGCCTACACGGCAGACCTGCGCGACGAAGCGGGCTACCGGGCGGCTGTGCGGGCTGCCTTAGAGCGCCTGCAGTCCGGGCAGGGCGCCCGTCCCCGAGCTGACCCGGACAGGAGCACCCCCGTCGGCGGGACCACCGACGTGCCGTCCGCCCGCACGCCCCAGGCGGACGCACAGGACGGCGCCGCCGGTCCTGCGCCGGACGGACGGGGCGGCCGATCGCGCCAAGCGCTGGGCGCTGACGACACGCGGTGACGACGGGCACCTGGTCCGCTCCTCGAGGCGGTCGCACGTGGGGCCGGGCCACGTCGACCAACCGCGACGCACGGTGTGCCTCCGGAGGCGGTGCGTGGTTGGTACGGTCCGTCGGTGACCGCGCGGACGGTGTTCGTGAGCCGCACCTCCGAGTTCGCGAAGCACCCGCCTGACCGGTCCTACGTCGAGGCCGCAGCACGGGCGTGCACGGACGTGGACTGCTTGCCGCGGGACATGTCGAGGTGGACCGCTGCCCCACGACCACCGGCGGAGGAGTGCCGGCGGCGCGTGCAGGAGTGCGACGTCTACGTCGGAATCATCGGCTTCAGCTACGGCAGCCCCGTCGTCGACGACCCCGGGCGCTCGTACACCGAGCTCGAGTACGACACGGCGAGGGCGGCGGGTAAGGACGTCCGCGTCTTCCTGCTCGACGAGGACGGCGACATGCCACCGGGGCTGGTGCTCGGGGACCCGAAGTGGGCGGAGCGGCAGATCGCCTTCCGGCGACGGCTGCAGACGGAGAACACCGTCGCCCGCTTCCGCAACGCCGACGACCTGCAGCGGCTGGTGGCAGACGCCCTGCGGTCCGAGCGCGCCGGGACACCCCGCATACGACCTTTCATGCTGCCCGCTGAGTCAGCCGCCCTCGTCGAGCGCCGGGACGAGCTCGCCGCTGTCGTCCGGCAGGTCCGCGGTGCTCGCTCAGCGGACCGGGGCGACGCCCCGTCCCGTCCGCCGGTCGTCGCGCTGCACGGGACCGGGGGCTTCGGCAAGACCACCCTGGCGGGCCAGGCGTGCCGACAGCTGGACGACGACTTCCCGGACGGCGTGCTTTGGGTCGAGCTCGGTGAGCAGCCGTCCGAGCAGCGGCTGGTCGAGGCCTGCCGCGACCTCGTCCTCCTGCTCGGGGAGCCGTGCCCCGCCTTCACCGACGCGCGGGCGGCAGGGGCCCACCTCGGCAGCGTGCTCGGAGACCGCCGCCTCCTGCTGGTCGTCGACGACGTCTGGCGCGCTCGCGACCTCGAGCCGTTCCTGCACGGCGCACCCTCGACCGTCCGGCTCGTCACCACGCGCGTCCGCAGCGTGCTGCCGTACGGGACGCCGGCTGTCGCCGTGGACCAGCTCACCGACGAGGAGGCGGAGGAGCTGCTCGCCCGCGGCCTGCCAGCAGCGCACGAGGTGGACTGGTCGCCGCTGCTGCACAGGACGGGCGGCTGGCCGCTGCTCGTGCAGCTCGTGCACAGCACACTGCTCCACGACGTGGAGGACGGCCGGACGGTGGAGGCCGCCGTGGCGACGCTGGCCGACGCGCTGGGAGCGAAGGGACCCGCCTGGTTGGACCCCAGGCACGACGTCGCTCGCGACCAGGCGGTGGCCGCCACCGTCGAGGCGAGCCTGAGCCGGCTCGACGGGCGCACGGTCGAGCGCTTCCGCGATCTCGGAGTCTTCGCCGAGGACGAGGACATCCCGCTGGCGGTGCTCGGGGCGTGGCGCGGGCTCGACGAGCACGACCTCCGGCGGCTGGCCGCGGAACTGCGCGGCCTCTCGCTGGTCCAGGTGTACGACGCAGCCGCGGGCACGGTCCGGCTCCACGACGTGCTGCGCCAGTACGTGCTGTCGACGGAGCACGACCGGGGGCGGACCCGGCACGCCTCCTTGATCACCGCCCACCGGCCCGTCAGCGGCCGCTGGGCCGAGCTGCCGCACGGCTGCGACTACCTCTGGCGCCGCCTCGGCGCGCACCTGCGGTCCGCCGGGCTCGACGACGAGCTGGCGACGACGGTCCGCGACCTCGCCTGGCTCGCACGCGTGCTCCACCAGTTCCCGCCGTCCGTGGTCGTCGAGCAGCTCGAGCGTGCGCAGGGCACGCCGGCTGCTGGTCTGCTCGAGTGGGTGCGGCGCTGGCACCACCTGCTCACCGGGCTGCCGACCCCAGCGGACGTGGCGGCGACGCTGCTCGCACGTCCAGGGGCGCAGGACTTCGTGACGTGCGACGACGACGGACCGCTCGTCCCCGGCCTCGAGAGCACGGCTGGATGGCCCTGCCCGGAGCCGACGGGCACTGCGCTCGACCGGGTCGTCGGGACGCACCACGACCGGGTGCACACCATCGCCTGGGACTCCGTCGGACGCCGGCTCGCCAGCGTCGGCGGCGACGGGGTCGTGCGCGTGTGGGACGTCGACGGCGGAGGCCGGCCGGACGAGCTCGGCGGCTCGTCGTGGGTGACGGCGGTGGCCTGGTCGCCGGACGGCGACCGGCTGGTGTGCGGCGACCTCGACGGCGCGGTGCGGGTGCATGCCCTCCAGGCGCCTGGAGAGAGCCTCGACGTCGGCCACCACGACGGGCCGGGTGTCCGCGCCGTCTCGTGGTCGCCGGACGGGACGCGGTTGGCCAGCGGCGCGGACGACGGTGTGCGCGTCTGGACCCACGTGAGCTCCTCCCCCACGGCACGCGCCGGAGCCCTGCACCTCGGCTGCGAGAGCTGGGTGCGGTGCCTGGCATGGTCGCCGGACGGCCGGCGGCTGGCCTTCGGTGACGACGACGGCGCCGTCTGGGTGTGGAGCGGCGAGGGCCCCCCTCGGGTGCACGGTCGCCATGACGGGGAGGTCTTCAGCCTCGCCTGGTCCGGGGACGGGTGGCCGGTGAGCTGCGGCGCGGACGGCGTCCTTCGGCTCTGGACGGCTGACGGCGCGCAGCCGCAGCCGCTCGAGATCCCCGGCGGGTCGCTGCGAGCCGTGTCGCCGTCCCCCGCGCGCGACCACATGGCCACAGGCAGCGCCGACGGACGGGTGCGGGTCGTGGCGACCGACCGTGCCACCGAGCCGGTCGACCTCGGCCGCCACGAGGGAGGCGCGCTGACCGTCGCCTGGCGCCCCGGCTCGGACCGCGCCCTCGCGAGCGGCGGGTGCGACGGCGAGATCCGCCTGTGGCGGGTCGACGGGAGCGACGGGCGGCTCGACCTGCCCGGGCCGCAGGACCGGATCGCCGCCCTCACTTGGTCACCGGACGGACGGCACCTCGCCGCTGCCTGCGGCGACGGGAGCGTCCGCACGTGGCCGGCGCAGGACGGCGGCTCCCCGGTCGAGGTGGGCCGGCACCGCCGTTCGGCGGACGCGCTCGCCTGGCTCGGCACGACCGGCGGGCTGGTGAGCGGGGGTGACGACGGGGAGGTCGTGCTGTGGCCCCAGTCGGCTGAGAGCCGCAGTCCGACGGCGGTGCTCGAGGCCCGTGGCGGGCGCGTCCGAGCACTCGCGGCACCCGCGGCCGGGATGGCGCTGGCGTGCGTGGACGGTGACGGCGGGCTGCAGGTCTGGCGGCCGGGGCCGGACGGCCGGTGGCGGACGGCGGACCGCCGGGGCGACGCCGCCGGCACCGTGGCCTGGTCGCCAGACGGACAGCACCTGCTCACCGGTGACGACGACGGCGGGCTGCGGCTGTGGGACGACGGCGGTGGAGGACCGCGCCTGCTCGGGCGAGGTGAGCACCGGGTGCGCGCCGTCGCGTGCGGCCCGGACGGTCGGTCCGCCGCAGCGGGGGACGAGGGCGGGAGCCTGTTGCTGTGGGACCTCGACAGCGGCGAGGCACGGGAGGTGGGCCACCACCCGGGCGGGGTGCACGCGGTCTCCTTCTCGCCGGAGGGACAACGGCTGCTCACCGTCGGCTGCGACGGCCGGGTGCGGGTCTGGCCGACGGCGAGCGGCCCCGACGGGCAGGGCGCCGGCACGGCGCTGGCGCTGGCGGGCGTCCTGAGCGCTGCGGCGTGGCAGCCGCACGGGGAGCTGGTGGCTGTGGGCAGCTCGTACGGCGTGCACGTCTTCACCGTCCGGCGCCCCGCGGCCGGGGGTCCGCGATGAGCGGCGCGAGCGGGAGCGGGACGCCGCCCTCCGGTGCCGAGGGCGACGGGCACCGGCAGCAGGAGGCGGCGTTTCTCGACCGCGTGGAGGAGTACGCGCACCTCGAGCGCCACCTCGCAGCGCTCGGATACGATCCTCGGCACCTCGTCGTCGTCGGCATGACCGGCCTGGGCGGGATCGGCAAGACCCGCTTCCTCGCAGAGGTGGCACGCCGGTTCCGCGAGCTCCAGGACCCTCCGACGGTGACCTCCGTCGCCCTGGGCGGCTCGGCCTTCCCGACCCTGCTGTCGATCCGGGAGCAGGTGGGCGTCCCCTGCCACCTGTTCGACGTGGCAGCCGTCGTCCACGCAGCGGTCAGCGGTCAGCCCGGGCCGCTGATCGCCGCGCTCCGGACGACGACCGGTGAGCCGCACGCGGAGCCGGTGGCCGGAGACCCCGAGGCCGGCACCGTGCCGGTGACGTACGCGGTCGACCGCTTCTCCGCCCTCGACCCTGACCTGGTCCTGCGACGCGGGTACGATCGGTCCGCGTTCGCGGCGGTGGACGCCCTCCGCGCGGATCCCGACGAGCTGCACCGCCGCCTCCCCTCGATGCTCGGGGCTGACCTCGCCCGGCAGCTCGCGGACCCCGAGCACCGCCGGCTGGTCTTCCTGTACGATGCGCACGAGCTGCCCGACCCCGAGCGGGCCAGCAACGTCGACTGGCTCCCGGGCTTCGTCCGCAGCCTGGGCGCAGGCATCCACGTCATCGCCTCCCGCCGCACGCTGAAGGGGGAGGCCGACGTCTGGGGCACGCAGGTCCGGCACCGGACGCTCGACGAGCTGCCCGAGGACGAGTGCCGCAGGATGATCCGCCGGGAGATCGGCGACCACCTGCGCCGTGGGGTCGAGGACCGGATCGTCGCAGCGTCGGAGCGGCTGCCGTTCCACCTGCACGCCTCCATCGCCGTCTGCCGAGCCCACCTGCGCGAGCGCGGCAGTGTCGACGTGGAGGAACTGCCGTCCTCGTCGCCGGCGATGGTCGAGCGGCTCCTGCACCACCTCAGCGCCACCGAGCGCAGGTTGACCGTCTCGCTCGCCGCGGTGCAGTCCTTCGACCAGGGCCTCTACGCGAGCCTCGTGCGGTCGCTCGGCCTGGACGACACCGCCGTACGCATCGGCACCTTCGTCGAGTGGTTCTTCGTGGTCGAGCTGGAGCAGGGCCTGTTCCGCACGCACCGCCTCCTCACCGAGCCCGTCCGCCGGAGCGTGGACCTCATGGACGACGCGCTGCCCGCGCTGGAGGGCGCGGTCGAGCACCTCGCCGTGCGGACGGCGGACTGGCGCGCGCACGACCACGACCGGCTCGCGCGGCTGTTCGCCGCCGTGCTGGAGGGGTGCCAGGCGGTGGACGACCTCCCGACGAGGGTCGCCGAGCGACTGGTCGACGTCGGCTACGACCTATACGACGCCGGCTGCTGGCGTGAGCTGGCCGCACTGCCGGTGGTCGACCGGGCCGCCTCCGACGCGGCGCGCCTCGTCGCGCAGTTCTTCGCAGCGCTCAGCGTGCGGCGCACCTCCGGCCCGGACGAGGCGCTGTCCGGGCTCGAGCCCCTGTCGGCACGCCGCGAGCTGCTGGGACGGCACGCCACCTCCTTCGACGTCGAGGACGCCTACCTGCGTGAGATCCGCGGGGACTACGCCTCCGCCCGGCGACGCTTCCGAGAGCTGGACGAGGCGGTGACGCAGTTCGACGGGGGGCGGCGGGACCACGTCCGGACGCGGCTCTACCACGCGGACATGCTCACGATGGACGGTCAGATGCGGCAGGCCAGCCGCCTGCTGCTCGAGGCCTACGAGCTGCTGCCGCCGGACCGCGCGCTCGACTGGACGGAGCTGGTCCGACACCGGGGGCACGCTCTGCGGTTCGGCCTCGACCACGCGGGTGCCCAGCAGGAGTACCTCCGCGCGCTCGACCGGGTCCGGGAGATCCCGAGCATGCGGGGGAAGCTCCGCACCAACCTGGCGGAGTCACGGTGCTGGGTGGAGCCGGCCTTGGCGGTCGACGACGCGAGGGAGGCCATCGAGCTCAACGACCGTCTGGGCAGCCGCATCGAGGTGGCGAAGGCGTACGCCGCCCTCGGCGTGGCACTGTCCGGCACCGGGCGTTCCGCCGAGGCGCGTGAGGCCTGCGGCTGGGCGCTGACCGAGGCCGAGGCGGTGGGGTACCCCGCTGGCGCGTGCTTCGCACGGCAGGCCAGGGTGGTCACGGAGGTCCGGGCGGGTGAGCTCGAGGCCGCCCGCGAGGCCTACGCGGAGCTCGTCGACGGCGTCACCTGGCTGGGGACGTACGGGCACCTGTGCGTGGTCCCGGCGTGGTTCCTCGGCGCCGAGGACGAGGTCCGCCGCTGGTCGCAGGACGTCGACCTGGCCGGCTCAGACGGCCTGCGCGAGCGTCTGCAGTCGCTGCGCCGCTGACCGAGCTCCGGCTGCGTCCACGTCGATCACCACCTTGTTCGCGGACGAGGTCGACCGTCCTTCGAACACCGCGGGCAGGTCGTCCAGCGGTCGCACGTCCAACAAGGTGTCCCACGCCGACGACCAGGACTGCTCGAGCAGCCGGACGGCGCGCGTGAAGGTGGTCGAGGGCCCGTTGAGGTAGCTGATCGTCACTGTGGCGTCCTTGTGGATCAGCCGGTCGAGCAGGTCGACGCGGGCGTCGTCGGGCAGGTGGGACATCGTGCAGAGCCGGCCACCGGGCGCCAGCCGGTCGCACGCCTCCTGGAGCCCGGCCACGGTGCCGGACATGTCCAGGACGACCTCGTACGCGTCCGCCGGCGCCGTGACCGCGCGACCCGACGGCGCGACGACCCGCGCCAGCCGGGTCAGCCTCGCCGCATCGCGGTCGACCACGTCGAAGCCGGTGACCTGAGCGGTGTGGCTGAGCACGAAGGCCGTGCAGAGGCCCAGCCCGCCGGCGCCGACGACCAGAGGTCGGTCGGCTGCGGTCAGCCGGCAGTGGTCGACGGCGTGCAGCACGCAGGACACCGGCTCTGCAAGGGCCAGGTGCGGTGCCAGCACCGTCCGGCAGCGCTGCAGATAGCCGGCGTCGAGGTCGACGAGCGTCGCGAAGCCCCGGTTGCTTAACCGGCCCTCCTGGCCGCGTCGACACAGGTGGGACCGCTCGCTCGTGCACATGGCGCAGGCGCCGCAGCGGTGGTTGAGGTCCGTGGTGACGACGTCCCCGGGCGCGAGCGCCTGAACGTCGGAGCCGATGGCCTCCACCACCCCGACCCACTCGTGACCGAGCGAGACGGGGTACGCGGCCGCCCGCTGACCCGCCCAGCGCGACACGTCGGACCCGCACACCCCGCAGTAGGCGATCCGCACGCGGGCCCATCCCGCGGGCAGCGCCGAAAGGGTCCGCGGCAGCTTGCCGACCCGTCCTGGGCCGAGCAGCGCGTAGTGGCAGGCGTCGCGGCCGTCCGCGCTCACGCCGCCTGGTCCCTGTCCCACACCTCGCGACTGAGTGCCGCGGCAGCCGCCCGCAGCACGGGCGTCGGACCGCTCCGGCGGACGTCCGCGATCAGCGCGGCCAGGCGGGGCACGTCGCTCTCCAGCAGCCCGACGCGCACAGCGGCGCTTAGCCCCAGCCGGATCCCGTGGCCGAGGCCGTACGGCAGCTTGCGGAAGTTGGTGTGCAGGCCGCACTGCTCCAGGGCCTCGAAGGTGTCGAACGCCCGGTCCCGGCTGCCCTCACGGATCCACACGTGGTGCGTCGGCACGGCACCGGCCGGACGGCGGACGACGGGCACGCCGAGGTCGGCCAGCTCCATCTCCAGCAGCGGGGCGCAGGCAAGCATGCGCTTGGAGTAGGTGGCCAGCCAGTCCGACCGCCCGAGCGTCAGCGTGGCGGCGTACGTGCTGGCGACGTGCATGTTCGACACGTAGGTCGACAGCCCCCGCAGCAGCAGACGCCAGACGTCGTCCGCGACGCGCGTGGCGAGCAGCGCCTTCTGCGGTCCTGGGAAGTTCTTGTGCACGCTGGAGACGACGAGGTCGAAGCCGTGGTCGAAGGGGTTGGGATGGTCACCTGTGATCACGTTGGCGAGGTGCTGAGAGGCGTCGTAGACGGAGGTCGACCCGAGCTGGGTCAGCGCCGAGAAGTCCTCGACGACCAGCCCCTCGCTCCGGTCGACGAAGACGAAGTCGACCGGCGAGCCGTCGCAGCGCTCGAGGGTCCGCTCGACGTCGACGCGCTGGCCCTCCTCGTCGACGACCATGTCGACCACCTCGAGCCCGAGGCGTTCGAGGACCTGCCGGCCGGACAGGTGGCCCCCGGCCTCGACCGGCAGGAGCAGCACCCGCTGCCCCGGTCGTGAGACGGACATGAACAGCACCGTGTGGGCGTGCAGCCCCGACAGCAGGCGGAGCGACGCGTCTGCGGCGCCCAGTGCCCGCGCCCACGCCGCATAGGCCCGCACGCAGTCCCGCTCCAGGTCGCGACGCCCGGCGAACTGGTGGTCGCTGGCCATCCGTGCTTCGCGGGACCGCACCTTGTCGCTGTTGTACAGCCCGTGCAGAGGTCCGGCCGCCATTGCCAGGTCGTCGGGCAGGGGGAAGTTCTCCACCGGATTGAGGACCAGGCTGGACCGCAGCTGCAGCGCCTGCCGCGCGGCCGACTCGCGCAGGAGCGGGGCGAGGTCGGCAGCCTCGCTGAGACCACCTGTGGAGCCGTCCACTGCGACCTCCTCCCGCGTCCGCTCCGGCACACGGCGGACGTGGCCACGACCGACGCACACCGGTCGACCGACACGGAGAGTGAGCCGTCGGCGACGCTCATAGTGGGTGACGTCGTGCGCAAGATGGGTGCGCATCTCGCGCGACAACACGCCGTTCGCGCATGGTTGTTGCGTCTCCGGCGTGCGGTCGGCGACGATGACCGCCGCATGGACGAGGTCGACCTGGCCATCCTGAGAGAGCTCCAGGTGGACGGACGGCTGAGCCTGGCCGACCTCGGGCACCGGGTCGGGCTGACTGCAGCTCCGGTGCAGCGTCGCCTGCGCGCCCTCGAGCGCGAAGGCTGGATCACCGCCTACGTCGCCCTCGTCGATCCGGGGCTCGCCCGACGGACCTTCGAGGTCTTCCTCGAGGTGTTCCTCGACGTGGAGTCGCGACAGGCCTTCGAGCAGTTCGAGGACGGCGTGAGGGGCCTTCCCGAGATCACCGAGTGCCACCGGGTGACGGGCGCGAGCCACTACCTGGTGAAGGTGGTGAGCCGAGACGCGCAGGCCTTCGACCGCTTCTTCACCCAGCGCCTGCTCACCCTGCCCGGTGTCCTGCGCACGACGCGCCAGGTCTCGCTGGCCAAGGTCAAGGACACGACTGCCCTGCCGCTCCCGCGGGTCGTCCGCGACCTGTGAAGGCGGGGTCGGCCTGCGCCGGACCGAGGACCGGCGAGGCGAGGCATTGCGGCCGGCCGTGCCGCCCAGGGGACGAGCAGTGACCGCACGGCGCGACGCGGGTCGCACCTCCGAGCCACTGCGCGGTCCACCCCTGTGGGTGTAGGCATGACGACGACCTGTCACGTTCGCAGAAGGTGGCGCGATGGACGCCCAGGAGCAGGTGCAGAGGATCGTGGGCGGCACCGACGTGTCCGCTGCGGACCTGCAGGCCCTCGCAGGCCGGCTGCGCGCCGACCACCGGTCCAGCCTCGCCGACCAGCTGCTGACCGCAGTGGCGGAGCGGGCGCTGAAGGGCGACTGGCTGCCGGACGAGCGCATGCAGCTCGCCGCCGTGCTCCGGGACCACCAGCAGTTCGGGTACGCCCGGCGTCTGCTCGGCCGGATGCGTGCCGAAGGCGCAGACGACGAGCGGCTGCGCCAGCAGCACGCGCTGTGCACCGACAAGGACCAGGGGCTGCCGGGTGGACGCCGGCTCGGCTGGGCGCTGCGCATCCTGGAGAGCGGCGGCCCGCTGGACACCAGCACGAACGCCGAGACGCTGGCCATCGCCGGCGCGATCTGCAAGCGGCGGTTCGAGGTGCACGCCCAGCAGCGTGACCTCGAGCGAGCGCTGTGGTGGTACCGCCGCGGCTCGGAGCAGCTCGACCAGCACGAGCGCTGGTACGCCGGCCTGAACGCTGCCTTCGTCGCCGACCGGCTCGCCGCCCTGCACGACTCGGCCCGCAGCGACAGCACGACGGCGCGGGAACTGCGCGAGGAGGCGGACCGGCTGCGGACCGCCATCGTGGAGGGGCTCGCCGGCGGGGACGGGGGGTGGGACGACGCGACGCTCGGTGAGGCGCTGTTCGGCCTCGGCCGCTACGACCAGGCGCGGGAGCGCTTCGCAGCGGTCGCCGCCCGCACGGCTGAGCCCTGGAAGCAGGAGACGACGCTCACCCAGCTCGCGACGATCGCGCGCCTGCGCGGCGTCAGCGATCCGGCTGCGCACAGGGCGCTCTCGGCCCTGGTCGGCGGCAGCCCAGGTGCGGTGCAGCACGCGTCGACGGGCAAGGTCGGCGTCGCGCTCTCCGGCGGCGGCTTCCGCGCGTCCCTGTTCCACATCGGGGTCCTGGCACGGCTGGCCGAGTGCAACCTGCTCCGCCGGGTCGAGGTGCTGTCCTGCGTCTCGGGAGGCTCAATCGTCGGCGCCTACTACTACCTCAAGCTGCGTCAGCTGCTGCAGACGGTCCCCGACGAGCAGATCACCGACCGGCACTACGTCGAGCTCGTGCGGGACCTGGCGGCGGAGTTCCTCGACGGCGTCCGGGCGGACCTGCGGGGCCGACTGCCGAAGGACGTCGGCGACGACGTCCGGATGCTGTTGACCAGGTACTCCCGCTCGGACCGCGTCGGCGAGCTGCTCGAGGAGCTGTTCTACGGCCGACTCCGGCCGCAGGGTGAGCCGGGACCGTGGCGGATGCCGGACCTGCTCGTGCTGCCGGCGGGTCGGACGGGCGGCTTCTCCCTGCGCTACGAGAACTGGATGCGCGAGGCGAAGGTGCCGGTTCTGGTGCTCAACGCGACGACGCTCAACACGGGCCACTCGTGGCAGTTCACCCCGACGTGGATGGGGGAGCCGCCGAGCCAGCTCGACGCCCGGGTGGACGCGAGCAAGCGCCTCCGGCGCGTCACCTACGACGACGCGCCTACCCATGGCGACCTGCAACGCCCCCCGCTGGGCAAGGCCGTCGCCGCGTCCGCCTGCGTGCCCGGGCTGTTCCCGCCCATCACCCTGCCTCGGCTCTACGACGGCATCGACGTCGAGCTGGTCGACGGCGGGGTCCACGACAATCAGGGCATCGCGAGCCTGCTCGAGCAGGAGTGCACGGTCCTGCTGGTCAGCGACGCCAGCGGCCAGCTCCGCGACGACGAGCACCCGGCCCGCGGGCTGCTCGGCGTGGCCACCCGGGCCAACAGCGTCCTGATGAAGCGGGTGCGCGCAGCGCAGTACGACGACCTGGCGAACCGGAAGCAGGTCGGGACGCTGCGAGGAGTCGTGGGGGTGCACATGACCCAGGGCCTGTCAGCTCCGCCACGGAACTGGAGCGGGTGCACCCGACCCTGGGTCGCGGAGGAGGACGAGCCCCCGGCCAGCGCGTCGGCCACCTCCGGCATCGACCCTGCCGTCCAGCTCGCCCTGGCGCGCCTGCGCACCGACCTCGACGCCTTTTCGGACGACGAGGCGTACGCCCTCATGGCCGCGGGCTACCACCTCACCAGCCGTCAGCTGGCGGCCGAGCTCCCGCAGCTGGCCGCGGCGGACCCGGCGCTCCAGCTCGAGGGTGGCTGGGTGTTCCGTCCTTGGCTCGACGAGATGACGGGGCCTGACCCCTCCCGGCTGCTCGCCGCGCTCGAGGGCGGTGACGTCCTGTTCTTCCGCGGAGCACGCAGGTGGGCTCGGCGCCTGCGCCGACGCTCTCCGTTCCGACGGGCCCGGGACTGAAGCCGCCACACCAGTCCGACAGCCGCACGAGCCGGGCGGGCATTCGTCGCAGCGCCCGCCGGGGCTCCCCTGAGCGGGAGCGGTCCGACGATCCAGGGCTGCCTGGTGAACGCCAGCGGTGCGTCAGTCGGACAGCCACCTCACCAGCTCCCCCAAGGAGGCGGCCGCGACCAGCCCTTCGGCGACCTCCTCAGCAGCTCCGGCCCGACTCCTGCCGACGAAGGCCGCCTCGACGTAGATCGGGACCGGCGTCACGACGACGCACAACGCTTCGCCGTAGTCAGTGAGGTCGAAGTTCCTGCCACGCTGGCCGACGACGCGCGCGCACTTGCCCTGCCAGCCTCGTTCCGGTTGGTGCGATGGACCACTCACCTTGAGCTCCACCCGACGGCCGTCCGTGAGCAGGGCCGCACGGTCCCCCATCAGGTGTCGGCCTGGGCTCTTCACCTTGCTCAGGCAGTCGATGAGGAGCAGTCGACCGTCTCGGAACCCGATGACGTCGAGATCGGTGACGTACTGGCCGGTGGCGTCCTGCAGCTGCTGTCCCCTCAATGCGCGTACGTCCTCCGGGACCTCGCCCCACGGCGAGCGGTCGACGAGCGCCTGCACCGACGACTCGAACATGCCACCCCGCTGCGTGACGAGGCCGTCGTCGCTCGTCAGGGCACCGAGGCGATCGTTCAGCAGCGATGTGCACGCGACGAGGTCGAGGATCAAGGAGCGCTCGTCCAGGCGAATCGGAGGACCAGGCGTCACCGGCCATGCGCTGCCGACGAGGCTCGTGTCGACGATCGCGTGCAACCAGCCCTCGGCGGACAAGGGTGCACTGTCCGGGAAGAGCTTGCTCTGGAAGTCGAAGGTCCGGTCGATGTACGACCCGAGCCCGGCGGGGCTGTCGCTCTCGAACATGCCGTGCGCCAGCAATGCATACATAGCCTCGACCATCTGCTCGTCGAAGATGAGCCGGACCACTCGGAGCAGGACTGCCACAGCACGTACAGGCGCCGGCACGACCGCACTGCTGCCAGCCTTCACCCCTTGCATAGCGTCCGCCAATTGCTGCAGGTCGTACGAGCCGATGTTGTGGGCGACCTGCACGTCAGGGCGCCCCCACGGTTCCATGGTCCGGAGGTCGCCCTGGCCGAGCGGCCTGGGCACCGCCAGGAGGACGTCCAGTTCCCGGACGACGTCCAGGTCGGCAACGACCTCTCCGAGCGGCAGCCCGGCGACGGCCGCGAACGGCGTGTCGCCGGA
>Ga0335397_10001947_pt1 | contig 28047 bp, 27 predicted proteins | sample MAT04_FD_205740 | JGI IMG/M metagenome (GOLD analysis project Ga0335397, IMG submission 205740) | Freshwater microbial communities from Lake Fryxell liftoff mats and glacier meltwater in Antarctica - MAT-04 (spades assembly) (version 2) ... | reverse complement strand
AGCTCTGGGGGACGATCACGTTCGGCATCACCTGGCAGAAGAAATAGTCCTCATCGAGCTGATTGGCCGGAGGCGAGGGGTTGTCGCCCAGGTCCACGACGCCACAGCCCACGCTGCCGAACGGCACGGTGAGCGCGCAGCCGAGCGTGGCCGCGAGCGCCCAGACCAGCTGGCGGGAGGAGAGCATGTCGGGAGCCTAGAGAGTTCGAGGTCGGGAGGTCAACGGACACGTGTTGGGGCTTGCGATGAGGCGGGACTTGGGTAGCCTGCCCGCCGTTCCCACCGGACGCTGGGACGCTCGCCCCCGACCGCCCCTTCGCGGCCGTCGGCTGTCCGATATCTCCTTCTGCGTTCTTCTCTGCATTCTCCGGAGGCTCTCGATGCGTTCTCTCGTGCTCCTGTCGCTCCTCGGCCTCTCTCTGGCCGCGTGCGGCCCCAACGCGGTCAACGAGGCCTGCGCGTACCCGGACGACAGCCGCGACTGCGTGGACGGCGCGATCTGCTCCCAAGACATCGGCGCGGCCGCCCCCGAGGATCCGTTCGATCCTTCGTGGTCGAGCTACACCTGCCGCACCGACTGCACCACCGGTGCTGCATGCCCTGCGGGCTACGCGTGCCGCTCGGTCGTGGGTCGCGAGATGCACTCGAGCTGCCAGCCCGTCGCCGCCGACTGAATCGGCTCCTTCTTTTTCCCAAGCTTATCCACCGTGGCCTACGCGAAGTCCGAGAAGAGCGCCGCGCAGATCGTGGCCGCCGCCACCCGCGTGCTGGCGCGGCAGGGGTACGCGCGCACCAGCCTGCTCGACATCGCCCGCGAAGCCGGGATGTCGAAGGGCGCGCTGCACTACCACTTCCCCAGCAAGGAGACGCTCGTCTCCAAGGTGCTCGAGAGCGCGCTCGAGACGATCGCGTTGCGCACGCTCGAGGCGTGGGGCCGCGCGGGCGGCGATCCTTTCGAGGCCCTCCGCGAGGCGGTGCGCGAGCTGTGGGCGGTGCGTCAGGCGCGCACGGACGAGGTCGCGGTCGTCGCGGATCTGATGGCGCAGGCGCTCTACGACGAGGGGCTGAGACCTCAGCTCGCGTCGTACTACCGGACCGCCGCGCTCCAGGTGAACCAATACTTGATTCCCCACCTCGAGATGATGGGTCTTCGGCCCCGCGTCACCGCCGAGCTCATTCCCCGCATGCTCGTGGGCCTGCTCGATGGCCTGGCGATGCAGCACTACGTCGAGCCGGGCGCCATCTCGCCCGAGGACCTCGAGAAGGCCGTCGAGTCGATCGCAGGCGCCCTCTTCGAGGTCACACCGCTCGTCACCGACGCGCCGCTACACGACGCGCCGCTACACGACGACGCGCTCGCGAAGCTCCCGGAGCACGAGGGCTGATGTCGGTCTTCTTCGAGCCCATCCTGGGCCAGCCGGGCGCGCGCTTCGCGCTCGAGGGCGCGATCGAGCGGGGCCGCGTGGCCTCGGCTTACCTCTTCGAGGGGCCCAGCGGGGTGGGTAAGCAGCAAGCCGCGCTCGCGTTGGCCAAGTCGATGATCGCCCGCGGCGCGACGCCGGCGGCTGCGACCGAGATGGCGCGGCGCATCGACGCCGGCGCCCATCCCGACGTCCGCATCGTCCTTCCTCGGGATACTGGTCACCGAAACCTCCAGGTGCAGACCGTCCGCGAAGAGATCATCCCGTTCACCCAGTTCGCGCCGTTCGAAGCCAAAGACGCTTTCGTGATCTTCCCGGAGGCGGATGTCTCACTCCCAGAAGCCCACCCCGAGGCGGCCAACGCGATGCTGAAGACCCTCGAGGAGCCGCGCGCGGGGCTGCACTTCATCTTGCTCGCCGAGCGGCCCGACCGGCTCCTGGTCACCATCCGCTCGCGCTGCCAGCGAGTGCGCTTCGGCGCGCTGCCGAGCGACGTCCTGCGCGCGATCCTCACGCGCCACGGCGCGCCCGAAGACAGCCACGACGCCGCGGTCGCGCTGGCTGGGGGCTCGGCGGATCGAGCCTTGGCGCTGGCCGCCGATGGCGCGGCGAACGCGCTCTTCGATCGGGCATCTGCGATCGCCGCTGCTGCCGCTGCGGGGCGCCCCGGCGACATGACCCGGGTCGCCGAAGAGACGTCCAAAGGCGACGACTACCGTGGCGCTCTCTCAGCGCTGGCCGCGTTCTATCGAGACGTCGCCGCGATCGCAGTGGGCGCCGATGTGAACACGCTGGCGTTTCGGTCGCACGTCCCCTCGCTCCGGGAGCACGCCGCTCGCATCGGCGCGGCGCGCGCCGCCGACGTGTGCGCGGCGCTTCGGCAGCTCGAGGAAGAGCTCGAGAGCAACGCCAACAAGGACCTCGGGTTACTCCGGGTCATGATGGTCGCTCGCGGATGACCCCAAGACCGCGCGTCGTCCTCATCGAAGGCAGTCTCGGCGGCGCGCGAGGCAACACCCGGGTGGTGGCCGACCGAGCCCGCGAGGCGTTGCTGCCGAGCGTGGCAGTCGATCGCATCGTGCTCGCGCGAAAACCTGGGTTTGCAGCGCATCGACAGGTGCTCGAGGCGGCGAGCGGATTCGTTTTCCTGACCGGCACCTACTGGGACAGCTGGTCGAGCCATCTGCAGCACTTTCTCGAAGAGGCGACGCCCACCGAGACCACTGGGCTCTGGCTCGGCAAGCCCGCCGCGGTGTTGGTCACCGAGCACTCCGTCGGCGGGAAGGGTGTCGTGTCGCGGCTTCAAGGGGTGCTGTGTACGCTCGGGTGTTTGTTGCCGCCGACCAGTGGTGTCGTGATCTCGAAGATCGTCACGCTGCACAGCAAGCGTGCGGCCAAGGGACACGAGGATTTTTTCGGGCTGAGTGATGTGGACGTCGCGTGTCGCAACGTGCTCGCCGCGATTCATGGGACGCCGTACCGCGCTTGGGAGGTGGATCGGGGGAATCCGAAGGCGAAGTGGCTGCGGCCTTGAGTGCGGGCTGCGGACGCGGGTGGCGGGTAGCGAGACCGTTGGGGTAATCGCCGGTGCTGCCGTGCGCGTGAGCGCCCAAAGAGCTCCACAGGGTAGGGGCGGGCTCGCTCGGGGGTCACCAGCGTGCCTGCGCGCGGCGGGGCTTCGCCCCGAGCGGCTGCACGTTGCAGCTGGGTTGAAGGCAGAAAGAGAGTATCCGGTTTGCGGAACACGTGGCGGCGTGATCTCTTGGGCACATCCTCTCGGACATGGCGAACGCGAAGGTGTGGACCCAGCGGGTCAAGCAGTGGCGCTCGAGCGGCATGACCGCGGCGGAGTTCGTGGAGCGAAAGGACTTCGCGCAGGGCACGCTGCGGTACTGGGCTTGGCGGCTCGGCAAAGCGTCGCAGGCGACGAGTGTGCCCCCGCGCTGGTCGCATGGGCGTCGCAAGTTCTTCGAGTGCGCGATCACGAGCAAGGAGATCGTCGCGTAGGAGGCGGTGTTTCGCATTCACCTACTCTTCGAATACGAGGAGCAGTGGCGCAAGATCCCGCCGGCGCAACGCAAGATGCTACGCGATCAGAAGAGCCGCCCCGAACTCGAGGCCTTGTTCTCGTGGGGCGAGCTCGAGTGGAAGAAGGTCGAACACCAGCGCGGCCTCTTGCGCACCGCGCTCGGTTACATGCGCAACCACCGCGAGGCCCTCATGCGCTACCTCGACGACGGGCGCCTCGAGATGGAGAACAACCGCACCGAGCGCGCCATCAAGAACGTCGTCATGGGCCAATCCGCCCGCGACCTGGGCATGCTGTTTCGGATGTACGACGCGGACCTCGGCGCCAGCGTCCGCTACGCCCGACTCGACCCTGACTTCCATCCTGTCGGGCCAGCGATCGACGTCGACATCGGCGAGGGCACCACGATGGTCGACGGGGGTAACCAGCCGCGCGCAGCTGCCCTGGGCACCAATCGCATTCTCTACGGCGAGCGTCTCCACTCGCGCCTCAACGAGTGTCAGGTGCTTGGCGTGATGAACGATGACGGCACCGAGGCTCGGCGGGCACCGTGGCAGCTGCCCTGCTTCTTCCAGAGCTACGGCTTCGAGGACTGGCTCACCTCGTCGTACGAGCTCGAGGCGCTCCCAGGGGGACGGGCGGTGGTGGCATGGACCGAGCGCACCCACTTCCCTCGAGGACACGAGTATCTCCAGCGGCTAAACCTCGAGACCGAGTGGGACGAGGGGGTCCACCTCGCGATGATCGCGGACGACGGATACCGGGCGAGCCCGATAGCCGAGGTGACGGTGGCCGAGTCCACGGCGGTCGACTGGAGCCGGCCTCGCGACGAGGTGCTGGGTCCATGGCCCGCCAAGTTCCTCATCTCGATGGCCGCCGAAGGGGAAGAGGTCGTCGTTGTGTGGACCGATCTGCGCCTCGACGCGCCGGGCTTCTACGCCCGCCGCTTCAGGTGCGCTGCGACGGACGAGTGACTCGACGCTGCGCGGGTCCCCTCGGTGCTGCTCGGACGCGTCGCGGGAGCAGCAGCCGTCGCTCGAGCTAGCCGCTCGCCCCCGCCAACGTGCGGAAGCGCTCGGCGAGGCGGTCCCGGTACGCCTCGAGCTCGCCGCGAGAGAAGGGCACCAGCATCTGCGGCAGGGGCTCGACCCGAAATCGAGAGAGCAGCCACGCGAGCACGCCGGGATCGATCCCCGCGTCCTTGCGGAGCGCGAGCTCGAGATCCTTCTCGGGCGGATGTCCGGCCCGCTCGAGGAAGAGCACGTCGACGAGATCTCTGGGCTCTGTGCGGGAGAGAAGGCAGGTGATCTTGCTTGCGCGAAGGTCGGCGAGCGATTCCACGGACACACCCTCGACCACGTCCGCCTCGGCCAAATCCAGCTGAGGCTCGTGCACGATGTCGCAGCGGAGCTGCTGTCCGCCCACGGTCAGCTCGGCGCGGACGTGCATGCCGCCGTCGCGGACGATGGATGCGCTGCCGCCGTGCGCTTCGGCGATGCCTGGGAGCGCGCGTACCAGATCGCGTGTCGCCTCGCTCGAGTGCAAGAAGAGATCGACGTCATCCGAGAGGCGATGGGCGAGGTGAACGCCGGATAGCGCGGCGCCCCCTCCGAGGTGAAAAGGCGCCGCGGCACTCAGCGTCACGAGGAGCGCTCGCACCGGCTCGGAAACCACCCGTCGATCGAAGGTGAGGGTCACGGCGTTTGCCTCGGCGGCCACTCGGGTGGGGGAAGACCGAGCAGCCAAGCCCACATGTCGCGTGTGCGCCCGAGGTGGGGAATCACCGACGGCCACTGCGCCCGAACCTCATCAGGCGTCGTGAACACCCAGACATCGCGCGAGTTGGCTTCGCGCAGGAGCGCTCCGAGCCAGTACCCGCGCTCGTCGAGATCCCCGCTGCGCAGGTGCGCGCGCAAGTCCCCCGAGGTCGCGTCGGTCCACCACAAGAAGTAGGGGCGCGTCGCGTCGTCGCCGATCGATGGGCTGGTGGGAGGCAGCACGGCCCGAGCCTAGCATTCGGTCGGTCGCGCCGTTCTCTGGGACCTGCAGCCGCTGCCACTGAAGCCGACCTAGACGTTCGTCTCTTTTTTGTTCTTCTTCCGGTACGTCACCCGCACCGGCGTCCCCTGGAATCCAAACCGCTCCCGCAGGGCATTCACCACATAGCGTTGGTAGCTGAAGTGGATGGCCTCAGGCTCGTTGGTCACCACGATGAAGCGCGGCGGGCGGGTCTCGGCCTGGGTCACGTAGTAGAGGCGCACCGAGTGGCCCCGCGCGGCGGGCGGGGGGTGGTGATCGAGGACCTCCTCGATGAACCGGTTGATCTCGGCGGTGGGCACCCGCTTGCGGTGCTCCTCGATGGCGGCGTCGACCTCGTCGAGCACCTTGTTCACCGCGCGCCCGGTCTTGGCCGAACACACCACGATGCGGGCCCACGGCGCGAACGAGAGGATCTCGCGGGTCCGCGTAATCGCGTACTTCCGCTCTTTCTCGTCGAGCAGATCACCCTTGTTCAAGCCGATCACCAAGGCTCGACCGCGATCGACGATCAGGCCCGCGAGCTTGGCGTCCTGTTCGGACGGGCCCTCCTTGGCATCGATCATCAACACCACGGCGTGGGCCCGCTCGATCGAGCGGATGGCCTTCATCACCGCGACGACCTCGACGGCCTCCTCGACACCGCGCTTGCGGCGGATACCAGCGGTGTCGATGACGACCCACTGCTCTTGGCGCTCGCCGCGGGTGCGCTCGACCAGTGTGTCGATCGCATCGACGGTGGTGCCTGGACGGCTGTCGACGAGCTGCCGCTCTTCGCCGACCATGCGGTTCACCAGCGAGCTCTTGCCCGCATTCGGGCGGCCCACGATGGCGACGCGGGGGATCGACTCGTCGTAGCTCGCGCTGTCTCTCGCGCCTTCCTCGGGCAACAGCTCGGCTATCGCGGCCTCGAGATCCGCCATGCCGTGGCCGTGCAGCGCGGAGACCGCCAGCAGCTTCTTCATGCCCAGCGCGTAGTGGGCCATGCCCTCGTGCGCTCGGCCGCGGTTGTCTGCTTTGTTGGCGCACCAGATCACGGGCTTGCCGGATTTGCGCAAGAGCGCCGCCGTCGCGTTGTCCGCAGGGTGGGTATCGACGGTCCCGTCGACCACCGCGATGACGACGTCGGCCTCTTCGAGCGCCTCGATGACGTGGCGGGCGATGCCCTCCTTCATGGGATCGTCGCTGTCGGGATCGAAGCCGCCAGTGTCCACCAGCACGACCTCACGTCCGTGTACCTCGCAGTCGGCGTAGTGGCGATCGCGGGTGACGCCGGGGATGTCCTCGACGATGGCGATGCGCTCGCCCGCGAGGCGGTTGAAGAGCGTGCTCTTGCCGACGTTGGGGCGACCGACCACCGCGACCATGGGGCGGCTGCCGCCCATGCCCGCGGGGAGCTTCTTGCTGCGGCGTCGGCTCTTGCGCTGGGGGGCGCCGTCGGCCGGGAGCTCGGCCTCGACCTCGATGGCCGGCTTTCGCTTTCTCGTGGTCACGGGGCTCCCTCACGCACGGCGCGGCGCACGGCGCCTTCATCTTTGGTCCAGCCGGGCACCACCTTCACGAAGGTGCGCAAGAACACGTGCCGACCGAGGAAGTCCTCCATCTGGGCCCGCGCGGCTTCGCCTATTTCTTTGAGCATCTGCCCGCGCGCGCCGATGAGGATGCCCTTGTGGCCTTCCTTGTCGACGACGATGGTGCAGCCGATCCGGAGGTGCTTGCCCTCATCGACCCACTCTTCGATGCCGACGGCGACGCCGTGCGGGACCTCTTCGTGGGTGCGCTCGAGGATGGCCTCTCGGAGCAGCTCGGCCACGAAGTAACGCTCGGGCTTGTCGGTGAGGATGCCCTCTTCGAACGACAGTCCCGGCCGCAAAAACGGGCGCAGCTCGCTCACCAGGCCATCGATCCCCTGGGCCCGCATCGCCGAGATCGGGATGATGGCTGCGGCGCCGCTGGTCTGCTGGAGCTTCTCGAGCAGGGGGAACAAGCGCGGCTTGTCCTTGACCCGATCGACCTTGTTCAAGGCGATCACGAACGGCGCGCCGTGCGCTTTGACCGCGTCGAGGATGCGGGCGTCCGCGAGATCCAGGCCGCCGGGCAGGGTGCGCCTTCGGAGCGCGTCCTCGACGTCGATCATCAAGAGCACGGCGTCGACTCCGTCGAGCGCGCCTTGGGCTTCCTCGACGAGCGCCCGACCGAGCACGCTGCGGGGCTGCTCGAGACCCGGTGTATCGAGCAGCGCGAGCTGGGTGAGCTCCCCCGCCTCGCTACGATGTTCGACCACCCCGAGGAGCACCGTGCGCGTGGTGCCGGGCTTGCTCGTCGCGATGGCGAGCTTCTGACCGAGCAGCGCGTTGAGCAGCGTGCTCTTGCCGACGTTGGGACGACCGACGATGGCGACCCGACCCGAGCGGGGATCGATGGCCTTGGGCGGCGCCGCCTTCGCGCGCTCGGCGCGCGGCTTGGCCGACTTGGCGGACGCCGGCTCGGCCGACGCCGGCTTGGCGGACGCCGACTTGGCCGCAGCAGCAGACTTGTGCGTCTTGCTGTCCGCTTTGGGCGCCTGCTTGGGCGCGCTGGGGGCGCGGTTTTGCTGCGCGCGGGCGGCGTTGGGGGCGGTGCGGGGCTTCTTCTGGGCGGCCACGGCGGCGTGATGTAGGCCGAAACGCCGCGAAGTCGAGGACGCCGCGTGCGACGGCGTCTAGAGGCGGAGGGCTCCGCCCACGCCGACGACGGCGTCGCTCGCACTCCGGCCTCCGAACACGATCATCTCGCTGCCCGTCCACACGCCGCTGGGGCTGTAGCGCGCGCTCGGTGCGCCAGCGGTCGGCAGGAGGATCCAGCTGTCCGCGACGGGATCGTAGCGACCGCCATCGGCGAAGACCGTGCGAGCCGGGTCGTCGTCGTCGCTGCGGCCCCCGAAGACGACCATCGCGTCGCTCGTAGCAATCGCCGCGACATCGAGGCGACCCATGAGCGTCGGCAGCGCGGTCTCGGCCCAGGTGTTCGCGACGGGATCGAAGCGGCCGCCGCGCACCGAACCGATGTCGCCCCCGCCGCCGTTCGAGACCAGGCCGCCCCAGACGAGGACGCGCGCGGGCCCAGAGACCCAGACCATCGCGTGCTGGGTCCTAGCGCTCGGCGCGTTGGTCGCGGTCATCGCCGCCCAGGTGTCGGCCACGGGATCGAAGCGCGCGCCGTCGGCGTAGCGGGTGCCGCTTCGGTTGTCGCCGCCCCAGACCACGAAGCTGCTGCCGGTCCACACGCCACCAGGATAGGCGCGCGCTGCTAGCCCCGCTCCGGGCGTGGCGTTCCACGCGGCGTCGCCGGGTGCCCATGCGGCGCCGGTGTTGGTGGCGCCGGTGTTGGTGACCCAGCCGCCCCAGACGAGCATGTCGCTGCCGGTCCAGACGGCGCCTGCGCGGCTCCGCGCCGTCGGGGTGGCCGTCGCGGCGAGCGCAGCCCAGGTGTTGGTGGCTGGATCGTAGACGCCGCCGCTGGTGAGCCAGCCCGATCCATCGCGGTAGCCCGACCACACGATCATGCGGCTGCCCGTCCACACGGCGGCCGCGCCCCGACGCGCCGTGGGGGCGCCGGTGTCGGTGATGGGACGCCACGTGTTGGTCGCGGGGTTGTAGAGCGCGCCGTCGTCGAGCTCCCCATCGGCATCTTGCCCGCTCCAGATGATCATCTCGGTGCCGGTCCAGAGCGCGACGTGATCGACGCGCGCGCTCGGTGCGCCGGTGGTGGAGAGCGGTCGCCATCCTCGACACACGCCGCCGGTGCACGTCTGCGCGGGGCCGCACGCGTTGCCGCACGCGCCGCAGTGCATCGCATTCGTGTTCGTGTCGGTCTCGCACTCGGGGGTGCTCGGGTCGCAGTTGGAGAGGCCGCCCGTGCACCCGTAGGTGCAGCCGCTCCCGGCGCAGGATTCCGCCGTGTTGGGGTAGTCGGTGCACACGTTGCCGCAGCCGTTGCAGCTGCTGAGCGCGCCGAGGTCCGACTCGCAGCCGTCGGCGTAGGTCGCGTTGCAGTCGTCGAAGTCGGCCGCGCACGTCAGGCCGCAGGTACTCGCTGCGCAGGTCGGGGTGGCGTTCGCCGCAGCGGGGCAGGGATCGCACGAGCCGCAGTGCGAAGGATAGGCGGTGGTGTCGATGCACACGCCGCCGCAGCACATCTCGCTCGCGCCGCAGAGCGAACACGGATCGATCGGGGCATCGACGCCCGTGTCGGCCGGGGCATCGACGCCCGTGTCGGCCGGGGCATCGACGCCGGTGTCGATGGCGGCGTCGAGCGGGAAGGGTACGTCGCTCGTGTCGCGCGGCGCGTCGCGGGGCGCGTCGGGGGCGTCGCCGGGCGGCGCGTCGAAGGATCCGTCGAGCCCTGCGTCGTCGAAGATCGGCGTGCGCTCGAGGCTGCAGCCCACCAAGGGAAGAAGAAGGAGCAAAAGAAGGAGGAGAAGAGGCAGTGCCGAAAGCCGAGCGGGCATCGGGAGACGATACCGACTCGCCCGAGCGGGAGCGAGCGCTTCTGGTGTCATCGCTGTCAGCGACGGAAGGCGATCTCCCAGCCCCCACATGTCAGACCGCCATTTCAGCGCCTCTGCACGCTGGATCTAGGGGTGTTGGGCCCCCCGGGGGGAGGCGCCCGAACCGAGCCAGGTACGAAAGTGCACGGCGGGGCTTGCGCAGGCCCCCCTTTCCTTGCGAAAACGCGGCCCGTTCCAACGACAAGCCTCAATCCCGCCCCGCCCCCAAGGGTCGAGCGGTGCGCGGCAGGGAAGACAACAGGAGAAAACAGCATGCGTAACGTGATGGTTCTTGCGGCCGCTCTCGGCCTCGGCGGTTGCTGCATGGGCGGCGCGAGCTCGGCCCCGCTCACCCTCGGGCCCGGCTTCGCGCCGCAGCCCACGACCCAGACCGGCCTCGCGCTGGGTACCACTGATGCCAGCACGCTGAACCCGGCCTGCATCGGCAACATCCCCAGCAGCCCCCAGCACACGGTCAACGTGACCGCTCCGATCGCGAACCTTCGGATCATGGTCCGCAGCAACGCGGACACCACCCTCGTCGTCCGTCTCCCCGACGGCAGCTACCGCTGCAACGACGACACCGACGGCCTGAACCCGCTCGTCGAGGGCCCCGTGGGCGTCGGCGCCGTCGAGGTCTTCGTCGGCTCCTACAGCAGCAGCTCGGCGGGCACGATCTACACGATCGGCTTCACCGAGCAGCCGGGCACCATGCCCTCCTCGCTTCCCTGAGGACTCCTGAGACGCTCCGCTGAGGCGACTCAGCGGCGATGCTCACGTCGAAGGGGCTCACGTCGAAGGGGCGCTCACGTCAAAGGGGCGCTCACGTCGAAGGGGCGCTCACGTCGAAGGGGCGCTCACGTCGAAGGGGCGCTCACGTCGAAGGCGCGCGGTCTGCGGACCACGCGCCTTCGTGCGTTCCGTCGCCTGCGGGACGGCGGACGGTACCGCCTCTCCGCACGCGGCGGTACCGTCGGCTGATGCTGGTCCGTTCGCTGGTCGTGCTCGTGCTCTCGTTGGCCTCGCTCGTCGGGGCGACCGCGCGCGCCCAGGACCCCGCGAACCTCGGGCCGCACGCGGTGACCGAGTGGGACGTAGGGTCGGTGAGCGCTGCGACCCTCTCGGTGCCCACGGTGGTCGTGTACCCGAACGACGTGCGCGCCACGATGCCCTGCCGCATCACCACGGGCTGCGATCACAACGCGAACGCCAACGCCATCTCGGCGTTGCTGGACTGGGCCGTGGCGCAGAGCGCGATGACCGGCACCGTGCTCTCTGGGCGAGTCGATGGCACGCGGCGCGGGCTGGTCGGTCACTCGTTCGGCGCGCTCAACGCTCACTTCGCGGGCTCGCGAGACGCCTCCGTCGACTCGGTGGTGCTGATCGATCCCAACGACGATACCGGCTTGCCGGACGCCTCGCGACCTCGAGCGTGACCGCCGCGACCGCGCAGATCCTCGCGGCCATCCCCGGCAGCTGCAACCGGGTGCTCGCCCGTCAGGTGCCGAAGCGGACGCCCAGGCCGGCCTCGGCCCAGAGCGCCGGCATGCGTCCGTAGTCGTCGAGCCTGTAGTACTCGAGCTCGAGGGTGGTGCGAGGTCTCACGGCTTCGTGGTACGACGGCGCCGCTTGGATCCGCTCACGCAGGTCGATCCCGGGGTGCCGCTCTGGCAGCGAGGGGTCTCGCTCGTCGGCCTCTTGCTCATGGTCTTTCTGGCGTGGTGTCTCTCGTACGACCGCAAGCGCTTTCCGCTGCGCGTGGTCGCGATGGGCCTCGGACTGCAGCTGCTCTTCGGGGTGCTGGTGTTGCGGACCGATGCGGGGCTTTGGCTCTTCTCCGTGCTCAACGACGGCGTCGGTCGCCTCCTCTCGTTCACCGACGTCGGCAGCCGCTTTCTGTTCGGCGCGTACCTCGATGATCACTTCACTGTCGCGCTGAATGTGCTGCCGACGATCATCTTCTTCTCCGCGCTGATGAGCGTCCTCTATCACCTCGGGGTCATGCAGAAGATCGTGCTCGCGTTCGCGTGGGCGATGCAGCGCACCCTGAAGACGTCGGGTGCAGAGACCCTGTCGGCCGCGGCGAACATCTTCGTGGGACAGACCGAGGCGCCCCTCGTGGTGAAGCCCTTCTTGGGCAAGATGACCGAGAGCGAGCTGATGGCCGTGATGGTCGGCGGCTTCGCGACGGTCGCCGGAGGGGTGATGGCGGCGTACGTCGGGATGTTGCGGGAGCACTTCCCAGACATCGCCGGTCACTTGATCGCGGCGAGCGTGATGAGCGCACCTGCGGCGCTGGTGGTGGCGAAGGTTCTCCGCCCGGAGACCGCCACGTCCGAGAGTGCCAGCACGCTGGTGCTCTCCGCCGAGCGCCCTCACGAGAACCTGATCGACGCCGCGGCAGGGGGGGCGTCCGAGGGCGTGAAGCTCGCGCTCAACGTAGGGGGAATGCTGCTCGCGTTCCTCGCGCTGGTCGCGATGGTGAACTGGTTCCTCGGCGTCCCTACGACTTGGCACAACGAGAGGGTGCTCGATGCGTTGCAGGCTCAGTTGGGCGAACGCGGCATGGACGTGAGCGAGGCGTGCGGCGCGCCGGATGGACACGCCGCGCTCGTGAGCTGCGCGCATGAGGCCCGGGGCGCGCTGCATCACGCGGGGATCGCGACGAACGCAGGCTGGATGTGGGCGCCGCTCACCCTGCAGCGGATCCTCGGATGGGTCGGCTTCCCGCTCACGTTCGCGCTGGGGATCCCGCTCGAGGACTGCAGCGTCGTGAGCGGTCTCTTGGGTGAGCGCGTCGTGCTCAACGAGTTCGTCTCGTACCTGCACCTCTCAGCTAACCTCGCCGGCGAGCATCCCATCAGCGCGCGCGCCGCGACCATCACCACCTACGCGCTCTGCGGCTTCGCGAACCTCGGCTCCATCGGGATCCAGCTGGGCGGGATCGGGAGCCTGGCCCCCGAGCGCCGCAAGGATCTGGCCCGCATCGGCTTGCGCGCGATGCTCGGCGGGGTGCTCGCGAGCTACATGACCGCGTGCGTCGCGGGGCTCCTGATCTGAATCGAACGAGCGCGTCCGAGGTCGTCGACGAAACGTTCGCGCTCTGGTATTCGCTTCGGTCCGATGTCGCGTCGCGCGCTGCCCGACAAGTTGTTCTTCCGGATTGGTGAGGTCGCCGCGCTGGTTGGGGTGAAGGCGCACGTCCTGCGCTATTGGGAAGAAGAGCTGGGCGTGCTGGTGCCCATGAAGACCCGTGGCGCGCACCGCCAGTACCGGCGCCGCGACGTCGAGATCGCGCTGCACATCAAGGACATGCTGCAGGACGAGGGGCTGACCCTCAGCGGCGTGAAGAAGCGCCTGCGTGAAGAGACCAGGAGCGCTCCCAACGCACAGAAGCCCGCTGTCGCCAGCATCGAGGTCCACCGCGACGGCGAGGTGCGCCTGCGGGCGGTGCTGGTGGAGCTCCGCGCCGAGCTCGTGCAGCTCGCCGCGAGGCTCGCGCCCGAGCTACGCGATGAAGTGGACGAGGTCGATGCGGCGGAGGGCGATGACTTCGACGAGCATGAACTCGACGAGCACCCTCGCGAGGAGCGCCCGAGCCACGAGCACCCTCGCGACGAGCACAGGAGCCACGAGAACACGAGCGACGAGAACAGGATCCACGAGGCGCAGGCGCTGGTATTCGCCGACGCGCCGTCGCGCCACCGCGAACGCTGAGCCCGCTACTCGCAGCTGACCGTGGCGACGAACGCGCTTGCCGGCGAGCCGTGGAAGGTCGCTACGTCGCGCTGCTGTCCGGGGGTCAGCTCGAGCGTGGTCGGTACGGGGTTCACGTCGGTGGAGACCGTGCAGCGGACCGTCGTCGCGCAGGTGTTCTCGACGTGGACCCAGTGGTCGTAGGCCATCGCGCCGAAGCGGGCCAGGGCGCTCGCATGCAGGCAGTCGGGCCGCTCGCCCACCACCCGGACTTGGGCCCCAGCCAGCGCGGGCACCGCGAGGCCGAGCACGACGATGAGGATCGCTCGCTCTCGGCGGGTCATTCGTCGTCCTCTCGTCCGCCGCGATCCAACGCCTCGCCCACCACATGGGCGGTGAAGGCGACGAGCGGCATCAGCTTGGCGTAGTCCATTCGGGTCGGGCCGATGAGACCGACGCTGCCCGCCTGTACCCCGCTGGTGCGGTACTGCGCGGAGATCACCCCGACGTCGGGCACCTGCGCGAGATTGGTCTCCGAGCCCACGCGCACCTGCACCCCGCCCGCGATCATCGTCTGCTCGAGCAGCGCGAGCAGGTGCTGCTTCTCTTCGAAGGCCCGCACGAAGCCGCGGATCTTCTCGGAGTCCGCGAACTCGGGGCGATCGAAGAGCACGCCCTGTCCCTCGATGATCATCTCGCGGTCGTCGTCGGCGGCGGCGCCCTCCAGCATCTCTTTGGCGCGCCGCTTCAGGACGTCGTACTCGCCGCGCTCGGACTGCATGCGCGACATCAAGAGCGCGCACGCGTCGGCCAGCGTGCGGTCCTTCACTACCTCGGCGAGCAGGTTGTGGATTCGCTCGAGCTCGCCGTCGCCCAGCGACTCGGTCAGCTCGACGATGCGGTTCTGGATGGTGCCGCTCTTGGTCACGAGCACCGCGACGAGCGTTCGATCCCGCAGCGGCATGAAGCGCAGCTCTCGGATGGCCTCCACGTCGGTGCGCGGACGGGTGACCAGCGCCGCCGCCCCCGAGAGCGACGCGAGGAGTCGCCCTGCCTCGCGCACCACGTCATCCACGCCGGGGCGCAGCTGACTCATGCGCTCGAGGATCGCGGACCGGTCGTCGGTGGCCACCTCCCGGAGCTGCGCCAGCGCGTCGATGAAGATGCGAAAGCCCAGCTCCGAGGGGATGCGCCCCGCGCTGGTGTGCGGCTGCACCAGACAGCCCGCGTCCTCCAGATCGGAGAGCTCGTTACGGATGGTGGCCGGCGAGAGGTTCAGCCCGTAGCGCTTGGAGAGGCGCCGGGATCCCACCGGCTCCCCCGTCGCGATGTATTCGCTCACCACCGCCGAGAGGATCCGACGCGCTCGGTAGCCGAGCTGAGGGTGGGGCGGTCTCGTTTGCGCGGTGCTCATCTTGAAAGGGGAAGCCCCGGAAATTGCGCCCTCGCTCGACGGTCAGTCAAGCCGAGCGTCAGTTCGCTTCGCCGATCTCCATCTGGCGACGGAGGGTGTCGGACTCCTCGGCGAGGGCGTCGATGTTGGCCAGCTCGCGGCGAAAGAGATCCTCGTCGGGCGCGAGCTCCACAGCGCGGTTCAGATCGCGGAGCGCGAGCTCGAAGCTGCCGAGGTACGCCCGCAGGATGCCGCGGTTGAAGAGGGTGTCGTACACGATCTCCATGTCGTCGGGAGCGACCGCGATCGTGGGGTCGTCGTAGCCCCGGAGGATCTCGGTGTAGATGGCCTCGGCGCCCTCGAGGTCGCCTTCCTCGATGGCGGCGATGGCCTCATCGCAGCCCTCGGCGGCGCCGCAGTCGGTGAACTCGACGTCGACCTCGTCCTCCCAGGGGAGCACCACCTGCGCGAATTCCGCGACCACGTCGCCGCGCGATTGCGCCAACCAGCGCTCGAAGTTCAGGGGCGGCGGCACCGCGCCGTAGGGGATCGATCCCTCGTAGACGGGGCCATTGAAGCCCACGCCCGCGATGCTGTTGCCGGTCGTGCGATCCGAGGTCGTGCGCGAATAGACCCGCTCGAAGATCATCCGGTTGCTGCCGACGAGGAAGATCTGGAATCGGACCTCGAGCACGGCGCTGCCGTTTCGGTGGTAGCGGGTGCAGGGATACGACTCGGTGCGGGTGGCGTTCCGACCCGTGCGGGGATCGCGGTACGTCACGCTGCGGCTGCAGGACGTGGCCTCGGCGAAGAGCTCCTCGGAGGCGTCGTGGCGGGTGACGTCGCCGGTGACCAGGACGGCGCCGCCGGCGCCCACCAATCGGATGGACGGGTTGAGCGATCGCGCGAAGCGATCACGCAGCTGGTTCTCGATGTCGGCGACGGCGTCGGGGCGCCCACTCCGCATGCGCACGTCGAAGGTGTTGCCGGCCTCGGACGCGTCGAGCATGGCGGGTCGCACGACGTTGAAGCGCACGTGGTGGGCACAGCCGACGAGGCCGAGCGAGGCGAGCAGCAGTGACGCCAAGCCGACAGGCCCAATGAAGAAGCTGAGAGGCCCAATGAAAAGGTGGGTGAAGGAACGTGAGGCGGAGGTGAAGGTGGCGAGTGGGCGCATGAAGATCTCGCGGAGGAAGGTGGGGAAGTGCAGACGGCGGACGAAGTGCAGACGGCGGACGAAGTGCAGAGGGGGGACGAAGTGCAGAGGGGGGACGAAGTGCAGACGGCGGACGAAGCAGACGGCGGAGGCGTGGTGGAAATCGGAGGTGCGCAGCAGACGCGCAAAGAGCGGCGAGGATTCAGGGTGCGGACGTGCGCCCCAGCAGCGACTCAGTAGCAGCCCGACGAACAGATACGAAAGCGCTGACGGCAGGCGCCGTGGCAGGCCCGGTCGCGGTCATCGCAGCTGTCGACGCACGCCTCCCAGGGCGGCATGCACGTGCCGTCGCAGTGCGCGGTGCTGGTGCGAGGGCGCGTCGGACGGTGCCGAGCGCGCAGCTCGGGCGTCACTTCGCGAGGTGGCCGGGGCTCACGCGCCTCACGCTCGGTCTCGGCCCCCGTCACCCTGCCGGTGAGCACCACGATGGGCGCTTCGGACGGCGGCAGGTGCGCGGTCTCCTCGCCCGTCGCGAGCTCAGCCTCGACCTCGGCCTCGAGCTCAGCCTCACCTGTCGCCATCTCGATGAGCGCGCTGCGCTCGGGGTCGAGGTGGGTGACGCGTTCGCGGGCGTAGCTGATGCGCTCGTCCGATTGCCCGTCGGTGTAGTGAGTGAGCCACGCGTCCCAGCAGTGCCGTCGCTCCGCGTCGGTGTAGCGCGCGTCTCGGTCCCCGCCCGAGCAGCGCTCGAAGTAGACGTTGCCGGTGTGCACCCGCCGCAGGCTCGGTCCACACGACGAGACGCTCGCCGCCAACGCGAAGAGCACCCACAACGCCGCGGAAGTCCGGTTCACCGACGGCACGCTAGCATGGTGCCGGCGTTCTCCCTCAGTCGCGCTTGGATCGCTTTGCACGCTCGATGGCGTCCCACATCACGCGGTCTTTCGCCGCCCAGCGAGCGTCGACGACGCTCCTTCGGGCTCGCTGCTGAAGCAGTAGTCGCGGGAGGGTCCAGGCCTTCTTGCCATCGAGCTTTCCCATGGGAGCGAGGTTCCCGACGATGAGCAGCAAGTTGGCGAAGAGAGCGCCATCCACACCTCGACGTGCCGTGCGCCGAAGGGCTCCTCGGCCGCTGGCCCCGACCCGTGGGAGCGGTCACCTTCGCGGCCGTGCGCTCGCTGTCACTCGTATTGCTCGCGATGAACTTCGCGTCCGGCTGCTCTTGCAGTGGCGATCTCGAGGGAGGTGGCCCGACCCCGTATCTGCGGTGCACCCAGATGGATCCGCCCGATGCGCGCGACGTGACGATGGGCGCGACGCGTCTCGAGGTGATCGAGCGCGAGGTGATCATCCACGCCGCGCTGCCCATTCGGATCGTTCTCGCGAGAGGACCCGCGGGCGCTGGCGAGCCGCTCCTGCCGGGGCTCGACGCGATCGAAGCGCACTCGCCCGCGATGGTCGTGCTGCTCGGCGATCTCGGCGACGGCGATGGGACGGCCGATGCCTCGGTCGAGGCGCTGCGTGCCGCGCTCGCCGAGCTCACGGTGCCCGTGCTGCTCTTGCCCGGCGGACGCGACGACGGCGAGCTCGTGCGCGATGTCCTCCACGACGCAGAGAGCGAGCACGTGATCGATCTCAGCGGGGTGCGCTCGGTGCACATCGGGCCGCTCGAGCTCGTACCGCTCATCGGTGCACCCGAGGGGCGCTACGCGCTGAGTGAGCGCCACTGTGGTTTCGGGGCAGACGACATCGAGGGCATCGCCGGTGAGATCAGCGCGCCGAGCGGGCTGCGTCTGGTGCTGAGCACCTCGGCCCCCGCCACCGGTGATCCCCGGACAGCGGGCATCGATGGCGCCGAGGCGGGCGACGCGCTGATCGCCGCCGCATTGCTACGGGTCCAAGCGCGCGGCGGTTTGTATGCGTTGCCAGAAGCCTTCGTGGCACAGCCCTTCGATGGGACCACCGCGGTCAGCGTGCCGACGGGTCCCATCGAGAGCCTGCATCTCGTCGTGCCGCGCATGCTCGGGCCCGCGAGCGAGCGTGCGGATGGGTCGCGGCAGGCGAGCGGCGTCGTGCTGCTCGAGGTGAGCGAGGGGGGGGTGTCGGTCCTCGAGGTGCCTGGGGGCTGAGGCCGCGGGAAGCGGTGGCGAGTGGGGAATCACCGCCGCGCTGCCTGTCTCAAGCCGCTAGGTCGGCCTCCGCCTCATCGAGCACCTCGAGCGCGTGCTCGACGCTCGCGCTCTCGAGGATGCGCCGGATGCTGGTGCGCGCGTCGGTGACCCCCGTGAGGTACCCCGGCAGGTAGCGACGGAGCGTGCGAAGCGGGCCTTTGCCGGCGCGCTCGGCGGCCAGCGCGAGCAGGTGCTCCCGAACCAGCTCCCAGCGCTCGCGCTCCGTCGGGGGCGAGATGGATGCACCTTCCTGCTCCAAGCGGGCGCGCACTTCGCGGAAGATCCACGGGTGTTCGATCGCGCGGCGTCCGATCATCACGGCCGCGCAGCCAGTGCTCTTCAGCGCGTGCACCGCGTCTCGATCTCGGCGCACGTCGCCATTCAAGATCACGGGGATCTGCACCGCCTCGGCGACCCGCTTCGCCCAGCGCCAGTCCGCTTCGCCCTCGTGTCCCATCAACGCCGTGCGGCAGTGCACGGTGATGGCGCGCACCCCGACGTCCTCGAGGCGGCGCGCGAGATCGACGATGGGCAGCTCGGCCTCGTCCCCCCAACCCAGGCGGGTCTTCACCGTCACCGGTAACGCGACCTGCTTCACGATCCGCTCGGCCATCGCGACCATCGCGTCGGGCTCGCGCAGCCACGCGGCCCCCGCGCCCTTACGCGCCACCTTGGGGACCCAGCATCCGCAGTTGATGTCGAGGAACGCGGGCTCGGCGCGCTCGGCGATCGCGGCGGCCTCGGCGAGCGTGGTGGGGTCGGCGCCGTAGATCTGGATCGCGGTCGGTTGGTCGCTCGCGGCGAGCGTGATCTTGCGTTGGGCCTCTCGGGTGCCTTCGATCAGCGCCTCTGCATGGACGAATTCGGTGACCGCGAGGCTCGCGCCGCGGGCTCGGCACACTTGGCGAAACGCGGCGTCGGACACGTCCTCCATCGGCGCCAAGAGCGCGGGCCGCGATCGAAAGAACGCATCGAAGTCGAAGCTCATCGGTGCTGCGATCATCGACGATGCCAGGGCTCGAACGCGTCGAGGTCGTCGAGCTCGGGGAAGGTGCCCTCGAAGCGCCAGCCCCGATCGTCGAGGTACACGTGCGCCGCGGGCTTGGTCCGGGGGAAGAGCAACTCGTCCAGCACCGCGGCGGGAAGTCCGCAGTCCAAAAGCCAGTGTTGCATCGCCTCGATGCCGCCGTCCTCCTTGGATCGCGACGACAGGATCGCTATCTCGAAGCGGTCCACCGCCTCCTCGAGCCACGCGAGTGCACCCGGCACGGGTGGATCGGGGATCACCGTCGGGCCTCGCCAGCCGGAGCGGTAGCTGTGCAGCACGCCATCGAAGTCGACCACGATGGTCTTGCGCCTCTGGGTGGGTTCGCTCGATGTCGAGGTCGAGGTCGAGACGGCGGGCGTCGCGAGGGCGAGGTCCTCTGGGAGGAACGTGGCCCTTCCGTCGTCGGGTCCCCAGTGCTCGTCCTCGGGATCGTCGTAGACGTGCACCGCTTCGCTCGCGCCCTGCTCGACATATTCCTTCTCGGGGTCGCCCATCATCACCGAAGGCGCGAGGTGATGGACCTTCAGGCGCAGCGGCTCCTGCACCCTGACCCCGAGCTGCCTGGGATCGAGCAAGGGACCCGCGAGACTGCCGGCTTCACGGGGCCAGTCGACAGCGGGCGTCGCGGGCATCGCGTACGTGGTGCCCGTGCCGCTCATGCTGCGATCGATCTCCCCGCCGCTCTCGCGGTAGGCCCAGCTCCAGACCTTGTCCCACTCGCTCGCGGGCACCGCGACGGAGAGCGGCAAGATGATCCGGAACTTGGGCACCCCTTCACGGTGCGACCACGTCGAGTGCCACAACAGAAAGTGCCCTTCGAACGGCGCGATGGCGTCTTGGATGCGCATCGGTCGATCGTGGTCGAGCACCAAGCACGACAGGTGCGAGACGGCGTCGCTCCCGCGCTCGGTGCAGCCGTCGCGGTAGCGCACCGGCGACCACAGGCGGAGATCGCGCTTGGCCTCCCGCCGCGCGTCGGTGCGCAGCTCCTCGGCGCGCGCTCGCATCGCGCGCTCGCGATCCTCACCGCGCTTCTCGGCCTCGATCCCCGCAGCGTGAATGGCGGCCGCGCGCTCGCCCAGCACTTGACCCCCGAGTGCTTGATCGAGTGCGCGATCGATGCGCGTCACCTCGCGCTGGATCCGGGCATGGAGCTGGGGCTTCAACTCGAAGCGTCGAAAGCACGCCGACAACTCAGCGAGGGTGAGCACCTCCTGCGCGGGCGTGGTGTCGAAGACCCGCTTGAAGGAGCAGACGGCGAAGGTGGAGGCGGACTGCACGGAGGACCGAGCGTAGCGCAAGCGTGGTAGCGTCGGTCTCCAACGCAGGAGGGCTCGATGGTCCGTTCGGTTTCGACAGTGGGATGCGCCTTGGTGTTCGCCTTCTGCGCCGCGTGCGACGCGAGCACCGATGCGGACGCGGGCGCCTCGGCGGTGGACGCGCCCGTCTCGGACACGCGTGCGCTCGATGGCGCCAGCGCCGTGGACATGGGCGTGATGACGACGCTCGATGCGGCGAGCATGGTCACGGACGTCGCGGTGGCGGACGAGCTGACCTCGCTGCCACCCGACACGGGCGGCACCCACACCGCACACCCGCTCGGGTCGACGGGGGCGGCGTTCGGCTACTACAACTACTTGCCCGGGGGATACGACGACACGACGGCGGGGTATCCGCTGATCGTCTTTCTCCACGGCCGAGGCGAGCGTGGTTGACGGCAACGCGCAGCTCACCCGCGTGCTCAACCAAGGTATCCCGCGCCTCATCGAGCGCGACGCGTTCGCGCCGAGGTATCCCGTGATCGTCGCGTCACCGCAGTTCCCGTCGCCCGACGGAGTGGGCAACGACAACAATTGGGGAGAGGGCGATCCGTCGCACGTGCGCGGCTTCATCGAGTACATGATCGCGACGTACCGGATCAACACACACCGCATCTACCTCACTGGCCTCAGCCACGGTTGCAACGGCGTCTACGACTATCTCGTCCTACAGGACGACGCGAGCAGCTACATCGCTGCCGCCGCCCCGATCGCCGCGCGGGGCCCGAGCCGCAACTTCGCCCGCTCGAACGACACGCCCATCTGGGTGTTCGTCGGCAGCGCGGACGGGAGCAACTTCAACACGTCGCGCAACTTCGTCGCCGGATACAACGCGCAAGACCCGCCGCCGGCGCACATCGGGCATCGATGGCATAGCTGACGCGCTCGAAGGGTGAGCGCACCCGCCGCAGTCGGCATCCGAGACGCACTCGGTCCGCCGGGGCATCGAGTGGCGAACGCGCGAAGGCCGCGCGGGGGTCTGCCCTGCGCGGCCTTCGTCGGTGTCTCGCCGTCTCAGCGCTTGCGGGCGCGGAGCACCATCAACGCCAGGCCCAAGAGGCCCAGCAAACTGAACGGCGCGCGGCCCGTGCCCGCGGCGCTGCAGCCGCACGCGCCGCCCGTGACGCCGCCGGGGGTCGTCTCGGTGCTGCCGTCCATGCTCGCGTCGCCGACGCCCGCGTCCGCGCCGCCCGCGTCGCGGTCGCCCGCGTCGCCCATGCCGCCGTCGGGCATGCCGCCATCCATCTCGACCACCGGCACTTCGCAGATCCCGGCGCCGTCGCACGACAGCTCCTCGTTGCACTCGTCGTCGGGGTCGGTGCCCGTGCCGTGCGGGGCGCAGGTGCCTTCGCTACCCACGAGGTTGCAAGCCTCGCAGAGGGCGCTGCAGGTGCTGCCGCAGCAGACACCGTCCACGCAGAAGCCGCTCGCGCACTCCTCGGTGCGACCGCACGCGCCGCCCGTCGGGATGTCCACGACGCAGACGCCCATGTCGCAATGACGCTCCGAGGGGCACTCGGCGTCGGTGGTGCAGCCGCCGCGGCAGGTGGTGCTGTCCATGCAGCCGCTGGCGCAGATCACGTCGTCCACCGGGGCGCACGTGCCGCCGCCGTCGCAGAAGCGCGCGGGGGTGAGCGTCGCGCCGGTGCACATCGGCTCGCTGCAGCGATCGGTGACCGTGAGGTTCGAGTACGAGGTCGTGCTCTTGGTGACGTCACACACCAAGCAGTTGTTGGTGGGATCGAGGGTGCCGTCCGCGATGCACGCGCCGCCGATGAGGCAGCCCGCGGTGACCACATCGGTGCACGCGCCGGTCAGCGGCTCGCACATCGCGGTGGTGCAGCTGATTCCGTCGTCGGGGCAGCCGATGACGGTGCCCGCGCAAGCGCCCGCGCCGTTGCACACGTCGGTGCCCGTGCAGAGCGTGCCGTCGTTGCAGGTCGAGCCCGAGCTCCGGGGGGTGTACGCCGAGGTCGAGCTCGCGGGGTTGCACGCCGAGCAGTCGTTGGTGGGATCGAGTGAGCCGGCGGGGATGCACGCGCCGCCGATGACGCAGAAGCCCGCCACCAGCGCGTTGGTGCAGATGCCGACCGCGCAGGAGTCGGCGGTGCAGCTCAGGGCGTCATCGCAGGTGATGCCCACGCCCGCGCAGCCGCCGGCGCCGTTGCAGACGTCGCTCATCGAGCACGCCGAGCCGTCGTTACAAGTCACCGTCGCGGGAGGGAACGTGCACGCGGTGGTGAGGGTGCCGTTGCACACGCCGCCGCAGGTGGTGCCCGCCGCAGCGCAGCGGGTGCGGCTGCCGTGCGGCGCGCCGGTGGTGGGGCTGCAGGTGCCCACTCGTCCCGCGATGTCGCACGCCTGGCACTGCGATCCGCAGCGCGCGTTGCAGCAAACGCCGTCGACGCAGAAGCCCGAGCCACACGCGATGTCGTCGCCGCACATCGAGCCCGGGGGCAGCTCGGTCGCGCAGCGTGCGTTGCATCCGTCGCCGTTGGTGAGGTCGCCGTCGTCGCACTCTTCACCGAGTTCACGGACGTTGTTGCCGCAGACGGTGACGCCGGAGGGGCGCACCTGGAAGCGCCACACGCCGGGCGAGGTGAGGCCGACGTTCGAGGTGGTGCAGAGGTTCACCACGGCCGCGGTGCGCGAGCCGGGCAGGGTGAGGGTGTTGATGCCGTCCCCAGCGTCGAAGCCTGCCTGCGCGGGGGTGCCGCCGAAGCCTCCGGTGCCGCCGCTGGCGTCGCCGGTCGTCCACTCGCAGCGGTTGTAGCGGAACTCGACGTCGAACGCGCCGGCGATGCCGAAGGCGCTCGCGTCGGTGAGGATCATCTGCACCGAGACCCGTCGATCGATGTGGTTGGCGAAGTAGCCAGTGTCGAACCAGGTGACGACCAAGCGGCCGGGGGTGATGTCCCAGTACACCAAGTTGCCCGTGCCCACGCCGACCTGGTTGCGGGTGTCGATGTCGGCCCACCAAGGAGCAATCAGCGGGTTCGCGGGCTCGGGGCGCGGGAACGCGTTCGGGGTGAACGTGCCGGTGGCCGCGTCGAACGACACGTTGCCGTTGTTGTTGATGTAGAGGCCGGGATAGAGCCTCCCGTAGAAGCGAAGACCCGCGGGGAATGCGGTGCTCAGGTTGATGAGCCCGGTCGAACCATCGTCGTTCGGCGCGAGGCTGTCCTCACCGAAGCCGGCCGTTCCTCCGAGACCCGTGAGCAGTGTGGCTTGGGCCTGGGCCGTAGCGGCGGTTCCGATGGCGATCGCGAAGGCGAGACCGACCAGTGCAAAGCGAGTCGTGCGCATGAAAATCCTCAGAGAGAAAGGCAGGCGGCGAGGGTGACCGCAGGGCCATCCCGTGCAACCGGCACGTGTGCGATTCCGCCACAGGGCGACTCCACGCGGGTCGCGAGCGACGCCTTCAATCGCGCTACCCTCGCGCCCCATGTCGCGCGCCGAGAAACTGGTCCTGGTCGACGGAAGCTGGCTGATCTTCCGAGCCTTCTTCGCCATCCCCGCGAACCTCAGCACCAAGGAGGGCCTCCCCACCAACGCCATCTACGGCTTTGCGCTGATGTTCCGCAAGCTCTTCGCAGGTCGCGCCCCCGATCGTGGGGTGGTGGTGTTCGATGGGCCCGAGACCACCCATCGCGAGAAAGCGTTCCCGCAATACAAAGCCCAGCGTCCGCCGATGGCCTCGGAGCTACGGCAGCAGTTGCCGTACATCGACGAGCTCATCGCGACCCATCGCTTCCCGACGCTGCGGGTGCCGGGCTACGAGGCCGACGACATCGTCGCGACGCTGGCTCGCCAAGGCGCTGAGGCGGGCATGGATGTGGTGATCGTCGCGGGTGACAAGGACCTCGCGCAGATGGTGGGCCCGCGCGTCCGCATGCAGGACACGATGCGCGACGTCACCTACGACGCCGAGCTCGTGCGCAAGAAGTGGGGCGTGCCGCCCGAGCGCATCCCCGACTTGCTCGCGATCATGGGCGACAGCGCCGACAACATCCCGGGCGTGCCCGGCATCGGACAGAAGGGCGCCGCGGCCCTGCTCGAGAAGTACGGCGATCTGGAGGGGATCTTGGCGCACTTGGGCGAGCTCAAGGGAAAGCAGAAGGCATCGCTCGAGGCCGAGCGAGAGAACGCGGTCTTCTACAAGAAGCTCGCGACCGTCGATGCCTACGCGAAGCTCGATGTCGGCGTCGATGATCTGCGGTTGGGCACGCCTGACCCGGCCGAGCTCGACGCGATGCACAAGAAGCTCGAGTTCTTCTCGCTGCTCGGCGCGGGTGCCGAAGCGAAGGTGGGCGACGCCCCCGACATCACCGTGGAGGTGCCGGCGTCCATCGAGGAAGCGCGCGCGCTACTCGAGGCTTGGCCGCTTCAGCCGACGGCGATCGTTCCCTTACACTCGCCGATCGCGCGATTGCATCACGCGCGCATGGTCGGTGTCGCGCTGGCGACCGACGGGCGCGCGCCTGTGTATCTCGCCTTCGAAGGGGAGGGCGCGCTCGGGGGCGACGCGGTCTCGCTTCTACGTGATCTCTACGCGGACGAGGCCATCCCCAAGGTCCTGCACGACATGAAGGCGATGGCGATTTTGTGCAGTCACCACGGGCTGAGCTTCGGCGCACCCGACGGCGAGGAGGGCATGCTGGACGTCATGCTCGCGGCGTTCTTGATCGATCCCGAGCGCGGCATTCCCCATCGGCTCGATCAAGTCGCCAAAGAGCACGCGCAGCGATCGGTGCCCTCGCTCAAGTCGATCTTGGGGAGCGGTCAGACCGAGAAGAAGCCCGAAGAGGTCGAGGTCCGGGCCGCGGCTACGTACTGCGGGCAGCTCGCGGAGGTGCTGCTCGTGTTGCGGGCGCCGCTCTTGCACGAGCTGCGTGAGCGAGATCAGATGGCGAACTACCACGCGGTCGAGCTGCCGCTCTCCCACACCCTCGCGCGGATGGAGCTCGCTGGGATCCACGTCGACAGAGAGGATCTGTTGGCGATGAGCGAGGAGTTCACCGCGCGCAAAGAGACCATCGAGCAGCGCATCTACGTGCTTGCGAACCGCGAGTTCAACATCGGGTCCACCAAGCAGCTCGCCGATGTGCTCTTCGAGGAGCTGAAGCTGCCCGTGATCAAGAAGACCAAGACGGGCTACTCGACCGACGCCGAGGTGCTTCAGCGGTTGGCGCCCAAACACGAGATTGCGCAGGCCGTGCTCGATCAGCGGGAGCTCGCGAAGCTCATCAACACGTACACGACGGTGCTGCGCGACGCGGTCGCGCCCGAGACGGGCCGTATCCACGCGACGTTCATGCAGACCACGGGGGTCTCAGGAAGGATCATCTCCACGGATCCCGATCTGCAGCGCACCCCAGTCCGCACGCCTGAGGGCAAGCGCATCCGACGGGCGTTCGTCGCGCCGCCGGGCATGAAGATCCTCTCGGCCGACTGGAGCCAGATCGAGCTCCGGGTGCTCGCGCACTTCTCCCAGGAGCCGCGCTTGATGGAGGCCTTCGCCAACCGCATCGATCTGCACAAACGCACGGCGGGGATCTTGTTCTCGATCGATCCCGAGGCGGTGACGCCCGAGCAGCGCAACGTGGGCAAGACCGTGAATTTCGCGACCATCTATGGGCAGGGCGCGACGGCGCTGGGACAGATCCTGGGGATTCCGCGCAAGGACGCCGTGCATTACATCGAGCAGTACTTCGCCTACTACGCAGGGGTGCGGCGCTGGCTCGACCGCACCATCGCCGATGCGCACGTGAACGGCTACGTGCTCACGCTGCTCGGCCGTCGCCGGTACATCCCTCTGCTGGCGAGTCGGAACGACACCGATCGATCGGCGGGTGAACGCATGGCGGCGAATACCCCTATTCAGGGATCGGCTGCGGATCTCTGCAAACTCGCGATGCTCTCGATCGATCGCGCGCTACCTACGACTGCCCCCGGCGCACGCATGCTCCTGCAAGTGCACGACGAGCTGGTCTTCGAGTGTCCCGAAGGGCAGGTCGATGCCCTCACAAAGCTGGTGACGGAGAAGATGGAACATCCGTGTCAGCTCACCGTGCCCTTGGTGGTGACGGTGGGTGTAGGCGGCAGCTGGGGTGAGGCCCATTGAGCGCCGAGCTCGCACCGATGTTGATCCTCCACGCCTTGCTGTGCTAGTAAGCGGTCGCGACGAAGGGAGGGCATGACGCTCGCCGGTCGCGCGGAGGCACCATGGAACGCGTTGGGATGGTCTTGGCTCGCTGGGGGTTGGGCGTGGTGGTAGTCGTCGCGGGGTGCGGCGGAGGAGAGCCAGACCCGGACGGATCCGTCGAGCGCGACGCGCCGTCGGGACGCGACGCGCCGTCGGGACGAGACACGCCGCGGCCGGTGAGCTGCATGGGGACGGCCACGTCTTGCGACCTGCTGAGCGGCGCGAGCTGTGCGGCCACCGACGGATGCTACCCGGACGGAGACTGCACGGGTGTGTCGCGCTCCTGCTCGTCGTACACGAGCTCGGGGGCTTGCTATGGGCAGCTCGGATGCTCGTGGTCGAGCTCGACGAGCCGCTGCTCCGGGAGCGCCTGGAGCTGCAGCACGACCTCGGCGGAGTCCAACTGTGACAGCATCGAGGGATGCTCGTGGCGCGACGGGTGCACCGGCTTCGCGAGCTGCATCCTGCAGGACACCGAGACGCAGTGCGCCGCTGTGCTGGGGTGTCGCTGGGAGTAGGCCTAGGCGGCGAAGGCCTTCTTCGCTGCCGCGATCGTGCGATCGATGATGGCGTCGTCGTGCGCGGCCGAGATGAACGCCGCTTCGAACTGCGCCGGAGGCCAGTGCACGCCCTCGGCTATCAGCGCTTGGTGCCAGCGGCCGAAGGCCTCTCGATCGCACGTGTCCGCGTCGGTCCACGAGCGCACTGGGCCCTCGCAGAAGAAGACGGTGACCATCGAGCCGACGCGCTGAATGCAGACCGTCCGACCCGCACTCGCCTCGCGAAGGCCCGCCTCGAGCTTGGCGGATTGGATCTCCAGGTTGTCGTGGAAACCCGCTTCGCGGAGCTTGCCCAGGGTGGCAATGCCCGCGCTGCAGGCCAGCGGGTTCCCGCTCAAGGTGCCGGCTTGGTACACGGGGCCGAGCGGCGAGATCTTCTCCATGATGTCCCGGCGTCCGCCGTAGACCCCGACCGGCAGTCCGCCGCCCACGATCTTGCCGAGGCACGTCAGGTCAGGAAGGATGCCGTAGCGCGCCTGGGCGC
>Ga0335397_10001945_pt1 | contig 28058 bp, 22 predicted proteins | sample MAT04_FD_205740 | JGI IMG/M metagenome (GOLD analysis project Ga0335397, IMG submission 205740) | Freshwater microbial communities from Lake Fryxell liftoff mats and glacier meltwater in Antarctica - MAT-04 (spades assembly) (version 2) ... | reverse complement strand
CGCGTCTGGCGGAGCAGTCAGCGGAGTTTGAGCGCGCCAGGCAGGCACTTCAAGTCGAGCGAGATGAACTCGCCATCGCACGCGAGAAACTCACCGCAGCTCAAGAGGCGTTTCAGGCCGAGTTATCAACCCTGCGGGCCGATTGGGAGGCCCGACGAGAATCGCTGATCGTGGCGCAATCGCAGCTGGAAGTGCGGCAAGCGGAATTGACAGCGCAAGCGACGATGCTGCGCGGGCAACAAGCAGCGCTGGCCGACTCGCGTGCAGAACTCGAAGCTCTACAAGAACGCAGCGAGCAGGAGCGACTCGCCGATGCGGAAATCACACGGCTCAATTCGCAGCTGGTGGCGGACTCGCAGCCTGAATCCGAGTTGCAGGATGCACACATTGCTGAATTGGAGCGATTGACGTCGGAACTGACACTGGCCCAGGAGTTCCAACAGACCCTTGAGTCTCAGTTGGATGGGATTCGCCAACGCCACGAACACGACGCGGCCCAATGGAATTCCGAGCGCACCGACTGGATGGTCGAGCGTGATCGGTTGGAACGTGAGTTGCAATCCGCGTCACGGCAGCTGGCGACGTATCCGTCGCGGCCGGTTTGCGTCGATATCCCCTTGAACGCTGAATCGTTGCCACGCATTGCTTCTGGTTCGATGGCCATCTCGCAGAGTGCCGATCCTGAGGCTGAAGAGCCACAACTCTCCGTAGATGTTGCGCCACGCTGGCAGTCATCAATCGCAGAGTCGTTTGGCATTTCCCGTGATGATCACCCCGATGCGGAGCAAATCGATTCCGTGGATGCGGATGTCGCCGAGACATCTGATCCGGTGAACCAGCTGCGCGCTGAGTTGGCGCGAATGTTTGACCTCAAGGCGGACCAGCTCTTTACCGACACACCGACGCGCTCGGAATTGCCGGTTTCGGACGATCCAGACAATGCTCTGCTTCAGGAGACTGCGGTTTCCGATGCACCTCTTTCTGCTGACGATGACTGGCGGCGACGATTAGATGGACTGCGGAGCGAGCCGGCCACGACGGTTCCGCCCCTCGCGATGCATGTTCCCGACGATATCGCTTCGTTGTTAGCAGAGACCACGCAAGCCCCCACGGCGACGGTCAACGAAGAGGATTCCATCGCGTCGTACATGGAGCGCCTCATGGCGCGCAATCGACGTTCGGGAAACGAGGCGGATGAGATCCCCGCGCCGGCTACACCGGTGGAACGCAGCGTCGTTCGCGAATCGGCACTTCGTGTGTCGTCTTCCATCGACGCACCAAACTCTGATGAGCCACACGACGATGAAATGGATGCGGGTGAAAGTCCGCGCAAAGCTAGATCGCGGGCCGTTACTGATAAAGATGCCGCGCGAGAACATTTGCAAATATTCCGTCAGGTCGCGAATGTTTCCGCCCGCACCGCCGTGGCGAAGCATACATCACAGCGACTGCGCATGACGCTGATCGTCAAAGGAGTTGTCTCACTGGTCTGCGCTGCCGCCAGCGGAACGTTCCTCTACGGCATGCTCGCACAACAGCAACCCTATCTGTGGCAATCGGTCGGATGTGGCGTACTCGCGATCACGGTCGCGGTCGACTTGGCGCGTAATCTCTGGGCAATCAAGCGACCAGTCGCTGTCGGTGAATCCGAAGTCCGCGACCAGCTCACGCTCGCAAACGAGTCAACCGCCGATTCCACAGATGCTCAGTAAGGACCGCTCGGGACGACTTAAACTGTCAGAGCCGCGAGCTTCAGCGACCGGTCGCTCACGCTCGCGGCTCCGACATGACTGCGACCCTACCGCTGCCCGGCAAATCGCGCTACAATTCGTGGTCTTCTAAAATTTTCAGAAAGACCCTGCGATGCCCCGGAGATATGTGAATGAACTCAAAGACGGCGACCTGGTCGAAGAAATTTTCCTGGTCACCGATAAGCAACTGCGGGCCAATCGCAACGCCGCGCTGTATCTATCGCTCGATCTCCGCGACAAGACCGGCGTGATCAACGCGCGAATGTGGAATGTCACCGAGCAGTCAGCGGCTCCGTTACAGGCTGGCGGGTTTGCGAAGGTGCGTGCCAAAATCCAGTTGTTTCAAGGCGTGTTGCAGATGATCGCCTCGCATGTCGAGCCGGTCTCTGGTGCGGGAATTGCCATCGAGGAATTCGAGGCGCAGCCGCTGCACGACATCGAAGTGCTGCGCGCCAGGCTCGTCGAATCGCTGAGCAACCTGCACGATCCGCATCTCCAGGCGTTGATGGCCTGCTTCCTCGCCGATGCCCCGCTGATGGACGCCCTCTGCCATGCCCCGGCCGGCGTGAAGGCCCATCATGCGTATCATGGCGGCTTGCTCGAACACATCGTCACGCTGATGGATGTCGCTAAGAAAGTCTGCGAGGTTTATCCCCAGTTGAACGCCGACCTGATGCTCTGCGGCGTCTTTCTACACGACCTCGGTAAGATTCGTGAGATGACGGGCGAGACCGGCCTGCAATACACCGATGAAGGCCAGCTGATTGGCCATTTAATCATCGGCGTGGAAATGGTGACCGAGAAAATTCGCGAACTGGCCACCAAAGCGAGCGAACCATTTCCCAGCGAACTTGAGTGGCGGATCAAGCACATGATTTTGAGCCATCACGGCACCTACGATTTTGGCAGCCCCAAGTTGCCCATGACGCCCGAAGCCGTCGCGCTGCATCTCATTGACAATCTCGACGCGAAGATTTTCGAGTTCACGCATGCCATCGCGGAAGACCCGAACAGTGCGTCCCACTGGACGCTCTTCATCCCCCGGATGGACCGGAAGATTTTCAAAGGGGCACCGAAGTCCGTGAAGTAAAAAGTCTTCCGAGCGGGGAGCGTCAGCTCCCTGAATGCGGCCGGAAGTATCGTGGCAGGCACAACCAAGGGGCTGACGCCCCCCGCTCGGAAATCCATCCCACATCAATCCGCAATGAGTTGTTGGATTTCTTGACCCAGCACCGGCATCGCGCCCGGCCGGCTCGCCACAAGTGCGCCGAGTCGATTCGCCAAGGTCAACGCACGTTTCAACGGCCACTGCTGGAGTTGCGACCAGATCAGGGCGGCGGTGAACGCATCGCCGGCACCCACGGTGTCGGCCACAGTGATGGGAATGCCCGCGACCTCGCACAATTCCTCCGGCGAAACGGCGAGCGCGCCCTTGGCCCCGCGTGTGATGCAAACCAACCGCACGTGATATGTCTCGATGAGCCAGCGAGCGAATTCATCTTCGGTCGTGGTGTGGGTGCTGAACATCGCCGCCAGAATGCGGACTTCATCGTCGTTCAACTTCACGATGGTCGCCTGCCGCAGCGATTCATGAATCCATTCGCGCTGATAAAACGGCGGCCGGAGATTGACGTCATAGACTACCAGACATCCGGGCGATGTCGCCCTCAAGATGGCTTGAATGGTTTCCCGACTGCGGGCTTGCCGCTGGGCGAGTGTGCCGAAGCAGATCGCTTTCGCATGCCGCGCCGCGGTCAGCCAGTCATCCGAGTCCGCGAGAAAATCCCAGGCGGAATTCTCAAGAAACTCGTATCGCGTCCCAGTAGGCGACAATTCGACCGTGACCGTCCCAGTTCCATGTTCCACATCACGCTGCACGAGGGCAGTGTTCAGCCCTTGCTGCCGCAAAAAGCCGATCAATTCATCCCCCAGGGCATCATCTCCCACGCGGGTGGCGACCGCGGCGGTCAAACCCAGTTGCTGTGCTTGGAAGGCGACATTCGCCGGTGCTCCGCCCGGCAGTCGATGTTCGGGGAAGCAGTCCCACAGAACTTCTCCCAGCCCGATGACATCGAAATGCAAGTCCTGAGAAAGGGGCATGTGATTGTCGTTTGTGAAGGAAGATCAGATCTTTTGACCCAGAATCCCGTGACCGCATTTCCCGCGTCGCCATTGGCAGACTAGAATAGAGGTTCGACTTCATTGTGTCGGTCGCTGTGCAGCAACATACGTTCTGCGAGCGACGGAGTCGAGTGGATGTCACTGGTCTGCAAATTGCCTGATGAAACTGAGCTATGTCCGATTTCGCCCATCAAAGTTGTATCTCCCCCTTGTGCGGAGCCTCATTCGCCGTTGATGAAACGCTGACCGCGTGCCCGGACTGCGGGTCGCTGCTCGATCTGAGCTACGACTGGGACCGTTTGCCTGTGCCGAAATCGCTGCGCGAATTCGAGGCCCGCTGGAGCAACCGCCGCAATCCGCTTGATTTCAGCGGCGTGTGGCGTTTTCGCGATCTGCTTCCATTCGCGCCGGACAATCAGATCGTCACCATTGGCGAAGGTCAGACGATTCTCCAGACGGCCGATCAAGTCGGCAAATTCATCGGCATGAATTCGGGCAAACTTTTTCTGCAATATGAAGGCTTGAATCCGTCCGGGAGTTTCAAAGACAACGGCATGACGGCGGCTGCGACCCATGCCCGCATGGTGGGGGCGAAAGTCGCCGCCTGTGCGTCGACGGGTAACACCAGTGCCTCCCTCGCCGTGTATGCCAGTGCCGCCGGTGTGTTTCGCGTCGTCGTGTTTGTCGGCAGCGGCAAGATCGCTTATGGAAAGCTGTCGCAGGCACTCGATTATCAGGCCCGCACCCTGCAAATCCTCGGCGACTTCGATGACGCGCTGGCCCGTGTGCGCGAAGTCGCCGGGCAAAGCGGCATTTATCTGTGCAACAGCGTCAATCCGTTTCGGCTCGAAGGCCAGAAGACGATCATGTATCGCGTGCTGGAATCCCTCGGCTGGGATCCGCCCGATTGGATCGTGGTTCCGGGCGGCAACCTGGGGAACTCCAGCGCGTTCGCCAAAGCATTCGAGGAATTGCACAAACTCGGATTGATCAATCGCATCCCCCGTCTGGCGGTCATTAATGCGGCCGGGGCGAACACGCTGTATCAGTTGTTCGAGCAGCGTGACGCCGGCTGGAATGCGGGCCGGCCGGATCAAGCGATCATCGACCAGTTTTATCGAGACATGACCGCGGAGAACCGCCGGGCGAGTACGTTGGCGAGCGCCATCGAAATCAATCGGCCCGTCAATTTGATGAAGTGTCTGCGCGCGTTGGAAATCTGCGACGGGGTGGTTCGCGAAGTCTCCGATCAGGAAATCCTCGATGCGAAAGCCCAGGTGGGAGCAGGCGGCTTCGGCTGCGAACCGGCGAGCGCGGCGAGTGTCGCCGGGGCGAAACTGCTGCGGCAACAAGGGGTGATCGCCCCCAGCGAGCGCGTCGTCTGCATTCTGACCGGGCATCAACTGAAAGACCCCGACGCCACAGTGGCTTACCACTCGGGCGATCAGAAGAAGTTCGCCGAGAAACTCGGCTCCCACGGCGTGACCTCGGCGTCATTCGCCAATTCGCCCGTCGTCGTGGAGAACAATCTCGAACGCATCCTCGCCGCACTCGCCGATTAGCGACGCTTCGGAGAAGCGTTGTGTAGCCAGCCTGCGGGCCAAATTGGTATATCTACGTTCACAATGACCGACACCTTCGCCGATCCTGCAATCCCTGACGATGCCCCACCCGCGCAGGTTCTCGAGGCATTGCGGCTGAATCTCATCCCTGGGATCGGGCCGCGGTTAACGCAGTTGTTGCTGGATCGTTTTGGATCGGCCCAGGGGATTCTGTCCGCGTCGCTGGCCGACTTGCAGCAGACGCCGGGCATCGGGCCGAAAATCGGGATGTCGATTCTCACGCATGGAACGGCGGCGGAAGCGTTGGATGAATGGAAACGCTGCCAGTCTGTGGGGATCAAGTTATTACTGCGCGGCGAAGGACATTACTCCCCCGCGCTCGACCGCATTCCTGATCCACCACATCTCCTGTATAGCCGAGGCGATCTGCGGCCGGCCGATGAACTGGCCATCGCGATTGTCGGCTCGCGGCACTGCACGGCGTACGGCCGACAGCAGGCGGAACGCATCGCCGGCGGACTGGCGAACGCCGGCATTACGGTCGTCAGCGGGCTGGCCCGTGGTATCGACGGCTCGGCTCACAAGGGGGCGCTGCAGGCCGGCGGTCGCACCATCGCCGTCTGCGCCACCGGGTTGGCGACTGTCTATCCGCCGGAGCACGCCGAGTTGGCGGACGCGGTGGCCCAACAAGGGGCCTTGCTGACCGAATCCCCGATGTTGCAAGCGCCGGTCCCCGGTTTGTTCCCGCAACGCAACCGGATCATTTCGGGATTGTCACTCGGAATTATTGTGATTGAAGCCGGGCGAAAAAGCGGGGCATTGCACACGGCTCGTCATGCGATGGAACAGAATCGCGATTTATTTGTGGTGCCGGGTCGGATCGACAGTGAAGCCAGCTTCGGCTGCCTCGACCTCATCCGTGATGGAGCTGTGCTGATTCGGGGCGTGGATGATGTGCTGTCGGCCCTCGGACCACTCACGCAGCCGGTCCGGACGACGCCCACCCAGACTGTCCATCAGCCCCGCGAATTGCAATTATCGGATCAGGAACGGGCGGTTTTGAATCTCATCACCCGCGAGCCGATGGCGATCGACGAAATTTTGCGGTCGCTGACGTTGGAAACGTCCCGCGTCCTGGCCACGCTGACAGTTCTCGAAATGCGAAAGCTGATTCGTCGGCTGCCCGGCGGTTATCTGATCCGTTTATGAAATTCCGACAGGGATGATGGTGCTATGGCGACGACTGACAATGAGCATGTGATCCGCCTGGAAACCGCTGTGGCCCATTTGCAGCACGATTTCGAGCGGCTCCACAGCGTCGCGCTCGAACTGCAGACGGAAATCCGGGAACTCTCGTTGCGATTGCTGCAAATGGAACAGCGGCTGGTCCGCGTGGAAGAACCGCCCGAAGCCCGCTCGCCCGCCGATGAACGTCCGCCCCATTGGTGAGGTGTTGCCCCTGAATGTCGAGCACTTGCTCCGCAAGTGCCTGTTTTTTAAAATGCGGAGAGGCTGTGAGTTTTTAGAAGTCGAATTTTGGGTGGCTGGGTCGGAGTCCTCGACGACCCAGTTTTCCGCGAGACTGGGTCGTCGCAAAGCCTCCGACCCAGCCACCCACCAAAAAATTCCACCCTCACAACAAGTGCGAGACATTCTGATCCAAGAGACGAAAACGAAGCTTGACCCTGTTTGCATCGCGGGCGAGAATAGGATTATTCATTTCACTTCTCTGCGAACTTCGGTGATATGCGCGCCAATCTGATTCCACTCAAAGGCGGACGAACGATTTCGATCGTGCGTGACATCACCGTCGTTGGGCGTCAGGACGGCCTCTGCGATGTCTGCATCGATAAAAGCAGCATCTCGAAATTGCACTGCATTATCGTCCGAACCGACGGCCTGTTGTTCATTCGCGATCTCGGCAGCACCAACGGCACCAAGGTCAACGGGCAGCGTGTCGTCCGAGGAGCGTTGCTGCCGGGCGATGAACTGGCTTTTGCCAGCGAAAAATATAAAGTCGAAATGGGACCGGGCGAACCGGATGTCGAGCCGGAAGTTCACTCCGCCCGCACGGAAATGCTCGATCTCGCCCCGGTGCAGGAGGAATACTTCGCCGTACGCCCGGCACCGTCAGATGAAGACGAGGACGATGCCGAGTTGCAGCCGATCAGCGACAGCGATGTGAAACTCCTGTCGGATGCGGAATAAATTCGGACTCGGAGTCTTTCGTAGCGGATGCTTCCAGCTTCCGTGTCGGCGGTTGGAAGCCGCCGCTACGTGCATCGCTCGAAACTCAACGAACTGCCGTTGACGGGATTTCCCGCAGCGGTTACAACCCCGTCAGTTTCGATGTCTGCGCCCGGACACAAGGATGTGTCGTATGCACCCCTGGCACCCCAGGGTCGTCTCAGTCGATGATGCCCCCCCCGCCGCGGAATGGCCGGTTGCTGTCTGGCAGCGTTTGCTGATCGGCAGCCAGATTCCCTTTGGCGGACGAGTGCTGGTCATTGGCTGCCGGCACCCTGAAGTCGTCGGAATCCTGGATGAATTCGCGTTCGACGTGGATAGCGTCGACGATCAGCCCACAACCGTCGAGGCGGCCAATCGCCTCTTCCCCCGGCTGCACTTCACATTCCAACGGCTCGACGAACCGCTCCCCGCAGATGCGCATGAGTTCGATCTCGTACTCGTTCAGGATGCCGCGGCGTATACCGGTGACTTGGTCGATCTACAAATCCGGCTGGTGACGGCGAACTTGCTGACCTACCTCAAGCCGCACGGCCAATTGATCGTCATTCGCCGCCTGACTGGCGACTGCGATGCGACCGCCGGGCATTCCCCCGCATGCTGGATCAAGCATTTGGCCTGTTTTCCGGGGATCACGGAAACGACCTGCCTGAGCGATTCGTGGCTTTCAAAGTCGACCTGGAACTGGCTTTTTCACGGTCAGCCACGCGGAGCACATCTACTCGTCCGGCATGAAACCCCGCTGGAATTGCACAACCGCGATGCGTGGTTGCGCTGCGCCCGCCGAGGACAGATGCCCGGTCGCAGTGCCTGTTGCAGCGCGGTTGCCACGCCACAGACATTGCCGATGCGGCGTGCCGCCTGAAACGGTCGCGGCAGGCGCCATAAATGACACATGCCCACGTTTTGCGTGGGCATGCGGCATTTCATCAGGACAGCAGTGAACTCAGTTGCCGGGGCCGAACCGCTTGCTGGTCTGGCCGGACGACACGTCCTGCTTTTTCTGGCGTTGGCCTTTGTTGACCGAATCCGAGACGTTGCCCGTCGAATCACGGTTCTTCTCGATGGTTTCGTTGATCGACGTGCTGTGGGCACCGGAACGGAGATTGTAAGGCCGTTCTTGTCCGGGCTGGAACAGGCGGCGTTTCGGTTTGTAGCCGATGTAGCCGAGGAAGTCATTCAGGTTGACGATGCGGACCCCGTTCAGCCGGGCTTCGCGTCGCAAATCCTTCAAACTGTCCATCACCTTTTGAGCGCGGGCACGGTCCTGATCGCTGGAGAGGTCGGCGATATTGGGGATGTCGCCCAGGATGAGGAACTTGGTTTTCTCGGTGATGCCGTCCCCGGTGCGGTTGCCTTCATGATCGACTTCATTGTCGATTTTCGCCCCGGCGGTCGCGATGATTTGCTGGAACAGTTCGCGGTCGTCGCGGCCATCGTTATCCAGATCGAGGTCGCCGACCACGGAGAAATTCTCCTGCCGGCCGGGGTTCCACAGCGGCGAGTAAATCTGATCGTTGGCGGCCATCGGCCGGTAAAGGTCTTCTTCGAGAATCTTCGCTTCCGACATGTGGGCGTCGATGACACGGGTCACTTCGATCTTCCCCTTGATGTCTTCCTGGCCGCGGCCGATGCCGGAGTTGTCTTTCGCATACACGCTGAATGTGGTCCGCGGTTGCACGCGGTCGGCCGAACCGATGTTGAGCCACACGGTCTTCGATGAGTTATCAACCCGGCGGATCAGTCCGTCGGCGACTTCAAAGCTAATCTGCTTCAAGCCATCGAGTTCTTCGCGAATCTTGTCGTTGATCGCTTCCAGCCGGGTGATTTCATCGGTGAACCGCTTCCGTTCTTTGGCACCTTGTTCGATGAGGTTGGCGTTGACGGCCTGGCTGTCGTTGTAATCTTTCCGCAGCTTGCCGATCTCTTGATCCTTCGCCGTCAGTTGCTCGTCGCGGGCGCGGATGAGCTGCTGCTTGTCGGTTTCGGCAAGTTGCTTGGCCTTGTCGTGTTCGAGTTCATTCGCTTCATACCGATTCCTCAGGGAGAGCATCTCCTCGTTCTGAGTTTTGAGCTGGTCGACGATTTCCTTGCGGTTGCTGTCGGTCGTGTTGAGCGCGGCGACCGTCTTGGTGATGGTCTGAGCCATGTCCGGCCCGGCATTCGCGCCGGCCTCGGCCATCTTCAACCGAGACATGCCCACCACCGTGGTGTTGTCCTGCTGATTGTTCGGATCGTCCACGCGTTCGGGTTGCAGACCGATTGTCTTCTTCAAGGTCGTGACATCGGTGCTGGCGTTTTGCCACAGAGACTTCTGTACCCCTTCAGCCTGCTTGGCGGCGGCGGCGGCGGCGGTCAGTTGGCCGTTGCTCGAACTGAACGAGTAGGTGGTGATGGCCAGCACGATGGTGGTCAGCACGAAAAAGACCAGCGTGATTTGCAGCCCGACAGGTTTGTTGGAAGCGACGGGTGCCATGATGAGTCCTTCGTACGTCAGATCGAGTTCAACCGAACGGACATCAGCCTGCGCGATCAGGCCAATGTCGGAATACGCTCAAGCCATGATCCATCGGCGAGGGGATAAAGTTCCTCTCGACAACGGCTGCATGATTCATTGCGTGGGGTAATGCTAGAAACTCAGACGTGAGCCGATTCGGTCGCCGGATCTGGAGAACCAATCCACCGCGGCAGGACGCCGCGGCAAGCGACAAATTCGGAACACACTGTCATCTATTTAGTGTAAAGCAGCGTGAAAGGGAGTCAAGCACCTTTTCGCCGCAGGACTATTTTCGCGGTATTTTCAGTTTAGGTGGCACGTCCGTGAGGGTTGACGACAGGCATGGTCGAACAGCAGGCACCATACCGGTCGAAAAGTCCGGGTCATCCCACCCGGAGTGTGATTTATTCAGCGGAGTCCACCCACGAAAACATTAGGTGGGAAGCCGGAACAGAGTGGGGCGATCTGAGGGAATCGCCCCATTCATTGGGCCACGGAATTCATCGGCAGTTTCCGCCGGTCGATTCCGGGCGAATCCGCACGCGGGAGCAAATTTCCGCTCATGAATCCCGTGGACTGCGGCTCATACCGGTTCTGTCGAACCGAGAGCAGGCAGGCTTGAATCTTGGGAGTTTCCGCCCAATTTCGACCGCCTCGCGTTTGACTTTCCCCGAACGTTACCACGCTCCGGAGCGCGCAAGCGCGATCCGGAGCGGGTTGTTCGAGTCGAATTGAAGCAACGTCTTACGCCGCTTTGCGTTGCGGCACGCTCGCCGGCAGCAATTCCTGGCTGATGCGTGTCAGTTCCGTCACCACACGGGCATGATCGGCCGTGGGCAGCTCGGGATAAATCGGCAGCGCCAGCACTTCTCTGGCCGCCGCTTCGGCGATCGGAAAATCACCCAGTTGGTAACCCAGGCTGGCAAAGCACTTCTGCACATGCAGTGGCTTCGGATAATAAATCGCGCAGCCGACCTTGCGGTCGCGGAGCGACTTCATGACCGCGTCACGCAGCCCGTGCTTCACTCGGACCGAGAACTGATTGTAAACGTGGGCGCGGTCGGCCAACACTTTCGGGGCCTGCAACAGGTCGTGCAGTTTGTGTTGACGGAACGAATCGACATAGCGCTTGGCATTCTGCTGCCGTGCGGCCGACCAGTCGTCGAGTTTGCGGAGTTTGACGCGTAGCACGGCGGCCTGGAGTGCGTCGAGCCGGCTGTTCATGCCGATTTCGAGATGTTCGTACTGACCGACATCGCCGTGGACACGCAGTCGTTTGAGACGGGCCGCGAGTTGTGGATCGTCGGTGGTCATCATGCCGCCGTCACCCGCGCCGCCGAGGTTTTTCGTCGGGAAGAAGCTGAAGCAGGCGACTGTGCCGAGGACGCCGGTCCGTCGGCCGCGATAAGCCGCCCCGATGGCCTGGCAGGCATCTTCAATAATCGCCAGATGATTCTGAGCCGCGATCCGCCACAGGGGTTCCATCTCACAGCATTGGCCGAACAGATGGACGGGGATAATGGCCTTGGTTCTGGGCGTGATGGCCTCTTCGACCCGTTGCGGATCGAGGTTGTAGCCATCCGGTTCGATATCGACAAACACCGGCGTCGCCCCGGCGCGGCAGACGGCGCTGGCGGTGGCGAAGAACGAGAACGGCGTGGTGATCACTTCGTCGCCGGGGCCGATATCCAGCGCCTGCAAGGCGAGGATCAGGGCATCGGTGCCGGAGTTGCAGCCGATAGCGTGGCGGGCATCGCAATAGGTGGCGACTTCCTCTTCCAGCGCGGCGACTTCGTCACCCAGGATGAATTTTTGTTCGGTGAAGACCGTCTCGACCGCCGCCATAATCTCGGCCGACATGCCCTGAAATTGAGCTGTCAGGTCGATCAAAGGGATCGGCTGTTCGTCAGGTTGATGAATCGAAAGCGCTGCCGTCATGTGTGCGACTCCCTGCACCGCCCGTATCGGCGAGAACCGACCCGGCGGGCATCCATGCCCGTGAATTATTCTGAGGGAAGGCCGGGGAATGTAGGTCCACGGCGAAAATCTGTCAAGACGAGCGCAACCGCCTGAAAACGAGGGTCGCTAGAGTTTTTCAAGTTTTCCAATCTCCCCCGCGGCAGCGAATTTTCTCCCCGTGGACGTTGAATTTCCGCAAGACCAGTCGTCAGATGGAGAGGATGTTCTGAAGTGCTCCAGCGACACGACTTCTCCTGAGAACGACCATGACCCCGGACCGATTGCGTGAATTGCTCGACCTTTTCCCCAGCCGGCGGATTGCCGTACTCGGGGATTTCTTCCTCGATAAGTATCTCGAAGTCGATCCGAAGCTGGCGGAACCAAGCCTTGAAACGGGCCGCACCGCCCATCAGGTGGTCGAGATTCGCAAAAGCCCGGGGGCCGCGGGGACCGTCGTCAATAATCTCGCCGCGTTGGGCACAGGCACGCTGCATGCGCTCGGCGCGGTCGGCGATGACGGCGAGGGTTACGAATTGGGGCGCGGTTTAGAGCGACTTGGCTGCGCGACGGACGGCCTGATTCGCACGGCGGAAATTCTGACGCCAACGTACCTGAAGCCGCGCGATCTCGGTGTGGCTGGCCTGAATGGCGAGCATTCCCGTTATGACACGAAGAACCGCGCGCCGCTGCCGGCGGAGATCGGTACGCAACTGCTCCAGCGGCTCGAAGCTTTGCTGCCGGAGTTGCATGCCGTCGTGATCATGGATCAGGTTGATCTCGCCGATTGCGGCGTCGTGTCGACTGTCCTGCGGCAGGCATTGATCGAATTATCCCAGCGACATCCCCAGGTGCTGTTCTGGGCCGATAGCCGCCGTTTCATCCGCCAGTTTCAGGGGATGGTGATCAAGCCGAACCAGTTTGAAGCGGTCGGCCGGGTGAATCCGTTGCCGGCCGACGAAGTTGCTGTGAACGACTTGAAGTCGGCGGTCGAGCGCTTGCGGGCGGAGACCGGCGCGACCGTCTTCGTGACGTGCGGCGACAAAGGAATGCTGGTCAGCGATCCGGAAATTGCCTTGGTTCCCGGCTATGGGGTGAAAGGCCCGATCGATCCCACGGGTGCCGGCGATAGCGCGACGGCCGGTGCCGTGTTGACTCTGGCCAGCGGCGGCACTCCGGCGGAAGCTGCCCTCGTCGGCAATCTGGTGGCTTCGATCACCGTGCAGCAACTGGGTACCACCGGCACCGCCAGCCGCCAGCAGGTGCTCGAGCGACTGGAACTCTGGCGCGAACAGCACGGCACGTAAGACGGTTGGTTCATCACGATGCCATTGTCTTCTTGCAGGTAGGGTTTGCCGAGTGCTCTGACGAGGCGAACCAGTCTTGGCTGAGGGTTGAGCGCTAGATTTGTGAAACCAGCGATCTGTTTTTCCAACCCTCACCCATCAACCCTGAATTCTCAACCCGAGGTTGTGCTGATGATTGTCCCACAGCCATGTACTTGACCGCCGATGAACGCCGCCGGATCGTCACGCCGCCCGATTTGCCGGCCGCATTGCGCCGGTTGCTGATTCAGATCCCGGCGGGACAGGTCGTGTCGTTCGGCGATCTCGCCGAGGCCTTGGGAGATTTGAAAGCCGCCCGGTGGGTGGCGACTGAGTTGCAGGAACTCTACCCTGACGAGTTCCCGATCCATCGCGTGATCCGCCGGACCGGGATGGTGGTGGAAAGCCGCCGCTTATCGCTCGCGGATCGCATTTCCCGCCTACGCAGTGAGGGGGTTGTCGTCGAAGACGATGCCGTCAAACAGTACCCCAGAGAGTTTGTTTGGAGATCGACCTCACAGCCACTGGCTGATTTACAGACTTTGCAAATGCGACTCGCCGAACTTGTCACGCAAACCCCACTCGACACGTTGCCGGAGCACATCGCCGGCGTGGATGTTTCCTATGCGGCCGACAATCGTGCCGTGGCGGCTTACACGATTGTGGACACCGCTTCGGGCGATTTACTCCATCATGAATTGCTGACCGCCGAAGTCACATTCCCTTATATTCCCGGTTATCTCGCATTTCGCGAACTGCCGTTGTATGACCGCCTGCTGGATCGCGTCCGTGCGGCAGGACGGCTGGAACCGTGGTTGCTGGTGGACGGCAACGGTATTTTGCATCCCCGTCGAGCCGGCATCGCCACCATGCTCGGTTGCCTGGCTGATGTGCGGACCGTCGGCGTGAGTAAGCATCTGTTGTGCGGCAAGGTGGGAACTGCGACCGATTCCAGGGCGGAAGTTCGTGCCGCCGATGGATCGCTGCTGGGGTATCGGCTCCAGCGGACATCGAAACGCTCGACGCTCTACATTTCGCCTGGGACGGGGATCGACGTGACTGGTGCATTGAAGCTGACAGAATCCCAACTGCGTGGTCGCCGCCTGCCGGAACCGATCTTTCATGCCGACCGGTTGAGCCGGCAGACGGCCCGGCGATTATGAAGACCGAACGAGAAGACTCTTGATTCCCCCGGCGGGCGGCATCACAATGGACACGTTCCGTCACCTCATCTCCGCGATTGGCTCCCTGAGCCGCGCTCGTCGTGCGAATCATCGAGGGTGTCGTGTTCTGAACGGCAGTACGGTTGAATGCAGTGATTTCGCATCTCAGGGGCAGGAACCCTGCGTGACTTCGAGTCGGTTGGCGATTTCAAGAGGGAATCCGCCGCTATCAGGCACATCCGAGCAGCACAACAGGAAACCCCATGAAGTTTATTGACGGTCAGACGGTGGGCATCGATCTCGGCACAACCTATTCCGCGATTGCGCAACTGGGCGCTGACGGCAAACCCCGCAACCTGATCAATGCCGACGGCCGGAACATCACCCCCTCTGTGGTGCTGCTGGGCGACGACGGTCAGGTGGTGGTCGGCCCGACATTCGAGCGGACCTCGCATGAATCGCCCGACCATATCGTCGAAGCGATCAAGCGGCAGATGGGGAACAAAGAGTTCTTCGTCATTTACCAGAACAAAAAGCTCACGCCGGAATTCATCTCCGCGTTGATCCTCAAGAAGATGAAGCAGGACGGCGAGAAGTCGACCGGCGGGCTGATCGCCAATGCGGTGGTCACGGTGCCGTACTACTTCAACGATGTCCGTCGCAAGGCGACGCAAGACGCCGGCCGCATCGCCGGGTTGAACGTGGTCGACATCATCAACGAACCGACCGCCGCCACGCTGGCGTACGCCTGGATGAAAAATGAACTCGGCCGCACCGATCTGATCCAGGACGCGAAGACGATTCTGGTGTATGACCTTGGTGGCGGCACGTTCGACGTGACCGTGGTGAAGTACACGCCGACGAAGTTTGAAGTCAAGGCGACCGACGGCGACGTAATGCTGGGCGGACTCGACTGGACGCGCCGTTTGGTGGACCACATTGCCGAACAGTTCCAGCGCAAGTTCGGTGAAGATCCGCGGCAGGACCCCGAGGCTGTCCGCAGTTTCACCGTGGAATGCGAAGACGCCAAGCGGGCGTTAAGCTCCAAGACCCAAGTGCCGATCAGCGTGTATTACAAGGGAAAAACGCTGTCGGTAGCTTTGACACGCAGCGATTTCGAGCGGATGACGGCCGATCTGCTCCAGCGCACGCGCGACACAACGGAGCTCGTGCTGCAACAGGCCGGCATCGCGCCGGAAACGTTGAGCGAAGTCGTGCTTGTCGGCGGTTCCACCTACATGCCGGCTGTGGAAAAAATGCTGACGGAAGTCTGCAAGCGGGCACCGTCTCGTGATTTGAAGCCGGAAGAAGCCGTGGCTCAAGGTGCCGCCATTCATGCGGCGATTCTTGAAGCGCGGGAGAACCGTGGTTCAACGAAGCTGGCGCAAACAGTCATCACGCGGCTGAAATCGGTCTCGATGACGGACATCAATTCGCATTCGCTGGGTGTGAAGGTCAGCGATCCCGATACCCGTGATCGCAAGATCAATCACATCATGATTCCGAAGGGCACGCCGATTCCGTTCAGCGTGACCCAGCGGTTCGTGACCAACTCGCCCAATCAACGTTCTGTGCATGTCTACATTCTGGAAGGCGATGCCCGCGAACCGGATGCCTGTACGCAGATCGGCGATTTCCGCGTAGTCGATCTGCCGCCGAACTTGCCGGCCGGTTCGCCCGTGGAAGTGACCTACAGTTACGACGCGAACGGCCGCATCACGGCGGAGGCCGTGGAAAAAACCAGCAACCAGAAGGCGAACACGCAAATCGTGCGAGACTCCGGTCTCAACGAAAAAAGCGTCGACGCCTTCGAACTGCTGGCCCGCGATTACACGGTGGAGTAGGAATCAGGCAAGAGGTACGAGGCGAGTGGCAAGAGCAAAAGATGTTCTTGTGTTTTCTCCCTCTTGCCTCTAACCTCTCACCTCTTTCCTGGAGACCTTCGTGCCTCTCGATGTCTACAAGGATTGGCTCGGCATCCCGGACGGACCGCGGCCCCCGGATCACTATTCGCTGCTGCGCCTGGTGCAATTCGAGGACGATGTCGAGAAGGTTCGTAAGAACTACAAGAAACTCAACGCCCACGTCCGCAAGTACGCGACCGGCCAATACTCGACGCAGTCGCAAGAACTGCTGAACGAACTCGCCAAGGCGATGCTCTGCCTGACCGACAGCGAGCGGAAGAACGATTACGATCGGTCGCATGGCCGCGAGATTGATGACCGCGATGCCGACACAGGTCGCCGACCGTTGACCGCGTATCTCGTCGAGTGGGGGATCATCACGCAGGGTCAGGCGGCCGAGGTGAAGACTTACTGCGAGAAGACGGCCCTTTCGCCCCGCGATGCCGTCGTGCAGATGAAGCTCGCCACGCAGGAACAGGCGGCAAAAGCGCTCGCGGGAGAATTCGGCCGGCCGTACATTGATTTGACCGAAGTAATGCCGGACGATTCCGTGCTGGACCAGATGCCGCGCAGCGTTGTCCGGCGGCATACCTGCCTGCCGCTGTTTATCGAAGACGATGCCGTCTTGGTAGCTGTTGTCGATGAGCCATCGCATGAACTGGAAGACGAAATCCGGCTGCGCTTCAGCCTGCCGATTCGAGCCGTGTTCGCCACGCCGTTGGCGATCAATCAGGGGATCGCGAAGTATTATGCCGCCGGTTTAAGGAAAGACGCCCCCGAGCCTTCCGCCTCCGCGCGCGGAAAAAGCTCGGCGAAGGGGAGTTCTGCCGCAAAATCCGGCCGCGAACTGTCCGATGAAGAGAAGCACGAACGCAAGAACATGGGCTGGATTCTGCTGAGCTGGACCCTCATCGGCTTTGCGAACTTCGAGACCTGGTATCTGTGGGACAAAGTTTACAAGTTTTATCTGCCACCCTTCCTGTCGTGGACTCCTTTCTTTCTGACGACCCTGATTGGCGGCCCGATCTGCTTCGCGATTTACCAGTCGATGATCAAGCCAGGCCAGAAATAACGACGCGGGTTGAACATACGAGCGCGCCATGTGCTATGGCCATCACTTGGCGGAATTCGCCTGATCGACCATCACACCACGCGAGTTGACCCAGATGCCACGCCACTGTTGAACCAGCTTATAGATTTCCAGGACCGAGACCGGCACCAGCGCCAGCCCGCCCACAAGCAGCCAGTCTTGCCAGGCATGCACACTGACTTCAAACACCGGCCGGGCGAATGGCAGCGTCATGATGCAGATTTGAGCGAGGGCTGAGACGAGGACCGCCGCGAAAATATACGGATTGCTCACCGCGCCCAATTGCCAGAACGTGAAATGGGTGCTGCGGGCGGCGAGGGCGCGTAAGAGTTCACCGAAGACCACGGCATTAAATGCCAGCGTGCGTGCAAAATCGACGTTGTTCGTCTGTGCCATTCCGTAGCGGAATGCGATCAGGCCGATGATCGCCAGTAAGAGGCCCTGGATGATGACGGATGTGCCGAGCTTCCAGTTCAGCATCGCCTCAGACGTATCGCGTGGGGGACGTTGCATCAGGTCAGGCTCCGCCGGTTCCATCGCGAGAGCCAGCGCCGGCAGTCCGTCGGTAACCAGATTGATCCACAGCAATTGGATGGGCAACAGCGGGGCAGGCCACCCGGCGATTCCCGCAACGAGCATCAGCAGCATTTCGCCGACGTTGCACGACAGCAGGTACGCCAGAAACTTCTGAATGTTGTCATAGATTGCGCGGCCTTCTTCAACGGCACTCACAATCGACGTGAAATTATCGTCCATCAGCACCATCGCCGCCGATTCCCGGGTGACATCGGTCCCGGTCCGGCCCATCGCGATGCCGATATCCGCCGCCTTCACGGCCGGCGCATCGTTCACACCGTCACCCGTCATGGCGACGACGTGCCCGCGGGCCTGTAGCGCCTGGACGACGCGCAGTTTGTGCGCTGGGGCCACCCGCGCGTAAACCGCTGTCTGCTCGACTCGCTCGCGCAACTCCGCTTCATCGACACGATCCAAATCCAGGCCCGTCATGGCCTCATCGCTGTCCGCGATCAGCCCCAATTCTCTGGCCACGGCGACGGCGGTGGTTGGGTGATCGCCCGTGATCATCACGGTCCGAATACCCGCCGAGCGACACTTGGCAATCGCCTCACGAGCCTCGTCGCGGGGCGGATCGATGATGCCCATCAACCCCGCGAACGTCAGGTCGGTTTCCTCCAGATCCCTGTCATTCGCCGGGGTGCGGTATGCCGTGCACAGCACCCGTAGCGCGCGGGCCGCCATTTCCTCGGCCCGCTGCAAGAGTTCCTGTCGACGATCCGGCGTGAGTTCCGCCAGTTCTCCGCCGACCAGTTCGGATTGGCACCGTTCCAGCACGTTTTCCGGTGCCCCTTTGGTGAACTGCTGCAATTCGCCCGCGTTCGTGCGGACGAGGACCGACATCATCTTCCGTTCGGAATCGAACGGCTCTTCTCGCAGGACATTTCCGAATTCCCGGTCGAGCTTCACATCAGCCTTCATGGCGGCCACGATAAGTGCGCCTTCCATCGGATCGCCGATCACATGCCAGGTGTCCGCTTCTTCACCGGGTTCCAGGCGACTATTGTTACAGACGGCACCAATCTGCAGGGCGATTGTCATTGATGCGGGAAGCGACGGTTGGGGCGTGGGCTGTGCGGATTCGTCCGTCGCTTCCTGGAAGACCCCGCGCGGTGCGTAGCCGGTGCCGGTGACGAGAAAGCGGCGGCGATCGGCGATGATTTCGCGGACCGTCATTTCATTGCGTGTTAACGTGCCCGTCTTGTCCGAGCAGATCACCGTCACGCAGCCGAGTGTTTCGACGCTTGGCAACTTACGGATGAGCGCATTCCGCCGGACCATCCGCTGCAACCCGAGCGCCAAGGCCGTGGTCACGACTGCCGGAAGACCTTCCGGGACAGCGGCAACCGCCAGGCTGACCGCCACGAGCAATGCGTCCAAGAGCGGTTCGCCCCGCCAAAGGTTCAGGCCGAAAACGACAGCCACAATCCCCAGGCAGATGACGGCGAGCAGGCGGCCGACTGATTCCAGTTGCTTTTGCAGCGGTGTCTGTTTGTGGTCGTATGTTTCCAGAAACCCGGCGATCTGCCCGATCTGGGTCTGCATCCCCGTGGCGATCACCACCGCCTGCGCTGTGCCGGCGGATACGGTCGTACTCAGGTACGCCATATTTCGACGATCCGCCAGTGACATTTCCGCCGACAGTTCGGCGGCAGCATCCTTCTCCACCGGCATGCTCTCGCCCGTCAGCACGGCTTCCTGAATCTTCAGGGTCGAGGAATGAACCAACCGCACATCGGCCGGCACGCGGTCACCCGCTTCCAGTTGAATGATGTCGCCCGGCGTCAGATCTTTTGCCGGCAGCTCCAACCAATGACCGTCGCGCAGCGTCTTGGCAATCGGGACGATCATCTGCCGCAACCCCACCAGCGCTTGCTGCGCCCGCTCTTCCTGGAATAATCCCAGAGCGGCATTCAAGACGACGATCGCGATGATCGCTGCCGCGTCGGTCCAGTCACCGGTTAGGCCCGAGATTACTGCCGCAATCAACAGAATCCAGATGACCACATCCTGAAACTGAGCCAGCACTTTTCGCCATAAAGGAACCGGGGGGATCTCAGCCAGCGCATTGGGACCAGATTGCCGCAATCGTTTTTCGGCGTCCGCAGTCGTCAAACCGTGTTGTGGATCGATTTCCAGTCGGGTCAACAGTTCCGGAAGGGGGAGCGCATGTGCCGATTCGGCGGCGACATGCTCTTCGGCCGGGCGAGCCACATCGACCTTCTGGAATTCCTGCATCCTGAACCTCCATGTTGCGCGCGGATCGCACATTTTTGTTGGATTGTGTGTCTTCAGGCCGTGACAAGCAAACCGCTTGCCAAAACATCACGTTGGCTGAGTGAACGGTCACAATCACTGCTGTTGGTGAAATGAAAATATGATATGATAATTGAATCTCGCGGGTGTGCTTCTAACGTGGGAAGCGGGAACGGAGTCAAAATCGTGATTCCAGCAATACTCTCCAAAGGATTTCCAGCATGAAGACCAGCATTTCGGGGCGGCGGTGGTTGGCATCAAGTGTGGCGATGTTGTTGGGCGTCGCCTATCTGCTTTCCAGTGGAATGCCCGAGCCTCGGGTCGCCGCGGCGCAAAAGGACCAAGAGAATGCCTTGGCGAAGTTTATGCGCCAGAAACTGGCTGCCTCCTCGCTGGTCTTGGAAGGCTTGGCGGTGGAAGACGCAGCGTTGATTCAGGAAGGCGCCAAGTCGATGCTCGAGATGAGCAAGGCGGAAATGTGGCAAGTCTTGCTCGACGAAGATTATCGAGAGTTCAATCGCGATTTCCGTTCGTCACTTCGCAAACTTGACCAAGCCGCAACCGATAAAAACTTTGATCGCGCACTCTTGGAATGGATGGAGGGTGTGAAGGGCTGCGTCGAATGCCACACCTATGTCCGCGATCACCAGCCGAAACTCAAAGACTGATCGAGCGTCCTCCGCGGCATTTGCCTAGGCGAGATTCGTTCTCGCAGGCCTTCAATCGTTGCTCAGAACCCGCGAGAACTCCGCATCGCTGCGGCTGAGTAATTGGAGTACCGCAGCGAGCGTCACGATGGCGTCGCACACCGGGGCCGTGCCGCGGAGCCAGAGGCGATGATCGCCGCCGCATGCCGCCAACGCATTGTCGGCCAGCAGTCTGGCAGCGCGATCCGCCGATGCCACAAGTACCGGGCGACCACCTGCGGAAGTCACCACGGGTGCCAGTTGGTCCCACACGTTTGTATCCAGCACAATGGTGCCTGCCGGATCGTCGCCCAGTAAGTGTTGGATCAGGCGCGCCTGCAAGTTGGTTTGATCGACCACTCGGCCGGTTTCGTCCACGAATCCACACGCGGAGGAATCTTCCGCGATCACGATTCCCAGATGAGCATCGTGTTGCCGCACCGCTGATCCGACTCGCAGCAAATCAACGTCTTCCGCATCACTGAGGTTACGTCGGCGGGTCGGCAAAGATTCCAAGTAAACGCGGCACGGCAAGCGCGCGAACACGCGTTCCAGCCGAGATAGCAACTGCCGCGATGTCGCCCCGCACACAACCGTCAGCGGTCGCAAGGCATGAAAACGTTGCGACATCGCGGCTTCATAACGCTCCGCGACACTGCCCCCACACAGGCCGCCGGGCGAGCGAGAGGGGCGGGTGATCGAAGTCTGAACTCGGGCTTGCCAGCGTTCCAGAAACGCTGGTTCCGGCGGTAAGCCGAGTTGACGAAAGGCATCGAACCCAACCCAGGACGGATCGAATCCGGACCCGGTGACGAACAGGCCCGCGTCGGCGCGAACCGCGTCGATGCCAAACCTCAGACACGGTTCGGTCGTCAAGCCGATATCGTGAACCTGGCAGCTCATCCGCTCCAACCCACGGGCGATGCCGGTTAACACTTCCGGCGAACCGGGCCGTTCGTCATACCCGATCACCACGACGGGAGATCGTCGTGCGGACTGTGCCAATGTCTCAATTTGTGCGAGTGCGGATGCGACGGCGGCCGATGTGTCCGGGGCTGACATTTCCCAGATGAATGAGTCATCCCACAACAGCGACGCGAACGCACCGGCCCAATGCATCGCCAACCGTCGATCCAGCGGTTCCCCGGCTCGTCCGCGAAACCCGTGGTCCGTGCCCTGTAACCCTGCTGACGGCGAAACGATCAATGGCCCGGCGACGACCGATATCTCACAGGGACGCGTTTCGCTGCCATGCGCACAGCTCCGGCATTTGGGATACGACGCCGCCAGACGGGCCAGATGCACGGACCGGCTGATCGGTGCCGGATCTCCCGGGCACAAATAGCGGCGGTGATCATGCAGCGGCGTCAGCACGGCTGGCCAACTTTCAGCAAAAGCGTGTCCAAATCTGTTGGGAGTTGTAGAATGACACGAGTGATCAGGTCAATGCGGGATTGAACGCAACCCGGAATTTAACATGCACGCCACGGATGTCCTGCGAAAAGCCCCTGCGGTTCCCGGCGTCGTCGTGTTGACCGGCGGCCAGCAGCACTTGAAATCGACGGCCCTCGCCTGGCTTAAATCGGTTGTGCTCAGTGATGACGATACCGCACTCACCCGATTCGCCGGTAAAGACGCCCAACTGCAAACCGTCTGGGATGAACTCCGCACCGTGTCGATGTGGGGTGACCGCCGGCTGGTGATCGTTGATGAGGCCGACGAGTTCGTCACCAAGCACCGGTCGGGACTGGAAAAATACGCCGCGGCTCCCGCGAAAAAATCGGTTCTGGTGCTGGATGTGAAATCGTGGCCCAAAACGACCCGGCTCGCCAAGCAAATCGCCACCACCGGGCTGGATATTGAATGCACAGAACTCAAAGGGGTCGCGTTGTCGAAATGGCTGCAAGACACGGCCCGCGATGTTCATCAGGCTGAGCTGAATCGTGACGCCGCCGCCTTGCTGATCGAGTTGATCGGCAATGAACTCGGGCTACTCGATCAAGAATTGTCCAAACTCGGTTCGTTTGTCGGGCAAGGTGGGACAATCACCGCGGAAGCTGTGCGGGCGATGGTGGGCGGTTGGCGGATGGAGACGACTTGGGCAATGACCGATGCCGTCCGCGACGGCGACCTTGGCCATGCGCTGAAAGACCTCAACGATCTCCTCTTTCACGGAGAAGCGCCGCAGAAACTCATCGGCGGCATTCATTTCGTGTTCCGCAAGCTGGCCTACGGCACCGATCTGTCGCGTAAGCAACCGCTGGAGGCCGCCTTGCGGGAAGCCGGGATTTTCCCGCAAGCGATCGGCCCATCGACAGCGTATTTAAGACGGTTGGGCCGGGCGAATGCCGAGCACTTGATCCAGAAACTTCTGCAAGCCGATTTGAACATGAAGGGTGGCAGCCGTCTGCCGGAACGGTTGCAACTGGAACAGATGTTGATTGGCTTGAGTGGCAAAAGCTGAAAGGCGAAGACAATGCAAAATGCAAATTGCAAAATTAAAAATGCAAAATCGAAGTTTAAGACGTTTTAAAAACGGCTTTGATTTTGCAGATTGCATTGCCTTCGCACGTCGAATCGCATTCACAAATGTGGGAGCATCACAATGGACGGTCCGCATGGACGCATCGCCGCGGCGAATGACAAGGAAAAATTTCTCGCCGCGCTGTTCGATCAGCTCTGGGATCGGTACCGCAGCCGGGTGGCTTATGTGCGTGATTACGAGAGGATGATCGCCACGGCGGGGGCGACATTCGTCAACGATCACATCGCCTTCCGCACGATCGCCAGTCAGCAGCCGACCACGGGGATCGTCTCACTGTCGCGAATTTTCGAGGCGCTCGGCTATGTCGCGGCCGGGGCGTATCAATTCCCGGATAAGAACCTCTCGTCGACCCATTTCCAGCATCCGAATCAGCAGTTCCCCAAGATCTTCATTTCGGAATTGCGGTCGTGGGAACTGAGTGAATCGGCTCAGGCAATTCTGGCGAAAACGGTTCGTGGTCACCGCGCGCCCTTGTCCGATGCGAATCTGGCCCGGTTGTACCGTGTTGATGGCAAAGTTTGCGACGAATTGCTCGATCTCGTCGTCGCCCAGTTTCATGATCTGCCGTGGGATCTACCGGAACAGTCCGAGGTGACGGCGCTGAACGCCGAATCGCAGTTCGGGGCGTGGGTCCTGGTCCACGGTTACAACGTGAACCACTTTACCGCGTTGATCAATTCCCAAGGGACACCCGGTCTCGCTGATATTGAACTCACGATGGCTGCGCTGACGAAAGCGGGCGTGCCGATCAAAAATGAGATCGAAGGGACGAAAGGCTCGAAGCTGCGACAGTCGGCGACGGAAGCCGTGAAGATCGATGTTGGCGTGCGAGATCAGGGGAAGCGGACGACAATGCCTTGGACGTACGCCTATTTCGAGCTGGCGGAACGTGGCGAAATCACGGACGGTGAGACGGGACGCCGGGGACGATTTGAAGGATTTCTCGGTCCGCAAGCCACGAATTTGTTTGAAATGACGCGCGTGAAAGGGGCACAATAGCGAAGTTGCGATTGGCAGCGCCGCCAATCGTAATTTCCGGACTGCACTCCGACGAGGAGATGGACCGTCGCAGGCCGAGAAACCCAGATACGAAGGACTTGTCCCATGACCAGCGTCCTGTCCGAACTGACCGTGCCCGAAATCGACCGTATGACCCGGCAAGACTTGCTCGAAGCGTACGACGGCTTCACGGAAGTCTGCCGTCAACAGCCGTCAGCGCACGACCTCTCCCAGCTGCCCGTCGCTGAACTCCGCGACCTCGTGCGGCAAGCCCGCCGGCAATACCGCGTCCGCGGGTATTGATTCCACTCGAGCAGATGACTCTGTGTTTTTACTTTTGAACGTGTTTCTGCTTTTGAACGGGCTGCCGCGTCAGCGGTCTTGCGAGCCGATGTAAGGCCAGGTCTGTCCTTCTCCAATTCGCACCGTCTTTGTCTGCCCTTGGCGAGTTTCCTGAATCAAAGTCTGAAAAGGCTCCCCAGTGAAGCAAATCTCGTTGAAGAAGGTGAACATCGACGAGTTGTGATTGACAAACATCGGGGCGAGCTTTCCGGCGGTCGTCGTGTAGCTAAATGTGCCGAAGATTTCTGTTTTCCCACTACGCCGCGTCTCGGCGATGGTCCCTCCGCGTTCGGTTTTGTAACCGAGAATCCACGCTGTCCCTCCGTCATTCAGGAAATGTGTGCCTTCGTTTTCGATATTGAGCTGACGCGCGAATAGCTTTTGGTCTTTGAGGACGAGTTCATGCCCGGCGACATCTTCTAGAAACAGCGTGCCGCTTCCGCGATGTGTGATCTGCGTGCCGATGCTGCGCAGCACCAGCGATTGATTGCCCGCGTGCTCGATGCCGCCGTTGAGATGTGAAAAATGCTCAATTGTGATCGTCGTCGCGGTACCCCCGGTGATGCGAAAATCCGGCGTCACCCGTTTGAGGTAATCGACCCAGCCCCCGATTCCTACAATCCGCTTCACATTGCCCCGCACAAGTAACGTCTCCGAAATCGCATAATGTCCGGGGAAAAAGATGGTCGCCGCGCCGGAATCCAGAGCTTTCTGAATCGCGGCTGTGGAATCCTGTTCGCCCGTCGGGTCGGCACCGAACGCATCGACGACGGCCCATATGGCCGGGTCATCGGGCGGGAATTCCGGCGTTTCCTCGATCTTGAGCCGTAACGATCTGGCGGGGGAGGGAAATGGACTGGTCGGCGGATGTGAGAAATACTCTGGAATATTCGGCCCCGCGCTCCCCGGTTTGTCCGCGCCTTGAATGCGGTACGCCGCTACGAAGTCCGGTGTGGTTACATCCCCCAGTGTCCGGGCATATCCGGTACTAACGATGTCGCGCAGCATGATCCGGCCGTGATTGTAATTGATGATCGCCGGGAAGGATGCCGCGCTCTCCAAGCCAATCAGTTTCGCTTCCAGCAGACAAAGCGTCCCATAGGATCTGACTGCCGGTACCACATTTCGGCTGATCAGTCCTCGCATGCTGAGAGATTGCCCGGCGTTGTCGATTCCGAACTCTGTTTGATCGGAGAGTGTGATGTGCTCAAACGTCTGTGAATTGACAGCATGCGCGGTGGCGATGCCCCGCCGGAAACCGCGCACGTCAATCCGCCGAACCAGCAGCGGTCCATTCATGTCCCGATGAGAGAGATCCAGCCCGACCGCTCCCTGGCCATCTTCGGAACAGATCCGACAATTTCGCAGGGCACCATAGTTGTTGGCATAGAACTGAATTCCGATCGCGCCGGGATTATTTTTGCCGACGTTGAACGTCAAGCCTTGCACATGGTTGTGAAACCAGTCAGCGGAACCAAAGCCGCCGCACTGCATGATGCTCCGTGGCTGGCTTTCGTCGGTGAAAATGCCATCCTTGAGTCTGATCACGCATTTTTCCGCAGACCGTCCCTGCAGCGTGGTATAGCCCCAATTCTCATGATCGTTCCACCGCTTCGGCCAGATGAGCGTGTCGGTGACGAGATAAATTCCCGGGGGAAAATAGATGATATGATGCCGGCCCGTGTGTTCATTGATCGCCAGTTGCAATGCGGCCGTGTCATCAGTCACTCCGTCGCCTTTGGCGTTGTAAGGCGGTTGTGTGACATCGACGATGTGCGGATGCGCGGGGTAGACGACATCCCAGGCATCGTCTTCGGCCGCTCTCAACTGCGCAGCGGTCAGGACGCACAATATCGTAACGAGCTTGGCAGTCATGCGATCTCCTTCTTTACGCGGGCCAGTCACCAGAGAAGACTTCCGTCGCGGGGCCGGTCATGAAGACCGAACTCTCGTCCGTCGGCCATTCGAGTTCTAAATCGCCGCCGGGGAGATGCGCCAGCACTTTGCGGGCGGAACGGCCGGTCAAGACGCCCGCTACCGCGACGGCGCACGCTCCGGTGCCGCAAGCCAGCGTGATCCCGCTGCCGCGCTCCCACGTCCGCATGATCAGTTCCGTCGGCGACACGACCTGCGCGAAATGGACGTTGATCCGCCGCGGGAAAACCCTTGCATTCTCCAGCACAGGGCCGATGCTCTCCAGGGGAATCTTCGCGACATCGGTGCAGTAAATTGTGACGTGCGGATTACCCATCGAGACGCAGGTCATTCTTAGATCAAGTCCACAGGCTTTCACCCATGCCGCTGATGGGTCGATCAGCTCAGGCGAGATCGGCACATCCACGACTTTCTCGCCGCTGAACATTGTCGGGATTTTATCCGCTGTCAGAATCGGTGGCCCCATATCGACGCGGACTTTCTCCGCCTTCCCGTTCGCGCCGGCCGTCATGTGCAGCGTTAAGACACCGCGGCCGGTTTCAATCTTGAGTTCCGGCTTCCTTGCGATGCCGTGGTCGTAAACGTATTTGGCCACGCAGCGCACGCCGTTGCCGCACATTTCAGATTCGCTGCCGTCAGCATTGAACATCCGCATGCGGGCATCGGCTCGCTCCGACGGGCCGATGAGAATGATGCCGTCGCCGCCGATGCCGAAATGCCGGTCGCTGACCGCCATCGCCAGCCGCGCGATATCGGCCGGGACAGGCTCTGCAAAACAGTTGACGTAAACATAATCGTTACCGATGCCGTGCATCTTAGTGAATCGCATGGAACATGTCCTGATCAAAATCGAAAAGTGCCAACTCTGCGAGTATATCCCGCCAAAACTTCTGATGGCAGCGAACGTGGCAGTTCGCTCAACGAGCCTGCCATTGCGGCGGGCGTTTTTGTAGAAATGCGGCAATCCCCTCTTGCGCGTCATGCTGAATGGCGTTGCCCGTCATGACGTTGACGGCGTCGTCGTATGCGGCGGTTTCCGTCAGGGTTCGCTGCGCGTAGAACGCCTGCTTGCCGAGCCGAATCGTTTCGCCACTGCTCGCCAG
>Ga0335397_10001941_pt1 | contig 28088 bp, 21 predicted proteins | sample MAT04_FD_205740 | JGI IMG/M metagenome (GOLD analysis project Ga0335397, IMG submission 205740) | Freshwater microbial communities from Lake Fryxell liftoff mats and glacier meltwater in Antarctica - MAT-04 (spades assembly) (version 2) ... | reverse complement strand
GACATCCACTCCCGCAAGCTCATGTTCATCATCGGGCTGAGCACCTTCACCGTCTCGAGCATCCTCTGCGCGATCGCGCCGGACATCACGTCGCTGCTCATCGCCCGCACCGTGCAGGGGATCGCCGCCGGCATCCAGATGCCGCAGGTGCTCGGCCTGCTGCAGCAGCTGTTCGTCGGCAGGGAACGCGGTCGGGTATTCGGTATTTTCGGGGCGACCATCGGGGTGTCGACCGCGATCGGGCCCACGCTCGGCGGCCTGCTGATCGCGATCGGCGGGCCGACCGACGGGTGGCGCCTGTTGTTCTGGATGAATGTTCCGCTCGGGCTGCTCGCGATCGCGTTCGCCGCGCGCCTGCTGCCCGCGAAGGCGGCCGGCGCGGGGGTGCGCAAGGAGCTCGACCTCGTCGGAATCCTGCTGCTCGGCATCGCCACCTTCAGCCTGATGCTCCCGTTCGTGCTCACCACCGGTGGGCCGGCCGACAACCCAGGGAGGTTCCTCTGGCTGCTCGCGTGTGCCGCGGCAATAGGGGCGTTCGTCGCCTGGGAGCGTCGCTATCGCCGGCTCGGCAAGTCGCCGGTCGTCGAGCTGTCGCTGTTCCGGCAGAGCTCCTACCGCAACGGAGTGCTCGTTGCGACGGCCTACTTCGGGGCGTTGCCAGCCCTATTCCTGATCTCGACCCTGTACCTGCAGCAGGGCCTGGGAATCGAGCCCGTCTTCGCGGGGATGGTGGGCATTACCTTCGCCCTCGCCGCGGCGTTCACCTCTTGGCTCGGTGGGCGCCTCGTCGAGCGATTCGGTCGCACGCTCGTCGTCGGCGGACTGGCAAGCGTGATCGTCGGGTTCCTGCTCGTGATCGCCGCCGCAACACTCTTGCCGCCTGACCTGTCGCCCTGGTACATGGCGGCGGCGATGACCGTGGCGGGCGCGGGCGGAGGGTTCGTCATTTCGCCGAACCAGACGCTCACCCTCGCGAGGGTTCCGGTCGCGATGGCCGGTGTCGCCGGCTCCATGAGCCAGGTCGGCCAGCGGGTCGGCACCGCGATCGGCGTCGCGGCCGGATCGTCGGCGTTCTTCGCGACCCTCTATCGCGAGGACGGGGCGGGGCCGATCGCGCTGTACCACGACGGATTTCGCAACGGCGCGCTCGTCTCGGTCGGCCTCATCGTGCTCGCCCTCGTCTTCGCGCTCGCCGACCTGCGGGCGCGGCGCGTCGAGGCCGCCGGGCCGAGCCGCGACGCGGCCGGCCAGCCGGCCCAGCACCAGCAGTAGCGGAGGTCAGCCGGCTCGGTTGAGCAGATCGAGCACCGGCTCGTGCAGAAGGCCGTTCGTGGCGATCGCCGAGCCGTGCCACGGCCCGGGGATGCCGGTGGCCGAGGTGAACGCGCCCCCGGCCTCCTCGACGATGGGCACGAGCGCCGCCATGTCCCACGGCTTCAGGTCGAACTCGCCCGCGACGTCGATGAGGCCCTCGGCGACCATCATGTACGACCACATGTCCCCGTACGCGCGGGTGCGCCACACCGAGCGGGACAGGTCGATCAGCCGGTCCAGCTGGCCGTGCTCGTCCCAGCCCTTGAGGCTGTTGTAGCTGAGGGACGCATCGGAGAGGTCGGCGACCCCCGAGACGAAGATGCGCCGCTCGCGGCGGTCGGTCTCGGAGACGTGCTCGCTCGTCCAGGCCCCCTGGCCGCGCGCGGCCCACCAACGCTGGCGGAGGGCGGGTGCGCTCACCACGCCGACGACGGGCACGCCGTCGACCGCGAGCGAGATGAGGCTCGCCCAGACGGGGATTCCGCGCACGTAGTTCGCGGTGCCGTCGATCGGGTCGATGATCCACTGCCGCGAGCCGTCTCCGGACCCCGTTTCGGTGCCGAACTCCTCGCCGAGGATCCCGTCACCGGGCCGCGAGTCGGCGAGTGCTCCGCGCAACGCCGCCTCGACGGCCTTGTCGGCATCGCTCACGTGTGTCATGTCCGGCTTCATCGTCACGAGAAGGTCGTTGGCGCGGAACCGCTCGAGGGAAATCGAATCGGCCATGTCGGCGAGCTGGCGGGCGAGCTGGAGGTCGGATTGGAGGGTGTACTCGGTCACGACCCAAGGCTAGGGCCTCCACCGGCCCGCCCCCTACGGCGCGCCTTGGTCGCGCGGCTCAGGCGAGGGTGCCCAGCAGTCGCTGCAGGGAGTCAAGACGGTACTTGCCGATGTCGCCGAGCCGGCCCGCTTCCACCTGCTCGATCATCGCGCAGTCCGGCGAGTCGGGCAGATGGGTGCATCCGCGCGGGCATTCGAGGGCGATCTCGGCGAGGTCGGTGAACGAGCGCAGGATGCTGTCGGAATTCACGTGCCCGAGCCCGAAGCTGCGCACTCCCGGCGTGTCGATGATCCATCCATCGCCGACTCGCAGCGAGATGGTCGATGACGATGTGTGCCGGCCGCGCCCCGTGACGGTGTTGACCCGCCCGATCGCGCGCTTCGCATCCGGCACGAGCGCATTCACCAAGGTCGACTTGCCGACGCCGGAATGCCCGACCGCGACCGTCGAGTGCCCGCTGAGCAGCGCGGTGAGTGTCTCGATCGGCCATCGGTCCTCGGCGCTCTGCACGACGGAAACGTCGAGCCCGACGAAGTTCGCGAGGAACGGGGCCGGGTCGGCGAGGTCGGTTTTGGTGATGCACAGGATCGGCGTGATGCCGGCGTCGAAGGCCGCGACGAGGTACCGGTCGACGAGCCTCGGCCGTGGTTCCGGGTTCGCGGCGGAGACGACGATGAGCATCTGGTCGGCGTTCGCGACGATGATGCGTTCCACCTCGTCGCTGTCGTCGGCGCTGCGCCGCAGCAGCGTCGTGCGCTCCTGAATGCGCACGATGCGGGACAGGCTGCCCTCGGCCCCACTCGTGTCTCCGACGAGGTCGACGCGGTCGCCGGTGACGATCGGCTGCTTGCGCAGTTCGCTCGCCCGTGAGGCGGTCGCCTCGTGTTCGTCCGGAGCGCCCTCGCCGACGAGCACGTGGTACCGGCCGCGGTCGACCGTCAGTACCCGTCCGGTGACGGAGTCGTTGTGCTCGGGGCGGATCTTGGTGCGCGCGCGGTTGCCCTTCGGGTTCGGGCGTGTCTTGGCCTCGTAGTCGGCGTACTTGTCGTCGTCGTCATCGTCGTCCGGGGTCAACCAGCTCATCGTCAGAGGAGGTCAAGCGGGTCGGTGCGCGAGGCGGGCGCTGTGCTGACCGTGCGCAGCCACAGGGCGGGAAACTCGGGCATGGTCTTGGCCGTCGACCCAATGTCGTCGATGAGGATGCCGTCGACCGCGAGGCCGATGATCGCCCCGGCGTGCGCCATGCGGTGGTCGTCCCACGCCTTCCACAGCCCCCCGGTCAGCCGTCGCGGCTCGATCGCGAGGCCGTCGTCGAGCTCGGTCACCGCGCCACCGATGGCGTTGATGTTCGCGGCGAGTGCCGCGAGCCTGTCGGTCTCGTGCCCCCGCAGGTGGCCGATCCCGGTGATGCGGCTCGGTCCGTCGGCCAGGGCGGCGACCGCGACAAGGGCCGGGGCGAGTTCGCCGCCCTCGCGGAGGTCGAGATCGATCCCGGGCAGCGTGACCCCGCCGACGACACCGGCACCGCCATCGATGGTGAGGCCGTCGTCGGACCGGGTGATCCTCGCCCCCCAGAGCGGCAGTATTCGCTCGAGGTGCGCGCCGACCTGGGTCGTCGCGGCCGGCCAGCCCGGAACGGTCACGGTTCCGCCGGCGACGAGCGCCGCGGCGAGGAACGGCGCCGCGTTCGACAGATCGGGTTCGATCGACACGTCGAGTCCGTTGATCGGACCCGGCTCGACGACCCAGTGGCCGGGAGCCGGAGTGTGCACGATGACGCCTCTTGCGCGGAGGGTGTGGATGGTCATCTCGATGTGCGGCAGGCTCGGCAGCGTGTCGCCGAGGTGGCGCAGGCTCAGCCCATGGGTGAATCGCGGCGCGGCGAGCAGCAGGCCAGAGACGAACTGGCTCGAGGCGGACGCGTCGATCTCGAGCTCCCCGCCGGCCACGGTGCCCGTGCCGTAGAGACTGAACGGGAGGGCGCCCCTGCCGTCGTCGGAGATGTCAACGCCAAGGGCGCGGAGGGAGTCGATGGTGGTGCGCATGGGCCTGCGCCTGGCCCCCTCGTCACCGTCGAAGGCGACGGGGCCGAGGGCGAGCGCGGCGACGGGCGGGAGGAATCGCATGACGGTGCCGGCCAGCCCGCAGTCGATCGAGGTGCCCCCCGTCAGCTCGGCGGGACTGACGACGAGGTCGGGGCCGTACTGGCCGTGCCCGAACTCCTCGATGCGGGTGCCGAGCGCGGCGAGGGCCTCGATCATGAGCGAGGAGTCGCGCGAGCGCAGGGGGGAGCGCAGCGTCGACTCACCCTCGGCGAGCGCCGAGAGCACGAGTTCGCGGTTGGTGAGCGACTTTGAGCCGGGTAGTTCCACGGTGGCCGTCAGGGTGCGGGTCGCCGCGGGCGCCGGCCAGGGACCCGGCTCGTGGTCGGAGGCCTGTCGAGCGTCGTCGTAGGGGCTGAACTCCGGCCCGGAATAGTTGAATACCTGCATCGGTTACAGGCTATCGAGGATTCGACCGTCGAATCGGAGGTCTGGGCATGAGCATCGTCATTCACCCCGTTCGGCGCTGGCGCGCCACGACGGCACATCGAGGGGCGCCCCGTCGCAAACTAGACTTGCTCGCGATGAGCACCCCGAGCGATGACCTGCAGGCCGAGGCGGCCGAACCCGTGACCACCGCGTCGGCGGGTCCGCAGCCCGACGAGCCTGACGTGCGAGCGCTGTTCGAGAGCCAGGCGATCCCCTTCATGGACCAGCTGTACGGGGCGGCGCTCCGGATGACCAGAAACCCGGCGGATGCCGCCGACCTGGTGCAGGAGACCTTCGTCAAGGCCTTCGCCGCGTTCGGCCAGTTCCAGCAGGGCACCAACCTCAAGGCGTGGCTGTACCGGATCCTCACCAACACATTCATCAACACGTACCGCAAGAAGCAGCGCGACCCCTACCAGGGCACCATCGACGAGCTCGAGGACTGGCAGATCGGCGGCGCCGAGTCGCTGACCCAGGGCCGGGCGACACGCTCGGCCGAGGTTGAGGCGATCGACCACCTGCCCGACAGCGCGGTCAAAGACGCACTCCAGGCGATTCCCGAGGACTTCCGGCTCGCGGTGTACTTCGCCGACGTGGAGGGCTTCTCCTACCAGGAGATCGCCGACATCATGAAGACCCCGGTCGGCACGGTAATGAGCCGCCTGCATCGAGGCAGGCGACTGCTTCGAGGCCTGCTCTCCGGCTATGCGAACGAACGCGGTCTCAGTGTTTCTGAGAAGGGACAAAAGAAATGACCGACTGTGGCTGCGACAAGGCGAAAGCCGAACTCGAGGAATACCTGCACAACGAGCTTCTCTCGGATGACGCCGCCGATATCGCAGAGCACCTCGCACTCTGCGGCGACTGCGACGGGGAACGGCGCGTCGGCATCGTGCTGACCCAGGCGGTCCAGCGAGCCTGCCAGGAGATCGCTCCGGAGGACCTCCGCGACCAGGTGCTCGCGAAGATCCGCGAGATGCAGGCGCACTAGCCGTTCCCGGCCCCGCGCGGGCCGGAAACCCGCTTTGCACGCCGGACAGCCCGGCCCCGAACGGGAACCGGGCCGTCGCAGCTGATCAGTCGTGGGTCAGGGCACGATCGATGAGTTCGACGTGTTCCTTGGCGCTGCGCTTGGTGGATCCGGTCGCTGGCGAGGCGGCCGCAGCACGCGACGCGACGGAGATCCCGCGTCCGCCGAGGTGTCGCTGAAGCTCGAGCGAGATGAACGGCCACGCGCCCTGGTTCTCGGGCTCCTCCTGGGCCCAGACCAGCTTGGCGTTCGGGTACTGCTCAAGCACGCCCTGCAGCTCGCGCAGCGGCAGAGGGTAGTACTGCTCGAGGCGCACCAGCGCGACATCTTTCAGCTGGCGCTTCTCGATCTCGGAGGCGAGGTCGTAGTGGATCTTGCCCGCGTGCATCACGACGCGTGTGACGGCCGACTTGTCCGTCACGAGGGCATCATCCAGCACCGGCTCGAACTTGCCGCTCGTGAAGTCGGCGACCGGGCTCGTCGCGCCACGCAGCCGCAGCATGGCCTTCGGGGTGAAGACGATGAGTGGGCGGCGCGGCCTGGCGTAGGCCTGACGGCGCAGCAGGTGGAAGTACGACGCCGGGGTCGACGGCCGCGCGACGGTCATGTTGTTCTCGGCACACAACTGCAGGTACCGCTCGATGCGGGCCGACGAGTGGTCGGGTCCCTGGCCCTCGTAGCCGTGAGGCAGCAGCATGACGACGCTCGACCGCTGGCCCCACTTCTGCTCGGCGGCGGAGATGAACTCGTCGATCACGGTCTGCGCCGCGTTGCCGAAGTCGCCGAACTGCGCCTCCCAGAGCACGAGCGCGTCGGCACGTTCGACCGAGTAACCGTATTCGAAGCCGAGGGCCGCGTACTCGCTGAGCAGCGAATCGTAGATCCAGAACCTGGCCTGGTTGTCGCTGAGGTTGGCGAGCGGCAGCCATTCCTGGCCGTTTTCGCGGTCGTGAAGCACCGCATGGCGCTGCACGAAGGTGCCGCGCCTGGTGTCCTGGCCGGCCATCCGCACGGGGGTGCCCTCGAGGAGGAGCGACCCGAGCGACAGAAGCTCGCCGAACGCCCAGTCGATGCCTCCGTTGCGGCTCATCTCGAAGCGCTTGCGCAGCAGCGCCTGCAGCTTCGGATGCACGGTGAAGCCGGTCGGCGGGTTGTCGAAGGCGTCGCCGACGAGGGCGATGACCGATTCGTCGACGCCCGTGGTGCCCGGCTCCCCGGCGGCGTCCTCGGAGGACCCGGCGCGCTCCAGCACGGTGGAGCCCGTCGGGTTCTGCACGATGATCGGCATCGACGCGGTCTGCGCCGCGTGGGTCTCGGCGAATGCGCGTTCGAGGCGGTCCTGGAAGTCGGCGTGCGCCGCTTCGTACTCGTCTTCCGTGATGTCGCCGCGTCCGACGAGGGCGTCGGCATAGAGCGTGCGCACCGAGCGCTTGGCCTCGATCAGGTTGTACATCAACGGTTGCGTCATCGAGGGGTCATCGCCCTCGTTGTGGCCGCGGCGGCGGTAGCAGATGAGGTCGATGACGACGTCGCGGTGGAACTCCTGGCGGTACGCGAACGCCAGCTGCGCGACGCGCACGACGGCCTCAGGGTCGTCCCCGTTGACGTGCAGGATCGGAGCCTGGATCGTCTTGGCGACATCGGTTGAATAGATCGAGCTGCGTCCCTCGCCGGGAGGGGTCGTGAACCCGACCTGGTTGTTCACGACGAGGTGGATGGTGCCGCCGGTGCGGTATCCGCGCAATTGCGACATCTGCAGGATCTCGACCACGATTCCCTGGCCCGCCATCGCCGCGTCGCCGTGCACCATGACCGGCAGCACGCTGAATGTGCCGACGGGCTTGCGGTCCTGCTTCGCCCGGACGATACCCTCGAGCACGCCGTCGACGGCCTCGAGGTGTGAGGGGTTCGCGGCGAGGTAGACGGGGATCTGGTCTCCGGTGGCGCCGGTGAAGGTGCCCTCGGTGCCGAGGTGGTACTTGACGTCGCCGGAGCCCTGCACGGTGCGGGGGTCTTGGGTGCCCTCGAATTCACGGAAGATCTGGCCGTAGGTCTTGCCCGCGATGTTCGTCAGCACGTTGAGACGCCCGCGGTGGGCCATCCCGATCGCGACCTCGTCGAGGTGCTCCTCGGCCGCACCCTGGAGGAGCGCGTCCAGCAGCGCGATCGTCGACTCGCCGCCCTCGAGGCTGAACCTCTTCTGTCCGACGTACTTGGTCTGCAGGAAGGTCTCGAAGGCCTCCGCCTCGTTGAGCTTGCCCAGAACACGCATCTGCGCATCGTGGGTCGGCTTCGAGTACGGCTTCTCGAGGTGGTCCTGCATCCACTTGCGCTGCACCGGGTCCTGGATGTGCATGTACTCGACGCCGATGGTGCGGCAATAGGAGTCGCGCAGGACGCCAAGGATGTCGCGCAGCAGCGCGGAGCGGCGCCCGCCGAAGCCGCCGGTGACGAAGTCGCGGTCGAGGTCCCAGAACGTCAGCCCGTGGCTCGTGATGTCGAGGTCGGGGTGGGAGCGCTGCTGGTACTCGAGCGGGTCGATGTCGGCCATCAGGTGGCCGCGCACCCGGTACGAGTTGATGAGCTCCTGCACCCTGGCGGTCTTGTTGACCGCGTCGGCAAGGTCGACGTGAATGTCGGCGGCCCAGTGGATCGGCTCGTACGGGATCCGCAGCGCGGCGAAGATGCCTTCGTAGAACCCGCGCTGCCCGATGAGCAACTCGTGCACCTTCTTGAGGAACTCGCCGGACCCCGCACCCTGGATGACGCGGTGGTCGTAGGTCGAGGTCAGGGTGATCGTCTTGCCGATGCCGAGGTCGGCGAGGGTCTCCTGGGACATGCCCTGGAACTCGGCCGGGTACTCGAGGGCGCCAGCGCCGATGATGCAGCCCTGGCCCCTCATGAGGCGCGGAACCGAGTGCTCGGTACCGATGCCACCGGGGTTCGTGAGCGAGATCGTCGTGCCGGAGAAGTCATCGGCGGTGAGCTTGTTGTTGCGGGCCTTGCGCACGAGCGCCTCATAGTCCGCAACGAAGTCAGCGAAGCCCATGGCTTCGGTCTTCTTGATGCCGGGCACGAGGAGGGCGCGGGTGCCGTCGGGCTTCGGCATGTCGATCGCCAGGCCCAGGTTGATGTGCGCGGGGGAGACGACCGACGGCTTGCCGTCGACCTCCTCGTAGTACACGTTCTGGCTCGGGAATTCCTTGATCACCTGGATGATCGCCCAGCCGATGAGGTGGGTGAACGAGACCTTGCCGCCGCGGGTGCGCTTGAGGTGGTTGTTGATCACGATGCGGTTGTCGATCATGAGCTTCGCGGGGATCGTGCGCACGCTCGTCGCGGTCGGGACGCTCAGGCTCGCGTCCATGTTCGTCGCGAGGCTCTTGGCCATGCCGCGCAGGGTCTGCACGACGTTCTGGTCCTCGACCGGCACGGTGACGTCGGCCTTCTGTGCGGACGGCTTCGTCGGCGCCTTCGGTGCGTCGGCGGGGATCGGCCGGGGCTTCGCTTCGATCGACGTCGTGCGGGCGACCGGCTGGCTGCCGGTGGGAGGCGAGGAGGGGGCTGGGACGGGGGCCGTGGCATCGGACATCACCTCATCCGGGATCTGCGGCTCCTCGTTCGTCTCGGCCTTGGCGGCCTCGACGCGCTCGTGCGACGGCTCCGCCGACGAGGGGTGATAGCTCTCGAGGATGGGCCACCACGATTCGTCGACCGAGGTCTTGTCCTTGATGTACCGTTCGTACATCTCGTCCACGAGCCATTCGTTGGCCCCGAATTCGCCCGAGGATGAATCCTCCGGTACGAGTCCGGTTACTTGGCTAGACACGGCCGACCGCCCACTTCCCTTGAGTACCTGCTTGGTTTCACTGCATGAATGCGATGCCCGCGACCTGCGCGGTGCACCATCCAACCTTAATCGCATTGCGACGACAGGTACGACCCGCCGCTCGAGGGTTTACCGTATTGCCATGAGGTTCTACGAGACGGCGCCGCAGCACGACCTGACCTACTCGGACGTCTTCCTGGTTCCGAGCCGATCGTCGATCAGAAGCAGGCTCGACGTGTCGATCGCCCCGAGCGACGGCACCGGCACGTCGATCCCTATCGTGTCGGCGAACATGAGCTCGGTCACCGGGGCGCGACTGTCGGCGACCCTCGCCCGCCGCGGCGGGCTCGGCGTACTTCCGCAGGACATGCACCTGCAGGACCTGGATGCCGCCATCCGCTGGGTCAAGGCGCAGCCCGTCGCCTTCGACTCGCCGCTGTCGCTGCCGCCCGGGGCCACGGTCGCCGATGCGCTGCGGCAGATTCCCGCCGTCGAAGGCCACGGAATCGTGCTGCACGAGCCCCACGGCGCCTACCTCGGCTGCATCTCGGCCGCCCGCCTTGAGACCGCCCCGCCCGACGCACTCCTCGGCGACCTGCTGCACGGCCAGCTCGCGTCGATCGACGCCGACGACGTGACCTCAGCACGCGAGGCCTTCGACCTCATGGTCGCCGCGGACCTGCATTTCGCGCCGGTGCTCCACCACGGCCAGGTCATCGGTACCCTGAGCCGTACGAGCGCCCTGCGGTCCACGCTCTACTCGCCCGCCCTGGACGCCTCCGGTCGGCTGAAGATCGCCGCGGCGCTCGGCATCAACGGCGACGTCGCCCGCAGGGCGAAGGCTCTCGCCTCGGCCGGCGTCGACGTGCTCGTGCTCGACACCGCGCACGGACACCAGGACGGCATGGTCGCGGCGATCGAGACCGTCGCCGCGCTTGGGCTCGGCATCCCGCTCGTCGCGGGCAATGTCGTCTCGGCCGAGGGCGTCGGTGATCTCGTGAAGGCGGGGGCGACCATCGTCAAGGTCGGCGTCGGACCCGGCGCGATGTGCACGACGCGCATGATGACCGCGGTCGGCCGGCCGCAGTTCTCGGCTGTTCTCGAGAGCGCTGCGGCAGCGCGGGAGTTGGGCGCCCACGTGTGGGCCGACGGCGGGGTCAGGTACCCCCGCGACGTCGCGTTGGCCCTCGCGGCGGGGGCGGCATCCGTCATGATCGGCTCCTGGTTCGCCGGCACCGTCGAGGCGCCGGGCGATCTCGAAACCGACGGGGAAGGGCGCCTCTACAAGGAGAGCTGGGGGATGGCGTCGACCAAGGCCGTGCACGACCGGTTCGAACGGCTCGGTGCCTACGACCTCGCGCGCAAGACCCTGTTTGCGGAGGGAATCTCGTCGTCGCGGATCTTCCTCGACCCCCTTCGCCCCTCGGTCGAGGACCTGCTCGACATGATCACCTCCGGCCTGCGCTCCTCGCTCACCTACGCCGGCGCCACGACGCTCGAGGAGTTCTCCGACCGCGCCCTGGTCGGGATTCAGTCGGCCGCGGGCTACGAGGAGGGAAAGGCGCTTCCGGTCAGCTGGTAGACCAGCGGCCGCCTCAGAACAGTGGGCGTAGGCAGATGTCCCTGACGGCCGGATCCCCGATTCGGTGCCCGTAGAATTGGGCGAATAATGGATGACCCCCCCTTGTCGCACCACCTCCGGTGGCGGCCATGAATGAGTTCGTCCTTCTCGCCATCGGGCTCGTGCTCACGGTCGGGACCGGGCTGTTCGTCGCGTCGGAGTTTGCGCTGGTCAACCTTGACCGCTCCGAACTGGAGGCGCGCCAGGCGCGGGGGGAGAAGAACCTGGGGATCACCATCGGTGCCCTCAAGATCACGTCGACGCATCTGTCGAGCGCCCAGCTCGGCATCACCCTGACCACGCTCCTCACCGGATATACTCTCGAGCCGGCCTTCAGCACGATGCTGAGCGGTCCGCTCGAGACGATCGGTCTCACCGGGGGCGGCCTCACCGTGGTCGCGAGCATCATGGCCATCACGGTCGCGACCCTGTTGTCGATGATCATCGGGGAGCTCGTACCGAAGAACTTCGCGCTCGCCCTGCCACGGGCGACGGCGAAGATCGTGCTGCCGTTCCAGGTGGGGTTCACCTTCGTGTTCAAGCCAGCCGTGCGGTTCCTCAACAACACGGCGAACGTGATATTGCGTTCGATCGGGATCGAGCCGAAGGAGGAGCTGTCGTCGGCCCGCACCGCGGAGGAGCTCACCTCCCTGCTGCGCCGCTCGGCGCGCGAGGGCAGCCTCGAGCAGAACACCGCGACCCTGTTGGCCCGCACGATCGCCTTCAGCGAGCACGTCGCCTCCGACGTCATGACGCCGCGTCCCCGCGTCTCGAGCGTTGACCGCACGGCATCCGCGCAGACGGTAATCGAGCTCGCGCGCCAGACCGGGTTCTCCCGCTTTCCCGTGATCGATGACAGCATCGACGACGTCGTGGGCCTCGTGCACGTCAAGCAGGCCGTCGCGGTGCCGCGGGCGAAGCGGTCGAAGGTGCCGGTGTCGGCGTTGCAGACGATGGCGCTGCGGGTGCCGGAGACGATGAAGCTCGACACCCTGATCGGCGAGTTGCGCCTCGACGGCTACCAGATGGCCGTGGTCGTCGACGAGTACGGCGGCACCGCGGGCGTCGCGACGCTCGAGGACCTCGTCGAGGAGCTCGTTGGCGAGGTCGCCGACGAGCACGACCGCACGCGCGCGGGCGTTGTGCGGTCGCGCGACTGGCTCACCTTTCCTGGCAGCCTCCGCCCCGACGAGCTGCTCGAGCGCGCGGATGTCTCGGTGCCGGAGGACGGACCGTACGAGACGATCGGCGGGTTCATCATGAGTGAGCTGGGGAGGCTGCCCGTCGTCGGTGACGTGGTGAGCGTGGAGACCGGCATTTTCCGCGTCGAACGGCTTGACGGGCGCAGGATCGATCGGCTGCGATTTACCCCGACGCCGGTCCCCGCAGTGCCCGACACGACGAACGGCAGGGGCGGCAAGTGACCGAGACAGAGTGGTGGGGCATCGCCTGGCTGGGGATCCTGCTCGGGATCAACGCCTTCTTCGTCGGCGCCGAGTTCGCAGTGATTTCCGCCAAGAGGTCGCAGATCGAGCCGCGGGCCGAGGCCGGCCAGCGCTCGGCCAAGGCCGCCCTGTACGCGATGGAGCACGCGACGCTCATGCTCGCGACGAGCCAGTTGGGCATCACCGTGTGCTCGCTCCTGATCCTGAACGTCTCCGAGCCTGCGATCCATCACCTGCTCGAGATCCCCCTCGGACTCACCGGCCTCTCGGTCGAGCTCATCGGCACGATTGGCTTCGTGTCGGCCCTGCTCATCGTCACGTTCCTGCACGTCGTGCTGGGCGAGATGGTGCCGAAGAATCTCTCGTTCTCGGTTCCCGACCGCGCCGCGCTGATCCTGGCCCCGCCGCTCGTACTGGTCTCGACGGTGTTCCGCCCGCTGATCGTCGCGCTGAACTCGACAGCGAACAGCGTGCTGCGCCTGTTCCGCGTCGAGCCGAAGAACGAGGCGACGAGCGCGTTCACCGTCGACGAGGTGGCAACGATCGTCGCGACCTCGACGAAGGAGGGTGTGCTGCTCGACAACATCGGCGCCCTCTCGGCCGCGTTCGAATTCACCGAGAAGAAGGTCAAGGACATTGCCGTCGCGATGCCCGACCTGGTGTCGCTGTCGGAGGCGGCGACCCCGAAGCAGGTCGAGCGCGCGGTGGCACGGCACGGTTTCTCCCGTTACGTGCTCGTCGACGACAGCGGCATGCCGACGGGCTACCTGCACCTCAAGGACGTCATCGACCTCGAAGACCCCGATGAATTCGAGGAGCCGGTGCCGCCCAAGCGCATCCGCCGGCTCATCGCCGTCGATCGGGAGATGGACCTCGAAGACGCCCTTGCCTCGATGCGCCGCTCCGGCACGCATCTCGCGAGTGTGTTCGATGAGGCCGGTGCGACGCAGGGTGTTCTCTTCCTCGAGGACATCATCGAGGAGCTCGTCGGTGAGGTCCAGGATGCGACGCGGCGCATCTGAGTAGGGGCGCCGCCTGGCGGCGTCGCTGGCGGCGCTGGCGGCGGTAGCGGTAGCGGTAGCGCGGGATTGCCTCGCTGGTCGTGTGTGCGCCCGTTTGGTGCGCCGGATGGCGTCGCTGGTCGTGTGTGCGCCCGTTTGGTGCGCCGGATGGCGTCGCTGGTCGTGTGTGCGCCCGTTTGGTGCGAGTGCGCCCGGCCGGCCGGGCGCGGTCGCTCCGCGCGGGCGCGGGCGCGGTCGCGGTGCCGGCGCCGCGCTGTGGCGGGCGCTGCGCGGCGTGGGCGCGGTAGTGCGGGCGCCCCACCCAGTCGGTGCATGTCGCCGAGAGTACAAGAATTGGCTGTTCAAGGGGGTGAATTGGAGCCGATTTGCGTACTTTCGGCGAGACAGCTTCGGCGAGGGCAGCAAGGGTGGCAAGAGCGGCGCCGGCTGCGGCGCGGTGGTCCGCGCAGCGGGCGCGACCGGCATCGCTCGCGGCTCTGAGAGTGTGCTTACCCGTTTGGTGCTTGTGCACCCGTTTGGTGCGAGTGCGCCCGGCCGGCCGGGTGCGGGTTGCTCCGTGGGGGCGCGGTTGCGCCGACTGGGAGGGTGTGTGCGCCCGTTTGGTGCGAGTGCGCCCGGCCGCCCGACCCGCCGGGTGCGGGTTGCTCCGTGGGGGCGCGGTTGCGCCGACTGGGAGGGTGTGTGCGCCCGTTTGGTGCGAGTGCACCCGGTCGGCCGGGCGCGGTTGCTCCGTGGAGGCGCAGTCGCGGTGGCCGGAGCCGCGCAGTCGCGGTGGCTGGAGCCGCGCAGTCGCGGTGGCTGGAGCCGCGCAGTCGCGGTGGCTGGAGCCGCGCAGTCGCGGTGGCTGGAGCCGCGCGGTCGCACCGACTGGAGCCGCGCACTCGCGGCAGCGGGAGCCGTGCGGTCGGCGGCGCCGGCTAACGCGGCCGAGCGCGGTGGTACTGCGCGGGCCAGTAGTCGATCGCGGCGCCGAGTTCGTGCGCCGCGTGCAGCGGGAAGTGCGGGTCGCGCATCATCTCGCGGCCCATCATGACGGCATCCGCCCGCCCGGACTCGACGATGTCGTTCGCTTGTGCGGCCTGGGTGATGAGACCGACCGCGCTGACCTGGACAGCCGCATCGTGTTTCACGGAGTCGGCGAACGGCACCTGGTAGCCGGGCCCGAGCGGGATCTTCACGCCGTTCACGAGCCCTCCGGAGGAGACGTCGAACAGGTCGGCGCCGGCGTCGCGAGCCCAACCGGAGACGACGGAGGTCTGTGCGACATCCCAGCCGCCCTCGGCGTAGTCGGTAGCGGAGAACCGCACGAAGATCGGCACCAACTCGCCGACGGCGGCGCGCACCGACCCGACGACCTCGAGGAGGAGCCGGGCGCGGTTCTCGAGGCTGCCCCCGTACTCGTCGGTGCGAAGGTTCGACAGCGGCGAGAGAAACTGGTGCAGCAGGTAGCCGTGCGCGGCGTGGATCTCGAGCACGTCGAAGCCGGCATCGACCGAACGGCGCGCAGCCTCGGCGAAGTCGGCGACGACCTGGTCGATCCCGGCCCGGTCGAGTTCGACGGGGGCGTCGTACCCGTCGAACGCGACAGGGGAGGGCGCGACGGCCTGCCAGCCGCCCGCGCCGATCGGACGGGTGCCCGAGTCGGCACCCCACTCACGGAACACCGACGCCTTGCGTCCGGCGTGCGCCAGCTGGATACCGGCGGCCGCCCCCTGAGAGTGGATGAACGCGACGATGCGCGCCCACGCGTCGCGCTGCTCGTCGGTGTAGATGCCGGTGTCCTCCGCCGAGATGCGGCCGACGGAGTTGACCGCCGTCGCCTCGGTCATCACGAGCCCCGCGCCTCCCCTGGCGAACGAGCCGAGGTGCACGAGGTGCCAGTCGGTAGGCACTCCGTCTTCGCGGTCGACGGAGTACTGGCAGAGCGGCGCGACCCAGATGCGGTTGCGCACGGTGACCGAGCGGATGGTGTGCGGGGTGAACAGCGCGATTTCAGACATCCTCAGCAACAACTCCTCCGCGCCCGGATATATGCCCGCGCTCGCGATCCAATGGCCGTGATCGCAACTAGGGTCGAATCGTGACCTACACCGAGTGGACGCCAGCCGATGCCGCGCAGCACATTGCGGCCCCGCTCGCGGGCGACGACAAGTACTCCCGCGGGGTTCTGGGGATCCGCACTGGCTCGACCGCCTATCCGGGCGCCGCGGTACTCGGAGTCGAGGCGGCACTGCGCACGGGGCTCGGCATGGTGCGCTATCTCGGACCCGAGCTGCCGACGCGCCTCGTGCTCGATCGGCGGCCAGAGGTCGTCACCCAGCCGGGCCGCGTGCAGGCCTGGCTGCTCGGTTCGGGATTGGATGCGGCGCAGCGCGACGCCCCGACCGCCGCCGCGCTCGGCTCCGCTCTCGCCGAGGCGCTGCCGACCGTGCTCGACGCCGGCGCGCTCGACCTCACAGGCTCCCACCGCGCGCCGCTCGTCATCACACCCCACCACGGTGAGCTGGCGCGGATGCTCGGCACCGAGCGCGCCGAGATCGCGGCCGACCCGGGTGGCTGGGCCGCACGGTCGGCCGCGGAGCTCGGGGTAACGGTGCTGCTCAAGGGCGCGAGCACCTTCGTCGCCGATCCTTTCGGCTCGCGCTTCGTCGTGACGTCGACGACGGCCTGGACGGCGACGGCCGGGGCCGGCGATGCGCTCGGGGGGATCCTCGGCGCCCTCGTGGCGACCCATTCCGACGACGCCGCGACCGACGACACGGCCCTCGCGCGGCTCGCGGCGTCGGCGTGCGTGTTGCACAGCCGAGCGGCCGAGCGGGCGAGCGGCGGGGGCCCGTTCACGATCCTCGACCTCGCGGGCGCGCTCTCGGGCATCGTCGCCGACCTGCTGGCGGGGCCGCGATGACCGGCGCCACGGCGGCCGACGACCCCCGAGCCGGCGGCCCCCTTGCCGGCGCTGCGGCGGCCGACGACCCCCCGGCCGACGGCCCCCGCGCCGACGACCCCCCGGCCGGCGACCCCCCGGCCGGCGACCCCTCGGCCGACGACCCCTCGGCCGACGACCCCTCGGCCGGCAACCCCCTCGGCGGCGACCGCCGTGGCGAAGAGGCACCACACGGTGACTCCTGGCGACGCCTCCTCGCGCGGAGCCCGATCGTGCTCTGGGGTGCCTTCCTCTTCGCCCACGTGGTGCTGTCCGTGCTGGGCCTTTACGGCTCTGGCTGGCCGCTGGGCGACGTGACGAGCGTCTACCGCTTCTGGAGCGAGCAGGCGACCGCCTCCGATTACTGGGTCGGAATCGACGCCGACTGGGTCTACCCGATTCTCGCCCTCGCCCCGATGCTCGCCGCGCAGGTCGGCGCCGAGGCGCTGGCCGGCATCCCCGCATTCACCGTCGCGAGCCTGGGGCCTGGCCTCTACGCCCTCAGCTGGCTCGCCTTGGTGACCGCCCTCAATGTCGGCGCGTTCGGGGTCCTCACCGGATGGGGCGGGAGCAGGCACCGTTACACCGCCGCCTGGTGGTGGATCGGATTCCTGCTGCTGCTCGGCCCGATCGCGCTCGGACGGATCGATTCCGTGACCGTCGCGTTCGCGGTCGTTGGGGTGCTGTGGGCGTTCTCGCGCCCGAGGGTGGCCGCGCTGGTGCTCACGATCGCGGCGTGGATCAAGGTGTGGCCCGGGGCGATCGTGATCGCAATGGTGGTCGCCTCCCGGGACCGCTGGCGGATTCTCGCGACGGCGGTCGGTACGAGCCTCGCCGTTGCGGCGCTCGCACTGTCGTTCGGCAGCGGGACGAACGTGCTCAGCTTCGTCACCGAACAGACCGGCCGTGGGCTTCAGGTCGAGGCCCCGGCGGCGACGGCGTGGATGTGGCTCGCCTCGGCCGGCGTGCGCGGCTCGGAGGTCTACTACGACGACAGCATTCTGACCTGGCAGGTTCGGGGCCCGGGAGTCGAGCTCGCGAGCGCACTCATGACCCCGCTGCTGCTGCTCGTGGTGGCTGTGATTGCGGCGCTCGGGGCGCTGGCGTTGCGCCGCGGCGCCGCCGCGCAGGCGCTGCTGCCTCCGCTCGTGCTCGCGCTGATCACTGGCATGATCGCCGTGCAGAAGGTCGGATCGCCGCAGTTCGTCACGTGGCTCGCGGTGCCCGTGATTCTCGGCATCGTCGCCCACCGCGAGGGCGCGGCGGCGAGCTTTCGGGTGCCGGCATCCGTCGCGCTCGTGGTGGCGGCGCTCACCCACGTCACCTACCCGTACCTCTACGGCTACCTGCTCGGACTGTACCCGGCGATGCTCGCCGTGCTCACCGCCAAGAACCTGCTGCTGCTCGTGCTTCTCGCATGGGCGATCGCCGCGATCCGCGCGAGCGCGCGCGTCGCCCCGGCCGGGCGCACAGCGGGGAGTGCCAGGGGCGTGGGGGCCGGATCCGCGGAGTCGACCTCCCGTGGCAGGCTGGATGTGCACCACCCCTCGACAATCTGACCAGGAGGCACCATGCTCGTCGCTTTTTCCGTCGCACCTAGCGGCAGCTCCGACGCTGCACGCGGCAGCTCCGTCGCTGCTGGCGGCAGCCCCGACGCTGCGCGCGGCGACTCCGTGCACGACGCGGTGGCCGCCGCGGTGAAGGTCGTGCGCGAGTCGGGGCTGCCGAACCAGACCGACTCCATGTTCACGACGATCGAGGGCGAGTGGGACGAGGTGTTCGACGTCGTGCGTCGCGCGACGGAGGCCGTCGCCGCCTACGGCACGCGCGTGTCGCTCGTGCTCAAGGCCGACATCCGCCCCGGCCACACTGGCGAGCTGACCGGCAAGGTCGAGCGGCTCGAACGGGCCATGCTCGGGAGTGAGGGCGGCGCCCCGCGGGACGGCGCGGCATAGGGTGAAGGCGGCGCCGGAGTACGGCGCCCGGCGCTCGATGGCGAGCCTCTCCACTGTGACCAGAATGGCCCGCCTCCCGTGACCTCACTCTCTCCCGCCCGCGCGCGGCTCGCGCTGCTCGCCCTCGCCCTCGGCGGGTTCGGCATCGGCACGACCGAGTTCGTGGCGATGGGGCTGTTGCCCGACCTGGCGCGGGACCTGCTGCCCGGCCTGTACGCCGCGTCGCCGGATGCCGCGAACGCCAGGGCCGGATCGCTCGTGACCGCCTACGCGCTCGGGGTCGTCGTCGGCGCCCCGACGATCGCGGCGGCGGCAGCACGCTTTCCCCGCAAGCAGCTGCTGCTCGCGCTCGTGGCCGCATTCACGCTCGGCACGATCGCCTCTGCCCTGCTGCCCAGCTTCGGGCTCGTGCTGGTCGCCCGCTTCGTCGCCGGGCTGCCGCACGGCGCCTACTTCGGTGTCGCCGCGCTGGTGGCGAGCTCGCTCCTGGGGGCGGGCAAGCGGGGCCAGGGCATCGCGCTCGTGCTCTCGGGCCTGACGATCGCCAACGTGGTCGGGGTGCCCTCGATCACCTATCTCGGGCAGGTGACCAACTGGCGCATCGCCTCCCTCGTCGTCGCGGCGATCTTCGCGGCGACTTTTATCGCCATCGCAGCTCTCGTGCCATTCCAGCCCGGCGACCGCAGCGCCACGGTGCGGAGGGAGCTGCGCGCGTTCGGGCGCATCCAGGTGTGGCTGGCCCTGCTGATCGGCGCGGTGGGCTTCGGTGGGTTCTTCGCCGTCTACACCTTTATCTCGCCGCTCGTCACCGAGGTCACACGGCTGGGGATCGGCTTTGTCCCGGTGGTGCTGGTGGTGGTCGGCGTCGGCATGACCCTCGGCAACATCCTCGGCGGATGGACGGCCGACCGCAATGTGATGGGGTCGATCCTCGCCTACTTCGGATTCTTCTTCGTCGCGCTCACCGGCCTGGCCCTGACCTCGCAGACCACCGGCGGCCTGATCGTGTTCGTGTTCCTCGTCGGGTTCGCGGCATCCGCGCTGTCGCCAGCGATCCAGACACGGCTGATGGATGTCGCGGGAGACAGCCAGACGCTCGCGGCGGCCGTGAACCACGCCTCGCTCAACCTCGGCAATGGCCTCGGTGCGCTGCTCGGCGGCGTCACCATCGCGGCCGGCTTCGGCTACGTCTCGCCGACGTGGGTGGGGCTGATCCTCTGCGGCCCCGGCATCGCGCTCGTCGTGGCCAGCCTTCTGCTGCAGCGGTCGTGCCGGGAGCCGGCGCTCGTCGCTGCCTGAGCCGTGCGTCGGGCCGCAATTTGGGCCGGAACCGTCGCGGCGCCCGGCTCAGTACGCGCCGGGCAGGTCCGTCTGCAGCAGGATGCCATCCTGGATCGCCCGCTTGCGCAGCCCGACCTTCGTGCCGACGTCGATTCCGGCGACACGGTACTTCTCCCGGATGCGTTTCAGGTACGACTTCGCGGTCTCCTCTGAGATGTCGAGCTGGTACGCGACCGACTTCACCGGCTCTCCGCCGCCGTACAGCGCCATGACGCGGCGCTCCTGCGCGCTCAGCTTCGGCGCGCCCCCGATGTCGCCCGCGTTCAGCGCGAGATCGAGCTCGGCCGAGATGTAGGACTCACCCTTGTATGCGGAGCGGATCGCCTCGACGATCATGTCGGCGTCCTCGCTCTTGACCAGGTAGCCGAGGGCTCCGGCCGCCAGGGCCTCGCGCACGACATTCGGCTCCGAGTAGGTGCTCATGAGCACCGTCTTCACGCCGGCGGTCTTGAGGGTCGAAATCTTCAGCGAGATCGGCAGGTTGTCTTTCAGGTCGAGGTCGAGCAGCACGACGTCGACGGGGAACTGCGGATGCGTGAGCAGCTCGGGCCACGAGGCGACAGCCGCGACCATGTCGATGTCGCTCGCGGCACCGCGGATCCATTCCGTGAGCGCGCCGAGGAGCATCCGGTGGTCATCGACCAGGGCCAGGCGAATCCGGTTCTCTGTCATCGTGGTGTTTCCTTTGTTTTCGTTGGGTGAACGCTAGTGTTCGGCCGGATTGGGCACGATGCATTCGATATCGACGCGCAGGCTGGACTTCTCGGTCGAATCGGCAAATCGCCCGACCTTCGCCATGGCGACCCACGTCGACGGGTCGACGCGGTTGCGCGGCACCCCCGTCGTCGTGATGACGATCGGGACCGTGATGGTGCGCCGTGACGACGGGTCGATCCGCGGCAGGACGGGCCCGATGACGACCTGCGCGGTCGACGACAAATTCTTCTTCTTGTCGGCGACGAGCATCCAGATGGCCGACAACAGGCCGTCGCGCTGCCGGGGGTCGAGCAGCCCGGCGAGGCTGCCGGTGTCCTTGAGGGTTGCCGACTTGCCGAGCTGCTCCGACTCGGTGATCGCGTGGTAGAGCCACGTTTCCCGTCGGCCCTCGATGAGGTGCAGACGCAGCTCGGTGGCGAGCGACGCGGCAGTCGAGGCGAGCTTGGGGCGCAGCGGCAGCGCGGTGCGCCCGCTGGCGACGGAGTCGAGTAGCTCCTCGGCGGCGAGGTCGAGTCGAGCGAGCTCTTCCGACGCGAGCATGCCGACCGCGAAGCGGGGGGCCGACACGGTGCTTTGCACCAGCACCCGGTCGAGCTCCAGCTGCACCATGCGTTGGAACCGCCGCACAGCGAAGACGGCGACGATGGGCGGGAACACCGCGATGGACACCACTGTGAGCTGGGCCGGCACCGTCTCGGCTGTGAGGGGCGTCGTCACAAGGATCGCGGCGACGAACGCGGCGAAGAGTGCGATCGCGGCACCGACGAGCTCCCGGGAGGGGCGCTGCACGACCGCGGTCATGAGGCCGAATCCCGCGGTGACCGAGGCGGTGGCGTTGCTGCCGATGTCCTGCAGCGGCCAGATTGCGACGAAGTCGAGGGCGACGACGGAAGCGAGGGCCGCCAGGTACGAAGCGAAGAGCCATGTCGGCAGCCGGTCGCCGCGGGTGGCGATCGAGAGGCTCATCGTCGCGAACGCGCCGATGAAGAGCAGCCACGCCAGCACGACGGGCACTACGTTCGGGTAGGCATCGACGTTGCCGGCGAACGTGATAAGCCCGTGCGCGGCCTGGATCGCGCAGATGACGCCCGCGCCGAGACCGAGGTGCGCGCTGCCGAGGGTGGCGCCGTGAGCGTTGGCGTGCACGACGGCCCGGCCTGCAGTCGACTGTGCCGGCACGCCGACCAGGCGGCGTCGTTCGGTCACGGCGCCGCGGAGATCCTCGGCCCGCCGTGCGCCGCTCACCTGGGCACCTCGAGCACAACGGTCGTTCCCGATCCGGGGGAGGAGAACAGGCGGGCGTTGCCGCCGACCTCCTTGAGGCGGCCCACGACGGAGTCCTTGAACCCGAGTCGCGCGGAGTCGATGTCGTCGAGGGAGAAGCCGACCCCGGCATCCGTCACCATCGCACGTACCGTCGTCTCATCGTCGGTGATTGTCACGTGCGCGTCGGTGACTCCCGCGTGGCGCCGCACGTTCTCGAGGCATTCGGCCAGCGCGAGCAGGAACGCGTCGAGCACGTCGCTCGGCAGCAACACCTGCCCGGTCCCGTGCCAACTGACCTCGAGCCCCATGCGCCCGAACCGCTGCTTGACCGATTCGAGCGTGTGGCCGAGCGCCGTCTCCTGCACCGGGTCGACATTGAAATGCTCCGACGACTGGGGGACGGGGGTGCCGCCGAGGCGAAGCTGGCGGAGCAGCCGCGCATCGTCGCCAGCTTGCTGTTGCAAGGCGGACGCTGCGACCCCGACCCCGGAGTGGGCGAGCAGGGTGAGCGTTGCCAGCACGGTGTCGTGCAGCAGCCTGGCGCCCTGGCGGCGTTGCGCCTCGGTCTCGCTCGCCTGGCGTTCCGCGCGGTGTGCGCGTCCGATGCTGTGGATCTGGCGCGCCGCGCGCGGCACGCTCGCGCTCAGCCAGTAGGCGAAGGTCGCACAAAGCGCCCACCCGAGCAGCGCCGTCGCCGCCTGGGAGGAGATGACACCGGAACCGGGTGCCGCGAGCTCGACGAGAACCGTGCTCGCCGTCAGACCGAACGCGAGCAGCAGGATGCGTGGCAGGGTGCGGATCAACACGATCGAGAACGCCGCGATGCCTCCGCCGGCGAGGGTCACGACCGAGGTGGCCACCGCCGAGCTGCCACCCGTGCCGAGTGGCAGCTGCACCGCGGCGAGGATTCCGAGACCGGCCGCCATGCCGCACACGACCCAGCCGAGGGAGCGGGTTGAGCCGAGCCGTGTCAGGCACAGGGCGGTGATGGCGAAGAGCGGGAGGGTCGAGAGGAGGGTGGACAGGGGGAGCACACCGGGAAAGGAGAGGCACACGAGGCTCGCGAGAAGGCTCAGCAAGCCGATTCCGCGCGCGCTGGCCTGCAGCAGACGGTCCCGTTCGTGTGCGAGTTGTTCCACGTTGTCCTGACGGCTTCCCAGTTCGATTCAGGCGGCGAGCGTTCTCGATTGCTTCGCGCGGTAGGGATGTCGGACCTCCCCAGGCCCCCTGCACCGATTGGTGCATTTGCTCCGACGGGCCAATCCTAGGGCAGCGCTACTCCGGCGTCAGCCATCCCTCGAAAATTCCTCTACGTCTTAATAGAATCTTCGTCCCCACGTCGACTCCGTTCTGCCGGTACTTGCGTCGGGCGCGCTTGATGTATGACTTCACCGTCTCCTCGGTCGTGCCCATCTCTTCGGCCACCTCCTTGATCGAGCGGCCGGTCGCGTACAGCACGATGGACCGCTGCTCCTGCGCTCCAAGCCGGGGATCCCGCGTGTGCTGGTGGTCGTCGAGGGTCGCCCCGACGAGCGGGCTCACGTGGCGATGGCCGGTCGCAACGGCGCGAACGGCGACGATAAGCTCGTCTGCCGACTCGGACTTCGGTACGAAGGCGAGGGCCCCGGCAGCAAACGCCCCGTTGATCGACGAGGCATCCGCCTGCCTGCTGATGACGACTGTGCGCGCGCCCGCGGCGGTGAGCGCGCGCACCTTCGTGGCGATCGCAATGCCGTCGGGGAGATTCAGGTCGAGGATCACGACGTCGACCGGGAACTCGGGACTCTGAAGGAGCAGGTTCCACGATGTTTCGTGGATTACGACTTCGAGCTCGACCCGCCTGGCCTTGACGTGCGCCAGGAATCCGTCGATGACCATGCGGTGCTCGTCAACGATCGCGACTCGGATGGCCGGGTGCCGCACGCGTTTTCGCTCGGTCACAGCCGCACCACCCCCGGTCGTCGCAATCCCCGCACCGAACATGACCCGGAACCGAGTGCCCCCATCATAACGACAGTGACGGGAACTCGTGTACTGCGATTTGTTCAGGCGTCGAGAAGGCGCTTGACCCAGGGGCCGACGAGGGCGCTCTCGATCAAGAAACCGTCGTGGCCGAAGGGGGACGCGATCACCACCGGGTCGCGTCCAGAAATACCCGAGCGCAGCCGGCTCGCGATGAGTCGCTGGTCGGCGACCGGGAAGAGGCGGTCGCTGTCGATCCCGAGAACCAGGCTCGTCGCGGTGACGCGGTCGAGGGCGGCCATGATGCCTCCGCGGTCCCGCCCGATATCATGAGAACTCATCGCGCTTACGAGGGTGAGATAGCTGTTGGTGTCGAACCTTCGGGAGAACTTGTTTCCGTGGAAGTCGAGGTAGCTCTCGACCGCGAACTTGCCATTGCCGCCGAGCGGATTGAAGCTGCTCTGCCAGCTGCGCTCGAACCGGTCGTTGAGCTCGCCGGGGGAGCGGTAGTTGAGTAGCGCCATTCTCCTCGCGAGGGCGAGACCCCTGTACGGGCCCTCACCGTCCGCGGCGTCGTAGTAGTCACCCGCGGCGAATGCCGGGTCCATGCGGATCGCCTCGAGCTGCACCGAGTTCAGTGCGATCTGGTCGGCGCTACTGAGCGCGGGCGCCGCGAGGATCGCGACCCGGTGGACGCGACCCGGGTACTCGATCGCCCACTCGAGCGCGTGCATGCCGCCCATCGATCCGCCGACCACTGCTGCCCAGCTGTCGATGCCGATCGTCTCGGAGAAGTCCGCCTGCGCGCGCACCTGGTCGCGGATCGTCAGAAAGGGGAACCTGGGACCCCATTCCCTCCCGTCTGGCGCCAGGGAGGCGGGACCAGTCGTGCCCTGGCACCCGCCGAGCATGTTCGGGGCGACGACGAAGAAGCGGTCCGTGTCGATCGGCTTGCCGGGGCCGACCATGTTGCCCCACCAGCCGGCCGTCGGATGCCCGCGTCCTGGCGCACCGAGCACGTGGCTGTCGCCGGTGAGCGCGTGGAGCACGAGGACGGCATTGCTGCGGTCGGCGTTGAGCGTGCCCCAGCTCTCGTAGGCGACGCGGACGGAGGGCAGGTGGCCGCCCAGTTCGAGCTCGGTCGCGCCAATGCCGACGAAGGTTCGGCCCCCGGGGTGGTCGCCCTCGCGCCACGCGCCCGTCGCCGGGGGTCCCCCGACCATCGACCGCGTGTTGGCGTCGGTGATGAAGAACGAGGGAACGGTGTCCTCGGGTGTTTGCCAGTCCATATCGTCTCAAGTATCGCCGCTCTTCCGGGGCGGCCGCCGAATGTTACGCGCGGATCCGCCCGGGTCGGCCGATCATGCCGGTCAGCCGATACACCGGTCAGCCGGTGAGCCGGTAGGCCGGTCAGCAGGTGAGCAGGTGAGCAGGTGAGCCGATGAGCCGATGAGCCGATATGCCGATGAGCCGGTGAGCCGATGAGCCGATATGCCGATGAGCCGATATGCCGGTGAGCCGGTGAGCCGATATGCCGATATGCCGACCAGCCGATCACGCCGCGGCGTTGGACGCCGCGACGGCGCGCGCGGAGTCGAGTCCGGCCGAAAGGTCGGTGATGATGTCGTCGATGTTCTCGAGGCCGATCGACAGGCGCACGAGTCCGGGGGTGACGCCAGCGGTGAGCTGCTGCTCCGGCGTGAGCTGCGAGTGCGTCGTCGATGCCGGGTGGATGATGAGGCTGCGCACGTCGCCGATGTTCGCCAGATGGCTGAACAGCCCGGCATTGTCGACGAGCGCGCGGCCGGAATCCACCCCGCCCTTGAGCTCGAACGACAGCACCGCGCCAACGCCGAGCGGGGCGTATCTGGCGGCTGCCGCATACCACGGGCTTGAAGGGAGACCCGCGTAGTAGACCGTTGCGACATCGTCGTGGTTCTCCAGCCACTCGGCCACCGCTTGCGCGTTCTGCACGTGGCGCTCGATGCGCAGGCTGAGTGTCTCGATGCCCTGAATGAGCTGCCACGCGCTCGCGGGGGCAATCGAGGCGCCCAGGTCGCGCAGCAGTTGCACGCGCGCCTTGATGATGTACGCAATCGAGTCGCCGAGCACGCTTGTGTAGCTCGCGCCGTGGTAGCTCGGGTCCGGCTCGGTGAGGCCGGGGAATCTGTCGACGTTCTTGCTCCACGCGAAGGTGCCGCCGTCGACGATGACGCCTCCGATCACGGTGCCGTGCCCGCCGAGGAACTTGGTCGCCGAGTGCACGATGATGTCGGCCCCGTGCTCGAAGGGGCGGATGAGGTACGGGGTCGCAATCGTGTTGTCGACGATGAGTGGCACCCCGGCGTCGTGCGCGACCGCGGCGACGGAGGAGATGTCGAGGATGTTGATGCGGGGGTTGCCGATCGTCTCCGCGAAGAACAGCTTGGTGTTGGGCCGCGCGGCGCGGGCCCATTCGTCCGGGTCGTCCTGGTTTTCGACGAATGTCGTCTCGATGCCGAGCTTCGCCAGGGTGTACTTGAACAGGTTGTAAGTGCCGCCATAGATCGACGACGACGAGACGATATGGTCTCCGGCCTGGGCGATGTTGAGCACGGCGATCGTGGTGGCCGACTGGCCCGAGGCGAGCAGCAGTGACGCGGTTCCGCCCTCGAGGGCCGCGACGCGCTCCTCCACGACGGCCTGCGTCGGGTTCTGGATCCGCGTGTAGATGTTGCCGAACTCGGCGAGGGCGAACAGGTTCTTCGCGTGCTCCGCGTCGTTGAAGACGTAGGAGGTGGTCTGGTAGATCGGGGTGGCCCGCGCGTTCGTCACGGGATCGGGTGCCGCCCCCGAGTGGATCTGCTTGGTCTCGAACTTCCAGTCGGCGCTGTTGTCGCTCACGGCTATCTCCTTCATCGGGTGGACTTGTCGAGCCTAGGAATGCCACGGCCGCCGCGTCAATGACCGGCGACACACGGCGTAATGCGGGCTCCCTGCTCCGGTGGGCGAGAATACTCTGGCAGCCGACGCGCGGGCGAGACGGGCGGGCTGCTTCGCGACCGGAAGGATCCAGCATGGCCGAACAGGCCGCCCCGCAGCCCGTCACCCCACGGCCCGTCACTCCCGAGCCTGTCGCTCCCGAGCCCGTCACGCGCCGCACCTGGCTTGCCCTCGTCGTGCTCATGACGGGGGCCTTCATGTCGCTTCTCGACACGACGATTGTCAACGTCGCGCTGCAGAGCATCCGGGACAGCCTCGACGCGTCGAACTCGACCCTCGAGTGGATCATCTCGGGCTACGCTCTCGCTTTCGGCCTCACCCTGATCCCCGCGGGGCGGCTCGGCGACCGGTACGGGCACAAGTGGGTGTTCATGACCGGCCTCGCGCTGTTCACGCTGGCGAGCCTCGCCTGCGGACTCGCCCAGGACAGCGCCGGGCTCATCGCGGCGCGCATCGTGCAGGGGGCGGCGGGCGGTATCTTCTTTCCCGCCGTTACGGCCCTGATCCGGATCATGTTCAGCGGGGCCACGATCGGTCGCGCGCTCGGGGTGCTTGGCGCGGTCATCGGGGTGTCGGCCGCGCTCGGCCCCGTCATCGGCGGTGTCATCATCGAGATCGCGGGGGAGGATCTCGGATGGCGCCTCGTCTTCGGCGTCAACATCCCCATCGGAGTGCTGGCCCTCGTCGCGGCGTTCGTGCTGCTTCCCGGCGCGCGCCGCCATGCGTCCGCCGCGCGCGTCGATGTGGTCGGGCTCGTGCTCCTCTCGGCGGGGCTGATCGCCATCCTGGTTCCGCTCATCGAGGGGCAGACTCTCGGGTGGCCCGCCTGGACCTACCTCACTCTCGTCGCGGGCGTGCTGCTGCTCGTCGGCTTCGCATTCTGGGAGCGGCGTGAGGCACGCCTCGGGCTCTCACCCCTCGTGCCACCGCACCTCTTTTCGCATGCCGCGTTCACCGGCGGGGTGATCCTCGCCACCGTGTACTTCGCGGCGTTCACGAGCATTTTCTTCGTCATCACCATCTTCTGGCAGGCGGGTCTCGGCGCAAGTGCCCTCGAGGCGGGTCTTGTGGCGCTGCCCTTCTCGATCGGATCGATCCTCGGCGCAACGAGCAGCGACAGGCTCGCCCAGCGGCTCGGCCGCGGTGTGCTGGTGCTCGGCACGGGCCTCGTCGCCGTCGGCCTCGCGGCGATCTGGGGCGTGCTCGTCGTTGCGGGCACCGGCGTTACCAGCTGGGCGCTGCTCGTTCCGCTCTTCGCCGCTGGTGTCGGTAGCGGATTCTTCATCGCCCCGAACACCCGTTTCATCGTCTCGACCGTCGGACGCTCCGAGGCCGGCGCCGCGAGTTCGGTGCTCGGTACGGCGCAGCG
>Ga0335397_10001933_pt1 | contig 28132 bp, 25 predicted proteins | sample MAT04_FD_205740 | JGI IMG/M metagenome (GOLD analysis project Ga0335397, IMG submission 205740) | Freshwater microbial communities from Lake Fryxell liftoff mats and glacier meltwater in Antarctica - MAT-04 (spades assembly) (version 2) ... | reverse complement strand
TGAGCGCCAGCCGCTCCTTCTCGGCCTCGACGTCGAAGTCGGCCGCGGGCCACTTCGGGTCCATCGCCTCGAGGTGCTCGAGCAGCAGGTTGGTGACGCCGAGCCGGGCGTACCACTTGCGGTCGGCGGGCACGACGAACCACGGCGCGGCATCCGTCGAGCACTTCTCGAGAGCCGCCTGGTAGGCCTGCATGTAGTCGGGCCAGTGGCCCCGCTCGTCGATGTCCCCCGGGTTGAACTTCCAGTGCTTGTCCGCGCGTTCCAGCCGCTCGCCGAGGCGGGCCTTCTGTTCGGCGCCCGAGATGTGGAGCATCACCTTCACGATCACGGTGCCGTTGTCGACGACGCCCCGCTCGAAGGCGTTGATCTGGGCGTAGCGCCGCGCCCACGTCGCGCGCGGCACCAGGTCGTGCACGCGCACGATGAGCACGTCCTCGTACTGGCTGCGGTCGAACACACCGATCATCCCCGGGCGTGGCAGCGCTCGCCTGATCCGCCACAGGAACGGGTGCCGCCTCTCCTGCGCACTTGGCGCCTTGAACGAGGTGATGTCGACGCCCTGGGGGTCGACCGCGCCGACGACGTGGCGCATGATGCCGCCCTTGCCGGAGGTGTCCATGCCCTGGATGACGAGGAGCACCGAGCGGCGGCCGCCACCCCTGGACTCGGCGAAGAGCCGCTCCTGCAGGTCACCGAGCCGGGACTGCAGCCCCCCCATGACCTGTTTTCCGGCCTCCTTGTCACCGATGAACGCCGGCGTCGAGTGCGGGTCGAGGTCGGCGAGCCGAAATCCTGGACCGACCCGCAGCGCGTCGGTCCAGGTGACCGGCTGCACGGTCTCGTCGGAGCGTGCCTTCGCGGCCGCTGTGCGCTTCCTCCGCGCCTTTGCGGCAGCCTTGCCGGTGAGCTCGACATCTTGGGTGACCTTCGGCGCCTTCTTGCGGTCGGCCCTGCTCGCGCCGGTGGTCTTCCTGCTCTTCTTCGCGCTCTGGCCCATCGCGGCATCCTCGCAGACCAGCGCGCACGACGGGGATCTGCGGCCGTCCCGCGGGAGGGCCCGCGACTGACATGCTCTCCCCATGCGCGTCCTCCTCGACCCCCGTCGCCCGGCGACGCCGGGGCGCGTCACGGCATCCGAGCTCGCCGACCTCTACGCCTTCCCACCCGCACGTCGGTGGGTGCGGTCGAACTTCGTCTCCACCCTCGACGGGGCCGGTGTCGGAGCGGACGGTCGCAGCGGCAGCATCAACACCCCGCCCGACAACCGGGTCTTCGCGCTGCAACGCGACCTCTGCGACGCGGTTCTCGTGGGGTCCGGCACGGCCCGCGCCGAGGGCTACCAGCGGATCACACCGACCCGCCGCCGCCCGGCACCGCCCGCGCTCGTCGTCGTCAGCGGGTCCGGCCGGGTGCCCGAAGGCCTGCTGTCGCCCGTCGAGGGTCGCGGGGCAGCGCTGCTCGTCACCTGTGCAGCGGCGGGGCGCGCCGCGCTCGACGGCGCCCGAGCCGCGCTCGGAGCGGCTGCCGTGGTGGTCGCCGGCGGCGACCGCGTCGACCTGCCGGCCGCACTCGACGCGCTGGCCGACCGCGGCCTGCGGCACGTGCTCTGCGAGGGGGGCCCGACCCTGCTGGGTGCGGCCCTGTCCGCCGGTGTCGTCGACGAGCTGGCCCTGTCGCTCGTGCCCGTGGTCGTCGGGGGTGACAGCACGCGGATCACGAGCGGCGCACTGCTCGGCGCGCCGGACGGCATCCGGCTCACGCCGCGACTGCTCGTCCAGGAGGCAGGCACCCTGCTGGGCCTCTGGCGGGTCCGCCGCTCCTGACCTCGTTTCGCCAGAGCCGCTGTCGCAGCGACCCGGGCGGAGTGCGGCAGCGCCGCAAGAGTGAACCTGACGACTGGAGGTCGCCCACTGAGGGCGACCGCGCCGCGCTCAGTAAGCGCCCGTCGCCTACTGCCTGTTGGTGGGAGCACTGATCACTCAGGGGTGTCGAGCGCGCGGCGTGTCGCGCCTTCGGCACCCCAACTGGCCGGAGCCCCGGCGGCTCCGGTTCGCCAGGGGTGGCGGGTGGCTGTGCCAGGACGGCGACAGTGACCACCGGCCACCTCTCGTGCCAGCATTCGCTGCTCTCCAGGGCCGGGCCACGCAGCAGCTCGGGTCGCACGCAGCACCAGCTGCGCGGCATCCGCTGCCCGGCATCCGGAGTCCTGCGTGCCGACCCGGGACGCCAGGTGCACCTCGGCAGTTCCGGTGGAGGGGTTGCCGACCGGGGCGCGACGACGGGGGCTCAGCCGGAGGCGAAGGACTCGACGAGGCGCTCCCAGCGCTCGGGGTCGGTGTTCCACTCCTTGCAGTGGCGGGCGAGGTGCCACTGCGCGAAGGTCACGAGGTCGGGGCGCACCCGGGCCAGCTGGCGGCTCGGCCCGACCGGCACGAACTCGTCGTCGGCGGAGTGGATGAGGAGCATGCGATGGTGCAGCTCGTCGGCGCGGCTCACCCAGTCGGTCCTGGCGAGGTCGACACCCTCGTGCACCCCGACGAGGCGGTGCCCCCAGCGCTGGTTCATCATCAGCCGGGCGAGCGAGCCCACGTGCCGGGGCAGCCGGTGCCCGCGCGCGTGGTGCGCCAGGACGTCGCCCCAGTCGATGACGGGACCGTCGAGCACCACACGGGACACGAGTGCGGCCAGCGGTGACCGGTCGAGCAGCTGCAGGACGAGGGCGCCGCCCATCGACCACCCGGCGAGCAGCACCTCGCGGGCACCGTGGTCGACGGCGTGCTGGATCGCGGCCTCGACGTCGCGCCACTCGGACAGCCCGAGGGCGTAGCGTCCGTCGGGCCCGGCGGGCACCCCTTCGTCGTTGCGGTAGGTCAGCGCAAGGCAGGTCCAGCCCTGGGCGAGCAGCGGGGGCATCGCCCGGATCGTCTCCTCCCGGCGCGCCCCACGGCCGTGCACGAGCACGGCCCAGCGGCCCGACTCCCGTGCCTGCACACCGTCGGGGCGCACGATCCAGGCCGGCATGGGGCCCAGCTCACCGGCATACGTCACGTGCTCGGTGTGGGCGCCGATGCTGACGTCCGGAGGGGCGCCGTGGAAGTAGGGGTTCCACCGGGCTGTGCCGGGGGCGAGGTGGCCGCGGTCGACGGCCACGAGCTCGCGCTCGACGGTTCCGGCCGCGGTGTCCACGGCCACGACGTCACCGACCCGCACGTGGCCGAAGCCGTCCTCGATCCACAGGCCGTAGCGGCCGGGGACCACGGTCTCGGGGTTCGCCGTGAGGGTCACGGTTCGGGCGCCGACCGTGTGCACGACGACGTCGTCGGGGCGGTGCCGGTCGGGGGTGAGCACCCGCCGGGCGAAGTAGACCGCCGCCGCCAGCGAGCCCGCGCCGCTCGCGACGGCGCTCGTGACCCCGACGGCCGCCCCCGCCGTGGCAGCGGTGCGAACGCGGCTGCGCGGCGTAGCGATGGCGGGCCCGGGTACGTCGTCGGGCGTCACGCACCGCCCCCGCCCAGGACCTCGGACAGGTCGTACGAGACCGGCTCGTCGAGCTGGTCGTAGGTGCAGTCGGCAGGGTCCTTGTCGGGGCGCCACCGCGCGAACTGGGCCGTGTGCCGGAACCGCACGCCCTCCATGTGGTCGTAGCGCACCTCGACGACGCGCTCGGGGCGCAACGGGGTGAAGGAGAGGTCCTTGCCCGCCGCCCAGCGGCTGCCCGCGGCGTTCTGGGGGGTGCGAGTGCCCTCCTCCTGGCGTGCCCAGGCCCAGGGGTGCTCGTCGAAGGTGGTGACCAGGGGCTGGAGCTCGTCGAACAGCTCCTTGCGCCGTGCCATCGGGAACGCACCGATGACGCCGACCGACAGCAGCTGCCCGTCGGCGTCGTGGATGCCGAGCAGCAGCGACCCGATCAGGTCGTCGCCGCTCTTGTGGGTGCGGTAGCCGGCCACGACACAGTCGGCGGTGCGCTCGTGCTTGATCTTCGCCATGGAGCGCTTGTCGGGCTCGTAGGTGCCGCCCCGCTGCTTGGCGACCAGCCCGTCGAGCCCGGCCCCCTCGAACTCGGTGAACCAGTCCCCCGCGACAGCCCGGTCGGTGGTGGCGGGCGTCAGGTGGATCGGTGCCTGCGCATCGGCCAGCGCCTGCTCGAGCAGCGCGCGTCGCTCCCGGAACGGCCGGCCGGTGAGGTCGTCGTCACCCAGGGCCAGCAGGTCGAACGCGACGAACTGCGCCGGCGTCTCGACCGACAGCTTCTTCACCCGGCTCGCCGCGGGGTGGATGCGCTGGCTGAGCAGCTCGAAGTCGAGGCGGTCCTCACCCGGGCGCACGACGATGATCTCGCCGTCGACGACGCACCTCTGGGGAAGGTTGGCCAGGGCGGCCTCGACGACCTCGGGGAAGTAGCGGGTCATCGGCTTCTCGTTGCGGCTGCCGATCTCGACGAGGTCGCCGGAACGGAAGACGATCGAGCGGAAGCCGTCCCACTTCGGCTCGAAGCTGACGTCCTGGCCCTCCAGGGCCGCGATGCCCTTGACCGCCTTGGCCAGCATCGGCGGCACCGGCGGCACGACCGGCATCCCCCAGCGCTCGCGCTCGGCCGCGTCTCGCTCGGCCTTCGGCGCCATGTACTCGGCATCCGCCTTGTCGGTGCGCCGCTTGCTCGGTTGCACCCGCGGTGGCTCCCCCGGCATCTTCGGGTAGTCGGGCGGGAAGTTGAGCTCGCCCAGGCTGCGCTCCTCGACGTCGCGCAGCCACAACGCGACGGCGCCACCCACGTCACCGACCTCGACGTCGATGTCCGCCCAGGCGTCTCCGCGGTCCTCGAGCACGTCGGGCACGGTGAGCACGGTGAAGTCGCCGGGGCTGACGGTCGGAAGCTCGGTCCAGGTGACCGGCATCGACACCGGCGCCCCGGGCAGCGGGCGCGGGCTGTAGGCCGAGGCAATGGTGCGGTCGCGGCAGGCCTGGTTGAAGTCGACGAAGATGCGCTCGCCGCGTTCCTCCTTCCACCACGACGTCGTGACGAGGTCGGGCAGGCGGCGCTCGAGCTCGCGCGCGATGCCGATGACCCCGTGCCGCACCTCGAGGAACTCGTGCGTCGCAGCGACCCGGGCGTAGACGTGCACGCCCCGGTTGCCGCTGGTCTTCGCGAAGGCGGTGAGCCCGATCTCGGCCATCAGCTCACGCAGCGCGACCGCCGCCTCGACGGCGTCGGAGAAGGTGCGGCCGGGCTGCGGGTCGAGGTCGATGCGCAGCTCGTCGGGGTTGTCGTTGTTCGCGGTGCGCACCGGCCACGGGTGGAAGGTCACGGTGTTCATCTGCACCGCCCACACGGCGCTGGGCACCTCGTCGACCACGATCTGGGCGTGCCGCCTCCCGCTCGGGTAGCGGCACGAGACGGTGCGCACCCACTCGGGCATCCCCTTGGGTGGGTTCTTCTGGTAGAACTCCTCGCCCTCGATGCCGTCTGGGAAGCGCTGCAGCGTGACCGGGCGGTCACCGATGTGGTGCACCAGCGGGTCGCCGACGGCGACGACGTAGGCCGCGAGGTCGCCCTTGGTGATGCCGGCGTCCGGCCACATCACCCGGTCCGGGCTGCTCAGGCGCACCCGACGCGGGCCGTCCGGCCCCTCCACCTCCAGCACCTGCGCGTCGACCATGCGGCGAGCCTAACGACGTGCACCGACGCGCGGGGTCACGACCAGCGGCTCCGCCCGTGCAACCTCGGGAACTCTCCGGGCACCTGCGCTGTTGGGCAGGACATGACGATGAAGCCGACCGATCGTTCCTACGCCGTCGAGCGCACCGAGGAGGAGTGGAAGACCGCACTGTCCCCCGACGAGTACCAGGTGCTCCGGCGGGCCGGCACCGAGCGCCCTTACACGGGCGAGTACACCGATGCCAAGACGGTCGGCACCTACGCCTGTCGCGCCTGCGGTGCCGAGCTGTTCACCTCCGAGACCAAGTTCGAGAGCCACTGCGGGTGGCCGTCGTTCTTCTCCCCGCTGGCGGGCGAGTCGGTCGAGCTGCTCGTGGACCGGTCGCTGCCCGGCCGCCCCCGCACCGAGGTCCGCTGTGCGTCGTGCGGCAGCCACCTCGGGCACGTCTTCGAGGGCGAGGGCTACGACACCCCCACCGACCAGCGGTTCTGCATCAACTCGATCAGCCTGACGCTGCGCCCGGCCGACGGGGCCCCGACCGCCTGATCAGGGGCGCCACGCCGGGTCGCGGCCGATGAACGCGACCATCCGGGCCTGCACCGAGGCGTCGTCCGGCACGGGCACCCGTGGTCCGTACTGCCGTGACGACCTCAGCAGCTCGTCGATGGGCTCCATCCCGGAGAGCAGGTCGGCGCACAGGTCGGCATCGAGGGTGTCGTCCTGACCGGTCCCCCTGGCGAGGTCCCAGGTGTGCATGAACACGTCGACCGTGTAGAACCGGTCGATGGCCACGTCGAGGAGCATCTCGCCCGTGTGCGGGTTCGAGAAGGGCCGGCCGGGTGTGGCCGGGTCGTCGAGCACGGCCTGAACCGCCTCGACGTGCACGGCCCAGGCGCCCACCGGGTCGTCGTCGGCTGAGGGTCCGACCGGCAACCGGATGCCGCTGCCTGACTCGAGGAAGCCGGGGAACCACTCGACGAGGTGACGCACGACGTCGCGGGCGGCCCAGGCCGGCACCGGCGTCGGCGCGTCCCAGTCGGTCGTCCCGACGACGACCTCGGTGAACCTGCCGGCGATGGCACGGTGTCGCGCCGCCGGTTCCTTCGGGATGCCGGTCACGGCTCTCCTTCCTCGAGCGCGGAGCGCCGGCCGGCTCATCCGGTGCAGGTGGTGAGCGCTCCCGACGAACCTACCGAGCCCCCCCATCCCGACTTCGGGTCAGCGCTGGCGGTGCACCAGGGTGCGCACCGGCACGCGCGGGCCGGTGTAGAAGGGCACCTCCTCGCGCACGTGCATCCGCGCCCGAGAGGCCCGCAGCTCGCGCATCAGGTCGACGATGCGGTGCAGCTCGTCGGCCTCGAAGGCCAGGATCCACTCGTAGTCGTTGAGCGCGAACGAGGCGATGGTGTTGGCCCGCACGTCCGGGTAGTCGCGCGCCATCTTGCCGTGCTCGACGAGCATGTCGCGGCGCTCCTGGTCGTCGATGAGGTACCAGTCGTAGGACCGCACGAACGGGTACACGCACACGTAGGCACGCGGGTCCTCGTCGGACATGAAGGCCGGGATGTGGCTCTTGTTGAACTCGGCCGGGCGGTGCAGCGCCGCCACCGACCACACGGGGTCGAGGTGCTGGCCGTAGTCGGTGCGCAGCAGCGCGTGGTACGCCTCCTGCAGCGCCTCGATGGTCTCGGCGTGCCACCACACCAAGACGTCGGCGTCGGCGCGCAGCCCGGCCACGTCGTAGGTGCCGCGCACGACGACGTCGCGCTCGGCGAGGTCGGTGAACAGCCCCTCGACCTGCGTGGCCAGGGCGTCGCGGTCCTCGTCACCGAGCGGCTCGGCGACGGCGAACACCGACCACATCGCGTAGCGGATGGTGTCGTTGATCTCGCGGATCCTGGCGGCGCCGGGCTTGGCGGGGTTGGGGCGGGTGGTCTCGCTCATGCGGTGGAGTCTCCTGTGCGGGTCACGATGCTGCTGAGGTGCTGGACGGTGGCGGTGGCGGCGCGGGTCGCCGAGGCGACGACGGCGGGGATGCCGACGCCGTCGTAGACCGCGCCCGCCACCTCGATGCCGGGCTGGGTCTCGACGGCAGCACGGATCGCGGCGACCCGGTCGACGTGGCCGACGGCGTACTGGGGCAGGCCACCACCCCAACGCTGCACGTGGGCGTCGACGACGCGCGGCAGCGGGCGGCCGATGGCCTCGGCGACCTCGGCGACGGCGACGGCGACGAGGTCGGCGTCGTCGCGCTGCAGGTCGGCCTCCTCGCGGGCCCGGCCGACCGAGGCACGCAGGTGCACGAGATCGTCGGACAGCTCACCCGTCCACGCCCACTTGCGGAAGCTGAAGGTGCTCGCCTTGATGGTGCGGCCCTCGACCGGCGGCACGAGGAAGCCGGAGCCGGGCAGGTCGTCGAGCCCGGCCCGCTCGACCGCGAGGGTGACCACGGCGCTCGACGCCGTCTCGACAGCCGCCAGGGTGGTGGCCGCCACCGGCGCGTGCGCCGCGAGGAGCCTGGCCGCCGGCGCGGCCGGCACGCAGAGGACGACGGCATCGGCATCGATCACCTCGGGGGCGGCGGCGGAGCCGACCACCAGGCGCCAACCCCGCCGGGTGCGCACCAGCTCACGCACCGGGGCACCGGTGCGCAGCGTCGCCCCACGACGGGTCACCTCGTCAGCGACCAGGCCGGGAAGGCGCCCGACCCCGCCGCGCAGGCCCGTGAACGGTGGCCGCGGCGCCTCGGTGCCGCCGCCGGGTACGAAGGCCCGGCCTGCAGCGGGGGCGCCCACCAGGCTCGAGCCCGCGGTCGCCCGGGCCCAGAGCACCGGCATCGTGGCCTGCAGCGACAACCGGAGGGCATGTCCGGCGTAGACGCCGCCGAGCAATGGCTCGACGAGCCGGTCCACCACGGCGGTGCCGAGCCGGGCGCCGACGTAGTCCCCGACAGACACGTCCTCGGTCACCGGCCCGCCCGGCCAGGGCTGCTCGTCGCGCAGCCGCTCGACCTCGGCATCGGTCAGGATGCCGCGAGCCGAGTCGGCGTCGGTGGGCACGCCCATGAGCGTGGCGCGCGGCAGGGGACGCAGGGCGCCGCGGGTCCAGACCGAGGCCGCGGTCGTCGCGGGCGTCACCAGGTCACCGTCGGCCCCGACCGCGATCGCGAGGTCGACCGCTTCGGGGCGCAGGGCCAGCACCGACTCGGCACCGACGTCGACGAGGTGCCCGGCGACGGGCTCCAGACGCAGCTTGCCCCCCAGGCGGTCGCTGCCCTCGAGCACGGTCACGTCAGCCGACGGGAGCCTCTGGAGCACCTCCAGGGCGGCGGTGAGGCCGGCGATTCCACCCCCCACGACGACGACGCGGGGCCGGGTGCGCACGGCCGGGACAGACATGCCACCAAGCCTCTCACGCAGGGCCGGCACCCTTGACGTGCACCCGGCAGGACCGCTGCGCCCGGTGTCGGTCAGGGGCTCACCGCGGCGCCCTCGGGTCCGGCGGGGGCGGGCCGCTCGAAGCCGCCGGGAACCGGCACGCCCGTCACGCCGTTCACGGGGTGCCTCGAGTAGGAGTACGCCGACACGGCGAGGGCGATGGCGTCGAGGTTGACGTCGAGCGCCTCGAGGTTCACGTTGTCGAGGTCGTCACAGGCCTGGTGGTAGCACTGGTCGAACGCCTCACCCGCGACACCGCCCCGGATGGCCTGCTGCTGTTCGTCCTTGGGGACCTCGGCACCGGTGATGGCTGACTCCTTCGTCAGGTGCGGGTGGGCTCCGTGGCGGGACCGTGGCGACGCACCGGGCCCGAATGGTGGGTTGGTGGCGGGCCGTGCGGGAGGCGGCGCTGGTCTGGGGCAGCCGTGACCGGATCGAAACCCGCCACCGGGAACCATCCGCACGTCGTGGGCGCCACAGCGGCAGCACCCACGACGAAGGAGTCCTCATGCGCAACCCGGCCCGCCCCACCCGTCGACTTCCCTTCGCGGTTGCGGCCCTCGCGATGGGGGTGGGGCTGGTCGCCCTCTCCGGATGCGGTGGCAGCGACGACTCGGGCCCTGCCTCCAGTGCGGCCCAGGTCGAAACCCGGTCCGACTCCGCCGGGGGCGACACCTCGGCGGGCGCCGCAGGCGAGCCACAGGCCGCGACGAGCGGCACCACGGCGGTGGACGGCTCCGCCGCGGTCGCTCCGGCGGTGGACGGCTCGGCCGCGGTCGCGCCGGCGGTCTACGACCGCAGGCTGGCCCGCCGCGCGGACATCTCGATCACCGTGGACGACGTCGACGCCGCCGCGGCCGAGGTGCGGCTCATCGCGACGACCGCCAACGGTCTGGTCATCGCGGAGGGGATCTCGAGCGAGCCGGAGGACCCGACGACCGGCGGTTTCAGCACCATCACGATCTCGGTGCCCACCGACGAGCTCGACGACACCCTCGACCGGCTGGCGAAGATCGGGAAGGTGCACTCGCGCAACGCGTCCACCGATGACGTCACGGCGCAGTACGTCGACACGCAGTCGCGGGTGAAGACGATGCAGGCCAGCGTGGAGCGGGTACGCGCCCTGATGGGCCAGGCCACCAAGCTCGGCGACGTCGTCGCTCTGGAGGCAGAGCTGTCCCGTCGACAGGCCGACCTCGAGGCGACCCAGAGCCAGCTCGCCGCCCTCAAGGACTCGGTGGCCCTTGCCCCGGTCGAGGTGCGGCTGAGCACCGACGAGAAGGTGCTCCGGGAGGCCGAGGACGACACCGGCTTCCTGGCCGGGCTCAAGGCGGGGTGGACCGCCTTCACCTCCTCGGTCACCGTCCTGCTCACCGCGCTCGGCGCCGTGCTGCCGTTCGCGGTCGTCCTGGCCCTCGTGGTGGTCCCGCTCGTGGTGTGGCTGCGCCGTCGCGCCGTGCACACCCCGGTCGCGGCGCCGGTCGCGGCGCCGGGTGCGGCGCCGGCCGCCGCGCAGCCGCCCGTGGCCTGACCCGGGCAGGTCGCCTCAGTCGTGCGCGGCGACCCAGTCGAGGAGGAGCCGGAGGAAACCCTCCGGCTCCTCCATCGACGGCAGGTGGGCGGTGTCCGGGCGGTCCACCCGACGCACCCGCCGCAGCCCTGCCTCCAGTCGGTCCGCGGCGAGGTGCACGGTGTCGAGGTCGTGGCCGCCGACGACCAGGAGCACGGGCGCGGTGACCTCCTGGTAGCGCTCGACCGCCGGCGGGTCCAGCTCGACCTCGTCGAGGTCGAGCCGCCCCCAGCTCGCCTCCACGTCGAAGGCCCGCCTCTGCATGACCCGCACGGATGCCGTGACTGCGGGGTCGACGTCCGACGGGTGGCGCCCCGACCCCACGACCCAGGTGGCGACATCCGCCTCGACGGCGGCGTCCACGTCACCGCGCGCCATGGCCTCGTTCTCCGCTGCGGCGAAGGCGGCCAGTGCGGGTGTCCGCTCGGTGAGCAGGCTGCCCCCGGGCGGGGCCAGCACCAGGGAGCGCACCAGGGCCGGCCGGGTGAGCGCGACCTCGACAGCCACCCCGGCTCCGAACGAGGACCCGACGAGGTGGCACGTCGTGACCCCGAGGTGGTCGAGGGTGTCCAGCACGTCGGCGACCGGGTCGAGCGCCGCGACCGGTGGGCGGTCGGACTCGCCGAACCCGCGCAGGTCCAGGCGCGCGGCATCGCGGGCGGCGGTCAACGCCTGCCACTGGGGGTCCCACATCCGTCGGTCGGCAACGCCGGCGTGCAGGAGAACCACCTGGGTCCGGCCAGGTGGCCCGCCGCGGTCGTGGGCGATGCCGGACGGTGTCTGCGACGAGCTCACGGGTCTCCTGTGGAGCGGGGTTCGGGGATCCGCCAGTCAACCCGCAGTGCCCCCTCACGGGCAAACCCTTGTCGCGGGGTGCTCCGGTCGGTGCTGGCGGGGGCTGGACGCGACGGTCGAAGAACACAGGTGGCTCGGGAGCATCACCGCCACGACCGGACTCATGCGGTCCAGCGCTGCCACAGGCGCAGGATGCCGCGCGTCCGGCAGCGCTGGGCACCGGGTGGTGATGCACGGCGCGTGACCCGGCGCGCCCTCTGCATCACCTCCGCAGATCGGCCGCCGCGGGCACCACCAGCGCCCACTCGACCTCGCCGTCGACCCGGCGGTCGGTCGGCAGCATCCCCAGGGCGGCTGCGACCCGCTGCGACGCGACGTGGTCGGGGTGCACGTGCGCGACGACCCGCAGCGCCCCGCCGGCCAGCAGGTGGTCGACCACGAGCCCGGCGGCCTCCCGGGCGACCCCGTGGCCCTGCCACTGCTTCCCCACGACCCAGGCGAGCTCGGCGTCGCCCTCGGCCGGGCCCACGGTGGCCTGCACGTAGCCGACCGCGGGCCCGCCGTCGCCGAGGCGCACCACCCAGTTGTGCCACTGCTCCGCGGGGTCGCCCGACCCGGCCACCTGGCGCTCGTACCGGGCTGCGAGCTCCGCGCTGCCGGGAGGCGAGCCGCGGGTGAAGGCGTACAGCACGGCATCCGAGAGCACGTCCGCCATCTCCTCGGCAAGGCCGACCCACAGCGGCTCCAGCACCAGTCGGTCGTCGCCCAGCGCCGGAGTCGTCACCGGATGGACGCCTCGTGCACCAGCGCGACGACGCGGGTCAGCACGTCTGGGTCGGTGTGGGGCAGCACACCGTGGCCGAGGTTGAAGACGTGCCCGGGGGCGGCCCGGCCCTCCTCGACGATCGCGCGGACCCGCCGCTCGAGCGGCTCCCACGGGGCGAACAGCAGCGCCGGGTCGAGGTTGCCCTGCACGGCGTAGCGGTCGCCGAGGCGGGCCAGGGCGTCGGTCAGCGAGACGCGGTAGTCGATGCCGACGACGTCGGCTCCGGCCTCCCCCATCACCGCGAGCAGCTCGCCGGTGCCGACGCCGAAGTGGATGCGAGGCACGTCGAGGTCGGCGACCGCCGCGAGCGCGTTGGCCGAGTGTGGCTGCACGGATGCCGTGTAGTCGGCGCGGCTGAGCACGCCGGCCCAGGAGTCGAAGAGCTGTACGACCGAGGCACCGGCCTCGGCCTGCACCCGCAGGAACGCCCCCGAGATCTGGGCCAGCTGGGCGCACAGGTCGTGCCACAGCCGTGGGTCGCCGTGCATCAGCGCCTTGGTGTGCTCATGGTTCTTCGACGGGCCGCCCTCGACGAGGTAGGACGCCAGGGTGAAGGGGGCCCCTGCGAACCCGATGAGCGGGGTCGCCCCCAGCTCGGCGGTGAGCAGGCGCACCGACTCGGTGATGTCGGTGACGTCGTCGGGGGTGAGGTCACGCAGCTGGGCGAGGTCGGCGCGCGAGCGGATCGGCCGGGCGACGACCGGGCCGACACCCGCGACGATGTCGAGGTCGACCCCGATCGCGGACAGCGGCACCACGATGTCGGAGAAGAAGATGGCGGCGTCGACGCCGTGGCGGCGCACCGGCTGCAGGGTGATCTCGGTGACGAGGTCGGGCCGGCGGCACGACTCGAGCATGCCGGCGCCCTCGCGGACCTTCCGGTACTCCGGCAGCGACCGGCCGGCCTGACGCATGAACCACACCGGTGTGTGCGGCACGGGCTGCCGGCGGGTGGCCCGGACCAGTGGCGAGTCGGCGGTGGCGGCGCGCGCGGCGTCCCCGGCCGTGGTGGGGCGCGTGCCGGGAGCGGCGACGGGCGTGGTCTGAGGGATGGTCACGACGCGACATCCTCCCACCCCGCGCCGGGCTCGGCCGACTCGGCGTCGAGGGTCTACAGGGCGGTGACGGCCGCTCCCCCGACGGCCAGCGCGACCCCCACCTGCTGCACGCGCCGCAGCCGCTCGTCGAGCAGGAGCCTCGCCCAGACGATCGTGACCACCGGGTAGAGCGAGCCGAGCACCGACGCGATGCTCACCTGGCCACGCGAGGACGCGTAGGCGAACAGCCCGTTGGCCACGAGGTCACCGCAGCCGATGGCCAGCAGGGCCGGGGTCTCGCGCGCGGTCACCCCACCCGCGGTCCGGAACACGAGGGCGACGACGACGAGGATCGTCACCGACGTCATCCGCATTCCCCACAGGGTGAGCAACGTGGACTCGCGGGCGCCACGGTCCAGGCAGAAAAGGGCCAGCCCGAAGCCCACGGCGGCACAGGCGGCGAGCACCACCGGCCGCGGCGAGACGTCGCCGCTCAGCTCGGGGCCGGACGCGAGGGTCACTCCCACGACCGCCACCAGCATGCCCACCCAGGCCCAGGGCGAGGGGCTGTCCCCGCTCGCGACCCCCAGGACGACGGGCACGACGACGCCGAGCGAGGCGATCGGGGCAACGACGCCCATGGTGCCCGAGGACAGGGCGGAGTAGAAGCAGACCAGACCGGTCATGCCGGTGAGCCCGGCGGCCACGGACCACACCGGCCACCCGGTCCAGGTGAAGGTGTCCAGCTGCGTGGCCACCACCAGCGAGATGACGACCAGGGCCAGGCCCTGGGTCCAGCCCACGACGGCAACCGCCGGGTGGCGCCGTGAGGCGAGCCCGGCGAAGAAGTCGGAGGTCCCCCAGACCAGGGAGGAGGCCAGGGCCAGCACGCTCAGCACCGCCGAAGCCTAGCGACGACGCCCGCCGCGCCCCGGCGTGCCCTCGCGTCCGGGAGGCACCCACGGCTTACATTGCTGTCGTGTCCAGCCGCACCGTGACAGGTCGGGAGTCGCCCGAGTTCGCCCGCGCACTCGAGGAACTCCTTCGCGCCCGCCTGCGCCCGGAGATCCGGCTCACCGAGGTCCCCGCCCCCCAACGCATCGCGCCGTACGCGGTCGCGCTCACCGCCGACGTCATCGACCCGCGCGACCCCGATGACGACCTCGCCTCGGGGCGGTTCGTGCTGCTCCACGACCCCGGTGCCCCCGAGCCGTGGGGTGGCGAGTGGCGCGCGGTGACCTTCGCCCGTGCCGAGCTCGAGCCCGAGCTCGCCTCCGACCCGATGCTCGGCGAGGTCGGCTGGAGCTGGCTCGTCGAGGCGCTCGAGTCGCGCGGGGTCGGTTACGCCGCGGAGGCCGGCACCGTGACCCGCGTGGTCTCGCAGAGCTTCGCCGGGCTCGCCGACCGCCCGGCCAGCGTCGAGATGGAGGTGCGCGCCTCGTGGACCCCGCTCGGTCCCGAGGTCGGCGAGCACCTGCTCGCGTGGTCCGACCTGCTGTGCACGATCGCCGGCCTGCCCCCGCTGCCCGAGGGCGTCGTCGCCCTGCCCGGACCTCGTCGCTGAATGAGCTCCGACACCCCGGCTGCCGACGCCGACGTCGACGCCGCTCCCCCGCTGGTAGCCCTCGACGAGCCGGCCGACGGCGTGCCGGTGGTCGTCGAGGGCGAGCGTGACCTCGTCCGGGCCGCGCGGGCGGTCGCGGCCGGGGAGGGGCCGGTCGCCATCGACGCCGAGCGGGCCTCGGGCTACCGCTACGGCCAGCGTGCCTACCTGGTGCAGGTGCGCCGCGAGGGCGCGGGCACCTGGCTGATCGACCCGATGGGCTGCCCCGACCTCACTCCCCTCGACGAGGCGATCGGCGCGGCCGAGTGGATCCTGCACGCGGCCACCCAGGACCTCGCGTGCCTGGCCGAGGTCGGGCTTCGACCTCGGCAGCTCTTCGACACCGAGCTGGCCGGGCGCATCCTCGGGCTCCCTCGGGTCGGGCTGGCCGCCGTCGTCGAGCACTACCTCGGGCTCAGCCTGGCCAAGGAGCACTCCGCGGTCGACTGGTCGACCCGGCCGCTGCCCGAGCCCTGGCTGCGCTACGCCGCACTCGACGTCGAGGTGCTCACCGAGCTGCGCAACCTGATGGGCGTCGACCTTGCCGCCCAGGGCAAGTCCGAGTGGGCACGGCAGGAGTTCACCTCGTTGCTCACCTGGGCCCCCACCGAGCGGGTCGACCCGTGGCGGCGCACCTCCGGCCTGAACACGCTGCGCTCGCGCCGCTCCGTCGCCATCGTGCGCGAGCTCTGGTACGCCCGCGACGACATCGCCCGCGAGCGAGACACCTCGATCGGGCGGGTGCTGCCGGATGCCGCCCTGGTCGAGATCGCCACGTCCGCGCCTCGCACCACCGCCGACCTCCCGCGCGGCCACCGGGCGATCTCACGCTACGGGCGGCAGTGGGTCGAGGCGGTGCGCCGGGCCGTCGAGATCCGCGAGGACGACCTGCCACCGCGCACCCTGCCGTCCGACGGCCCCCCGCCGCCGCGGGTCTGGGCCGAGAAGAACCCGCTCGCCGCCGGCCGGCTCGGCGCCACGCGGGCCGCGCTCACGGCCTTCGCGCAGGAGCACGTCATCCCGGTCGAGAACGTGTGCTCCCCCGACCCCTTGCGGCGCGTGGTGTGGCAGCCGCCGGACGACCACGACGAGGCCGCCTTCAGCCTGGCCCTGATCGACCAGGGCGCCCGACCCTGGCAGGCCGAGATCGTCGCGCCCCTGCTCGTCGCGGCGTTCGCGCAGCTTCCCGGCGGCGACTGACATCATCCGGTCGCCCGCGACGGCGTGACGCCTCTCACCCCGGGCGCCCTAGGGCACTAAGCGGGTGCTTAGTACGGTAGGTCCTCAGGGCTCGGCTGACCGGGCCGATCCACCCCACCCCTGGGAGGCCCCCCGTGCCACGTGTGCTCTCGGAGGTCGTCTTCGTCGACGGCGTCCGCACCCCGTTCGGCAAGGCCGGCGAGAAGGGCATGTATGCCCAGACCCGCGCCGACGACCTCGTCATCAAGTGCATCCGCGAGCTGCTGCGGCGTCACCCCGAGCTGCCCGGGGACCGGGTCGAGGAGGTGGCCATCGCCGCGACGACCCAGATCGGTGACCAGGGCCTGACCCTGGGGCGCCTCGCGGCGCTGCTCTCGGGCCTGCCGAACACCACGCCGGGCTACTCCATCGACCGCATGTGCGCCGGCGCGATGACCGCCGTCACCAACATCGCCTCCTCGATCGGTGTGGGCGCGATCGACGTCGCCATCGCGGGGGGCGTGGAGCACATGGGGCGCCACCCGATGGGTGAGGGCATCGACCCCAACCCGCGCATCGTCTCCGAGCGGATCGTCGACGAGTCGGCCCTGGTCATGGGCAAGACCGCCGAGAACCTGCACGACCGCTTCCCGCAGCTGACCAAGGCGCGCTGCGACGCGTTCGCCCTGGCCAGCCAGCGCAAGCTCGCGGCGGCCTACGCGGCCGGCAAGGTCCAGCCCGACCTCGTGCCGGTCGCCACCCGCCACGTCGAGAAGGGCTGGGGCCTGGCCACGGCGGACGAGCCGCCCCGCCCGGGCACCACCCTCGAGGAGCTCGGCGCGCTGAAGACGCCGTTCCGCCCGCACGGCAACGTCACCGCCGGCAACGCCGCCGGGCTCAACGACGGCGCCACGGCCTGCATCCTGGCGTCCGAGGCCGCCGCCACCGAGCTGGGGCTGCCGGTGCGCATGCGCCTGGTGTCGCACGCCTTCGTCGGCGTCGAGCCCGAGGTCATGGGCATCGGCCCGGTGCCGGCCACCGAGAAGGCCCTGCGCAAGGCCGGCCTCACCATTGCGGACATCGGCCTGTTCGAGCTGAACGAGGCCTTCGCCGTGCAGGTCATCGCCTTCCTCGACCACTTCGGCATCGCCGACGACGACGACCGCGTCAACCCCTGGGGTGGCGCCATCGCCACCGGTCACCCGCTCGCGTCCTCGGGCGTGCGTCTGATGAGCCAGCTCGCCCGCCACTTCGAGGAGCACCCAGAGGTGCGCTACGGCCTCACCGCGATGTGCATCGGCATCGGCATGGGCGGCTGCGTCATCTGGGAGAACCCCGCATGGGGGGCTCCGCCATCCATGGACCCCCCAGAAGACCGCCACCACGCCGACCACGGCCAGGAGGCCTGAGCCATGACGACGACCGCCTCGACCCCCGTCACCGCCCCCCGCCTGCCCGAGGAGGTCGTGACCCGCACCCCGGTGCAGGACGTCACGCTCCCCGGCGGCACCGGCATCCTCGCGCTGGTCACCCTCGACAACGGGCACGACCACACCCGCCCCAACACCTTCGGCCCGCAGACCATCGCGGGGCTGCAGGCCACCGTCGACGGGCTGCGCGCCCGGGCCGAGGCCGGCGAGATCGCGGCCGTCGGCATCACCGGCAAGCCCTTCGTCTTCGCGGTGGGCGCCGACCTGTCGGGCGTCCCCTACGTCACCCGGCGCGAGCAGGCCCTGGGCATCGCCCGCGCCGGCCACGCGGCCTTCGCCTCCATCCTGGACCTGCCGGTGCCGACCTTCGCGTTCGTCAACGGAGCGGCCATGGGCGGCGGTGTCGAGATCGCCCTCGCGTGCGACTACCGCACCGTCTCGGCCGGCGTGCCGGCCTTCGCGCTGCCCGAGACCTTCCTCGGCCTGGTTCCCGGGTGGGGCGGCTGTCACCTGCTGCCCAACCTCGTCGGGCCCGCGGATGCCCTCACGGTGATTGTCGAGAACCCGTTGTCGCAGAACCGGATGCTCAAGGCCAAGGAGGTCGCGGCACTGGGCATCGCCGACGTGCTGCTGGCTCCCGCCGACTTCCTCGAGGACTCGCTGCGGTGGGCTTCCGCCGTGCTCGCCGGGGCCGTCACCGTGCAACGGCGCGAGGTCGACCGCGACGAGGCCGCCTGGGATGCCGCGTGCGACGGCGCGAAGACGCTCGTGCTCGCCAAGACCGGCGGCCGCGCCCTCGGGGCGCTGCGCGCCGTCGAGCTGGTGCGCGCCGCTCGCACCACGACCCGCGAGGAGGCGTTCGCCGCGGAGGACGCCGCGCTCGGCGACCTGATCATGACCGACGAGCTGCGCGCCGGGCTCTACGCCTTCGACCTGGTGCAGAAGCGGGCCAAGCGCCCCGCCGGTGCCCCCGACAAGGCGTTGGCGCAGCCCGTCACCAAGGTCGGCATCGTCGGTGCCGGGCTGATGGCGAGCCAGCTCGCCCTGCTCTTCGCCCGCCGCCTCGGGGTGCCGGTCGTCATGACCGACCTCGACGAGGAACGCGTGGCCAAGGGCGTCGGCTGGGTGCACGCCGAGATCTCCGAGCTGCTGGCCAAGCGCCGGCTCTCCCCCGACAAGGCGTCCTTCCTCACCGGCCTGGTCACCGGGTCGAGCACCAAGGAGGGCTTCGCCGACGCCGACTTCGTCATCGAGGCGGTCTTCGAGGAGATGGCGGTCAAGCAGCAGGTGTTCGCCGAGGTCGAGGCGGTGGTCTCGCCGCGGTGCGTGCTGGCGACCAACACCTCCTCGCTGTCGATCACCGAGATGGCCGGCCGCCTCGAGCACCCGGAGCGGGTCGTCGGTTTCCACTTCTTCAACCCGGTAGCCGTGATGCCGCTGCTCGAGATCATTCCCGGCGAGGCCACCGACGACGCGGCCCTGGCCACGGCGTTCGCGACCGGCCGCAGCCTCGGCAAGACGACGATCCGGGTCAAGGACTCGGCATCCTTCGTCGTCAACCGCCTGCTCGGGCGCTTCATGGGCGAGTTCTCGCGGATCGTCGACGACGGCACCCCGGTGGCCATCGCCGACCGGGCCGTCGCCGGCCTCGCTCCCATGCCGCCGTTCGTGCTGCTGGGCCTGGTCGGGCCGGCGATCGCGCTGCACAACAACGAGACCCTGCACCGGGCGTTCGGCGACCGCTACTACGTCTCTCCCAGCCTGCGCCGCCTCGTCGAGGCGGGCAAACGCGGGTACTACCGGATGGAGGGCGGCCGCCCGGTGCCCGACCCCGAGGTGCTCGCGATGGCCGAGCAGCCCGAGCACCCGGTCGAGCTCACGGTGGAGCAGGCCCGGGAGCGCATCCTCGGCGTGCTGGCGCAGGAGGTCGGGCTGATGCTGTCCGAGGGCGTCGTCGCGGCGCCGATGGACATCGACTTGGCGATGATCACCGGTGCCGGCTTCCAGTTCTGGAACGGCGGCCTGTGCCCCCTGCTCGACCGCGAAGGGGCCAGCGAGCGGGTGCTCGGCCGGCGCCTGCTGCCTGCCGGTGTCGCGAGCGTGCCGGCCTGACCCACCCGGTGACCGTCATCCCGCCCGCTGTTCCGCTCGTCGCCGGCGGGAGACGGACTCCCAGATTATCTCACAGGTGATATACGCTCGTCAGGTGACTGTCACCTCCACGTCCGACACCTACCTGACCCGGATCGGCACCCTGATCCGCGACGCCCGGCGCCACCAGGGGCTGACCCAGAGCGAGCTGGCCGACCTGCTCGGCACGAGCCAGAGCGCGGTCGCCCGCATCGAGCAGGGCAAGCAGAACCTGTCGCTGGAGATGCTCGCCCGCGTCGGTGAGAAGCTCGACAGCGAGTTCGTCTCGCTCGGCCACAGCGGCCCCCAGCACCTGCGCATCGTCGGCGGGCGCAAGCTCTCCGGCTCCATCCCCGTCAAGACGAGCAAGAACGCCGCGGTGGCGCTGCTCTGCGCCAGCCTGCTCAACAAGGGACGCACGACGCTGCGCAGCCTGGCCCGCATCGAGGAGGTCAACCGGATCATCGAGGTGCTCACCTCGATCGGGGTGCGCGTGCGCTGGCTGCCCGACAGCAACGACCTCGAGATCGTGCCCCCGGCCCGCCTCGACCTCGAGAGCATCGACGTCGAGGCCGCCCGCCGCACCCGAACCGTCATCATGTTCCTCGGGCCGCTGCTGCACGAGAAGTCGAGCTTCGAGCTGCCGTATGCCGGTGGCTGCGACCTCGGCACCCGCACCGTCGAGCCCCACCTGTCCGCGCTCAAGCACTTCGGCCTCGACGTCGCCGCGACCCACGGGGTCTACGAGGCCACCGTGGAGGCCGGGCGCGAGCCCACCCGAGCCATCGTGCTCACCGAGCGCGGCGACACCGTCACCGAGAACGTCCTGCTGGCGGCGGCGCGTCACCCGGGTCGCACGGTCATCCGCAACGCCTCCCCCAACTACATGGTTCAGGACCTGTGCTTCTTCCTGCAGGCCCTCGGGGTACGCATCGACGGCATCGGCTCGACCACCCTCGAGGTCACCGGCGTGCGCGACATCGACATGGACATCGAGTACTACCCGTCCGAGGACCCCATCGAGGCGATGAGCCTGATCGCCGCGGCCGTGGTCACCGAGTCGACGATCACCATCGAGCGGGTGCCCATCGAGTTCCTCGAGATCGAGCTGGCCACGCTCGAGGGGATGGGCCTGAAGTTCGACATCACCGACGAGTACTGCGCCAAGAACGGCCACACCCGCCTGCTCGACCTCACGATCCACCCCGGCCCGCTCAAGGCGCCGGTCGACAAGATCGCCCCGATGCCGTTCCCGGGCCTGAACATCGACAACCTGCCGTTCTTCGCGCTCATCGCGGCGTGCGCCGAAGGCACCACGATGATCCACGACTGGGTCTACGAGAACCGCGCGATCTACCTCACCGAGCTGACCAAGGTCGGTGGCCAGGTGCAGCTGCTCGACCCGCACCGCGTCATGATCACCGGCCCGACGCCGAAGTGGCGTGCGGCCGAGGTGATGTGCCCGCCGGCGCTGCGACCCGGCGTCGTCATCCTCCTCGCCATGCTCGCCGCGCCCGGCACCTCGGTGCTGCGCAACGTCTACGTGATCAACCGCGGCTACGAGGACCTCGCCGAGCGGCTCAACGCACTGGGCGCGACGATCGAGACCTTCCGCGACATCTGAGCCGACGGTGACGCCCTCGTGAGCCCGGGGCATGACCACGCTCGCCGTGTACGACCCGGTGGGCACCGGCCGCCGCAGTCCTCCAGGGTCCTCGCCCACAGCGACACGCCGGGCCACCTCCCGCTGCCGGTCAGCGCCCTCGTGACGTTCGTCGCCCTGTCGTTCGTCTTCTCCTGGTCGTGGTGACCCTTGGCTGGCAGGGGACGGGAGCCCTGCGTGACCTCGGTCGCCGTGCGGTGCGCTGGCGCGGGGTCGGTCGCTGGTGGTGGTCGGTGCCGGCGGTCCTGGCCCTGGGTGCCGTGGGCCTGACCGTCTCGGCTGCCACCGGCACCCCGGTCGAGCTCGGTGGGCTGGCCGAGTACAGCGGCGCCCCGGTGGTGTCGGTGCTGGTGCTGTTCGGCTACGTGCTGCTCGTCAACGGGTACGGCGAGGAGCTCGGCTGGCGGGGGCTGCTCGCCGACGGTCTCGTCGACCGCGTCGGCGAGGTTCGGGCGGCGTTGCTCGTCACCCTCGCCTGGGGCGAGTGGCACCTGCCGCTGTTCTGGGTGGTCGACAGCTTCAGGTCGATGGGGTGGGCCACCGCCGGCTGGGCACTCGGGCTGCTCGCCGGCTCGGTCGTGCTGACCCGGCTCTACGTCGGTTCGGGTCGCAGCGTGCTGCTGGTCGCCCTGTGGCACACCGCCTTCAACTTCACCAGCGCCACCACGGCCACGCAGGGGCTGTCGGCCGCCCTCACCTCCACCGCCGCCCTCACCTCCACCGCCATCATGGCCGCCGCCGTCGTCGTGCTCGTCCGGGCCCGGCGAGCCGCCCACGACACAGCCCGCGCACCAGGGTGTGCCCCCACCACATAGGGCCGGCAGCCGCACCTTCATACCGTGGTCGCCATGCGCGCCCTCGTCACCGGTGCTGCCAGCGGCATCGGCGCAGCCATCGTCCGCCGCTTCGTCGAGGACGGCGCCGACGTCTGCGCGCTCGACCTCGACGGCGACTCGCTCGACGCCCTGCGCGTGGCGCTCGAGGACGACGGGCTGGCTGCCGGCCGGGTCGAGCCGATCGTGGCCGACCTCGCCGCACCGGACGTCATGGGTGGGCTGCCCCGCGACGTCGACGTGCTGGTGAACAACGCCGGCATCCAGCACGTGAGCCCGGTGCACGAGTTCCCCGTCGAGGTCTTCGAGCTCATCCACCGGGTGGTGCTGGTGGCCCCCTTCCAGCTCGCGCGGCACGTGCTGCCCCACAGGTATGCCGCCGGGTGGGGGCAGGTGGTTCACGTCTCGAGCGTGCACGGCCTTCGGGCGAGCCCCTTCACGGTGGCCTACGTCAGCCCCAGGCACGGCCTCGAGGGCCGCAGCAAGGTCATCGCGCTGGAGGGTGCCGCACACGGTGTGACGAGCACCTGCATCAACCCCGCGTACGTGCGAACACCGTTGGTGGAGCGACAGATCGCCGACCATGCGAGGGCTTACGGCATCGCCGGGTCGGAGGTCGTCGAGACGGTGATGCTGGCGCCCGCCGCGCGCAAACGGCTCATCGAGCCCTCGGAGGTGGGCGCCTTCGCGAGCTTCCTCTGCACCTCGATCGCCGACTCGATCACCGGCGCGTCGCTGTGCATGGACGGCGGTTGGACCGCCCACTGAGATCGCGGTCGGGTCACTCCCGGCGCGCCACCCAGAGCTCCTCGGCCGGCCAGCGGCCCGCCCACTGCGACGAGACGATCTCGTAGTACGGGTGGTCCGTGCGGTCCGCCGGCGCGAAGATCTCGCGCAGGGCCTCGACGACGAACCCCGACCGGCGCAGCAGTCGCACCCAGTCGCCGTGCGACGGGTGGAACTCGACCCCACCGCCCTCCCACTGCACCCGGTAGGCCTCGGCGTGGCTGCGCAGCAGCCGCTCCCCGGCGACACCGTCGTGCGGTGGTACGCACAGCGCCGACAGGTGGCTGTTGGTGAGGAACACCAGTCGCCCCCCGGGGCGCAGCACCCGGGCTGCCTCGGGCAGCCAGCGCTGCGGGTCGCACCACGCGGCGGCGCCGTGCTCGCTGACGACCAGGTCGACACAGCCGTCCGCGAGCGGCAGGTGCTCACCGTCGCACTGCACCAGGGGGAACACCGGGCCGAACCGGCCCTGCATCCGACGGGCTGTACCCAGCTGCTCGGCGCAGAGGTCGACCGCGACGGGTCGAGCGCCCTGCCGCGCGAGCCAGGCCGAGACGTAGGCGGTGCCGCACGCCACCTCGAGCACGTCGAGCCCGCGCACGTCACCGAGCACGCCCAGCTTCCGCTCCGGGACGGCGAACAGGCCCCACACGGCATCCGGCCGGGCCCACAGCTCGTCGGCGGCGGCGTCGGTCCAGCGCTCGTTGACGACCGCCCACAGGGCCCGGTTGCGGGCCACCTCGTCGGCCCGGGAGTCGGTCACGCGCCTCATGGTAGGGGCGCCACGGCGAGGGCTCACCGTCTCCGGCGCCGGGCGACCCCGATCGGACCGCCCCAGAAGGTGCCGATGCCACCGAACACGGTGATCAGCACGACCTTGCCCGAGGTGGTCCAGGACAGCTCCTGGAGCGACGCGAAGCCGTGGCTGGCGGTGAACACGCCACCAGCCAGGCCGGCGACGCGGGCGGAGATGACGAAGGCCAGGATCTTGCAGCGATCGACGTCGTAACCGAGCGCACGCGCCCGGGAGGGGCTGTCTCGCACCGCGACCAGGACCCGGCCGAAGGGCGAGTGCACCACCCGCCAGGCGATGGCGATGCCGACCCGCACGAGCGTGAGGCGAGGCGAGGCGCACGGCATCCGCCCTCGCCGCCCTGGGGCGCACGGCGGAGGCCTACTTCCAGGCCAGCTCGGGTCCCAGGCACACCGCGACGGCGCTGCACGTGCACGTCAACACGGTGACGCAGCGGCTGCACCGCATCTGCGAGCTGCTCGGCTCCGACCGGCAGGACCCGAGGCGTGCGCTGCAGATCCAGCTCGCGCTGCACCTGCGCCACCTCACCGGCTGAGCACGGCCTCCTGCACCCGGCGCTCGTCGTCGTCGTCCAGGCCGGCGCGGCGTGGCACGGTGCGGGCCTCCTCGAACTCCAGCGTGTCGCGCAGGGTCTCCTCGAGCGGGCGCGTGGTCAGGCCCGCCGCGCGCGCCCGGGCAGTGCCCATGGTCGCGAAACCGCGCCAGTCGGGGTCGTCGATCCACAGCGGGAGGGATGCCGGGCCCATCCAGGCGCCGATGCCGAGCGCGGCGAGGCGGTCGCGACCGACCGGCAGCAGGGTGGCGCTCGACCCGGCGACCCGGGCCGAGACGGCCAGCACCTCGTGCAGGGTCGTCGTCGGGCCGGTGGCGTTGACGGTGCCGTCGAACCGCTCCCCGGCGGCCGTGACCAGCCACGAGGCGAGGTCGCGGACGTCGATCATCGCGCAGGGAAAGTCGAGCTCGTCGGGCACGACGACATGCTCGCCCACCGGGTGGGCGAAGCGCCACGGCCAGTAGCCGGTACGCCCCGACCAGTCACCTGGGCCGCCGATCAGCCCGGAGCGCGCGATCGTGGCCGTGCCGGCAGCATCACGAACAACGTTCTCGCAGGCCACTTTCGCTTCGCCGTAGACCTCCATGTCAGCCATCAGGTCGGCCTTCAGCGGCTCGCGCAGCGGGGAGTCCTCGGGCTGCTCGAGCCCGTCGAAACGGACGTAGACGTTGCCGGTCGAGACGAGCACCCGGTGCCGGGCGGTCAGATCACGTACGGCCCGACGGGCGTGCCCGGGGTGCCGCGTCACGTCGACGACGGCATCCCAGCTCTGGCCCCGGACGGCCGCGAGGCCGTCGTCACGGTCGCGGTCGGCGGCGACGAAGGTGGCCCCGGCCGGTGGGTCCGCGCTGCCCCGGGCGAGGCAGGTGACGTCGTGACCGCGCTCGAGTGCCTCCTCGGTGACGGTGCGGCCGAGCCACGCGGTTCCCCCGAGCACCAGCATCCTCATCGGGCCAGCCAACCCTCCGGTGTGGTCGAGGTCCAGCGGGTTCGCCACGGGCGTATCCCGTCCCCGCCCCGGAACCCGACGACGGTTGCCTGCCTGGGCCAGAGCGCTGGACCGCTTCAGCTTGGAGGTGAACGTGCGCCCGGCGGCAGTTCCGTGCGGAGTGAACCTCTGCGTGGGAGCGCTGGTCGCTCAGGGGTGCCGGGGGCGCGGTGGGTCGCGCCTCTGGCACCCCCCAAGGCGGGCCCGGCGGTCCCGGGGGGCTCCAGGGGTCGCAGGTGCTGTTTCTGGACAGCTCCTGCGACCACGGGCCGCCTCGAGTGAACGTCCGGCACTCGGCAGGACCGGGCCACGCAGAAGATCGGGTCGCACGCAGCGATGGGCGCGCGGCATCCGCAGTCCTGCCCGCCGGTGTCGCAGGCCGCCCGTAGCGTGAGGCTCTACCCACCCCCGGACCAGCGAGAGGCCGCCGCCATGACCCGCTACGTCATCGGCCCGGATGTCGCCGTCGCGCTCGCGCGCAGCGGCGCAGTGGTGCGCGAGGAGCACCAACTGCTCGCTCCGGCCCTGCTGCGCTCCCAGGTGCTCACGCTCCTGCACGCGGCCGTGCAGCGCGGCGAGCTGACCCGCGGCGAGGCGGAGGGCCTGCTCACCCACGTGCGCGGGCTGCGGCTGCGGTTGCTCGGCGACCGGGTGCTGCAGCGGGTGGCCTGGGACCTTGCCGACCGATGGGGCTGGCCCGACACCTACGACGCCGAGTACGTCGCGCTGACCCGGCTGCAGGCCGACGCCCTCGTCACGCTCGACGAGCGGCTCGCCGCGGCGGCCTCCACCGTGGTGCGGGTCGCCGCGATGTCCGAGCTGACCTGACTCAGCCCAGCTGCGCGCGGAGGCGACCGGCCACGGCATCCGGCGTGAGCCCGACCCGGTCGAGCACCTGGCCGCGCGACCCGTGGTCGAGGAACTCCTTGGGGATGCCGAGCTGGGTCACCGGCGTGTCCACACCGGCGTCGCGCAGGGCGAGCTCGACCTGCGAGCCGATGCCCCCGACGACGACGTTGTCCTCGATGACGGCCACCCGGCCGGCCGCGCGGGCGAGGGCGACGACGTCGGAGCTGACCGGCAGCGCCCAGACGGGGTCGACCACCCGCACCCGCACGCCCTCGGCGGTGAGCTTCTCGGCCGCGGCCAACGCCGTGACGGCCATCGAGCCGATGCCGACGAGCAGCAGGTCGACGTCGGCGTCGTCGGGCTCGGCGAGCACGTCGACCGTTCCAGCGGCGCGCACGGCCACCACCGGGTCGCCGACCGAGCCCTTGGGAAACCGGACCACCGACGGGGCGTCGGCGATGTCGACCGCGGTGCGCACGGCGCGCGCGACCTGGGAGCCGTCGCGCGGCGCGGCGAGGTGCAGCCCGGGCACGATGCCGCTGATCGTCATGTCCCACATGCCGTGGTGGGAGGCGCCGTCCGGGCCGGTGATTCCGGAGCGGTCGAGCACCACGGTGACGCCGGCGCGGTGCATCGCGCAGTCCATGAGCAGCTGGTCGAAGGCGCGGTTGAGGAAGGTGGCGTAGACGGCGACGACGGGGTGCAGCCCCGTGAAGGACAGCCCGGCCGCCATGGTCAGGGCGTGCTGCTCGGCGATGCCGACGTCGAAGGTGCGCTCGGGGAAGTGGGCGCAGAAGTCCCGCAGCCCGACCGGGATCATCATCGCGGCGGTGATCGCCACGACGTCGGGCCGTTCCTCGCCGATGCGCACCATCTCGTCGCTGAACTCGTCGGTCCAGCTGCGCCCGGCGATCTCGAGCGGCAGGCCCGTCTCGGGGTTGATGACCCCCACGGCGTGGAACTGGTCGGCCTCGTCGGTGATGGCGGGGTCGTAGCCGCGGCCCTTCTGGGTCAGCACGTGCACCAGCACCGGCCCGCCGAAGGCCCGTGCCTTGCGCAGCGCCGCCTCGATGGCCGGCTCGTCGTGGCCGTCGACCGGGCCGAGGTACTTCAGGCCGAGGTCCTCGAACAGGCCCTGCGGCGCGACGATGTCCTTGATGCCCTTCTTCACCCCGTGCAGGGTCTCGTACATCGCTCCGCCGACGACGGGGGTGCGGGCCAGGGTGTGCTTGCCCCAGTCGAGGAACCGCTCGTAGCCGCGTGTCGTGCGCAGCGTCGCCAGGTGGTCGGCGAGGCCGCCGCGGGTGGGGGCGTAGGAGCGCTCGTTGTCGTTGACGACGATGACGAGCGGCAGGTCGGGCTCGGCGGCGATGTTGTTGAGCGCCTCCCAGGCCATGCCACCGGTGAGGGCGCCGTCACCGATGACCGCGATCGTGTGCCGGTCGCGCTCGCCTGTCACGACACGGCCCGCGGCGATGCCGTGCGCCCAGGACAACGAGGCCGACGCGTGGGAGTTCTCGACGACGTCGTGCTCGGACTCCGCGCGGCTGGGGTAACCGGACAGCCCACCCTGGGTGCGCAGGCCGGTGAAGTCGCGGCGCCCGGTGAGCAGCTTGTGCACGTAGGACTGGTGGCCGGTGTCGAACACCACGGTGTCGTGCGGCGAGTCGAAGACGCGGTGGATGGCCATGGTGAGCTCGACGACCCCGAGGTTGGGCCCGAGGTGCCCGCCGGTGCGCGAGACCTCCTCGACGAGGAAGCGCCGGATCTCCCCGGCGAGGGCCGACATCTGGTCTGGGCGCAGGGACCTGAGGTCGTCGGGTCCCTCGATGCGCTCGAGCAGGCTCACCGGTGCCTACCTCCTGGATGTCGACGATGCAGCATGCGGACGAACCCCCCGAGTCTAGGCGCTCACTCGCCCTCCACCGGCACCCTCCCGGACTCCCCGACGGCTCCGGCACGACTCCTGCACGACTCCTGCA
>Ga0335397_10001932_pt1 | contig 28143 bp, 24 predicted proteins | sample MAT04_FD_205740 | JGI IMG/M metagenome (GOLD analysis project Ga0335397, IMG submission 205740) | Freshwater microbial communities from Lake Fryxell liftoff mats and glacier meltwater in Antarctica - MAT-04 (spades assembly) (version 2) ... | reverse complement strand
GGTGGCAAAAATTTCTACGGGATCCCTGGGCTTGGTCCGGAATCCGCATGGACCGATGCCCGGGATATTGATGATCACATCTATGTGACACTTGAATTCCCTGGCAGGCTTTACGAGGAAAACAAGCAAGACATTGCCATCGTGACGTATTCATCGATCAGTACCAATCGGCAGGAGTTCTACGGCGAAACCGTGTTCGGCAGTCGTGGGACTCTGATTATGAAAGAGGAAAAAGAAGCGCTGCTGTACAAGGAACAAAGTCCATCAAGCGGCGGTGGCCTGGATCAGCGCCTGTGGGTGATCGACAATGCGAAAGGTGGCGGCCCGGCTCTTGACAGCTACAACACCGCCGCTCCGACCGCTGCTGGTGCGATGGCTCAGGCGGGAATGGGCGATAAGGTCAGCCGAGGCTACCGTGAAGAAATGGAACACTTCTGTTATTGTGTAAGTAACAAACTTGGTGCCGACAAACTACGCTGCAGCGGTCGAGTTGCGATGGCTGATGCAATCATGGCATTGACGGCAAATCTGGCGATGAAGTACAAGAAGCGTATCGTGTTCAAGGATGAATGGTTCGATCCGTCGAGCGATGCGGTTCCGGAAACCGATGAGCAGATTACAGGTTAGTAGACGACATGGGACGCTGGCCTGACAATCATCGCTCCAATCTGATTGCGATCTCGCTCATCTTTGTGCTGTTTCCACTTCTGGCGTGGGCCTGTGTCTGGATTATGCGACACTGAGAGGCTCTTAACACTCAAGGCAGGTAATTGTGGCGAATTCGAATCAACCGATTCTTTTGAATGGACACTGGACGTCGAGTCAGGGGACATCGACTTTCCAGGCAGTAAACCCGGCCACGGAAGAACTTCTCCCCGGCAAGTTTCCGGTCAGTCCGTGGGAAGAAATCGAAACGGCGATCATTGCCGCTGCAAAGGTTTCTCGTCAGATGCGAGGCTGGCCGGGAAGTCGTTTCGCCGATTTTCTGGAGTGCTACGCGAAAGAGATCGAAGCCCGCGCGGAGTTGTTGGTTGAGGCGGCTCATGCGGAAACAGGATTGCCGGTTTCTCCTCGCCTCAAAGATGGCGAGCTGCCGCGAACGACAAATCAGCTTCGTCAGGCCGCGAAAGCCGCACGTACGGATTCATGGCGAAATCCTGTTATTGATACGGCCGCCGGGATTCGTTCGATGTTCGGCCCGATCGGGCCTGTGGTCGTTTTTGGCCCAAACAATTTTCCGTTTGCGTTTAACGGGATATCAGGCGGAGATTTTGCTGCGGCGATTGCGGGAGGCAATCCGGTGATTGCGAAAGGACATCCGTGTCACCCTGAAACAACACGCATCTTTGGAGACGCGGCGCTCACCGCCATTCGAGAAACTGGAATGCCGGAAGCACTTGTCCAATTGATCTACCGCACCAGCCATGAGGATGGAGCGAAACTGGTTTCCGATCATCGCATCGGTGCGTCCGGTTACACAGGGGCGCGCCACACGGGCCTGAAACTCAAAGCCGCTGCTGACGCCGCAGGGAAACCGATGTATCTGGAATTGTCGAGTATCAACCCCGTGTTCTTCCTCGCTGGAGCCTTGAAAGAACGAGGAGCAGCTCTCGCCGATGAATTCGTTGGCAGTTGCCTGATGGGAACAGGACAGTTTTGTACGAATCCGGGGCTGGTCGTCGTCCCTGCCGGCGAGATCGGCAACGCATTTGTTGCTGCGGTTGCCGAGCGATTCGGGAAAGCTCCGGTGGGGACGATGCTGGCCGAAGGGGTTCGTACAAGCTTCTCGACCGGTGTTCGCACATTGATCGATGCGGGTGCAAGTCTTGTCGTTGGAGGTGAACCTGACGGTGGCAAAGGTATCTGTTTTCAGAACACGCTGCTGACTGTTTCGGCCCGCCAGTTTCTGACCAACCCGACGGTGTTTCAGACGGAAGCTTTTGGAAATGGATCACTGATTGTACTTGCAGAGTCTACGGCTCAAATGGCCGAGATCGCTGAGTCTCTCGAAGGCAATCTCACCGGTGCGATTTACTCGGATAAAACAGGGAGCGACGATGCCGATTATGCGGCGATTGAAAAACCGCTGCGCACGAAAGTTGGCAGATTGCTGAACGACAAGATGCCGACCGGCGTTGCTGTGAGCGCGGCGATGAATCATGGCGGACCGTTTCCAGCGACCGGACATCCCGGATTTACGGCTGTTGGCATTCCAGCTTCGATTTCGCGTTTCAGTATGTTGCTTAGCTACGACGCAGTGCGACCGCAACGCCTGCCGCAGGTTCTGCAGGACAAAAACCCCGGCAGTGTCTGGCGAAGAATTGATGGGGAATGGTCGTTGAAGGATATTTGATTAGGAATGCTCAATACTCATGTCAGATTCAGATCTTAAATCACGAATTGCCCCGGCGCTTGGGCGAGTTCCAAGCGGCGTGTTTATTCTTGTTGCTGGTGACGGGAACGGTCGGCGAACCGGTCTGCTGGCAAGCTGGGTGCAGCAGGCGTCATTTGAGCCACCGCAGGTCACCATTGCGATCAACAAATCGCGATATTTGATCGATTGGATTAAGAACGGTTCCTCGGTGACACTGAATCAGGTGCAGAAGAGCGACAAGTCGTTGTTTCGCCATTTTTCAAAGGGATTTGATCCGGATGCAGAAGCATTTGCAGGGATCGATGTAATTCCTGCGAACAATAGGCTGGTCGCGTTGTCATCTTCTTTGGCGACAATGGAAGGAACCGTTTGCGGACAAATGGATGCAGGTGATCATCGAATTCTGCTGGTCACGATCACGGATGCGATGATTCATCAGGATCTGTCGCAGTGTGAGGCCTTCGTACATATTCGGAAGAATGGTTTCGGATATTAGTGTGCGACTCCAGCGTAGTCCGATCTGTCCCAGATCGGATTTCTTCGTCACGGCCCAATGTTCGGCTCCCGATCCGGGGACAGATCGGGTTACTGGAAACCAAGGAACTTTAAGTGGGCGAACGTGTCGTACTGGCGATGAGCGGCGGAGTTGATAGTTCTGCCGCCGCAGTTTTGCTGCACGAGCAAGGCTATGAAGTTATTGGACTGTTTATGCGGTCCGGTGAAATGGAGTCGGCCTGCGCGGTTCCTGCGACGGGGTTGTTGCCGGTGGTAAATACCGGTTCAAATCGTCAGGGCTGTTGCAGTTCGGAAGATGCGGCCGATGCGAGACGAGTTGCCGATCGACTTGGCATACCGTTTCATTCGCTCAATTTTCAGGACGCCTTTCGAAAGATCAAAGACTACTTCGCCGACGAATATCTTGCCGGACGAACTCCGAATCCCTGCGTGCAGTGCAACAACTGGCTCAAGTTCGGACGCCTGTGGGAGTTTGCCAGACAGGTCGATGCCCAGTATATCGCGACAGGCCACTATGCTCGCGTGATGCAGGATGAAAATACCAGCGAATGGGGACTGTATCGCGGCCTGGACGACAACAAAGATCAGTCTTATGTCCTGTTTGGAATTCGCCGCGAACTGCTGCCAAACGTATTGCTGCCGATCGGCACTTATCAGAAACCTGAGATTCGTCGGCTTGCCGGAGATTCTGGGCTTCGAGTTGCAAACAAGAAAGATTCGTACGAGATCTGTTTTGTTCCCGATCAGGACTACGCGGGATTTCTGCAGCGCTATCGCGGTCACGAGAACACAGCCGGAGACTTTGTCGATCTGCAGGGACAGATCCTTGGGACGCATGAAGGCTATGAACGATTTACCGTCGGACAGCGAAAAGGCTTAGGCATTGCATTTGGCGATCCGCGTTTCGTCATCGAAATTCGTCCGGAGTCGCGACAAGTTGTACTGGGACTCCGAGAAGATCTGGCAACCACATGTATCGAGACGATCGACTGCAACTGGCTTTCGGATCGGCCTGAAAATCGCACAACGTGCGCGGTCAAGGTTCGATATCGTCAGACTTCCGAACCATGCGTCATCGAACCTGGCGAAAATAATGCAACCACGGTCTATCCGGACTCCCCGATTTTTGGAGTCGCTCCCGGCCAGGCAGCGGTCTTCTACGATGGCGATCGTGTTCTCGGTGGAGGCTGGATTCGAAGTGGAAAGAACGGATCTGGAAGATGAAGGTCTGTTTCGTCGCTGAAAATGCCTATCCCGCGATTGCGGAAAAAAGTCGTGGGGCATTCGGTGGCATGGAGACTCAGGCCTGGGTTTTTGCGAAATCGCTTGAACAATTGAAAACTTGCGAAGTCAGCTTTGCGGTCTCGACGCCTGAACCATTCGCGAATCGTACTCATGCCGGAATCGAGGTACGGAATCGACGTCACTTCATAGAACACGTCCGACGGGATGTTTCAAAACACTGTGCAATTCAGTATCGCTGGCCACTGTGCAGAATTCGCCGCTGGAACCGTTCGCTGCTGTGGCAGATTCCACTGCTCCTGGTAAGCAAACCTTTTCGCACTGGCGATTATGAGGCGCGAAGTATTGCCACTTTCTATCGAATTCTTTCGGCAGATGTGATTGTCGCGTTTGGCGTGAGTTCCCTGACAACGGCCGTCGTCAAGGCTGCGAAGGCATCGGGTAAAAGGGCGGTCATATCCTGCGCTTCAAATGATGATCTTCGTGCGGAGTATCGAATTGGCTCTGACTATGTCAGTGCTTTCGGCGATCTCGGGCATGTGATGGGGGAAGGACTTCAAGCTGCAGATGCAGTCTTCGTGCAGACGCAATTGCAGCAGGAACTCGCCAAATCCAATCTCAATCTGAACACAGCCGTACTGCCTAACCTCGTTGACAACCAATGGCTTGTGTGGAGCGAGAATCGTGATCAATTGCTTTCCGGAGTCGTGGAGAAATTTCCTCAACTGCGAAAACCGTTCATACTTTGGACAGGAAGAACGGAGCGATTTCACAAGCGCCCCGAGATGGCGTTTGAGGTCGCAACCCGTCTTCCACAGCATCAGTTTGTCATGGTCTTAAACGAGACCGATGCGGACTATGCGGAAGAACTACGGCGAATACGGCCTTCCAACGTATTGTTGTTGCCGCCATTTTCACATCCTCAGTTTCTGGCGATCATGAGTCTGGCGACGGCGTTCCTGAGCACTGGTTCGCGGCAGTATGAAGGTTTTCCGAATGTCTTTCTGCAGGCAGGGATGCTGGGCGTACCGGTTGTGTCAGCGGACTGCGACTTTGGGATTCTTTCCGACACGGGGATCGGACGATCGTTTGATGACCGTGTGCCAGAAATGGCAGAATCCCTTAATCAAATCTGCACATTTCCGGAAAAGCGAGAACAGATGATCTGCGGTGTCAGAGAAAAAACACTAGGGATTTTTGGAAGCAACGTGGTTGCAGCAAAACTCTGGGACTTGCTGCGCCCATTCGAAAGCAATCAATGATGCCATCAAGATCCTTGTTCATCATCTCCGAGTTTTAGGCGGGCGTTGTTTCTTTTGCTTCGGCTTCATTAAGGCATTTGTCGATCTGCCGCACCGCCTGTCGCAGACGCTGGCTGTTCTCAACGATCGCCATACGGAGAAATCCTTCGCCTTCGGCACCAAAGCCGCGTCCAGGGCTGACTGCGACACCGCCGTCATTGAGCAATTTCATGGCGAAGTCTATCGATCCCAGTTTCTTCCATTGTTCCGGGATCTCGGCCCAGACAAACATCCCGGCCTTTGGAGGTTGCACGTTCCAGCCAATGCGCTTCAAGCCATCGCACAACGCATCGCGCCGCACCTGATATTCTGCCGCCATGCGATCAATCGCGCCATCACAGTGTCGCATCGCCACGATCGCAGCAATCTGAATCGGCTGGAAAATCCCGTAGTCATAATACCCTTTGATCGTGGCAAGGGCACGGACCATCTCGCGATTGCCGCAACAGAAGCCAATTCTCCAGCCAGCCATGCTGTAGCTCTTGCTCATCGACGTCAGTTCAACACCGACGTCCAAAGCACCGGGCGTTGCAAGAAAACTTGGAGCCTTATAGCCATCGTAGCAGATGTCTGCGTATGCAAAATCACTGATGACCAGAAACTTGTGTTTCTTCGCCAGACGCACGAGTTCCACGAAGAAGTCCTGCTCAATCACGGTCGATGAAGGATTGTGCGGAAAGTTGACGACCACAACTTTGGGTTTGGGAACCAGGTGCTCACAGGTGTAAGCGATGTTGCGAAGGAATTTTTCGGGATCGCGGACATCCAGTGCAATCACGTTTCCGGAAGCCAGCATCACGGAGTAAACGTGAATCGGAAACGAAGGGGCCGGAACAATCGCGGTGTCCCCCGGTCCCATCAGGGCCAGGCACAGATGGCTGAAGCCTTCCTTCGATCCTAAGCAGGCAAGCACTTCATCGTTAGAATCCAGCCGCACACCATATCGTTTCAAATATCTCGCGGAGACTTCTTTTCGCAGATTTCCGATCCCGTTGGAAACCGAATAGCGGTGATTGCGAGGATCAGACAAAGCCTCTTCAATCTTCTGGATGATCATCGGGTCCGGCGGGTCGGTTGGATTTCCCATTCCAAGGTCGATCACGTCCACGCCAGCGACGCGCAGCTGATACTTCCGTTTGTTGATTGTTCCAAACAAATACGGCGGCAAACGCCGAACTCGATCAGCAACGGGAATGGTAAACGGATTGTCTTCGAACAGGACTTCAGATTCGCTGCGCATTTTTTGTGTTCCCTGGGATTGTCAGTCTGCACCACACGGTGCCTCCAGAATTTTATGACTGACGTCCCGGTTTTTGGCAAGCGACATTCTAAACGCAGGCAAGGTTCCCCGCGATGGCAGCTTTCCCGCTGTTTTTTTGGGTGTTATCGTCGGGAAAATCCGTTTTCCGACTTTCTGCAGGCTCAAAAGACAAACAACCCAGCGCTTGCCAGAGGCGAACGCGGGCTGTTTGTCCCGAAACGGGAGATCGTTTATTGAACGGAAAGGCGTCAGACAGTGGAGTTGTCTCGGCGTCCGGAACTCCGGAAGGCCATTGGCTGGCGTCATGCCGTGTTTTATCAGCGATTCGAATTAAAACACTACGGGGTTCGGTCATGAAACCGGAATCCCCGTGTGTTTGAAAGTTCACGACACGATTAGAAGTTGCCCTGGTTTCCGCTGTAACCACCCATGCCGGAGTTGCCATTTTCACTACGGGCAGGCGTGTTGCAGGTGATGTCGCAACTGCTGTCGCCGACATCCACAAAGTCCAGGTATGTGCTGCCCACAACTTCACCTTTTCGGCCAGATGCCAATGTGTAATAGTAAGTCTGATTGATGGCACCGATTGCCGAACCAAGGTCTTCCAGTTCTTCGTTGACACCGTACGACAGTTCCGTCAGCCCGACGATCATGCCAAGGACGAGAATCGTACCGACAAGGACCAGCTCAGCCGATACAACAAAACCGTTTTCGTCATTTTTCAATGCGTAAAGAATGTTCATTTCCGTGTCTCCCGTTTCCTGAAATCTAATGTGGTGAGAACTCGATTTCGGTGAGGCTCACTAACAACTATTGACTGGCGTCACTGTGATGCTCAGTCGTTGAAAAAATGTAAAGCAGAGGCCGTGCCAATCGACTTTACGCGCGAACCATGAAGCGAAAATAATGTGCAGAGATTCGCGTAATATGTTTACGTGACAGGACTTGCAGAGTTTTTGCAAATGTCAAATATGCTGAACACGGCCTGAACGATGCGCTAAGTGCTGTTGACTTTTGTCAACGCGCGCTTGTCGGATTCGGCAAAAGGACGAAGGTTTGACACTATTCGCGACAGCATAAAGCGTTCAAAGCATCACACGGCATCGATTGGTGATTTTCTGCAACATCGGGATGAGGTTTATTCTGCACAGACTTTGTGTCATCAATCGCTCTATACTTTAGAAGGTGCAGACCATGCTTATGAAGCAGGATCTACCGACGATGCGAGCAACATCGTTTCCATGTCTGGCGGCAAGCTCGTGTTTTATTCGCAGGATTTCTTCGTTGATCGAGTCGGATACAATCTTAAACTCCGATTATTTCATCAGGACTACAGATTCTTGGTGGCGTCCCGCAGGATGACCGACCACGGTTGTTTCGACGTAAACAGTCGGCTTGCTCATCAATCTTCCAGTCCGAACAATTGAGTTCTCATGAACTCCGACGTCTCCACTTCTATATGCTGGTGCCGTTTCAGTGTATGGCCCCATGTTGCTCGCCTTGCGCTGCGATAACTTCCGTTGATGTCATTGCCATGCCAATCCAGAAAGCGTTACTTTTCCAATCGGCCCTGATTCCCTGGGCAAGATTTCTCCCTTGCGTGCAATTCACCAAAACGCCGATGGAAATTCAACTCCGCGAAGACGAATCTTCGAGAGATTGACAAATGTTACTCGCGGGTTAATCTATGTTCAGTTGGTGTCGCAAAAACACGTGATTGTGCGACATCTTGTCAGACAATAGCTATGTTATGTGCCCCTAGATGATTCGCGATTCACTAGCTCCAGCTCTTCGCGAACGTTTCCCCGATGTGGCGTTCACATTCCTTGATACGCCCCAACCATTCGCGCGCGTTGTTTGTCCCTGCTCTGACCTTGGCAACCTCGAAATCCACGACGATGGTGACGAGGCAACCGTTGCTCTCACCAAAATCACTCACAGCCACTTCAACCCGTACTCAAAGATGCCCGACGACGCTCGTGACGCGTGGGTCACCGACGCCGTTATCGACTATCTCGATGCACTGTTTTCCGACCGGCTTCTTTTGTACTCAACACCTGACCGTCGCCAAGCTGGATCGCAACACCACGAGGCACCAATTGATCGTTCCAAACCGGTTTCGGGCACTGAACAATACGACTGTTACGTCTGGTCTGGCCCAGTGGCACGGGGCACATAACATGGTTTTTACGCAATGGCCGCTCTCACTTGGAGAATCTTCCGGCCACGAACGTTGAACGCTTCGGTTGCGTTTTTCTCCGAGGGAAACAGCGGCACACCCTCGCTCTTTGTTCAAGCCGCGATCCCTTGGTAAGATATTCGCAGCACCAACATCGTTCGCTTCGTTGTGGACGGGTGTCGTAAAAACCTTCCGTTGGGCGACCTCAGTTTTTGGAGTTCCAATGTCTACCGCGAAAAAAGAGATGACCGAGATCATCTCTCGGCAACCTGAAGACAGCAGTTACGACGAGATCCTTCGCGAACTTGCTTATGCCCGTATGGTGCAGCGTGGCCTCGCCGATGCAGATGCTGGCCGCACGCTCGGCAATGCCGAAGTCCATTCAAGGATCGAATCGTGGCAGAAGTAGTCTGGACGAAGGAAGCCGCGGATTGTTTGGAAGAAATTTACGAGTACATCGCGCGGGACAATCCGATAGCTGCGCACAAGGTGGTCTGCGGAATCTACGACAAGATTCAGATTCTCAGCCAGCAACCACATATCGGGCACCGCTACGAGCCGATTGCGGACCGTGAGGTGCGCGAGATTCTGTATGGGCATTATCGGATCCCTTATCTCATCAAAACTGAGAACCGCGTGGAGGTGCTCGGGATCTTTCACGGTGCCATGGACATCGAGCGTCACCTTAAGTAGATCCGGTCGCCCAACAATGTTTGGCCGCAGAGTTGTGGCATCCATGCCGCAAACGCCTTCCTTCTTGATTCCGCGCGGGCTGGCGTTGTATAATCTTCTGGTTGGCCAGTGCCTTTCCCTTCGCTCGGGGCGGCGTCGGCCAAAACCTCCCGTTAGGCGACCTAGCGAATCACTGATGCAAACCGTTCACGATGACGACTGTATGTTCACGTCCTCGGCGATGCATCCCCGTGCGGCTCTCTCGTTGACTCTGGGGCTTTCCCCGATGGCTGGGTTGATCGCTATTTGACGCTGCTTGCTGCCGTGTCCGAATCGTACGCCGACGCCGAACTAATTCCACGCCGCGTGACTTGGGCGATCCACTTCGCGTCTTGGTACCTGCCGATTCGATACGACGTTTGGCGTTCATCCGCTACTGCCGACAACGCTGAAACGATTGCTCAACTTTCGCGACTACTAACTCCGAGCGAACTGTTCCTCGGCACTGATCGGAATGGGCCGGTCGCCTAACATTTCCACTCCCCCGGCACTCCCCCGGTGCCAGGCACCTGCCCAATCACCCGGCACCCCCCCGGTGCCAGGCACCTGTCCAATCACCGGCACCTGCCCAATCATCGCTTACCATTTAGTTGGTGCCCTTGGACACTACGCGGCTTTTGATCACTTGCCACTCGTCGTCCGTCCACGGCTCTGCGGGGCCGCTCGCGATTCCGGCCATCAAAGCCTGTTCGATTTCTCCCTGTTTTTCACTCGCTGCCGCGACCAACGCAACGATATACTCACTCGCACTCGTGTAACCGGCCTGCTGTACGCTTCGGTCCACATGTGACATCAAATGATCGGGTAGCTCAACGGGGATTGTTGACATTTTCGTTCTCCTGAGTTTTGTTCCAATGCGCCGCGACCGACAACAATTTAGGATTTGACGCAAGAGCCCTCGGCGCGCCTTCCATGGTAGGCGACGCGGGCTGGCATTGGTAGAATCTTCACAAACGCCACGTTTTCCGCTTCATTCGGGGCGGCGTCGTAAAAACCTTCCGTTGTGTGACGCAGGTCAACGGTATGCAAACTTTCCAGTATCCGATGTCAGCGTTCAACCACGTGTTCCGCAATCTCGCAAACGCCGCGCACCTTTGCATAACCGTCCGCGAATCAAGGCTCGAGTACCCGGAGCCCGAGTACCGTGAGTTACACCCCGGGCACCGTGAGTTACACCAAGTGTTCCCGGTTATCGGCCAGCCGCCCCATTGCGGAAAAATCAAAATGGTCCCGAATTGAAGGCTTCACGCAGGAACAACAAACGGTGTCGAAGCGAGTGGCACGCGCTCTCGACAGGAGCGAAAAACAGGGTTGAACGAATGTCATTCAATCAACAGCCCGGTGAGTCACTGGTTAGATGGACGGCGCACATTTTTGCGAAAATCGAGCGTTTTTGTAGCCCGAAACGTAAGCGAGGGATTGGACCTAAATCGTCCACTCGCTTACGCTTCGGGCTACTATTCGGATAAAAGTGGCGCTGTCCAGTTAGCAGAGGACGTGTTCCTTTCCGTGGAACAATCAATGCGATTCAGCAGGTCTCAGCACTCTTTGAAATTGAGGATATCGTTATCGAAGACTTCTTTGGTGTACTCAACGTCTATAAGCCAGCAGGTGTCACGTCTCGAGATGTCGTAAATTCGGTGCAGCGGCTGATCCGACCAACGAAATGTGGTCATGCCGGGACGCTGGATCCGATGGCAACTGGTGTCCTGTTGATCGCGACTGGACCAGCCACCAGACTGATCACAATACTTCAAGAATCGGAAAAGACATATGTCGCCGAATTTACGCTGGGACAGACAAGCGATACTGACGACGACACAGGGCAGGTCGTTCAGCTTCCAACGCCGTCGCCAGTTCCCAGTCTCGACATCATCGACGAACATCTTCAGGCGATGACAGGAATTGCGTCACAAGTGCCGCCTTCGTTTTCGGCAGTCCATGTCGATGGCCAGCGTGCCTACGATCTGGCTCGACGCGGAGAAACTGTCGAACTGGCTGCAAAGAATGTGGAAATCCATTCGATTCGAGTCCTGAGCTACCACTGGCCGCGCCTTGAGCTGGAGATCGTTTGCGGTTCCGGCACGTACATCCGATCAATCGCGCGCGACCTTGGAAAAATTCTGGGTTGTGGAGGATTGATGAGTCGTCTCGAACGGACACGGATAGGAAGCTTTTCGAGCAGCGAAGCGATTGCGACCGCCGACCTGTCGCTGCAGACCGTTCAATCGACTCTTTGTCCGGCTGTCCGCATCGTGGAGCACTTGCCACAGTACGACTGTTCCTCCGAAGATGTCGCCAATCTGCTGTGCGGGCGCGTCTTGTCGATTTTCGCCGAACGCTTCAAGTCAAATCATGAACTTGTGATCAACGAACGTATCGCGTTGACGGCCAGTAATTTCAGCGAACTGCTGGCAATTGCATTGGTCATTCCGGACCAACGTCTGCAGCCACGAACGGTCTTTATGCGGAAGAGTATATTTTCAAGACGCCCTTGAATTCACAGTTTGTGTGTGCGGACGTGGAACAATGTTCGCTGGTCCGTCGTTTATTCGCAGGATTCTGGCACCAAGCTGATTGAGCTTTCTTTCGAATGCCTGATAGCCTCGGTCGAGATGGTACACGCGGCGAATCTCAGTACGACCTTTCGCAGCCAATGCCGCAAGAACCAGCGCAGCGCTGGCTCGCAGGTCTGACGCCATCACGGGGGCTCCTGACAAACGGGTGACTCCGTGAATGACAGCCGCATTGTTTTGAACGCGAATGTCGGCTCCCATGCGGACTAATTCTGCGGCGTGCATAAATCGTTCGGGAAATACGTTGTCGGTGATCAGACTCTTCCCGGAGATCGTGGACAGCAAGGCAATGAACTGTGCCTGACAGTCTGTTGGCAATCCCGGATACGGTTCCGCCGTCAACGTTGCCGGTCGATGGAGAGAACCTGCACGAACTCGGAGCGTATCGTGTGTGGCATTGAGAGAAACTCCGATCTGGCTGAGAGCATTGAGAACGAATGTCATGTGCGTTGTAGGGGCATTTGTGATGGTGACATCGCCTTGAGTGATGGCGGCCGCAATCGCAAACGTTGCCGCTTCGATCCGATCGGGAATGACGGTGTGACTGACGCCGCAAAGTTGATCCACGCCGTTGATTTCTACGGTCGAGGTGCCGGCTCCGGAAATCCTGGCTCCGGCAGAATTCAGGAACCGAACGAAGTCCTGCACTTCGGGTTCTCTGGCAGCCGAACGAATAATCGTGCGGCCTTTCGCCAGTGCGGCGGCGGCGATCAAATTGCAGGTTCCTGTGACCGTCGGGCCATGCGGGCCGCAGAGATCAATCTCCGCTCCCTGCAAACGCGAGGCTTCCGCAACGATATATCCAGCTTCCAGGCGAATATCGGCCCCCAGCGCCGCAAGTCCGCGCAGGTGCAGATCGATCGGGCGATGTCCGATATTGCAGCCTCCGGGTAAGGAAACTCGTGCAGTTCCAAATCGCGCCAACAGCGGGCCAAGTACGCAAACACTGGCGCGCATCTGCCTCACCAGTTCGTACGGTGCTTCCGACGAACGAACATTCCTCGCGTTGACGCGAACCACTCCGTTGTCAGAGACTTCGACGTCAGCACCGATGGACTGCAGCAACTGTCGCATCGTTCCGACATCCTTCAGTTGCGGCACATGTTCAAGGATGACCTCGCCGTCAATCGCCAGCGTCGCAGCCATAATTGGCAGCGAAGCGTTCTTGCTGCCATCAATCTGAACCGTTCCACTCAGATGATAGCCACCGTCGATACAGAACATGTCCACAATCAGCGTCCTTTCTGATCAGTCCAGAATTCCTTCGACGATTCTCTTATTGCCACTGAGATCGCAACGCACAGCAGTGGTTCCAAATCCAGACGCCTTCAACAATTTCGCGACAGCGTCACATTGCGCCGGATCAAGTTCTAACGCGATGAACGCGCCGGGTTTAAGGATGTTTGAGGCGCCGGCTACGATTCGTCGGACAATGTTCAACCCATCGGTCCCTGCGAACAACGCTTCTGCGGGTTCGTGCTGGGAGACTTCTGGTGCAAGAGATTCACGCTCGTCGTCACGAATGTAGGGCGGATTGCTGATCAGCCCGTCAAACATCGCTCCGTCGGCCAGAAGTGGTTCCAGAACGTCACCTGACAACAATGTCACACGATCGGAGACTTCCAGTTGTTGCACGTTCCGAGACGCAATTTCCATCGCCCGCGCAGAAACATCGGTTGCCGTAACTTTGCACAATGGTCGTTGTCGTGCGATGGTGATGGCGATGCAGCCGGACCCAAAACCGACCTCAGCAACAGTGCGCGGTTGATCTTTAGGAATCCGTTCCAGGCAGGTATCAACAAGCGTCTCCGTTTCCGGACGCGGAATGAGTACGCCTGGGCCGACTTCGAAACGGCGACCGTAAAATTCGCGAGTTCCGATAATATACGCCAGCGGTTCCCGTTTAGCGCGACGCTGCACGGACTCACGCATCTGCACGCGCTGAGCATCCGTCAGTTCTTCATCAATGTCCGTGTAAAGCCGGATTCGCTGACACTGGCGAGCATGGGCGAGGAGCAGTTCCGCTTCCAGCCGTGGCGATTCGACGCCCTTTTGTTTCAGAAATCCGGTCGTCCATTCCAGAATCCGTCGCACGGTCCATACGTCAGCACTTGCAGATTGGTTGCCAGGTGTTGACATGGGATCCGAATACAATCAAGGACAAAGTAGTGGTGCCGTTTCCGAGTGCCGAGGATTGTAGTTCGAAAGACATACTTGTTCTACTGCTTTGCATTGCCGTCGGGTTGTGTCCAGATTGTCAGCCGCACCTTCATGCCTTTCTGCAGTGGCGTGCCCGCTGGAGGATCCTGCGATTTTACAGTGTAGATGTCTTGCTCTTTTTCGGCAGCAGGGCCAGACTCCAGGATAATTTCTGTGGCATCTACGTTACCCTTGACACGCTTCAAGCCCTGGCGCTCCAATTGAATCACAGCATCGGAATGCAGCAAGCCTCGAACGTTGACAAGGCGTGGGGCCACATTCTTCGGTTCAACATCACGATCAGCGGCCGGCGTTGATTTTGGATTCTGCGGATCAGCGTCGGCCATCTGGTCGGGCTGACTTGCGTCGCTTGAGTTGACCTTGTATTCGCGCAGATCAGGTGTAAATCGCGTCTTGGGATTTTGCTTGTCGAAAACATTATCGAGGAATCTGTTCTCATTGATTTTCATGCTTGAAAAGCTATAGACCGTGATTTTGGTTCCAGCAGGATCGACCAACTGCACAGCAATCGGAAGAAACGTTTTCAGATCCAGAATCACGTCGGCACTGGCCCAGTTGCCTGCATCCTGAGGAAGTCGAGGCAGAATGTGCAGGTTCGCTCGCCCGGATCGTGGATCAATCGGACGAAGCAGTGACATTTCAAACCGAAGTTTCGCCTTTTCGGGGGGCATCCCAAACAGGAACGGCAAGGGGCTGTCCATGATATTTTCGCCCTTCATGTCAGCAGGCAACTGTGCTACACGCGCTTCTTTTCTGACGACGTCCAGTTCGAACACGCGCTGGCCGTCGCAGGCCCAGCATTCATCATCATCGGATTTCAGATCAAACGGCGTGCCGTCTTTTTTCGGTTTGCTGGGTATCTGGCCCTTTTCCCGCTGAGCGAGCATCTCTTTTGTAATCTCAACCTGGGTGATATTGATGCGGCCCTTATCGGGCGTCTCGTAATAGAACCGGCCCTGCGAGAGTTTCTCCATTTCGTAGACCATGTCGTAAACTCGTCGCAGATGTTCGCCTTCAAGGCGCTGAATCTTTTGACTGGACGCCGCCCAGTCGATCAACAACTGTTGAAGTTCCCGCGACATTGGCTTATTGCTCTGATCCGGATCTGCGGCTCGGACGTCAGTTTGCTCACGAGTCCGCGCATCGTCAACTTGTTGCGTGCGAGACACCGGTGCTACGGGGCGTTTAGCAGGCGGCCCGGATTGCGCCTGAACAGCAGATGAGCAACAGCAGACAGATACGACGGTAATGGCAGCGATGAAGCGCACCATCGGACTCCTTCCGATGAAAGAACAGTTCTGCTCCACGGAACAGAAGCATTTTCAAACACGCCGACCGAGAATGGAAAAGTGATCTCGGCTTCCTGCCGAATCGCTGGTCCTGAATCACAACAACCGACAAACGTGACGTCGGGCTGCGAAACATCCATCTCAGTGAGTACGGCCTTGTAACGGTTTCGGCAATATGACTCCAGAGCGGTTTTATTCCGATTTTCAACGATTCTCAGGCCAGTGCGGTCTGGCCGACGATCGACAGAAACCTGACCGCTCGATCTTTTTCAATCTTTTGCGTTACTCAGCCACAAGAACCGGTTTCGCCGCATTTTTTGGACGATTCATCGCCGGACTAGCTGCTAACTTCGGCAATTTCTGCCGTAATTGTGTGCGAACGGAATGAAACGGAGCACACGTCATTGCTTCTTGGGGCACTAGCCTCCAATCATCACAATCGGAAGTGTCGGCAATTCAGGAACAGCGGTTAGTTGAATCGTTGCGGCGCTTCGCAAGCATAGCTCAGATCAGGCAAACTTGAACTAGATTACATTGAGATTGGGATTTGCTGTCGGCAAAGGCCGATCGCTGTCCTTGCGTTCTATGTCCGCCAGTTTGGGCTTTGCTGAATCAGGAAAACCCCGTCAATGTCACGTCGGTCTTCAAAACCTCACCACCCGAATACGACTACCGTAAGCGACGATTCCGTGACCGTCGTCAGTGAAGATGCAGTACACACACCGAAACCTTCACTCGAATCACTGCTCGCATCCTGCGGTGCGCTGCAATCGGCGCTCAGGCACGATTCCGTATCTGTAGAAACACCACGATGTGAATCCGTGGAGGATACTTCGTACTCTGCGAATGGATCATTGGCTGTTGATGTCGAAGAGGAGGTTCAGACTCCTGAGCCAGAATTTTCTGCGACATCTGATGATACTGAATCCGATGAAGCAACATCGAACGAAACACCATTGATTGAAATATCATCTGAAACGACCGGATGGCTTGAATTGCTGCGACAGGAATTTCGTACATCCGTCAATGAACTGAAATCGGCCCAGTCTGCTGCTGCGGAAGCTCAAAGTGCGGTTCTGAAGACATTGACCGAAATTATTTTCCAGTCATCAGCGATGCGCGACAATTCCGGCGATGGTATTGAACAAAAGCTCGTCGAGTTTGAAGATCGCATCGTCAACCGAATCGGCCAGTCCGGCGGTATTGCTGTTGCCGCTCGCGAGTCGGGCGATTTCTCCAGCGACTCCACAAGTATCGCGGAACCATCGAAAAAAAATCTCGCTCGCACATGGACGGAAATTCGAAACGAACTCGTGTCCAGGGGTGAAACCGGAGGAGAGGGACTTGAGTATGGTCTATCAGAATCCACAGGCGGTACTGCTTCATCCGAAGTTGACGAGACGACATCGCTCGACGATGACTGCATTGATGAAGTTCCGAAGACGGTTGACCCAGAGTTGCTGAACGATCAGGAACTTCGCGCAGTATTCCACGAGCGTGAAGAATTCATTGTGAAGCTGATCGGTCGCCTGCGTCATCAGCATCAGAAGTCGAGTGGTCATGTTCCGGCCGAGCAGCTTAAACATATGGCAGAGTTTTTGCCAAAAGATCTTGCAGAGCAGGTCTTGAAGACACTGCAGCAACTCAATGAACTTGCAAGGATCGGCGAACTAGAATTGTCGCTGGAGCGTGCGCGTCTGTCACGACAGGTGAATCAGCTTGACACTTCACGGCAATTGATTGAACACAATGCCCGGCAAATCGGATTGACACTTGAGGAAGACGGCACGCTGTCGAATCCTCTGAAGCTGACACTCCGGACAGCCGGTTCACGCCGATGGCTGAGCAAACTTGGGTTTGGACAGTAACAGCGAGATCAACTCGAAATTTTGTCGCAGAGCTGGTGAGCTGCAGAGCGCCCGGAAAGCGGACTGTCGCGATAGTCGCCACTGAGTTTACCTCCAGTGGCGTGGACTTGAGCTCTCCATCCGACCCCGTGTCGGTGGGAGCAAGACTGATCGGCTAGAACGGCAACCCACGAAACGCGCTATTCCTCCCGCACGCGGAGCGTCAGGGGGCGGTCGGACGAGCGAAGCAAAGTCCGGGCGGTGGCCTGCATCGCGATTGAACAATATTCCAGCATTCACGAATCGCGGCTGCCCTCCCCCGGACCATCGCTTCGCTCGGCCCGACCCCTCCCTGCCTTCGGCGGGCGGGGTTGTATAGCGCAACTCTTATTCATCGAGCGATCCGATTGTTCCAACTCATCGCAGGCGTCGAATGGTTATCAGTCGAAACGTTGTGTGCAGCGGACGCGGGTATGGTTGAGCAAATTCATCCAGCACTTCAACACACCAGCCACGCATTGCGGCGAGTTCAGCAAATCGGAGCGAGTTTTCACGTCCAGGGTCGCCGATCCAGATCAGGCCATCTCTGTTCAGCATCGAATGCAATGTCGTCAAGAGACGCTCGTGCTGGACAACGTCATAGAGAATATCACTGGCAAGAATGAAGTCGTAAGTATTCATGAGGGGACTCTGCCAGTCAAATACGATACCGATTGCGTCCGAAAATCCGTTCAATGCTGCGTTGGAGACGGCCAGATCGACAGCAGCTGAGGCGCGATCGGAAAACGTCACATTGTGTCCGGCTATGAGGGCAGCGATTCCTGTGACTCCAATGCCACACCCCAGTTCCAGCGTCTTCAGAGGCGACGGCAACTGATGCTGAAGGATCATCGCAGCCGTTCTGGGAGCCGTTTCCCACAAGGCTCCCCAGTAGGGATCACAATCTGACGATCCTGAACCGTCGTCACGAAGTGCGTCTTCCAGCAACTGATCCTGGCTGGCTGGCAGCTCAATCAGGATTTCGTGACCGGCAACGCACAACGTTTTTCTGGTAAGTTGCAGTGTCATTCGACTTTTCGAAGACTCTCGACGATGTGGTTGATGGACTTCTCTGCCATTCGATTAAAATAATCCCATGAATGGCCTCCGCCGGACGTCTCAAGATCACGTTCGTGCAGAATTCCTGACGAAGACAACTTCATTCCCAGCCGAGCAACACCGTCGAACCAGTCCGAGTCACCAGGATCGCAACAGAAGAATTGATGTCTCGGCCATGCCAGCGGTTGCAGATTGAGAATCACCGAAGCCTGGCGAGCTGCCTCAGCATCCGGGAACATCGAATCCAGTGGAATGCCGGCACCGTAGAGCTGATAGAAATCGACGGTTGGAGAAATCGCTGCGACGACCGGGAACTTTGACGCACAGCGAAACGCCAACTGCAAAGCCCCCTGGCCTCCCATGCTCACTCCCAGCAGCGCGATCTTTGGAGGAGCCACAGAAAATCTTCGTTCAATAAATGGCACGATGGAATTGATCAGCCAGTTTTGTGGCGACTGCTCGGCATCAAATTCGCGACATGGAACGTCCAGCCACCAGCTTTGCCCGCCGTTAGGACAAATCGCAATCAATCCATGCTTCTGAAATAGTCGGCTGAAATCAGGGTTTTCGTTCAGAAACACTTGCGCATGACCATGCAGAAACAGGACTGCGGTCTCGGGAGGCTTCTCAGAAGTCGGTACAAAAATATCGACTCGACGACCATCGATCTGTTCCGTGCTCCAGCATGACGAATTCAGTTTGCCACTGGATGCAATCTGCACCAATGACGGATCAGATCCCGCATCGTCGGTATGTGAAAGTGCGGAGCCCTTGAACAAGTCACGAAGATTCTTGAACATAATTTCTGTTGTGGATTCTACCCGGCCAGAATATCGCGAACACGATTTACGAGTTCTCCTGGACTAAACGGCTTTTGCAGGAAGGCAAACTCGAATTCGGTGGCATCTCGCAGCAGGACTGTATCGTATGCAAAGCCCGATAGAAACAGGATACGAGCTTGATTCTGGCGTTTTACAATGGCTTCTGCCAGATCACGTCCACTCATGTCATGCACAAAAACATCGGTCACCAACAGATGAACAACTGTCTGCTCAGCGACGCTGATCGCCTCAGCAGCCGATTGAGCGGCGATAACGCTGTATCCCAGTCGCTGCAACAGAGACTTTCCCAGATCCAGAGTCAATGATTCGTCCTCGACCAGCAGGATCGTTGCTGCTCCGTATTGTTCAGGATCAGTGACTTCAGAACGAAGAATTTCTTCGGAATGGATTTCACTTCTTGGGAAACAGATATCAAACGTTGTTCCTGAATCCCCAGTACTGGTAACCGAGATGACTCCGTCGTGAGCCTTCACAATTCCATACACTGTTGACAGCCCGAGCCCCGTACCTTTCCCCAGTTCTTTGGTGGTAAAAAATGGTTCGAAGATTCGAGGTTGGGAGGTTTCATCAATACCGCAACCGCTGTCGGAAACACTGAAGACAACACAGTCGCCGGGCGAACACCGCACTATCGACGATTCCGAGGAAGTCAGAGCAGGGAGATTGAAGGCGGTCAGGCGAATCGTTCCGGGGCCGTCGATGGAATCTCGGGCGTTAACGACCAGATTGGCTACGATCTGATCCAATTGAGCAGGATCAATAATAATCGGCCACAATTCCGGGACATGAATCCACGTCAACTCAACTTTTTCACTTACGACGCGCCGCATAAGGTTCAGCATTCGAGGCACAGTCACGTTCAGATCGACGACGATCTTGACGGTTGTTTGTCGGCGGGCAAACGCGAGAAGCTGATGTGTGAGTTCCGACGACCGCCGCGCCGCACCTTGAATTGCAGAGATCTGTTCGGCTATTGTCGGTTGATCGCGGGTTTGAAGCAGCAGCATCTCACTGTGTCCCAGGATCACCTGCAGCATATTGTTGAAATCATGCGCGATGCCTCCGGCAAGAGTGCCGACTGCTTCCATTTTTTGCGCTTCCATCAGATGACGTTCGAGTTCATCACGCTTAAGTTCCGCTCTTCGCCGATCTGTTATATCCATCACGAGCGCAAAAAATCCGGGAACAGATCCGTCTTCCATGTAATGCGGCGAGTGGATGATGCTGCGAAATCGCGTTTCGCCGTTGATGAACAGTTCCGGCATCATGCATTCGGCTGTTTCACCATCTAATGCACGTTTGATCCAGGGGAGCACGTACTCGTATCGTTCCGGAGGCAGAACGTCCTGAATGTGGTGTCCCAGCATATCGTCAGTTGCGGGGCCAAGTCCCTGCGCGTGCCATTTGTCACCCGTTGCATTGACGAACTGAATGACAAGGCTGCGATCGACGTACAACAAGAGTCCTGGGAGCGAATCGGCGACAACTTGAAGTCTATGCTCGACAGATTTACGGTCCTGAATATCTTCGAACAGCGCAATCAGCACGGGGGGGGAATCGTCGTCTGATTTGAAAGCAGACATCATTTGATTGACCCAGATCAAACTTCCATCGCGTCGTACACAGCGAAGTTCGATCGAGTATTCCTGCACATTACCGGCCATCAGCAGACTCAAGCTCTCACGGCAACTCTCGTCATCTTCTGGATGGATGATTTGCGAAAGCGTCAGAGTCTTCAGTTCCGAGACAGAATAGCCCAGAATGCGTAGTAAGCTGTGATTGGCTTCGCTGAAGCGCAGATTATGCGGCTCGATGACTGCCGCACCAATGGCGGCCTGTTCAAAAATTGCCCGAAATCGCGTTTCGCTGATTCGAAGATGAGCCTCCGCTGTGCTTAGAAGCTGCAGATCGTTCTTCAGTTGCTGCTGAGCAGCGAACAACTCTTCCGTTCGCAGTTGCAGTGAACGAGTCAGATCCTGTTGCCTCAAGACAATGATGTAGGTCAGAACTCCTGCCAGTCCGAGGAGCGCTGATCCATTGCCGCCAAAGTACAATGCCGACCGAAGCCACGCATGGTTCCAGCCTTTGCTCGGCACAATAGCAAGCTGCCATGCCTGATTCAGACTGTGAAGACCGGCAATCTCGGGATCTGCATCGAACACTTTCCGATCACCGAAAAATGGAACATCGGCTTCATTGCCGATCGCGATCATCAACGAATTGTCCTCATTCCGGATACCGGATTCGGACAGAAATGGATCCAGCCGTACAATAATCGCGACTGTTCGGTCAGGATGGTCGGCAGTTGTTCCCGCACCTCGCAAAATCATCCCGGTGCCACCATGAATCAGTGTTCTGGGACCGGTCAGACGCATAAGGCCTGACTGCATGACTTTGCGCAGGTCGTCCGACACCTGACGGCTGGGGGACTCGTACAGATTGACGCCCAGAACTGATTCATTGCCCTGGATCGGATAGCAATGAGTAATGACGCCATTTTCAATAATCTGGTACGCCTGCACCCAACTGGAATCGGCCCGCATCCCGCTGGCAACATCGCTGAAAGATTCGGCAAGTGAATCCGGTGGCTCTGTATCGTGTTGGCGCAGAAACTCGTGCAGTTGCGTCAGTTCGGCTGTCAGTCTCCGCAGTGTGTAATCCAGCGAATCGACGCGTAGTTGCAGGATTGTGCGAATCTGTTGCCGCTGCTTCTGCTGTGCATTTCTGGCCTGATACCATGTGACCAAAATCCAGACCGGCGACAGAAGCAGCATGACCAGCACGGCTTTTCGGAATGCTTCTGTTCGAAGTGGTGCTTTATCCGGCATCAGACACAGCATCTAAAACGCAGACAGTAGTGCGAGAGTTCTTCCTCAACGGACCCACTGATGTTGTTGAGTTTGAAGTGCCAACGTGCAGATTTCCAGTCACATCGCAAAAATCTCAATCCGTTTGACACAGACTCTCGGGAAAACGTCAGGATCTCCAGAGAAGCATGAAGTCTGTACGGTTGTCGAGTTGCATGGTCGCCACATTAGATGCGATATTTAATGACGGCTCGTTCAATAAGTGTCGTAGTGGATTTCGCCAGAACTCCTGCAAGTGCATGGAATTATGGCGAATTCCACTACAATCACAGACAGTTATTTTCCGCTCGGTGCCTGTAAGGCGTCCAGTTTTGTTTATCTCACTCAAGCCAGTCAGTCCAGTTTCATGGTAACTTTCCGCCCTGGTCCCGGTCATTCATCAATTGCCGGTTGGTTGATGCCCATCGCGGTGCTGCTGCTGATGATCGGATTGTGGCAGGGATTAATCACGTATCTAGTGCAGGTTCGTGGACTGAATGCTGCACTGTTTCCCGCACCTCGAGCAGTGCTTGCCGCCGGATGGCTGATGCGGAGTGATCTGTCCTTTGCGACATTCCACACGGCAGCGGCGGCGATGACTGGTTTGTCGGCGAGCATCGTCATCGGCACCGCGATCGCATTCGTGTTTTCTCAATCTTCCATCGTGCGTCGGGCATTCTATCCGTATGCTGTTCTGCTTCAGACAATCCCCATCATCGCGATTGCACCGATCGTGATTCTGACGTTAGGGCGAGGTTTCCAAAGTGTCGCACTCGTGTCGTGCATCATCAGCCTGTTTCCGATCATCACAAATACCACGACCGGACTTCTGCAGATTGATGCCGATCTGGTAGATTTGTTTCGCCTGAATCGCGCTACGCGCTGGCAGATGCTGTTCAAACTTCGGATGCCGTCCGCGTTGCCCTATCTGGTTTCCGGGATTCGCATCGCCAGTGGACTGGCGATCGTCGGTGCGATTGTGGGCGAATTCTTCCTGAGCGCCGGGCCGACGGGATTGGGATCACTGATTCAGGGAAAAGTTGCATCGTTCAATATGGCGGAACTCTATGCCGTTGTCACAATCGCCACATTTCTAGGGACCGCTGTGTTTGGCGCGATCACGATGCTGGGCGACTGGCTGCTGAAACGATGGTTTGGAATGAACCTTGAAGGTGAATAGACTCATTGTTACCAGCGGCTAAGATTGTGATTTGTTTAACCCGTGGCCGCAGGCCAGGTTGTCTGGGCCTGGCCTGTCGGCCACGGGTTAAACGAACGATTTCTGGCGCTTGAATTACTGGCCACCCGCCGGAAGTATGTTATGAAAATGCGCTACACTGTATTCTGATCCCGCGTCAGTTTCTGACGAAGTCGCTGAAAGCCACGTATCCAGCGGTCGTAGTCGTCGGTTTTCATCGCGAAAAACTCGGCGACCTGTGCCTGAGGCAGAATCAGGAATTCTTCTTTCCGAATTCCCTCAAGAACACATTGTGCTGCGTTGGCGGCCGTAATTGCGTGCAGATGCAAATAGCGATGAATGGGATCAGATTCGTCCAGCATGTCGGTTTCGACACCCAGCGGGCAGACGACCGAAACGCGAATTCCACTGCGACCGTAACAGACCGACAGCCACTCCGCCATTGCAACATCTGCGTGTTTCGTCACGGAATACGACGCCGAACCTATCTCCATCAGAAGTCCGGCAGCCGAGGCGGTCTGAACCAAATACCCCTCACCTCGCTCCTGCATGTGTGGAATCACAGCCCGAGCAGCAAACAGTCGTGACATCACATTGACGTCCCACATTTTCTGCCAGTCGGAGTTACTTGATTCCAGGCCGCCCTTCACCGTAATTCCGGCGTTGGAACAGAAGATATCGACGCGACCGAAGCGATTGATCGTATCGCCGACCAATTGCTGCACTTCCGATTCGATCGAGACATCGCAACGATTGACGATCGCTCGAACACCAATTTCACGAGCCAGGTCGGCAGCGGCTGCGTCATCCCGATCGGACACGATGACAGCCCGACAGTCCGCTTCGGCAAAGCTACGACACATCGCTGCCCCGATTCCTCGACCGGCACCGGTCACTATGATCACACGATCTTTGACGTCCATGATACTCGCTTGTTTTTGAGGGAGTCGTTAAATGTACTGAAAGAGAGATGTCAGTGATTTTTCGTATTGTGAATCCGGTGAGTTTTAGTCCCGGCCAGGGCGATAGGCCAATGCCGATAACTACAGGGGCTGTTGATTTCGGGAATTCGTTTAAGGGCAAGCCGCAGGCGACCGTGTTCCTGCGGCTCCGACGTCTGCGGCTAGCCGTTAAACGCTTCAATCAACGCGCTGGATCATGGACCAGGAATTTGATTTTATTTTCACGACACTGCTTCTTCCGTCAGATGAATCTTCTGCCATCGACCGGACAAATAACGCATCAACATACAGATCCCACTGAACGAAATATGCGCCGTGCAGGTAAGCCAAAGGGCCAGTATCGAGGCATGATCCGATCGTATGATCATCAATGCCGGGACCACCATGATCAGCCAGCTTGAAAACAATGTGATTAACATTGGGAAAACCGTATCGCCGGCACCGCGAAGGGCTGATGAAAACACGACCGACATGGCGTCAAACACTGAATACGCAGCGACGAAGTTCAACAAATATGCTGCTGTGTCAGTAAGCGCCGCAATGTTGGCACCACCGCTCGCTTCCGGATTTGCGAGCAGAAAAAAAGGACGCAACAGCCATTGCGGGAACAGTACGAGGACAACGGCCATCGTCCCCGTCCATAACACACCCATGATGGCGGCATTGCGGGTTGTGGTACGAGCGGCATCAATCTGTCCCCCTCCAATGTGGTGCCCAACCACAGTCTGAATGGCCGTTCCGAATCCAAGCAGAGGTACAAAGATCAGGCCGTTAATGCTGAACGCGATATTGGTTGCTGCCAAAGCCTGATTATTCAGATTTCCCACAATGAGCAGGAAGACAGTGAAACCAGAAATATCCATAAAAAAATGCAGTCCGCTCGGCACGCCGTATCGTAAAAACTGCTTCACTAAACCAAGATCAAACGCACACATGGACCATAACGGGAGAGACTCACGTCGCGATGCCCGAACAATCCAGATCAGGTACAAGCTCAACTCAAAGCATCTCGCAGCCACCGTCCCGATTGCCGCGCCCCGAATCCCCATTGCCGGAATCGGCCCCACACCATATGTCAAGAAGTACGACACAACACCGTTTACGACGACAGCAGCCATGCTGTTCAGCATCACCTCCTTGTTGCGTCGTCGACCACTGAAGAAGCAACTCAGCGCCGTCCCCAGCATATGAATGGGTGCTCCGGCGCACAGGATATTGAAATATTGAGCTTCCAGTTCGACGACGTTCGGCGAATGCCCTGTCAGAGGCAAAACTACTCGACTGAACGGAAGAAACATCCACAGCAGGAAACCACTCACGATCGCCAGCCAGACGGCCTGCCAGAAGGAACTCAGCATCCGATCTTTCTGCCCTGCGCCTTCAAACTGAGAGATGAACGTATTGGCATACAGAACGGTGCCCATCGGCACGCAGACGATCGTCCAGTGGAGCATCGAGGCCGGAGTCACTGCTGCCAATGCGTCTTCTGAAGTCCCTGCCAGGATCACGCGATCCGCAGCGTTCATCAGCGACTGCGTGCCCGCACTGAGCATCAGCGGCAAAGCGACTCGTACGAGTTCTTTGAAGTTACTGAATCCTCCAGTTGGAGAGCCAGGGAGAGAAGTTTCGCCAGAGGGCATTTGAGGAACGGGTTCTTGTTTGGAATGTTCGAGACTGAACTGTACGGAAATGGATTCGACGCAGCGAGCAGAACGTCCGGTGAATCGACTATCGAATTCATCGTTTAACGGCTTGCCAAAGGTGTTGCCATCTCAAAGAGCAGGTCGCCTGCGGCTAACCGTTAAACGAACAGCACGCATTATAACCTCTGAAGCCCGAAACGCTGAATCGCATCTGCAAATCGGACGGCGGCATCGGCATCATAGCTCAAATACAGCGAAGGTTCGATGAGTTCCAGTTCCATGACCGCCGGAGCGCCGTTTGGCAACTCCACAAGATCGACTCGTCCGTACAAAGTACGATGCGGTGCTACCTTCAGGGCGTTTTCGGAGAATTTGATAAGTGCCGGATCAACGGAAATGGCCTGAAGCTGACTGCCATGTTCTTCCTGGACACGGAAATCTCCCGGCTTCGGAGTCTTCAGAACACTGTGGCTGTATTGCCCGTCAATGAATATCAGCGACGTTTCTCCGTGTTCGATCACGCCACGGACAAATGGCTGAAGCAGAGCCGTCTGATTGGCGTACAGCATTTCGATTTGTTGAAGTTCCGCGTCTGACGAATCCGATCGAAGCCAGAACGTATTTTCCGCCCCCGCTCCGACCACGGGTTTAATCACGATCTGATCTGTCTGAAAGTCATCGAACAGACTTCGGATCTGCAAGGAATTGGGACTATTCACAAACTGAGTCGGCACAATTGTGATGCCCCGATCGTGAAGTTGCTGAAGGTAGGTTTTGCGAATATTCCAGCGTACGACATCCAGCGAATTCCAAAGCACGGCTTCCGACGAATCAATGACCTGCAGAACTGCCAGAAATTCTTCCATGGCATGTTGATAGTCCCACGGCGACCGAATGACGACCAATTCAAAGTCGTTCCACTGCACCGTTGGGTCTCTCCACGAGACGTTTTGCACTTTGACGCCACGTGCTGCGAGACAATCTGCAACGAGCGAATCGTACGAGACGAACCGCTCAAGGCTGTCCATTGTGAGAAATGCAATCGCGTTCATGCGGGTTTGACTATCACAGAATCGCCAGTGGGTTTCGTCGCGATTCCAGCGTCCCGCGCGTGACTCCGACACGGTTCATCGCGTTGAGAGTTCTCCAGACATGTTCGCCGGAAACTTTCCCGGACAGCAGGTTCGAGTACACGGAATGCAGTTTCTGAATCTGATCGGCATCGTCACGCAGGAGTTCAATCCGGAATCGTCGTACGCCAGAATCCAGCAGGTCGGTAACGACCTCGGCAGAACTCTGTGCCACGGCATTGAACAGTGTGTTGCGGCAGCCCACATCAGCCACCAACGGGTGATCGACACCCGTGCGATCCCGCAGTTCGACTTGATGAAAATCGCAGGGGCGGCCACAGTTCGTCTTGTTCGTGCCAGGCGACAGCATCGCGCAGAACACGCAGTGCTCCATGTGAAACATCGGCATGTGCTGATGAATCACAATCTCCAGCCACTGCGGCGGGACCGACTGCACAAGGTCCATCAGCTGATCTCGATTCAGATCGTACGACGGCGTCAGCCATTGCAATTCTTGCTCCATCAGAAACGATGCCGTAAGTTCGTTAGTGACATTTAGAGAATAGTCGCCAGCGACCATAACTCCTGCGTCCCGAAAAAATGCCAGACCGCTCAGATTACGCACCAGAACTCCATCTGGCTGATGTTTGAGCATCGCTCGAAAAAGACCCATCTCATCCGGCTTCTGAATTCTTGGTGTCGCCAGCAGTAAAGTCTGACCAGATCCGCGAGCGATCTCAACGGCATCACGGTATTCGCGAATATCCTGAAAATCTGCGATCAGGTGATCTGATTTCAGTTCGACGCAGGCTCGCACCTGTTCCAACGTTCGACAAAGCACCGTCAGCAGCGGCGTAGTGGCAGGTGTTTCGCGATTCGGTAATTGATGCCGAAGCCGATTCAATGCATCATCGCTGCAGAGTACAACATCGGGCGATGGCAGCGAA
>Ga0335397_10001931_pt1 | contig 28174 bp, 23 predicted proteins | sample MAT04_FD_205740 | JGI IMG/M metagenome (GOLD analysis project Ga0335397, IMG submission 205740) | Freshwater microbial communities from Lake Fryxell liftoff mats and glacier meltwater in Antarctica - MAT-04 (spades assembly) (version 2) ... | reverse complement strand
AGGGCGAACTGAAGCGCATCGTGGATTGCGTCGCCGCACACAATGGCGTGCTGATATCGGATGAAACGTACTCCGGGCTCAACTATGGACGCAAAGCGGAAACTGTGCTGGCACACACGGACGACGCGTTCTCGGTGAACAGTTTCTCGAAATATTTCAACATGACCGGCTGGCGGCTGGGTTGGCTGGTGGCGCCCGAGCGTCATGTCCGCGACCTCGAAAAGCTGGCGCAGAATCTCTACATCTCACCCGCAGCGTTATCACAGCACGCAGCCCTCGCCTGTTTCACCGATGCGGGTTACGCCATCGCCGAAGCGCGACGCGCCGAGTTCGAAGCACGCCGAAACTACTTCGCCAATGCGCTCTCCAAAATCGGTTTCAAAATCCCCATCCTGCCCGACGGCGGATTCTTCGTTTACGCCGACGTCAGTGCGTTCACGCAGAATAGCGAAGCTTTCGCCAGTGACATCCTCGACCGCACCGGCGTCGCCTTCGCGCCGGGCATCGACTTTGGCGAATTCCGTGCGCTCGAGCATGTTCGTATGGCGTACGCCGTGAGTTTGCCGAAGCTTGAAGATGGCATTCGGAGGCTAACAGCCGCGCTGTAGGAGCGACGCAAATCGCGAAAGCATCGGCCCGAATTCCGCATTCGGGCGCTCGCGAGACACCAAAAAATCTTTCAACTTTTGGCTGAAACGACCATTTCACTAGGGCTAACAGATAAATAAGTCACAAGTCAACTTTTAAGATAAATAGCCGCCAGCCGGCGCTCATTATTATTTTCAGCTAAAAGCTGATGCGCTCAACCCGGCGCTACTTTTGCATCCGAAGTGTCGTTGAAACGGCAAAGCCAGCGTTACTTTTCGGGCCACTCACGCGATACGCGGCGACCATCAGCGTGGCGAGCAAGACTGCGGCGACAAAGTTGTGCGCTGTTGCCAGAAAAATGGGTTTTGCAAAGTGCACGGTGCTGATGCCAATCAGGATTTGCAGCACGAGCGCGGTTTTGATCCACATCGCCTGACGCCGGAGCGCTGGATGCGCGCGCAGCAGCGCGACCGCTGCCGCAATCAACACAACAGTCGTGACCAGCGCGCCGATGCGATGCGCCCAGTGAATCGCGCGCAGGCCGTCGATAGAGAGAAAGCTGCCGTCAGGGTTGCGCCCCAGCTCGCGGACCAGCGTGAAGCCTTCGTTCCACGCCACGGCGGGACGCCACTGGCCATTGCAACCCGGAAAATCGCCACACGCCATGACTGCGTAATTGGTGCTGACCCAGCCGCCGAGAAAAATTTGCGCTGCAAGGGTGATGACCGCGATCCAAACGAGCACTTTGACGCCCCCGGACACCATGATGGTCATCGCACGCGTCTCGCCAGCGCGGTGCCGCTCACGCATCCAGAACCAGATCAAGAGCGCAAACAGCAACATCCCACCCATCAAATGCGTGGTGACGATAATGGGCATGAGTTTCAGCGTGACCGTCCATTTGCCGAACAGGCCTTGCAGGCTCACAACAATCAACAGCAATAGCGGCCACACCACGCCCACGGTCGCCGAACCGAATTCATTTGCCGCTCGCAACCATGATGAATTTCCATCGCGAAATTTGGCGATCAGCGCACGCACAAACATCACCAGAATCAGCACGCCGATGAACGACGCGACATAGCGATGGAGCATTTCTATCCACGCTTTGGCGTGGTTCACCGGACCGTGTGCGCCGCCCTGATCCACGATGGCCTGATTGATTTGTGCGCTTGCCTGCGCGGGCAGCAATTGGCCGTAGCAACCGGGCCAGTCAGGGCAGCCGAGGCCGCTGTCGGTCAGGCGCACGAAGGCGCCGAATGCGATCAAATCCAGCGTCAAAAATGCCGTGATCGCGACCAGCCGTCCCCAGCGCATCTTCAGTCCCAGGACAAGCCCGATCAACAAAAGAGCGACCCACACAATGGCGTTGATCGTCGAGAGGGAAAATTGCCAGAAAATCGGCGCTGAAGGATCAGGCATGAGGGAGCCCGCGGTTCAGGCGGGCGGAATGGGGGTACAACACGTCGATTTTAGGCAAATGACGAATAACCGCGTTTGCTGGCGGGTCACTTCGAATGGTAGACGCCCCTGCAAGCATGCGGTCGAACTACGAACCTCGCCGATCCAGACCTTCTGCCGAGTAATACGAACGTTTCGCGACATACATTGCTTCGTCGGCCGCACGCAGCGTCCGCTCCAGCTCACCCGCACGTTCGCACACGGCCGAACCCACCGACAACGACAGTCGCGGCCCCTGATAGAACTGGTTGTTCAATTCAACCACCATGCGAAGGCTTTCCTTGATCGTCGCCACCTCGGCGGCACCGTAACGCGGCAGCAGGCACACAAATTCGTCGCCGCCCACGCGTGCCGCCTGCAAATTTTCTCCCAACGCCTTCTTTAAGGCCTCGCCAGCTCGCCGCAACAGCGCGTCGCCAACGCTGTGACCGAACTCATCATTCACCCGCTTCAAGCCATTCAAATCAATCGACAACACGCCCACCGGGAACGGCCCGCGCCGGTTCAGACGGCTGATTTCATCGTCGTAGAAAGCGCGGTTGCGCAGCTTGGTCAGCGCGTCATGCTTCCCGAGGAATTCCAGATACGCCTCGGCCTTTTTGCGGGCGCTGATATCGGTAAGCGCCACTTGCACCCAGTCCCACGTCGCCTCATGCCCCGGCAACACCGCCCATTGCATATGCAGATGAATGGGTTCGCCACGCAGCGAATAGTTGAGCGTCTCCCGCGACTGAAACAGCGAACCATTCCAGCAATCGAGTAATTGCTCCGCAAACGAGCGCGACATTTCATCACGAAAAATCTCCGGCAGCCGCGCGAGTAATTCGTCTTTGCTGGCGGCTCCGAAGAGCGTCAGCGTTTGCCGGTTGACGTCGATCACCCGAATGCGCGCCATGCAGGACAGCACGAACTCTGGATGCACATCGCAAAAAGTGCGGAAGTCAGTAATGCCCTGTGCGCGAACATCGTCGAGCATGTCTTTCACTTCGCTGAAATCCTCAACCCACAGCGACACCGGCGACAGATCGAACAGCGCACGGGCATAAGCCTCGTTCTCCGCCGCCAGCTTCTCTGCCCGCTTCTGCTCGGTGAAATCCTCAAGCGCCATCAGCATGCGATCCCACGGCCTGGCGACGCTTTCGAGACGATTCACGTTGAGGCGAATGTTCAGTGCCCGGCGATCCAGCGTGTAATTGATCGTCTCGGTCTGGTAGGCCGTCTCGCCCTTCCAGAGTTTGGAGATTTCAGCAATCGCGGCCAACGCGTCGCTGTTATCAAACAAAGCTTCACCCGCCGCCAGCAGCTCGCCCAGGTCTTTAGCGCCGTACAAATCCAGCGTGCGCTGATTGACTTTGAGCACTTTGATGCACGAAAAATACTCGGAAATGCCGGCTGGTCGCTCCGACAGGTGTTTGCCAATGTCGGTCACGCCCGCCATGCGCCACGACTGCAATAGCTCGTAAACCGCGCTGAAATCTTCAAGCCACAACGACACTGGGGCCAGGTCAAATAACGGGTCGGTAGCGTAGACATCCGTCGATACGGGCCAGGCGCTCATGATGGAATCCTTTTTCTGCACTGCGGATGATAGACAAGACGGGCAGCGTCGCCTCTTAGAATCACGTCATGCGTTTATTCCGTCTTGCCAGAATTGTCAGCGTTTTCCACCGATATGGACTCGACGAATTCGTACTGACCGATTCCCCCAATCCGCTTCTGCGTGGCCTCGGCAAAGTGCTCGGCTCACGCAAACACGCCGCGCCGCGCGGTGAGCGCCTTCGTCTGGCGCTCGAATCACTCGGGCCGTGCTTCGTCAAGTTCGGGCAGGTACTCTCCACAAGGCCCGATTTAATCCCGCCGGACATTGCGAGCGAGCTGTCGTTGCTGCAGGATCGGGTACCGCCGTTTCCCGCAGAGCAAGTCAAGCTCGTGCTTGAAAAAGCCTACGGTCGACCGGTTGACCAGGTGTTCGCCAGCTTCGATTGGACGCCTGTTGCCAGCGCCAGCGTCGCGCAAGTACATTTCGGCGCGATTGCCCCGAAGGTCGGCGACACGTTTGAAAGCCGCGATGTCGCCATCAAAATACTGCGGCCGAATATCAAACCCGTCATCGAGAGCGATCTGGCGATTCTGCGCGTACTTGCGGGCTGGGTGGAGCGGTTCAGTGCCGATGGCCGCCGCCTGAAACCGCGCGAAGTCGTCGCCGAATTCGACAAGTATTTGCATGACGAACTGGATCTCGTGCGCGAGGCCGGTAACTGCTCGCAACTGCGCCGAAACTTTACAGGTTCGCCTCTGCTCTACATGCCGGAAGTGCATTGGGACTGGTGTGAGCAGACCGTGATGGTCATGGAGCGGCTGTATGCCACGCCAGTCAATCAGATCGACAAACTCAAGGCTGCGGGTGTTGACATCAAAAAGCTTGCGCGCGAAGGTGTTGAGATTTTCTTCACGCAAGTATTTCGTGATGGCTTTTTTCATGCCGACATGCACCCGGGCAACATTGCCGTGCGCACCAATCCAGAAAATCTGGGCCAATACGTCGGCATGGATTTCGGCATCGTTGGCACCTTGAATGACAATGACCGTCGCTATCTGGCCGAGAACTTTTTAGCCTTCTTTCGCCGTGATTACCGCCGCGTCGCCACCGCGCACATCGAGTCCGGCTGGGTGCCGCCGGGCACGCGTGTTGATGAGCTGGAAAGCGCTGTGCGCAGCGTGTGCGAGCCGATTTTTGATCGCCCGCTGGCAGATATTTCGTTTGGCAAAGTGCTGCTGCGACTGTTTCAGGTGTCGCGACGATTTAACGTGGAGATTCAGCCGCAACTGGTCTTGTTGCAGAAGACGCTGCTCAACGTCGAAGGCCTCGGCCGTCAGCTCGATCCGTACCTTGACCTATGGGCTACCGCCCAACCGTTTTTAGAAAAATGGATGCGCGATCAGGTCGGGCCCGAAGCGATGTGGCAGCGCCTGATTGAACAGGCACCGTATCTCTCAACGGCGCTACCGCAAGTCCCGCGCTTGATTCATCAGGCGCTGGAGCAGAGGAACACTCCGCCTGCTCCCGTCGTAGTGCAGACGAGCACGGGCTGGACGAATGTCTGGCTGGCGATTATTGCGATGTGTTTGCTGGCAATACTGGGGACCTTGTGGATTCCGTTGCTGCTGGAGTAGAGTGCTAACGTGAATCCGCTTTCGCTCGATCAACCGTGGGGTCGCGGTTACAGCGCGAAACAGACCCACGCGTTTGCCGATGGCAGCGCGCTCGTTGCGGATGCGTCAAAACACTTCCTCCCGCGAGGTCTCGGTCGCAGCTACGGCGACGTGTGCGTCAACGACGGCGGCACATTACTACACACATTTCGACGTGATCGACTGTTGGCGTTTGATGACGCGCAGGGCATACTGACTTGCGAGGCTGGCGCATCGGTCGCCGACATCGCAGAAGCCATGCTGCCGCGTGGCTGGTTTCTGCCTGTCGTTCCGGGCACACGCTTCGTTACCGTCGGTGGCGCAATTGCCAACGACGTGCACGGTAAAAATCATCACGTCAACGGCACGTTCGGGCGCTTCATTCGCGAAATGAAGCTCGCGCGCTCCGACTGGCGGGCCACACAGTCTTTGTCGCCGGCAGACGCGTTGTTTGGCGCAACGATCAGCGGGCTCGGGCTGACCGGCTTGATGCATGAAGTCCAGCTACAACTCAAGCGCGTGCCCGGCCCCGGCATTGAGCAAGACACCAAACTATTCGGTGGTGACGGCACAATTGACGGCTATCTCGAACTCGATGAAGCCAGCAAAGAGTGGGAGTACACCGTCGGCTGGATCGACACACTCGACCCGAATCTGCGCGGCGTTTTTTTTCGCGGCCGGCATTGCGACGGCCCCGATGAATGGCTAGTACCGCAACCGGCTCGCCTGGCGATGCCAATGGATGCGCCGCGTTGGCTGCTCGGCGCGTGGAGCGCAAAGACGTTCAACGCGCTGTACTACCGAGCCCAAGCAATGCACACAGCGACACGCGAGACGATTCCGCTATGGCAATTCTTCTTTCCACTCGACGCTGTGAACGCCTGGAATCGCGCGTATGGTAAGGGCGGTTTTGTGCAATATCAATTCGTCGTTCCGACCGCTGCCGCGCGAGAAACCGTGCCAAAAATTCTCTCGCATTTGCGCGAAGCGCACGTCGCCAGTTATCTCGCCGTGATCAAAACTTTTGGTGCCATGCCGTCGCCGGGACTGATGAGTTTTCCCATGGCAGGAACCACCGTTGCGCTCGATATTCCCGCGCCCGATGAGAAGGATCGTCGGGCGCTTGACCGCGCTGACGCGATGGTGGCTGACGCCGGTGGTCGCGTCTATCCGGCGAAAGACGCCCGCGTGTCCGCCGCTATGTTTCAACGATTTTTTCCACAGTGGCGCGGATTGGAGGCAGCGCGCGATCCCGCGATTTCGTCGTCTTTCTGGCGGCGCGTCACCGCCTCACAGGATTCAACACCGTGAATAAAACTAACGTAGTCGTGGTGGGCGCAACTTCCGCTGTCGCGCAGGCAGCGATTCGCATCTGGGCGCAACGCGGCGTGGAACTTACACTGATCGCGCGCAATGCTGGCGAGCTTGAACGCGTCGCCGCCGACGCCCGGGTGCGCGGCGCTTCGGTGGTCACGCCATTCATCGGCGATTTGACGAAGACAGCCTTCATCACAGAAACCGTGAGCGCGATGAACGTCCCGCGCGTTGCGCTCGTGGCTTACGGCAGCCTCAGCGATTCAGCGAGCGCCGAAAACGACCCCGCCTATCTGGCTAGCGAACTAAACGCGAACTTCACCAGCCCCGCCTTGTGGGCACAATGCCTCGCCGAGCGCATGGCCGCCGACAGCGCAAACGGCGGCACCATCGCTGTGATTTCGTCAGTCGCCGGTGACCGTGGTCGCGGCAGCAATCATGCGTACGGTGCCGCCAAAGCAGGCCTCACCGCATTTTGCTCCGGCCTGCGCGCGCGCATGGCCGCTCGCCGCGTGCATGTGGTTACCATCAAACCCGGTTTCATCGACTCACCGATGACGGCACATATCGCAAACAAAGGCGCACTCTGGGCAACGCCGGAAACCATCGCGAGGGGCACCGTCAACGCCATCGACAAAAAGCGCGATGTCGTTTATCTACCCGGTTTCTGGCGCTTGATTATGCTGATCATTACGCATGTGCCAGAGGGCGTCTTCAAGCGGCTGAAGTTCTAACAGCTTTTCCGCTAAAGCCTTATTTCGTCGGGGCTAAGCGCGATAAAGTGAATTTGTCGGTTTTTGCACATATTCAGAGCTAGCCCCAATGCCCGTCACGTAAGCGCCAATTTGTCGACTCTGTAGGCGCGACCCCGGTCGCGCCCCACGGTGGACAAGCGCGACCGGGGTCGCGCCTACCGTTAAGTGACCGGTATTGGAGCTAGCCCCTGTCCGTAAAGCGTTTCACGAAAATGCTGTTAACAGAAAAGTGATTCACCGTAACGAGCGCCATGTTTTGCAAAAAATGCGCCGCGCCCGGGACAATCACGCCTTCGCTGCCGATCCTAAAAAGTGATGAACATGCCCCGTGTGATTGGCAATTTTCTGCGGCGCGAGTGAACCCACCAACATGCCGGCGAAGGCAGCGAGAATGCCCGCCAGCTGCTGCGGAAATGCTTCGCCCCAACCCGGTACAAACATAAACAACAACCACGTCCCGATACCCAGAATGATGGAGGAGAGCGCGCCCTGCGTTGTCGCGCGCTTCCAGTACAAACCGAACACCAGCGGCACGAATGCGCCGACCAGCGTGACCTGATACGCACCGGACACCATGTCGTAAATTTTGGTGCCGCGCGAGGCCATCGCGTAGCCGAGCACGAACACCGAGAACAGCAGCACCGTGACGCGCATCGCTTTGAGGGTCTGCTGATCGTTCATGTGCTTATTGAAATGCTTGTAGATGTTTTCAACGAAGGTGACGCTCGGTGCCAGGAGCGTCGCCGACGCCGTGGATTTGATCGCGGAGAGCAGCGCACCGAAGAAGATGATTTGCGCAATCAGCGGCATCTTTTCCAGAATCAACATCGGCAGAATTTTTTGCGTGTCGCCCTTCAAAAGTTCGGCCGTTTGCTCAGGCATGATCACCAGCGCCGCGACCACCAGAAACATCGGCACGAATGCAAACAGCAAGTAGCAAACCCCGCCAATTACCGGGCCGCGCGTCGCTGCTTTGATGTCCTTCGCCGACATCACCCGCTGAAAGACATCCTGCTGCGGGATCGAACCCAACATGATGGTGATCGCGGCAGCGAGGAAGAACAGCATGTCCTTAAGCGACGGCTCCGGGAAGAAGCGGAACATATCCTTGCTCTGCGCGTAAGCGATCACTTTGTCCGCCCCGCCTGCCAGATCGCTGGCGATGAACGCGATAATCGAGAGGCCAATGACCAGCACAATCATCTGGACAAAGTCAGTCACGGCGACGCTCCACATACCGCCAAACAGCGTGTAAATCAGGATGGAGATGACGCCGATGACCATGCCCCATTCGAACGTGATACTGCCCGCCGACAGTACGTTGAACACGAGGCCGAGCGCGGTGACCTGTGCCGCCACCCAGCCCAGATACGAGAGCATGATGATGATGGAACACAAAATTTCCACCGATTTACCGAAACGCTGACGGTAGTAATCGCTGATCGTCAGAAGCGTTAATTTGTAGAGCTTGCCTGCGAAAAACATACCGACGAAGATCAGGCAGAACGCTGCACCGAACGGGTCTTCCACGACGGTTCCAAGATTGCCCTGCACGAATTTCGCGCCAATGCCCAGCACCGTTTCGCTGCCGAACCACGTCGCAAAGGTGGTGGTGATGATCATAAAGAGCGGCAGACTGCGGCCCGCAATCGCATAGTCGGCGGTGTTTTTCACGCGACGCGCAGCCCACAGGCCGATAGCAATCGTGACCAGCAAATAGAGAAATACAAAGCCCAGCAGCATCAGTCAATCCTCTTCGGTTTTGGCGATTTTGGGTGCGGGAGGCGGTGGCATCCGCTGCACCAGAATTTTTCTCAGGCGCGAGTGTAAAAGAGTTGTCAGATTCGCGCGCGTCTACAATGATCGGCGGATATGCAGATTGCATGCCCACACACGCTAGGGGTGCTGACTTTCGCAAGGATTTTGCGGAAGTCGGCTGAGATGACACCCTGGAACTTGATCAAGGTAATTCTTGCGCAGGGAAGCGTCGCCGATTCATCCGGTTTCTCCGGAGTAGTTCGTGTACTTCTGCCCTGCCGTCGATAAAGGTATTCGATGGCTTATTGTCTAAAAACTGTACAAAGACCCTTGGCTTCAGCATTCGCTGCTGCCCTTTCCTGTGCTGCCTTCGCGCAGACTCCACCCCCGCAAAAGATCGACGCAATCACGGTGACCGGCAAGTCCGCACCCGTGCTCGATGCTGAAAACGCCGACGTCGGCGGCTTTGACGCCCCACTCGCCAAAACGCCGCAAAGCATTACCGTCATCGGCGCGGATTTGCTCGCCAGTACCGGCGCGCAAACGCTCTCGCATGCGCTAAAGCTCGACTCATCGCTTGCCGATTCGTACAACACGCTCGGCTACATCGAAAGCCTGTCAATCCGCGGCTTTCTGCTCGATCAGACCAGCAATTTCCGACGCAATGGTCTGGCGATGACGAACTACGCCCCGATTGCGTTTGAGAACAAGGAGCGTATCGAGATCCTGAAGGGCGTTGCTGGCATGCAGTCGGGCGTTTCCGCGCCCGGCGGGCTGGTGAACTACATCACCAAAGTGCCGATGAAAGAAGCTTTCACCACGGCCACCGTCAGCGGTGATCAATACGGCACCGCCAAAGCCCACATTGATGCCAACACGTCGCTTGGCAACGTCGGTATACGGCTGAACGTAGCCGCAGAGCGTCTGCGCTCGCAGTTTGATGGCACCAACGGCGATCGGCAGTTTGCAAGCCTGGCGATGGCAACTCAGCTAAATTCGCAGACGTCAGTTTCCGCTGATTTCGAGTACCACCGTCGTTCGCAACCGGACGTGCCGGGTCTTGGCCTGCTTGACATCAGCGGCGACGGCGTTGGCGACACCTTGCCGACGCGTATCAACCCGCGTCTCAATCTCAACAATCAATCCTGGTCGTTACCGTTTCAGACGACCACCACCACGGCACAGGTCGCGCTCAATCATCGCTTCAACGCAGACTGGCAGGCTCGCATCGCGGCCAATTTGCAAACGAGCAAATTGAACGACCGTCTGGCTTTCCCTGATGGCTGCAGCAACGCGACAAACTACGTATATCCCGGTCTCTGTGCGAATGGTGACGTCGATATTTACGACTACCGCAGCGAAGGCGAAAAGCGCAAAGTGTCGAGCTGGGACGCTTATCTCGACGGCAAATTCGGCGCATTTGGCGTGCAGCACAACACGCGTTTCGGGTTGGCGGGTCGCAGCATCCGCGCTGATTTGCCGCCGATGCAGGCCTACAACTACGCGGGCAGCACCAACATTTATACGCCAGTGGCTGTGCCCGCCGATCCAACGCTATCGGAGCTCAACACCAACAGCCGTGAGCGCGCGATTGAGGGCTATGCGAGCCTGCGCTCCAACTTGACCGCGACCGCGCAATCGTTCGCTGGTGTCCGTGTGTCGCAGCTCAATCGGGCCAGCGAAAGGAGCGACGGGTCGCGCGCAGTCAACTACGAGCAAACCGTCACCACAACGTGGGCAGGCCTCGCGTGGTCACCCTCCGCCAGCACCCTGCTTTATGCGTCGTGGGGACAGGGCGTGGAACTTGAAGTCGTACCCAATCGCGCATCGCGTTTTGTGAACTACGGCGAGGCGCTGCCCGCGTTGAAAAGTAAGCAAACCGAGATTGGTGCGAAGTGGCAGGCAAGTAGTCGCCTGCTGGTCACTGCGGCGTTGTTCAGCATAGACAAGCCTGACGCCGACGACGTAGCAACGGCGAGCGGCGTACCCATTCGCGTAGCGGGCGGCAAAGAGGCGCGCCATCGCGGCCTTGAGTTGGCGGCGACCGGTCGCGTCGATCAAGCGCTTTCGGTGCAGGCGAGCGTGACGGTGCTCGACGCAAGGTTCACCAGGGCCGTCGACCCGACGCTCGTCGGCCAGCGCGTCACCAATGTGCCGCGCTTAAAAACGTCACTGTTTGCCGATTACAAGATTGGCGCGCTTCCAGGCTTTGCGCTGAACGCCCTAGCTGTTTTTGAAAGCGGCAAGAACGTGACAGCGGACGGCAGCGTCAGCTTGCCAAACGCATGGCAGCTCGATGCCGGACTGCGCTATCAGACCAAACTGATGGGCAAATCGACGCTGTTTCGACTCAACGTGGAGAATCTCAGCAACCGCATTTACTGGCGCGAGGCACCGACGCAATACTGGGGCGGTATCTACCTGTTCCCTTCGACGCCACGCACGGTGCGTGGTAGTGTTACCGTGGATTTTTAAGTGCTGAATCTTCCCCCTCCCCTTCAAGGGGAGGGTTGGGGAGGGGATGGTTTTCCGCTCATTTGCGGCGTCAACGTGGCCGGCAATGAACCATCCCCCACCTAACCTCCCCCTTGAAGGGGGAGGAATCAAGCCCTAACAAATGGTCCCTATGCTTGAAACCGCCTTCACCCTCCTCGGCACCGCAGTCACCTGGCTTGAAGTGATTGCCTTCGTTCTCGCTCTGGCAAACATCGCGTGCAACGTGTTCGAGATTCACTGGGCTTGGCCACTGACGATTGTGGCGAGCGCGCTCTACGTGTGGCTGTTTTACGAGAGCAAACTGTACGGCGAGGCAGGTGTGAATGTGTTTTTCGCGGTCACAGCGGTCTGGGGCTGGTGGCAATGGTTACGCGGCCATCGAGCGGACTCCAACGCGCCGCTAAGGATTGCGCGACTGGACGGCAAAAGCTTTGCCTTAACCATAGGCGCATGGGCAATTTTGTGGATTGCCTGCGCGCTGTTGCTGCGCGCGGTCACCGATTCCGATGTGCCATTTGCTGATGGTTTTGTCACGGCAGGTAGTATCGTTGGCACCGTATTGCTCGGACGCAAATTCATTGAAAACTGGCCGCTGTGGCTCGTTGTCAACGCGGCGAGCATCGCCTTGTTTGTCTACAAAGGCTTGCATCTGACCGTTGTGTTGTACGTTGTCTTTTTCCTGCTCGCGATCTGGGGCTGGATCGGATGGACGAAGCGTCTAAAAACCTTGTGAGTGCGCGCCCCAAACTCATCTGCCTGATCGGAGCTGAGAGCACCGGAAAGACCACGCTCGCGCAGTCGCTCGCAGCGCATTTCAGTTGTCCGTGGGTGCCGGAATATCTGCGTGAATTCTGTGAGTCGCGCGGACGTACGCCTACACGCGGCGAGCAATCATTGATTCTGGAAACACAGGTCATTCACGAATCGGCTGCGTTGGTAAGTGCTCAAATCGCCAATGCGCCGTACGTTTTCTGCGACACCGCGCCGCTACTAACCGCTATCTACAGCGAATTCGTTTTCGGCGATCAATCGCTCTTCCCGCGTGCGCGCGAGCTGCAAAGCCGCTATGCGTTAACGCTCATGCTTGAGCCCGACATCGCGTGGGTTGCAGACCCTCAGCGCGACGGCGCGCATGTGCGACAGCCGATCACCGACATGATCACCACCGAACTCATGGCCTTGAACGTGCCAACAGCAAAAATCAGCGGGCACGGCCCGACTCGTTTCGCTTCTGCGCTCTCCGCAATCGGGGCTTTGCACGATTGACGCTTGACATCGCGGCCCATGCTGCAAAATGCCTCACATGGAAGCATGGTTCGCGAGTCTCCTTCAAGCGTTGGCGTTGCCGCAGTACGGGCTGTCAACCGTATTCATCATCAGTCTGGTATCGGCAACGCTCTTGCCGCTGGGCTCCGAACCTGCCGTGTTCGGCCTGATCAAGTTAAATCCCGAACTGTTTTGGCCAACGATTTGTGTCGCGACCGCAGGCAACGCACTGGGGGGCGCCATCAATTGGTGGATGGGCTTCGGCGCGAAGCGTGCGTATGAAGGCTACAAACAGTCGGCGGTTCAGGCAAAAGCTTTGGCCTGGCTGGAGCGCCTTGGCCCGCGAGCCTGTTTCTTTGCGTTTTTACCGGTGGTCGGCGATCCTCTGGCGACGCTCGCCGGGTGGCTCAAACTGCCATTTTGGCAATGTTTCTTGTATGGCGCGCTCGGAAAGTTTTTGCGCTATCTGGTGATGACCACCGCGCTGCTCTACGTGTTTCCGGGACAGTTTCAGCCTTGACGTTCGCGGCTTGAAATAGCCCGGTTGCGCCGAACAGCTTTTCTCTACGAACGCCATTTTATTGGGGCTGACGTCACTTTTTCGCGACAGTCGACTTTACATGAAAATAGCTTGTAGCCCATATAGAAACGTCATTTCGTCAAAAGGTTATTAGGGAAATCGAAAGCGCTTAAGAGCCTTTTGTTGGCGCGCTGATCGCAGGACGCTTCGTCACGTCCTCCGGCTCCGGCGCGTTCAGCAAATCACGCAGCGTTCCCAGCGCGAGCGCGACAAATGCCAATGCGCACAATCGATACGTCACCCTGGCCCAACCGTTGCCGGCTCGAGCGAACAGGCGGTCCACGAGTGCCGCGCAGATAAACGCCCACGCTACCGATGCCGCCATCAAGCCGGCGAAAAAAATCCCGTAGTCCGCCGCAGTGGGCTTATGCAAACCAATGCTCCCCATCGCGGTGCCGAGCGCAGCCACGTAAGCCACGTTCTGTGGATTGGAAATCGACAGCAGCATCCCCGAGCGCAGTGCCGTTTTCGGCATGACCAAGCCGCGGTCACCGTCAGACCTGGCAATCGAGAATTCCTGATCTGCCGCCTGCCACGAGTCGCGCGCGAGCCACAACAAATAAGCCACACCAAAAATTCCAATCGGCCAACGCAACCCGTCAAGCTGCAGCAAAAGCCCGATGCCTACGAGCCCCAAAATCGCCCACAGCGCGTCACCCACGAGCGACCCCAGTTGCACCGCGAGCGCAGGCCGGTAACCACCGCGAACGCCCTGACGAATCGTCTCAGCAAACACCGCGCCGGGCGCGGCGTTGAACACCAGCCCCAGAAAAAAAGCAGCGACAAATAGGGTAGTCATGACGGGCAGTTCAACGAAGTGAAAAGAGCCTAAAGGCCTTTGGCCTTACGCGCTGTTTCAGAAATCGCGTCAAGCGTCGCGCCCGGTGTGAGGTCTTGCGGATCGACCTTCAACTCAATGACAGCGGGTTTCCTCGCGGTGCGCGTGAAGGCGAGTGCATCGGCAAATGCCGCTTCGAATTCAGCATTGGTGGTGACCGTAAAGCCTTTGCCACCGAAGCTCTCAGCATACTGGGCAAAGTCAGGATTGACGAGCTGCGTGCCGTACACGCGCGACGGATGTTCGCGCTCCTGATGCATGCGGATCGTGCCGTACATGCCGTTGTTGAACACGATGCAGATCGGCGCGCCACCATACTGCACGGCGGTCGCCAGCTCCTGCGAAGTCATCATGAAATCGCCGTCGCCGGCAAAGTTGATCGTCGTGCGCTCCGGCGCAACAATGGACGCCATGACTGCCGCAGGCACGCCGTAACCCATCGCGCCACTGGTTGGCGCGAGTTGTGATTTGCCGCAGGTCTCGATGCCCGCGTAAGGCCAGAAACGATGCGCCCAGGTCGCGAAGTTGCCCGCACCGTTAGTGACGATGGAATCTGCGGGGGCGAGACGCTTCAGCGTTTGCACAACCTCCCACAAGTTGAGCTTTGCGGGTTCGACGCGATTCTTGTAGAGCGGCGGCAAGCCGCGCCAACCGGCCAGATCGGCGCGAACTTCTGTGAGCGCGGATTGGCGCTGCGCGGCATGCGCGTCGCCCAGTTTGATCCCCGCAATCGCGAGCGCAAATTGCGCGTTACCCGAGGCGATCATCACCTCGCCCTGATACACGCGCCCCAACTCTGCGGGATCGCCATGCACGTGAATGAGCCTCTGTTTCGGCACCGGCACGTCAAACAACGTGTAACCCGATGTCGTCATTTCACCGAGACGCGCGCCAATGCACAGCACTACGTCCGCATTTTTCACACGAGCCGCGAGCTTCGGATTAATGCCGATGCCCACATCACCCGCGAAGTTCGGGTGCGAGTTGTCCATGCAATCCTGAAAGCGGAACGCGCAGCCCACCGGCAAATCATTGGCCTCGGCGAATAGACGCAATTGCCGCGCTGCATCGCGCGTCCAGCCGTAGCCACCGGCGATCACGAAGGGTCGCTCGGCATTGGCGAGCAACTCCGTCATACGCGCCATATCCGCCGCGCCTGGATACGACTGCACCGACTGGAAGGGCCGTGCCTCACCCACAACGGCCTTCGCGCTCAGCATGTCCTCCGGCAGCGCCAGCACGACCGGCCCCGGACGCCCGCTGGTCGCGATCTGAAACGCATGGGCCATGTATTCCGGCACCCGCGCCGCATCGTCAATCTGGGCGACCCACTTCGCCATTGGACCAAACATGCGGCGGTAGTCGAGTTCCTGAAATGCTTCGCGCTCCACGAAATCGTTGCCGACCTGACCGACCAGCAAAATCATCGGCGACGAATCCTGAAACGCGGTGTGCACGCCAATCGCTGCATTCGTCGCGCCGGGGCCGCGTGTGACCAGACACACACCGGGTTTGCCGGTTAATTTCGCGTACGACTCGGCCATGAACGCGGCGCCGCCTTCCTGCCGACAAATCACAAAACGGAAGTCATTGCGATGCTCATATAGGCCATCGAGCACGGCGAGATAGCTCTCTCCGGGCACACCAAACGCTGTGTCGACGCCGTGGGTGATCAATGCGTCGGCAATGAGATGTCCACCCGTACGCGGGGTGGTTGACTTTGAAACGGGGGAAGGGTTTGTACTATTCATACGTGTAAGCTTAGCGAATGATTAGTAGTACCGCCGCGTCCGACGGAAATTCACCATCGGCTTTTCGGGCCGACGCCACGACCATCGGCGTCGTCGGCCTCGCCCACGCCACCTCCCACTTCTTCCAGCTCCTGCTGCCCCCGCTATTTCCGTGGCTGGCGACCGAGTTCTCGCTGTCGTTCGCAGAACTGGGCACGCTGGCGAGCCTTTTTTACCTGGTTTCGGCGCTGGGCCAGGCTGCTGCGGGCTTCGTCGTCGATAAGGTAGGCGCACGCGCCGTGATGTTCGGCGGACTGGTTTTGTTCGCGGCGGCGGCTGTGGTTGGCGCACTGGCCAATGGTTATGCGATGCTGGTCGCCGCCTCTGCGCTGGCGGGCATCGGCAATTCGTCCTTTCATCCCGTTGATTACAGCATCATCAACCAGCGCGTTTCCGCCCGGCGCATTGGTCATGCCTACAGCGCGCACGGCTTGAGTGGCACACTGGGATACGCCTCGGCAACCCTCGTCATGGTGCTGATGGCGCAGCAATTTGGCTGGCGCACCGCGCTTGCAGCGGCTGCGGGATTTGCGCTGTGCGTGCTCGTAGTTGCCGTGATCTTTCGTGATGCCATCGACACCCGCTCATTGGCCAGTGCGCACACCGCAAGGCACACCCGCGCGTCCGGACAACCGCCCGAATCAAGCCTCGCGTTTATGCGTCAGCCCGTGGTGTGGCTCTGTTTCCTGTTTTTTTTCGTCATTACCTTCAGCAATTCAGCGATTCAGAATTTCTCGACCCCGGCATTGCAAGCCATCGCGGGCTTGAAGCTGACCGTCGCCGCCACGGCGCTCACCGGATACCTTTTGTTTAGTGCCGTCGGGCAATTGGCCGGCGGCTTCGCGATCAGTCGCCAGTCGGCCGATCCCGAGCGCATCATCGCGGGTGCGCTGACCGGCTCGGCCCTTCTCTTTTTCCTCGCCGCTTCGGGTATCGCCGGTGGCACGGCGACCTTGCTGCTGGTCATGCTGGCCGGGTTGGGCACGGGTGTAGCTGGGCCGTCGCGCGATTTGCTGATCAAACGCGCAACGCCTGCGGGCGCAACGGGTCGCGTTTATGGCATGGTCTATTCAGGGCTTGATGCCGGGCTGGCCGTGTCGGCACCAATCTTCGGCTGGCTGATGGATCATGACTTGCCCCGCTCGATCTTCATCGGTGCCGGTGCGGCCATGCTGATCTCGATGCTGATCGGACTTGGGGTGGGACGTTTTGTCAAACAGCAGTCGGCCTGACGCTAACCGTACCCAACGCGAACGCTCGTACGTCAACGCTTTTACCTTCGGCAACTTTCTGATCGGCACCGGTGTCATGCTGGCACCGGGATTGTTGATCGTGTTGTCGAACGATTTGGGGGCAAGCGTGGCGCAGACGGCGCTGCTCATCACTATCGCGGCGATTGCGATGTGCTTCGGCTCGCCGATTCTCGCCACACTCACCTCCGACATTGACCGCCGCACCGTGCTCGCCGGATCGCTGGCGCTTTACGCCGTCGGCCACGCATTGTGTGCACTCGCGCCCAACCTCACGGTGCTGATTGCTGTCCGTACCGTGACCCTGCTCGGAGCGGCCGTGTTCACGCCACAAGCCGCAGCCACGCTGGGTTTAGTGATTGCCCCCGAGCGCCGCGCAGCAGCAATCACGGCGGTTTTTTTGGGCTGGTCGGTCGCCTCGGTGGCGGGCACCCCGGCCTCGGCGTGGCTGGGTGCCCATATCGGTTGGCGCTGGACGTTTGCAGGATTCTCTTTGCTTTGCCTCATCGGCATTGTCTGGATTTATCGCGTCGTGCCGCGCGGTTTGCGTGGCGTGCCGTTGTCGCGCGAGGCATGGTTTCGCGTGATCAGGCATCCTGCATTGATTGCAATTTTGCTGGTGACGGCAGTGTCGGCATCGGGGCAATTTACGACCTTCGCCTACATCGCGCCGTTTGTGGCGAACACGCTCTCCGCATCGCCCAACACCCTGTCGCTGGCGCTGATGTTGTTCGGAGGCGCGGGTGTCGTTGGCAATCTGTGGGCAACGCGCCGCATCGCAGCAACCGGCGCGGCATCGAACGTAAATGTGTCGTTGATTTCGATGAGTCTCGGCATGGTTACGCTGGCAATCATTGGTTCGTGGTGGGCAGGATCTATAGTCGGCGCAATTGCCTGGGGAGCAGGCGTATTCGCCAACAATTCGTCACAACAGGCGCGCCTCGTCATGGCGTCCCCAGAGCTGGCAGGGGCCAGCATTGCGCTCAACACGAGCATGATTTACCTGGGCCAGGCGATCGGCACTTCAGTCGGCGGCGCGGTGATTGCGGGTGCCGGGTATCGATGGTTGCCGTTGGTGGGGGCGACGGTGTTAATGGCTGCTTTGGCGTTGTCGTATCGAGCGGCGCGAAAGAGCGGGGCGTAGGAGCCGCGCGAGTCGCGAACCCGCCTGAAGGTTATCTCCTGTTCGCGGCTTTCGCGACTCCCGTAAAGGCACAGAGTCGGTTGCACTTTGCCCAAGTACGCGCTTCACTTCGGCGTTTTTGGCGCTGACGCGAACAGCAGCTGAACCGCAAAGGCAACCAGCCACAGTACAAATACCGTCACAGCGACCGCCACCGGAACCTGTACGGCGATGCCGAGCGTTGGCGCCGCCAATGCAAGCTGCAGCACCGCCGCCACAACGCCAAACACAATCAGCCATAGCGGCAAGCTGCGCGACCGGAGCGCTGCGGCCATCGCCACCAAGAGCCACAGCCCGCCGAACAAAGCGACGCCGAGCACTTCGCCAATTCCACCGCCGTAACTATTGATCGCGCTAAACGTCAGCTCAATGGCGGCCCGCGTTTCCGGATCGGCAGAGGCGTAGCCGGAAGCGAGAATCGGCATCACCGTCAGCCACCGCAGAATACCAATCACCCGTGACAGCGCCGAGAGCGCACCGAGGGCAACGATCAACGCCGAGAGCTTTCCAGTCAGGCCGGTCACCCGCCACGCAACGATGACAGCGACCGGCAGGATGGCCAGCGAATACAGCAGGTAAACACTGTATCCCAAGCTGAGGGCTAAAGGAGCTGCGGCGATCGCTGCCAACTGCTGCCCTGCAGGATCGCGCAGCGACGCGGGCCATCCGATGGCGGGCCCGAGAATGGCGAGCGGGGCGAACGCGAGCAACGCCTCAACAATGAGAAAAAGCGCTATTCCGAAACGCAGTTTGAATGAAATTGCTGCACCAGACTTTGCCTGTGTCCCGTGATCGCTGACAGCATTTTCTGGACCTGACCGTACGAAGGAAATTGAGTTTGACATGACGATTTACTTTCCGAAATGGATGATGCGATGAAGATCAGGTGGCAACTGCCGAATGCGCAAGCATCTGGCGGTTCAGGCCAGTCACCAGCTGCGGATGCAAGGCAACAATGCTCGCGCGTATCGCGTCGTCAAACGGCGTAGTTGCCGCGAGTAGCGGGGCGTGGGCAGCGTCTGTCAGCAGTCGATGAGGGTGCTTCCACAGATAAGCCATTTCGGCGAGCTCGCGCCACAGCGGTCTGACCATGCCTACTGCGCGAATCAGCGGCCACGGCAATGCGCCTACCTTGAGCGCACGTCCCATCAACCGCTCTAACGATGCGATCACTTCACGCCCGGTCACGGTGTGTCCGGCGAAGTGAACGCGCTCAAAGCGCTGCAGCTCGGCACGCGCTTCGGCCACGCGCACAAAGGTCTGCGCGAGATCCGGCATATAGGCCCATGCATGCGGCAAATCGAGCGGACCGGGATAGGTCAATTTGCCTTTGGGCAAATCTTTAGCAATCGTCATGTCAAACCAGCTGCCGGTGTTGCATCCGAAGAAATCCCCGGCGCGAATCACGATGCCCTGCATGCCCGACTTCGTTGCGACTTCGATTGCCTGTTCCATGTTGATGCGAATGCGGCCTTTGCGCGTTTCTGCGTGTTGCTGCGTGTCGCTGCGCAGTGCCTCGGGCATCTCTGTAGGGTAGTTGTAAACATTGCCGGGGAACATGAGCGTTGCGCCGAGCGCTTGGGTGATTTCGATGGCGGCGCGGTTCAACGCTTCCGCCTCTGTGGCCCAGCGTGTGTAGACCGGATTGGTCGCATTGATCACCACGTCCACTCGACCGGCGCTGGCTTTAGCGGCACTGACGACGGTAGCCACGTCGCGTGCATCAGCCGCAATGACGTTGGCCAGATCACGACCGGGTGTGGCTCTTGCCTGCTTCAGTACACGCCACCCCGCCGCGCCGAAAGCGTCAGCGAGTGCGGAGCCCAGTCTTCCCCTCGCACCCAGAATCAGAACGGTCGATTTCGCTTGATTTTCCATTGCAAACACTCCAGAACAAATGCGGTGAACCGCGATGGAGTGAATTGTTTACGCTTGCCAGAAATAAAACAATTCCATAGCATTAGCTATCAGCTATGCATTTTTGAATATAAAGACCCAAAATGGACAAAGTAAAACCCGCCATCGATTTCGACTGGACGCTGATGCGCTCCTTCCTTGCAGTACTCGACGCAGGCAGCCTGCTGGGCGCGGCGCGCCAGCTGCATCAGTCGCAGCCAACGCTGGGGCGACACATTCAGGTGCTTGAGACGCAGCTCGGCACCGCGCTGTTCGAGCGCACCGGGCGCGGCTTGACGCCCACGGTTGCCGCCCGAGAAATCGCTGAGCATGCCCGCGCGATGCAGGATGCAGCAGTCGCATTGCAGCGCGAACTTTCACGCAGCAGCGGCGATTTGACGGGCACCGTTCGGCTCACTGCGAGCCAGACGGTTGCGACGTATTTACTACCGCCGCTCATTGCAAAACTGCGGAAAGAGACGCCGGAAATCCAGATCGAGCTAGTCGCCAGCGACGAGGTGAAAAACTTGCTCCGACGTGAGGCGGACATCGCGCTGCGCATGGTGCGCCCCGAGCAGGAGAGTCTGATCGCCCGCAAAGTAGCGTCCCTCGCGCTCGGCACCTACGCCAGCAAAAAATACTTGAAAGCCCACGGCGCGCCGACCGACGCCATGAATCTGCTCAATCACCAGCTGATTGGCTATGACCAGGTCATGACCATCCTCAAAGGCTTTCGCGCGTTTGGTGAGACCGTGTCTCGCGAGAACTTTGCTTTTCGCACCGACGACAACGTCGTGCAGTGGGAGGCGGTGCGCGCCGGGCTCGGTATCGGTTTTGTCGCCGACTATCTTGCGAAAACAGATCGTACGGTAGCGCGGGTGTTGCCCGATTTTCAAATTCCTGATTTGCCCATCTGGCTGACTACGCACCGCGAAATTCACGGCAATCCGCGCATTCGGCGGGTGTACGATTTTCTGGCGGCGGAGCTGGCGACGGTTCTGGCCAAGGATGCCTCCTAAAGGTGAAGCTAGAGGCTGATCACGAGTCTCTACAGGGTGTGCATGGCAAAAATGCGACAAGTCGACTTTTTGCAAATTCATTCGCCAGCCCATGTTTAGCAGGGCTCACAGCTAAAAGCCACAGCCCGGATTAGTCGATTTCACAATAATAAATTTGCGGGACAACGTCTCGTCCGCGAAACATCTGATAGAAATTCACTGTCCGTCAGGTACCTGATCACAAGTCAAAGCATTGCTGGATAACGACGTTCGCTGACCGCGCGACATTTGGGGGTTTTTTCGTGCCGCGCGGGTTGGGAGTGGCGTTGCACGCAACGATAAATCGCGCCACATGCGCTTCACGTCGAGCCATTCATGTCAACTACATTTGAAACCACTACTTTGTGGAGTGCTACCGCGCTCGCGACTGACCCAAACAAAATCGGGGCCGCTGGGCTCTCCGTCCGCCAGAGAAAACTCCTGACCCTGCTTTCGCAGCCGATGTCAGTGTCACAACTCGCCAGCAGCATCGCGCTTCCGATTGAAGAAGTAAATACTGCGCTGGATCGCTTTGCCAAACTCGGCCTGGCGCAGTCCGGCGAGCCTGCGCCGTTTGACCCAATGCAATTGCGGTCAACATCAACCGCGAATGCTGCGTCGAACGAGTCCCCATCAAGAATGCCCATGATGATCGGTATTGCCGTCGCGGCGCTTGCACTGGTTGCGGCATTGGCGTGGATGTTGCGCGGAGGCTCGTCAAGCACCTTGCCTGCGCAAACACAGGTCGCCTCTAACGCAGTATCGACAGCGGCGAAAGCGCCGACTGCGATTGGTTCTCCGGACTCTGCGGATACCGCGTTGCCGAAGAGTGCTGCCGTAGTACCGACACCTTCTACTCCCACGGTTGCGCCCGCAGCGGCCCCTGCTGCTGCCACACCCGTACCTGCTGCGGCGCCGCCAAACATCGCCGCAGCGGCGCGCACCGCTGCTGCGGCGGCAGTGGCGTCGCCCCCATCAAAGTCTGCCAGCGCGACGCCGGCGAAGCTCCCCACCACTGCGCCGCTCACGTCGACAACTCAACCGGCGAATACCTCCGCACCAGCTACCGCTGTTGTGTCAGCGCCTGCCAATGTGCCAGCCCCCGTAACAACCACAGCAGCAGCAACGCCAACGACGGCAGCAACAGCGACGCCGACGGCCGCTGCGCCTGCGCCCGCCCCTGCGGTTACTACACCAGCCGTCGTGGCTGCCGCCGCGCCAACAGCCGCAGCGCCTGTACGCGCGGCACCGGCGCCCGCGCCCAGACGCGAAATCAAATTGATCAATCGCGTCGAACCGACGTTTCCGCGCGGCTCCGACAACGACAAGGGCACCGTTCGCGCGCGTCTGCAGGTCGATGCTCGAGGTAACGTCACTGGGGTCGAAATCATTGAGGCAAATCCGCCTCGCGTGTTTGAGCGCACGGTGCGCACCGCCCTGCAGCAGTGGCGCTATGAGCCCACGGGAGAGGCGTTCACAACATTGGCCGAGATTAGTTTCAGCCGCTAGTCCTCGCCGCTTAAGGGCGGATGTCCTTCACGAGAGACGCCAGCGTCTCAGGATTGATTTCACAGTGTTGCGGGTAGTTCGTGTGATCGCAGCCCAGTTTCACGCTCGCGCCCGCGAGCAGGACCGCGCGCATCGGCGCCGTGAATTCGAAGCGCAGAAAATGCACTGCTGAGGTCTTCTCATCGGTCTCGCGATCCAGGTCTTCATCGGCAATCGCGTACACCCGCGCTTGCCCTTCGACTTCGACAAACATGCGATCTTCGCAGTCAATCAGCCGACCGAGTTCGCGCTTGCGCTCATTAACGTCGCCGTACTCGATCAGCATCGTCGCCTTCCAGTTCGTGCCGTCTGGAATGAGCGGGTTGTAAGCATCCAGCTCATCCTGTATGCCCTGCTCTTCAAACACTTTTTCAACACGCAACATTTCCTGAATCTGATAACGAACCGTTTGCTCGTCTTCAAACTGAATCATGAAGTGTTCACCCAGCAGCACCTTGCGCAATTTGCGATGCGCGATCAGCTGCGGCTTGTTGGATGTGAGGAATTTGCTGTACGCCTCAAGGGTCATGAGGTCGGAGTGTTTTAAGTGCGTCATGGTCAATACTTCGTGTTGAGTTACAGGCCGTACGCTTTCGCGATCAGGCTGATCGGATGCGAAAGTTGAGGCGTTTTGTCCGGCGAGAGACCCGCTTCGCGAATGCCCTGCTCGATATGATGCCCCGCGAGCTGGCAGTCGGATGAAATGTAATCGGGCGCGACGTTGCCAAACCCGAGCATCATCGCCTTGAACACTGGCTTACCGATCTTCATGGCCATATCGTGGTGCGCTTTTTTCACACCGTAAGTGCCGGCGTGACCGGAGCAACGCTCGACCGTGTTGACCGTTGTTCCCGGTACAAGCTTCAACATTTCTTCGGTCTTCTTGCCCATGTTTTGCACGCGACTGTGGCACGGAACGTGATAACTGACGTGGCCTATTTCCGCTTTGAAATCGGTCTTCAGCAAGCCATCTTTTTGCCGCGCGATCAAGTATTCGAACGGGTCCCACATCGCGGCCTGAACCACTTTCGCATCGGGGTGATCGGGCATCAGCAGCGGGATTTCCTGTTTGAACATCAGCGTGCACGACGGGATCGATGTGAGGATTGCAAAACCGTCACGAGCGTATTTGGCGAGCACGGGCAGATTGAAACTGGCCAGCTCGGCGACACCGTCAAGATCGCCCAGTTCGAGCTTCGGCATGCCGCAACACTTTTCCTTGTTGACGACCTCGAACGTGACGTCGTTATGCGTGAGCACAGCGAGCAAATCCATACCGATGCCGGGCTCGTTGTAGTTCACGTAGCAGGTAGAAAAGATCACCACTTTTCCGGGAGTCCGTTCACCGTTTTTAACAGGTGCGCTGGCGTGCGCTGCGCCTTTCGCCAGGGAGCGAAATTTCCTGGTTGCCAGCGACGGAATCCAGGCGTCTTTGTCAACGCCAAGCTGGCTCTCCATCACGCCGCGCGCAAACTTGGTTTTGTTGATCGCGTTGGCGGTTTGCACGACGATGGGAATGCCCGCAAATTTGCCTTGCGTATCGGTCGAGGCGAGAAACTTTTCGGCGATACCAATTTCCCCCTTTTTGTACTTCACGGCCTTCGCGCGAAGCATCAAATGGGGGAAGTCTACGTTCCATGCATGCGGCGGGGTGTACGGGCACTTCGTCATGTAGCAGACGTCGCACAGGTAGCACTGATCGACGACCTTCATGAAGTCTTTTTTGTCGACGCCGTCCACTTCGAGCGTGCTCGATTCGTCGATCAGGTCGAACAGCGTCGGGAAGCTGTTGCACAGACTCACGCAGCGGCGACAACCGTGGCAAATGTCGTAGACGCGCTCAAGCTCGTGGTTAAGCTTTTCCTCATCCCAAAAGTCCGGATTTTTCCAGTCGATGACGTGACGCGTCGGGGCCTGAAGATTGCCTTCTACTGCCATGATTGCACTCCAAATTATTCTCGGCTAGGGTCAGGAGACCGTGTTCTTAGCGCCACCGCCCGCTCACTCTAGCCCTCCCCCGCGACGGGAGAGGGGATAGAAACGTAATCCGTGACTGACTAGTCGGTCAACGCTTCCAGCGCTTTGGCGTAACGGTTCGCGTGTGAACGCTCCGCTTTGGCCAGCGTCTCGAACCAGTCGGCGATCTCGTCGAAGCCTTCTTCGCGAGCCGATTTGGCCATGCCTGGGTACATGTCGGTGTACTCGTGTGTCTCACCGGCAACCGCTGACTTCAGATTGTCACGGCTGGAGCCGATCGGCATATCCGTTGCCGGGTCGCCTACCAATGCCAGGTAGTCCAAATGGCCGTGTGCGTGGCCGGTTTCACCCTCTGCGGTGGACCGGAACAGCATAGCCACGTCGTTCTGGCCTTCAACGTCCGCCTTGTTCGCGAAATAGAGGTAGCGACGGTTGGCCTGGCTCTCGCCAGCGAACGCGTCTTTCAGATTCTGGTGGGTCTTCGTACCTTTGAGGTTCATCGATGCACTCCTGTTTGTGGATACGCAGCGCAACACCGCGCGACGCATGAGGCGAAGTATGTGCCTGTGGGCAATCGCTTGCGGCGAACAATATCGTTCAGCCTGATCGGTTATTCCGCTCAAAGGCTACCGGGCCCCAATAAGCCAAATCATTCGCATCACTTATTGACCATCATCTTTTTTCTACAAACACCGCTGCATCGGGGCACATCTCCAAATATTGCGAAAGTCGACTTAAACACTTTTCGGCATTTAGCCCCAAGGCAGCGGACGTTTCAATGCAAAGTTGGAGTGCCAGCTTTCCAGATTTCACGCGGGTTTTCGCGCCGTTAAGCGTAAAATTTAGGCAATGACTAACGAAACACCTAAAAATACATATGCGGACGCTGATGTGTTCGCCGCCTCCGAAGCCACCACCGCCGCGCCTGCCGTTGCTGTCGAAGCCTCCGTACCCTCGGCCCCCGCTGAGATCACCTTCGCCGACCTAAACCTCGCCGAACCCATCCTCCGCGCCGTCACCGATTCCGGCTATACCAAGCCCACGCCGATTCAGGCGCAGGCGATTCCGATCGTGCTGTCTGGGCTCGACGTCATGGGCGGCGCGCAAACCGGCACCGGCAAAACAGCCGCCTTCACGCTGCCGATACTGAACCGAATCCTCAAGCACGCGAACAGCTCGCCATCACCCGCGCGGCACCCTATTCGCGCGCTAATGCTGGCACCCACGCGTGAACTCGCGATCCAGATCGAAGAAGCGGTTGAGACCTACGCCAAACATACCGGCATTCGCTCCACTGTCGTGTTCGGCGGCGTCGATATCAAGGAACAAAAAGCTGCCGTGCGTGCTGGCGTTGAAATCCTCGTTGCCACGCCGGGCCGCCTGCTCGACCACCTTGAGCAAAAAAATCTATCGTTGAATCAGGTTGAAGTGTTGGTGCTAGATGAGGCCGACCGCATGCTCGACATGGGTTTCATCCCCGACATCGTGCGCATCATCGGCTTGCTGCCCGAGAAGCGTCAAAGTCTCCTGTTCTCCGCGACGTTCTCTGACGAGATCAAGAAGCTCGCGGATCGCATGTTGAAGGCTCCGGTCCTGATCGAAGTGGCACGCCGCAACGAATCCGCTGCCAACGTCGCGCAACAAATTTATCGCGTACATGGCGACGATAAACGTCGCCTGCTGGGTCACCTCGTCACGTCGCAAGACTTGAAGCAGGTGCTCGTTTTTTCGCGCTCGAAGTTGAACACCGCGCGTCTGGCCCGTGAACTCGAACGCGACGGTTTCACCACTGGTGCGATTCACGGCGACAAAACGCAGGAAGAGCGCATTAAAGCGCTGGAAGCCTTCAAGAATGGCGACGTTCGCATCCTCGTTGCCACTGACGTTGCTGCGCGTGGGCTCGACATTGATCAGTTACCAACGGTCGTGAACTACGAGCTGCCGTTCGTCGCTGAAGACTACATCCACCGCATCGGTCGCACGGGGCGTGCAGGTGCATCGGGCACAGCGATTTCATTCGTCGCGCCCGACGACGGCAAGCTGCTCGTCGAAATCGAAAAACTCATCAAGCGCAAGCTGGATGAAATGCCGATGCCAGACTTGTCGCGTTACGGCGAGCGATTTGGGCAACGCCGCTCGCCCGGCGCGGTCGAAGAATCGCGCGAACGAAGCCACGTTCGTCCGCCGATGCGTGAGCCACGTCGCTCGCCGTCCGAAGGCGCGATGAATGCACCTTACGCAGGTGGCCGTGACAAAACGCATTTCGACATGAATCCCGACCAACCGGTCGCCGCCAATGCACGCGGTGCTCGTGGTGCACGTCACGGGTCAAATGGTCGTCGCGCCATGCACGAGGTGTGCGCGTTGCTCCGCGCGCCAATTAAGGCATCGCCCGCTTCCCGCGCTGCCGCAGTCGCACAACAAAATGACGCGGACGATGCGGACACTGAACTGATGACAAACACGCTCCCACAATCATCAGCCACGATGACTGGGATGGCCGCAACGATGCTCGTAATCGCTCCATAGTGCCCGAGCAGTCGGCGCTGTCGTCATCTGCACAAAAGGTGCAGGACGCGCTCGTTGCGATGGGCAGCAAAGCCATCGTCGTCGAACACGAACACCCCGGTCGCACCGCAGCAGAAGCAGCCCTGCTTCTCCTCTGCGACATCGCGCAAATCGCGAAAAGCATCATCTTCAAGAGCGCCAGCACCGGCCAATCGGTACTCGTCATCACCAGCGGCGCCAACCGTGTTGATGAGAAAAAAGTCACAGCGATTCTGGGTGACAAACTCACCAAAGCAGACGCCGCATTCGTGCGTGAACAAACGGGCTTTGCCATCGGCGGCGTGCCACCCTTCGCGCATGCAAATCCCGGCGCGATCCTGTTGGACGTTGACCTGCTGAAATTCGATCAAGTCTTCCCCGCTGGCGGCACGCCACACGCGATGTTCGCGATTGATCCGAATGAATTGCTTCGGATTAGCGGCGCACAACTCTCGGACATAAAGCAGGTTCGCGAGTAACCGACCCTGCCCCTCGCCCCTTCCCGGAAAGGGTCGGGGTGACGGGTTGGTCGAATTCGCAACGACCATGCCTGAAGCAACCGTCACCCTCTCCCTAGCCCTCCCCCTCAAGGCAGGGGGAAAGTTCTCCGTGCCAGCGATAATCTCCCGCATGACCACATTCACCATCCACGCCGCCACCCGCGCCGACGCGCCCGCCATCCACGCCCTCGTGCGCGA
>Ga0335397_10001930_pt1 | contig 28185 bp, 27 predicted proteins | sample MAT04_FD_205740 | JGI IMG/M metagenome (GOLD analysis project Ga0335397, IMG submission 205740) | Freshwater microbial communities from Lake Fryxell liftoff mats and glacier meltwater in Antarctica - MAT-04 (spades assembly) (version 2) ... | reverse complement strand
GTTGACCTCGTCGTGACCCAGTTTCCCTGGATGCTCGCACTGCGCCAGTAACCCCGACGCCAATCTCGGTCTCCACGTGCCCGTGCCCGTGCCCGTGCCCGTGCCCGTGCCCGATCTCCCTTCTGCGACCCGGTATGAACTTGGGGCGCGCGGTACTAGGACGAGGGCATGGCGCGGACGGTATCGCGGCCGGCGAGCCAGGCGTGGGCGAGGACGTCGTCGCTCGACATGCCGAGGCGCGCGGCGAGCCGGCCGCAGTGCTCGACGAGATCGCGCGGCACGAAGAACGTCCAGATCTTGCGCTTCATCGACTCGCCCGCGCCCTTGTCCCTGGGCGCAGAGGCGACGAGCGACGAGGCCAGCTTCGGCAGCGTGGTCCCGACGCAGAAGACGAGCAGCCAGCTCGGCGAGCGATCGAGACGAGCGGCCTCCGTCGTGACTTCCTCGAAGAACGAAGGATCCCCGGAAACGCGGATGGCGACCTTATCCATGGTCAAGCGATCGCGCTGCGGGGGCGATTGGGCCAAGTTCGCGACGTTTCATGCGCGTGGTAGACTGGAGCGGTCATGACCGCGGCCAAGAAGCTCGCGACGTACGAGGACCTCTTCACCCTCCCGCCGAACATGGTCGGGCAGATCGTCTTCGGCACACTTCACGCGCATCCGCGACCGGCTGTTCCGCATGCCCTCGCCGCGTCGGCGCTCGGCGAAGAGCTCGGCCCGCCCTTCAAGCGCGGGCGGGGCGGACCTGGTGGTTGGCTCATTCTCGATGAGCCCGAGCTGCACCTCGCCGCCGACATCCTGGTGCCCGACCTCGGAGGCTGGCGTCGAGCACGGCTCCCCGAAGCTCCGCGTACCGCATTCTTCACGCTCGCTCCCGACTGGGTGTGCGAGGTGCTCTCGCCGTCGACCAGCGCCCTCGACCGTGGCGACAAGCTGAAGGTCTACGCACGCGAGAGCGTGCCGCATGTCTGGCTCGTCGACCCCGCGGGCAAGACCCTCGAGGTGCTCCTGCTCGACGGTGCGACCTATCGAATCCTCGAGGTCCACAGTGGCGACGGCAAGGTGCGAGCGATCCCGTTCGACGCCATCGAGCTCGATCTCTCGATTCTCTGGACGGGCTGACTTCGCGATCGCGGTCCCCCGCCGACACAAGAGACGTTGGCGCGAAGCCGGGTAGCGACGATTTGCCACGTGGGCGCCGACGGGAATGTTGCTAGCTATCCATTTCGCGGACGGACTCACGTCGTCGCGAAATCCCACACGACTCTCTTGGAGCTTCGACCATGCTTCTTCGACGATCCGCAGTTTTTGCGGCGATGACCCTCTGTGCCTTCACGGCAACCGGCCTGGGCATTGCCGCGTGCTCGGACGACGCGACGGCGCCGTCCGCGGCGCCCGACTCCGCAGTCACTCCCGCGCCGACGTCGACCACGGACTCGGCGCCGCCCCAGCCTGTCCCGGACAGCGGCGCGGACACGGGGCCGGCGACGCTCGCCGTGACCGTCGACTTTGCAGCCAGGGTCGGCGCTCTGCCCGCCTCGTGCGGCACGACCTACGCGACCCTCGGCACGACCGCGGCCTCGGTGAAGCTCGCCGACTTCCGCTTCTACGTTCACGCCGTGGAGCTCGTGCGCGCGGACGGCGTGAGCGTGCCGGTGGCGCTCACCGACGACGCCAAGTGGCAGAACCAGAACGTCGCGCTGCTCGACTTCGAGGACGGCACGATGGACTGCGCGACCGACGGCAACGCGGACATGAACAGCACCGTCAAAGGACAGGTCCCCGCGGGATCGTACAAGGGGCTCAAGTTCGTGCTCGGCGTCCCTTTCGCCAAGAACCACGCGAACCAGGCGACGGCACCGTCGCCCCTCAATCTCGGCAAGCTCTTCTGGTCGTGGAACTCGGGCTACCTGTTCGCGAAGATCGAGGGGAATCCCCAGGGAATGGACACGGGCGGGAATCCCTACGGCCCCTTCCTCTTCCACCTCGGCAGCACCGCATGCGTCGGCGATGCTACCGACGGCGGCGTGACGAGCTGCGGCAAGCCCAATCGTCTCCCCGTCTCGCTGCCGCTCTACGAGCTCGGGAAGAGCAAGGTCGTCTTCGACTATGCGGCGCTGGTGAGCGCCTCCGATCTCCTGGTCAACGGCGGCGGCCCGCCGGGGTGCATGTCCTTCCCCGGCGATCCGGAGTGCCCGGCGGTCTTCCAGAACCTCGGCCTCGACTACGCCACGGGGATGCCCACGGCGACGCCAGGGACCGCGTTCAAGCTCGAGTGAGCACGTCGATGAGACCCCTTGCTCTGAGCGCCTTCGTCGTCCTCGCCGCGCTGGCGGCGTGTGCGGATGAAGACCGCGCGCCCGGGGCCTCCCCGGTCCCCGCTCCGCCGGTCACGGTCGGAGACGCAGGTGTCGACGCTCGCGACGGCGGCGACGGCGGCTGGACGTGGGTCCTGCCGCCGGGATTCCCCGAGCCACGCGTGCCGCCCGACAATCCCATGAGCGCGACGAAGGTCGAGCTCGGCCGCCGCCTCTTCTACGACAAGCGCCTCTCCGGCAACGGCACGTTCTCTTGCGCGTCGTGCCACGACCAGAAGCTCGCGTTCACCGACGGACGCGCGACCGCGCTTGGTTCGACGGGCGGGGTGCACCCGCGAGCCTCGATGAGCCTCGCCAACGTCGCCTATGTCTCGGGACTGACGTGGGCGAACCCGCTCATGGCGACGCTCGAGAAGCAGACGCTCGTGCCGATGTTCGGTCGCGAGCCGGTCGAGCTCGAGACACCGGACGAAGCGGCGCTGGTCGCGCGCCTTGGTGAAGAGCCTGCCTATGCGCCGCTGTTCCGAGGAGCGTTCCCCGAGAAGCCGGCGCCTTCGCTCGACGCGATCGTCAAGGCCATCTCCGCCTTCGAGAGGACGCTCATCTCGGGAGGCTCGCCCTACGACCGCTACGTCCTGGGCGACGCGGCGGCGCTCTCCCCCTCGGCGAAGCGCGGGATGGATCTGTTCTTCTCCGAGCGACTCGAGTGCTACCACTGCCACGTTGGCTTCGCGTTCAGCGACTCCGTCGTGCACGCGAGCTCGGCGTTCCTCGAGCTGAGCTACCGCAACACCGCCCTCTACAACCTCGACGGCGCGGGCGCGTACCCGGCAGGCAACCGGGGGCTCATCGACCTGACCGACAAGCCGGCGGACATGGGCAAATTCCGCGTGCCGACGCTCCGCAACATCGCCGTGACCGGGCCGTACATGCATGACGGGAGCGTCGCGACGCTCGATGCCGCCCTCGATCACTATGGCGCGGCGGGGCGGACCATCGCGACCGGTCCGACAGCCGGCGACGGAAGCAAGAGCCCCCTCAAGGATCCCCTCCTTCGCGGGTTCGTCCTCAGCGGCCCCGAGAGGAGCGATGTCCTCGCCTTCTTCGAGAGCCTCACCGACCCATCGTTCCTCACGGACCCTCGCTTCGGACCACCACCTTGAGACTCGTCGCTCCCATACTTCTCGCTGTCCTGGTCGCGTGCTCGAGCTCGAGCCCCGCCGAGCCCGCGCCGTCCGGCGGGCCGGCACAAGGCCCCGCCGACACGCACTGCGGTGCGCGCGTGCAAGCGACGAGCGTGTACTCGTGCCCCGGAGGAGTCTCCGGCAAGTCGCTGGGGCTCGGGACGCACCCGACGCACGCTCCGGACGCGGGGCTCGGCACCTACGGCCCGACGATGTTCGGGACGCAGGGCGGCGACGACGACTGCAAGTACGACCTGAGCTGGTCTGCTGCCATCCAGCGCGACGCCGACGTCACCTTCACGCTCAGCGCGACGGCGCGCGGCACACACTCCCCGCTCACGGGCGCGAGGCCGAGCGCCGAGGTCTATCTCGACGACACGCACCCTGCGCCCAACTCCGCGCAGTCCTCGAGCGAGACCGCGCCCGGGAGCTTCGTGATCGGTCCGCTCCGCTTCGATCGGCCGGGTCGCTGGACCGTTCGCTTCCATCTCTTCGAGCAGTGCGCCGGCCTCGCGGCCGACTCGCCGCACGGTCGTGGCGCGTTCTACGTCGACGTGCCGTGAGCGCTCGCGGTCACGGCCCGATGGGAGGGGCTTCTCAGCTCGACTTGCGGCGCTGCTTCACACGGCGAATCGCGACGTAGATCTCGCGGAACGCCTCCTCGGGATCGAGCGCCAGCGGGAGCGCGAGGACCTCGGCGCCGACCTCACCGGCGGCTTCCGCGAGGACCGCGCGGGCCTGGCTCGACATCGCGTCGGACGTGACGACGACGTGGACGAGCTCGGGGGAGATCTTCGCCGCGGCCTCGATCACGCGCGGGACCGAGATGACGACGACGTCCTCGGCTTCGAGGACGTCACGCCAGGCGTCCGCGCCGGCGCCCGTGAGCTCCACGAGCATGACGCGAGCGAGGATCGATCGCGGAACGGTGTCGAGCGGCGATGACATCGAGGGTACCGTCATCGTACCGGACGGCACACCGGCTGCCAGGGCCATGATCCGGTAGCGGCGCCGCGCGGAGCGCCGAGGGAGCCGCACCCTTCGCGCCGCGAGCCATAGTAGGCTCCGAGCGTGCGCCGGCTCTCTGCGTCTCCGGCCCGGGCCACGCGATGAAGGTCGTCTTCCTCGACATCGACGGGGTCCTCAACTCGCGTGCGTGGTTCGAGCGGCACGGGCGCAAGCGCGGCCTGGGGCACCTCGAGCCGAGCGCCTGCGCGCGCGTCCAGCGACTCTGCGACGAGACGGGCGCCGCGCTCGTCATCTCGTCCACGTGGCGCTTGATTCACAAGCGTGCCGCCATCGGCGAGATGTTCCGGGCCCGCGACCTCACGACGACGATCCTCGGCATGACGGCGGCGCTCCACACCGCACGCGGCCACGAGATCCAGGCGTGGCTCGACGCGAGCGCGGCGATCGCCGGGCTCGGCGCCATCGACGGCATGGTCATCCTCGACGACGACGCCGACATGGTGCACCTCGCGCCCTGGCACGTGCAGACGCACATCGAGCGCGGCTTCACCGACCGCGAGCTCCGGCAAGCGGCCGAGGTCCTCTCGCGTCCGATGCCGGTTTTCGCATGGGGACTGCCGCTCACTTCGGCGTGACGTCGAATCGATCGAGCATCATCACCTTGGTCCAGGCCTTGACGAAGTCCTGCGCGAACTTCTGCTTGCCGTCCTCGGCCGCGTAGACCTCCGCGATGGCGCGGAGCTCGGAGTGGGAGCCGAAGATCAGGTCGACCGGCGTCGCCGTCCACTTCACCTTCCCGCTCGTCCGGTCGACGCCCTCGTAGAGGCCCTCCGTGCTCGCGGCCTTCTGCCACTTCGTCGACATGTCGAGCAGGTTGACGAAGAAGTCGTTGGTCAGCGTCCCGGGCTTGCGGGTGAAGACACCGTTCTGCGAGTGTCCCGCATTCGCATCCAGCACGCGCATGCCGCCGACGAGGGCCGTCATCTCCGGGACGCTGAGCGTCAGCAGGTTCGCCCGATCGACGAGCGCCTCCAGCGGCGGCAGGTAGTTCGCCTTGCTGTAGTAGTTGCGGAGCCCATCGGCCTTGGGCTCGAGCACGGCGAACGAGGGGACATCGGTCTGCTGCTGCGACGCGTCCGTCCTTCCAGCGGTGAAAGGCACCTCCACGTCGAGCCCGGCAGCCTTCGCCGCTTGCTCGACGGCAGCCGAGCCGCCGAGGACGACCAGGTCTGCGAGCGAGACCTTCACGCCGTCCGTGCGTTTGTTGAAGTCCTTCTGGAGCTCCTCGAGGCGCGGGAGCACCTTCGCGAGCTCCTCCGGGTTGTTCACCGCCCAGTCCTTCTCGGGAGCGAGGCGAACGCGGGCGCCGTTGGCGCCACCACGCTTGTCGGTACCGCGGAAGGAAGAGGCCGAGGCCCACGCCGTCCGGACGAGCTCCCCCACCGTGAGCCCCGACGCCAGGATCTTCTTCCTGAGGGCCTTGGCGTCGGCGTCTCCGACGAGCTTGTGGCTCACGGGCGGAATGGGGTCCTGCCACGCGAGCGCCTCCTGCGGAACCTCGCTGCCGAGATAGCGAGACCGAGGCCCCATGTCTCGATGCGTGAGCTTGAACCACGCCTTCGCGAAGGCGACCTCGAACTCCTTCGGGTTGTCGAGGAAGCGCTTCGAGATCTTCTGGTAGCTGGGGTCGAGCTTGAGCGCGAGATCCGTCGTGAACATGATCGGCGCATGACTCTTGGTGCTGTCGTGCGCGTCCGGCACCGTGCCGGCTCCCTTGCCGTCCTTGGGGATCCACTGCGTGGCGCCCGCGGGGCTCTTCGTCTGCACCCAGTCGAACTTGAACAGGTTGGACAGGTACTCGACCGAGAAGCGCGTCGGCGTCGTCACCCAGGCGCCCTCGAGGCCGCTCGTGACGGCGTCCTTTCCGGTGCCGGTGCCGCAGGTGTTGGTCCAGCCGAGTCCTTGCTCCTCGATGCGAGCGCCCGCGGGCGCGGCGCCGACGCACTTGGAAGGGTCGGCTGCCCCGTGGGCCTTGCCGAAGCTGTGACCGCCCGCGATGAGCGCGACGGTCTCCTCGTCGTTCATGGCCATCTGCCCGAACGCTTCACGAATGTCCTTCGCGGCCGCGAGCGGATCCGGGACTCCGTTCGGCCCCTCGGGGTTGACGTAGATGAGCCCCATCTGCACGGCCGCGAGCGGGTTGAGCAGCTTGCCGTCCGGCGCGCGCCGCTCGTTGGCGAGGAACTTCCTCTCGGGTCCCCAGAAGACCATGTCGGCCTCCCATTGATCGCGGCGGCCTCCCGCGTAGCCGAAGGTCTTGAAGCCCATGTTCTCGAGAGAGACGTTCCCCGTGAGGACCATGAGGTCGGCCCACGAGAGGCTCTTGCCGTACTTCTGCTTGATCGGCCAGAGCAGGCGCCTCGCCTTGTCGAGGTTCGCGTTGTCGGGCCAGCTGTTCAGGGGCTCGAAGCGCTGCTGACCACCTCCGGCGCCGCCACGGCCGTCGGAGATTCGGTACGTCCCCGCGCTGTGCCAGGCCATGCGGATGAAGAACGGACCGTAGTTGCCGTAGTCCGCCGGCCACCAGGCCTGCGAGGTCTTCAAGACCTGCTCGATGTCCTTCTTCACCGCCTTGAGATCGAGCTTCTTGAACGCCTCGGCGTACTTGAAGTCCTTGCCCATCGGATCGGACTCGGCCGCATGCTGACGGAGCGGCGAGAGGTCGAGCCTCTCGGGCCACCAGAACTGGTTGGACGTCGCCTGCGCGCGTGCGACGTCCTTGACCGGCACGGCCTTCGGGTCCGTCGTCACGACCGCGCCTGCGGCGCCCGGCCCGCTCGGGCTGCTCGGGTTGCTCGCCGGAGCCGCAACCGCGCCGGCGCAGCCCGCGACCGCACACGCGGCTACGGCGATCAGCAGTGCGCTACGAACGGCCTGTGTCTTGATGATGATCATGGTCTTGTCTTCCTTGTCCACAGGGTCGCCGCTCGAGGCTTGGTCTTCTTCGCGCTCGCACAGCTCGCACACACGCCGCGCACCTCGACCTGGGCATCGACGATGCTGCCGAACGCTTTCACCGCTTCGGGCACGCGCAGGCCGTTCATGGCGTCACTGTCGAAGTCGCGAACCAACCCGCAGCGCACGCAGACGTAGTGGTGGTGCCGGTCGAGGTTCACGTCGAACCGCACGGCATCGCGATGCGGGCCGAGTGTCGTCACCAGCCCGAGATCGCGCAACATCCACAACGTCCGGTAGACCGTGTCGAGTGAGACGGTCGGCATGCGCTTCTTCACGGCGCGGAAGAGGGTCTCAGCGTCGGGGTGGTCGTCCGTGCGCGCCAGCTCACGAAAGATCTCCAGGCGCTGATGCGTCAGCTTGACGCCGGCCTCCCGGATGACCGCCTCGAGGTGCTGAAGCCTCCGCTCGCTGCGACTGAGCTCTGACTTGCTCATTGTTCCTAGTTGCGAACCATACGCAACTGGAGGCGGTTAGCAACACGGGCTGACGCTGGCGAGAGAGCACCTCAGGTCGACGGCACGTAGCGCCGCGAACCGGATCTCGTCGGCGCAGGCCGGTGCGACGAGCAGGGGTGAACGGGCATCGCGCCCTGCGACGACTTTGCGCAGTCGCACGGGCGCCGCGCACGCCTTGCGCCCCGCGCGAACGTCCTGCGCGCGAGACGCTGCACGCGGTTCAATTGACGCCGAATGGCTGCGGCACGATTGGTGCTGGCGTCCCGGCTCATGCATGGCGCGACGGATGTGGCGGGATCCGCCTTGCGGCGTGAGCCGGTGCGTGCGCGCATCCTCGTCGTCGACGATGACCCGAGCGCGTGCCGCGCGGTCGCGGCCGTACTGCGCGCAGAAGGTTTCCAGGTCTCGAGTGCGCACGACGGCCCGTCTGCCCTCGTCGAGGCGACGCGCGCCCCGCCCGACGTCGTCATCACGGACCTGGCGATGCCCGCGATGGACGGACTGCAGCTGTGTCATCACCTGCGCGAGCTCGACCCGAACGTCACGATCATCGTCGTCACCGGGCAGTCCGAGACGTCGTACGCGGTCGCGAGCCTGCGGGCCGGGGTCGAGGACTTCCTGACCAAGCCTCTCGACCTCGACGCGCTCGCCCACCGTCTCGAGCGAACCCTCGAGCGTCGCCGTGCCAAGGTGGCTCTCGCAACGCTCATGGATCAGCTGCGCTCGACCAACGAGCGCCTGGTCCTGAGCAGCATCCGCGAACAGGAGAACGCCGAGGCGGCCGAGCTCCACAGGGCGCAGCTCAGCGCGCTGCTCGAGAAGCTGAGTGACGGCGTGATCATCGCCGAGCCCGGTGGTCGGATCGTGATGGTCAACCGCGCTGCACAGGAGGTCTGGCACCAAGGGGAGCCCTTCACCGACGTGCGCGAGCTCCATCGGCTGGACGTCCTGCGCCCTGACGGCACGTCCTGCCCGGTCGACGACCGTCCGCTCCCGCGCGCTCTCCGCGGAGAGGTCTTCGATCGCTGCGAGATCCTGCTGCGCGTGGGAGCCTCCGGCGACGTGCAGCGGCTGGTGGCGAGCGGCACGAGCGTCCGCGGGGCCGACGGGAGCGTCGAGCTCGCGATCGTGGTCTTCAAGGACGTCACCGAGCTGCGCGAGCTCGAACGGCAGCGCGCGGAGTTCATCGGTCTCGTGACCCACGATCTGCGCGGCCCGCTGAACAACATCCTCATGTCCGCGAGCCTGCTCAAGGACATGACCGACGCGAAGGAGCCCTTCGACATCGCGCCCATGATCGACCGGCTCACGCGGAATGCGCAGCGGATGAGCGGGATGATCACGGAGCTCGTCGAGAGCGCAGCCCTCGAGTCGAAGCGCGTCGAGCTCCTGAAGGCGCCGTGCGACCTCCGGGAGATCGTCACGCGCGTGGTTCAAGACCTCGACGACGCCAGTCGCCAGCGCATCGTGCTCGATTCCGCGGCCGCGCCGGCGCGCGTTCTCGCAGAGCCGTCGAAGATCGAGCGGGCCGTCGCGAATCTCGTGACCAACGCCCTCAAGTACTCACCGGAGGACGCGGCGGTGCGGATCACTCTCGGCCGCCGCGCGGAGGAGATCGTCCTCGAGGTCGCGGACCGCGGGATCGGCATCACCGAGGCCCAGCAGCGGAGGCTCTTCGAGCGCTACTACCGCGCGCCGAGCGGAAAGCACGTCGCGGGACTGGGGCTCGGCCTGTACATCACGGGGCTCCTCGTCGAGGCCCACGGCGGCCGCATGGAGGTCGCGAGCGAGGTCGGCAAGGGGAGCGTGTTCACGATGTTCCTCCCGGCCCTCGGCGCCTGAGCGCATCGGCCCGCTCTAGCCGAGGTCGGCGTAGGGCTTCTTCGTCCAGCATGGCGATGCTCCTGCGCCTCGGCGGGTGCACGAAGCGCGCCGCGTCGGGGCAGCGGCGTGGATCCTGCACTGGTCGGAAGCGCCATGACGAACGCGCCAGTCCCGGACGACATCCTCGTCGTCACCGACGTGCACAAGAGCTACGAGGACCAGGAGATCCTCAAGGGCGTGAGCATGACCGCCCGCCGGGGAGAGACCACGGTTCTCATCGGCGGCTCGGGTGCGGGGAAGACGACGCTCCTCCGCATCATCGTGACGCTCGAGGCCGCGACCCGCGGCAGCGTGGTCGTCGACGGCGAGGAGACCGTAGGGCTCTCCGACCACGAGCTCAACCGCGTGCGCCGCAAGTTCGGCATGGTCTACCAGTATGCCGCTCTCCTCGACTCGCTGACCGTGATGGACAACGTCGCGTTCCCGCTGGTCGAGCACACCAAGCTCTCCACGAAGGAGATCCACGAGCGCGTCATCCACCAGCTCGAGACGCTCGGTCTCGAGGCGGACGTCGCGATGAAGTTCTCGAGCGAGCTGTCGGGCGGCATGCGGAAGCGCGTGGGCATCGCACGCGCGCTCATCCTCGACCCCCCGATCATGGTCTACGACGAGCCGACGAGCGGCCTCGACCCGCCCACGAGCCGTCTCGTCGACGACCTCATCGAGGAGGTGCGCGAGAAGTTCGGCGTGACGAGCATCGTCAGCTCGCACGACATCACGAGCTGCTTTCGCATCGCCAACCAGGCGATCCTCCTGATGGACGGGAAGATCGTCGCCTGCGGAACGCCCGACGAGCTCGCGACCAGCCATGACGAGCTGACCCATGACTTCATCGAGAAGTCAGGGGTGGACGTGGAGCACGTGTCGCGCGTCCCGAGCGGGACGTTCGCCGCGCATGAGGATCCCGGTATTTCCGATCAGGCTTCGTCCTCGCTGAAAGCGCAGCCGTGACGGCGCTCCAGGCCCGGCCCGACGCAGGAAGCGCACCATTCGCGCAGGTCGCACTTTAATCCCTTCGGGTCACGGAGACGTTTCAGACCTCAGCCCGGCGGTGCCGGCGGCGTGTCCTCGAACTCGGCGTCGACGACGTTCTTCTGAGCGGGCTTGGGGGCGCTCCCGGGCGCGGGCGGAGCGGCCTCTTGCGGCTGCTGCATCGTGCTCGCGACCCGCTGCGCCTCCTTCTCGAGGCGCTCGGTGACGCTCTTGACCTCGTCGTCGGCCTGCTTCTCGAGGGCCGATCGGCCATCCTTGATGAGCGACTCGAGCGACGTGATGTCCGCGGCCTGGAGCTTCTCGCGGTGCTCGTTGACCATCCGCTCCATGGTGAAGCAGAGGTTGTCGAGCTTGTTCCGGCGCTCGATCTCGAGGAGCCGCACCTTGTCGTCGGCCTCGTGCTCGGCCGCGTCCTTGACCATCTTCTGGATGTCCGCCTCGCTGAGGCCGGAGCTCGCGGTGATGGTGATCTTCTGCTCCTTGCCGGTGGCGGTGTCCTTCGCATGCACCGACAGGATGCCGTTGGCGTCGATGTCGAACGCGACCTCGACCTTGGCCACGCCGCGCGGCGCCGGCAGCATGCCTTCGAGGCTGAACCTGCCGAGCGTGCGGTTGTAGCGGGCCTCCGTTCGCTCGCCCTGGAGCACGTGGACCTCGACGCTCGGCTGGTTGTCGGCCGCGGTCGAGAAGATCTCCTTCCGCTGCGACGGCAGGGTCGTGTTGCGCGGGATCATCACCGTCATCACTCCGCCGAGCGTCTCGACGCCGAGCGAGAGCGGGGTGACGTCGAGGAGGATCATGTCCTTCACGTCGCCGGAGAGGACGCCTGCCTGGACGGCGGCGCCGATCGCGACCACCTCGTCCGGATTGACGCCCTGGTGCGGCTCCTTGCCGAAGAACTTCTTCACCGTCTCCTTCACCATCGGGATGCGCGTCGAGCCGCCGACGAGGACGATCTCCTTGATGTCGGCCGTCGTCTTCTTCGCGTCCGTGAGCGCCTTCCGTACGGGCTCCATCGTGCGCTCGACCAGCGGGGTCATGAGCTGCTCGAGCTTCGAGCGGGTGAGCTTGAGATCGAGGTGGACGGGGCCGCCCGCGGCGACGGTCAGGAACGGCAGGTTGATCGACGTCTCCTGCGTGCTCGACAGCTCGATCTTCGCCTTCTCAGCGGCCTCGCGGAGGCGCTGGAGGGCGAGCTTGTCCTTGCTGACGTCGATGCCGCTGGTCTTCAGGAACTCGGCCGCGATCCAGTCGATCACGACGTTGTCGATGTCGTCGCCGCCGAGATGGGTGTCGCCGTTCGTGGAGATGACCTGGACGACGTTGTCGCCGACCTCGAGGACCGAGACGTCGAACGTACCGCCACCGAAGTCGTAGACGACGATGAGCTCGTCGGTCTTCTTGTCGAGTCCGTAGGCGAGCGCGGCTGCGGTGGGCTCGTTGACGATGCGCTTCACGTCCAGCCCGGCGATGCGCCCGGCGTCCTTGGTGGCCTGGCGCTGCGCGTCGTTGAAGTACGCGGGGACGGTGATGACCGCCTCGGTCACCTTCTCGCCGAGGTAGTCCTCGGCGGCCTTCTTGAGCTTCTGCAGCACCTTGGCGCTCACCTCTTGCGGGCTGAGCTCCTTGCCGCGCAGGCTGAACGCGCTGTCGCCGTTGGCCGCGCGGACGACCGTGTACGGGACGCGCTTGGCCTCCTCGGTGATCTCCTCGAACTTGCGTCCGATGAAGCGCTTGGCGCTGAACACGGTGTTCTCGGCGTTGGTCACGGCCTGGCGCTTGGCGATCTGCCCGACGAGCACCTCGCCCTTGGCGTCCCACGCCACCACGCTCGGGGTGATGAGGGCGCCTTCGCCGTTCACGATCACCTTGGGCTCCCGCCCGTCCATGATCGCGACCACGCTGTTCGTGGTGCCCAGGTCGATACCGATGATCCTGCCCATTGTCTTCGCCTCGCTCTCGGCGGGCGTTCAGCGATTTGCGTGCCGCGCGCGATCGGGCCGTTTGTCGCGTGAAGACGCGTCGACCGCACGCTCACGGCGAACCGAGGGCGCCTCACTGGCGCGAGAATCCCCAGTCATCTCCGGGTCATGCGCTGCCCGCGCGAGGTGCACGGCTTGCGCTCTCGGCGCGGCGCGCCGCAACCTCTGCGCGCGGCAGCGGAGGGGCGCCGACTGCACCGTGCCGGCCGCGACCCGGTTCGTCCAGAACACGCGGCCGCCGGCGATCGACACGCGGTAAGGGCGATGCTGAGCGCGCGCGATCGCGAGCGGCGCGCCGCCGGTCGTCAGGGCGCTCAGCACCTGACCGTCGTCGTCCGTCGTGCCGCTCTCCGTCCAGTAGACGTGGGCTCCGCTGACCGCGATGCCGCGCGGGCTCTTCGCCCCCGAGGCCAGCACCTCCGTGGATGCGGAGCCCGTACGCGTTGAACTGGGAGGCGCCGAGGAGGGACGATGGGTCGAGCGAGAGCGACGAGAAGCTATCGGGGTTGAGCATGCGCTCCGGGTCGGTGCCGACGGCGATGCTCACGCCCTGGAGCTGGCTGCACGGCACCTCGGTGGTGATCCGTACGGTCACCTCGGTCGCCGAGCGGCACGCGTACGTCGTGAGCACCACCGCCACGAAGGCGACCGCGAGGCATACGAGGCGGAGTCCTCGAGCCGCGAGGCGTCGGGGGGCAGGGGAAGCCATCGAGGTCGGCCACGATACGCGATCTCACGCCGTTCTTGTACGAGTGAGGCGTTCTTGCGCAGGCACGTGATCGCAGGATCGCGCGTTTGTCGCCGTCCCGCTGACGGCCCAACCCGTGCACCTAACGCCTTCGAAGCGTCGCCCGGCGCCGTCGCCCGACGCCCGCCGTCGGGCTTCATGAGGCCCGCCGAAACAGGGGGCCGTGTGTGGCGACGTCGGCCGAACACATGCAATCTACACGCGCATCCAGCAGGCTCTGGCCCGTCCTCGTGGCCGATCTCGCGGATCCTGCCGGCAAGGACTTCCTCGCGGGAGTCGCGCTCGCCGGCGGCAGGGCGTTCCTCCCGCTCATCGCAGCACCGGCCACGGTCTCCACGCACGTCCTCGAGGTCTACAGCCCCGACACGACCGAGCCGCTGGTGCTCTTCGCCGAGCCGCTCGGCGCGCCGACCATCGCGGGCTTCCCCCTCCAGCTGCGCATGTACGATGCGACCGAGGAGGCGGCGCCCGTGCGCTCGACCGCAGAGCGTCGCTCGGTGCGTCGCGCCGCGGCCGAGACGGAGACGGAGCTCGAGACACCGGCTCCGGCAGCCGACCTGCGCGCGAGGGTGCCGACGAGCATGACGCTGACGGAGAGCCACACGCGCGAGCTCACGGGCGAGCTCGAGCCCGCCGAGCCCGCGGCGCTGCTGGGCCGCACGCTCGCCGGCGGGAAGCTGCTGCTCGAGGGCGTCATCGGCGCGGGGGGCGTCGGCTCCGTGTACCGCGCCGCGCACCGCGATCTACGTATCCCCGTGGCGGTGAAGGTCCTCCATCACAGGTTCCAGCAGGACCTCGATTTCTGTCGCCGCTTCCACTCGGAGGCGCTGGCCGCGAGCCGCCTCGACCACCCCAACCTCGTACGCGTCCTCGACTTCGGGCAGGAGCCCGACGGGCTCCTCTACCTCGCGATGGAGCACATCGACGGCCGCTGTCTCGCCGACGTCCTCGAGCCCGGCCGCGCGCTCCCGCTCGCGCGGATCGTCGATCTCATGATGCAGATCACCGCTGGCCTCGCGCATGCCCACTCGCGCGGCATCGTCCATCGCGACATCAAGCCGGAGAACGTCATGCTCGTCGCCAACGCGGACGACGACGAGCGTCCCGAGGAGCTCGTGAAGGTCTGCGACTTCGGCATCGCGCAGCAGGCGGACGTCGTCGCCTCGACCGGGGTGGTCGGCACGCCCAACTACATGTCGCCCGAGCAATGCCGTGGCGCGGCGCTCGACGGGCAGAGCGACGTCTACTCCTGCGGCGTGCTGCTCTACGAGCTCGCGACGGGGCAGATGCCGTTCAGCGGGCCGACGACGCAAGAGCTGCTGAAGCAGCACATGTTCGTCGACCCTGTCCCCCCGCGCCTCGTGACGCCGGAGATCGACGCGCAGCTCGAGTCGCTCATCATGAGGTGCCTCGAGAAGGAGCCGTCGCGGCGTCCGGGCTCGATGCGCGCCCTCCGCCGCGAGCTCCGCGCGCTGCTCGACGTACCGGTCGCCCCGTCCACGCCGACGCCCGCGCCCGCGGTGCCTCGCGCCGAGAGCGGCGAGCCCGGGGCGCCCGAGTGGCTCGAGCGCGGCGGGAGCTATCGGCACGACTCGTCCGGCGAGATGCGGGTCGCCAACGTCAATGCCGTGGTCCTCGCCGCCGAGCTCGTCGCGCGTCCCGCGGCGTGGCTGTCGGCCTTCGCCGCGACGTCGCGGGCGGATGCGTTCGGGGTCCTCGCGAGCCGCCTCGAGGGGGCGCTCCCCATCCTCTTCGCAGAGCAGCAGACGAAGGCGCTCTTCGCCGTGCGTTGCACGCTCGACGAGCTCACTGGCGGCGCGCCCCCGCAGCTCGGCTGGCGCGTCGCGCGCGCCCGCGAGCTGCAGCACATGTTCGCCGCTCCGACCCTCCTCGCGGGGCTCGCGGAGTCCGCGCTCGCGGAGGACGAGCCGGCGCGCGAGATCACCGAGCTCGTCCTGCGCATCGGAGGGCCGGCCGCGTACGCCCTCTACTCGGCGCGCCTCAAGATGAGCGATCGCAAGGGCGTCCCGCGGCGGTTCGTGCTGCTCGTGCGCGAGCTCGGTGCCAACGCGCTGCCGATGATCCGCGCCGGGCTCGCGCGCCTGCTGACCAAGCGGGACGTCGCCGTCGCCTCGGCGCTCGCGGCGGACCTGCTCCAGGCGAGCCCGCGGGTTCGTGACGAGGAGGCGGGAGACCTGGCCGCGCGCTACGTCCAGGGCTCGGGGCCGGCGCTGACCACCGTCGCGGCCGAGGCGCTCGTGGCCTTCTGGGGAGCGCGCGCGACGCCGTTGCTGCTCGGCCTCCTGAGCTCGGGTGACGCGGCCGTGGTCGTGGCAGCCATGGACGGCCTGCGCAACCTCCAGGCGATCGACCAGCACGTCGTCGCGCGGATCGCGCTTGCCGCGCAGGTCATGCGATCGGCGGAGGTGCGCGTCGCGGCGCGCGCCGCCCTCATGGAGACGAGCGGCAGCGTGCGTGGCGTCGCGATGGTCGCGGTGCAGCGGCTCCTCGCCGAGTCCGCGTGAGCCCTCCGCTACGGTAGACTGACGCTCGTCGCGGCTAGGTCGTGAGCGCTTCGGGGGTGCGCGGCAGGCGCATCGTGAACGTGGTCGTGCCGTCGGCGGAGCGCACGGTGAGCGACCCGCCGTGGCAGCGGACGATCTCGGACGCGATGTAGAGGCCGAGGCCCAGGTGCTCGTTGCTGCGCTTCTGCGCGCCGTCGTCCATCTGACGGAACGCCGTGAAGATCACCGGCAGCAGCTCGGGCGGGATGGCCGCGCCCTCATTGGTGACCGTGGCGACGACGAACGCGCCGTCGCCATGTGCGTCGATGAGCACCGGCGTGCCCGGGGTCGCATGATCGACGGCGTTGCTCGCCAGGTTCGAGAGGACCTCCGCCAGGCGGTCCGGGTCGAAGGAGCCCGTGAGATCTCCGTCGGTCGCGACGCGGATCTCCGCCTGCGCTCCGATCCGGAGCTCCTCCGCGATGTTGCGACAGACACAGCCGAGGTCGGCCTTCTCGAGGGTGAGCGCGAACCCGCCGCCCAGCCGCGCGCGGGTGAAGTCGACCAGCTGGCCGATCATCCGCGCCATGCGCTGGCCGCTGTTGACGATGCGGTGCACGAGCCGGCTATCGGCCTCGCCGAGCTCGCCGCGAGCGATCAGGAGCCCGCTCGCCATGATGATGGTGTTGAGCGGATTCCGGAGATCGTGGCCGACGATGCCGAGGAGGCGCTCGCGGAGCTCGGCGATCGAGCGCAGCTCCGCCGCGCTCACCCTCAGCACGCCCGCCGCATCCTCCGCGCTGAGCAGCTCGGCGCGCGCCGTGTCTGCACCCTCGTGCGCGCTGAGCAGCTCGGCGCGCGCCGTGTCTGCGCCCTCGTGTGCGCGGAGCATGGCGAGCACGAGCTGCTCGTTCGCCTCGCGCTGGTCGCGAAGCACGGTCGCGTCGCTCGAAGGCTCCGGATCAGGACTACTGGGGGATCGGTCGTTGGGATGCATGGCGCCTCTCCGCCTCGAAAGGCGCTCCGGTCAGCAGTCCCTCGTAGCCGTGCAGCGGCTCGCCCACCACGATTGTGCCGTGCGCGTCGATCTCGTACTCGCAGAGATCCTTGCTGTGCTGGCTGCCGCGCACCTTCACGACCGCGATCGCGCGCTTGAGCTGCCCGCCGATCTCGATATAGCGCTGCATGATGATGGCGTCGCTGAGGAACGCGATCCCGTGCGGGCTGAACTGGAGCGTCGTGAACGAATCGGGGAGCTCGACGGTGGAGAGCACCGTCACCCCCATGCCGGTGAGCGCGCCGACCATCCGATAGAGCGACTCGCGAAAGTCCTCGCGGAACGTCGGCGCGAGGGCGAGCTCCAGCCCGGAGAGCGAGTCGATGACGGCGCGCTTCGCACCGATGCGGTGCACCGCCTCACTGAGCGCCGTCAGCGTCTCGTCGATCGAGAGATCGAGCGGGCGCAGGTAGACGATCTCGAGCTTCTTCTCCGCGACGAGCCGCGTGAAGTCGGCCCCTCGTGGCGTGGTGTGCAGGTAGTCGTTGGGGCGCTTCTCGAACACCGCGATGACCCCCGGCTCGCCCTGGCGGATCCCCTCCATGATGAACTCGTTCGACAGCACGGTCTTGCCCGAGCCCGACGGACCGGCGACGAGCACCGAGTAGCCTCTCGGAATGCCGCCTCCCATCATCTCGTCGAGGCGTGGGACACCGCTCGCGAGCCGGTGCTCCAGCGGCGACCCCTGGCCGGAGACCTCGACGGGCTTCAGGATCCGCGGGTAGACCATGACGCCGTCATCGGTGATGCGCATCGTCTGCAGGCCGGGGATCTGGCCCTGTCCGCGCATCTTCACGACCTGCAGCTTGCGGACGACCGAGTTCCGCTCGACCGCCTGCGTGAGCCAGATGATGCCGTCCGCGACGGTGAAGACGGAGCTGTCCTCGTCGTCGTGGACGTACTCGCCGAGCATGAAGGTGGTCGCCTCGCAGCTCGTCAGGTGGAGCGCGAGCCGCTGCATGAAGTCCTGCATCTGGTGCTCGCCGGTCGGTCCGATGAGCGTCCGCCGGACGATCGCGCGGAACGAGTCGACGACGACGATGCGAGGATTCGTGCGATCGACCTCGTCGATGATGCGCTTCAGCACCTTGGCCAGTCCGCCCTCCTCCAGGGCCTCCTGGCCGAGGTTGATGAAGCGGACCGACTCGTTGACCTTCGACGCGTCGAAGAACGAGAACTGCTGCTGGTAGCGGAGCATCTTGATCGGCGGCTCGCCGAGCACGGTGAAGAAGAGCGCCGGCGCGTCGGGGCGCGCGTTCGCGAACATGATCTGATGACCGAGCGTCGTCTTGCCGGAGCCCGGGCTGCCGACGATCAAGTTGAGCGAGAACTCGGGGATGCCGCCCCCGAGCACCTCGTCCAACCCCGGCACACCCGAGGAGAGCCTCCGAATCGGTACGCGGTGGTCCATCACTCCGTCTCCTTCGTGACACTCGTTTCGAACGCTGGGAAGGCGCCTCGGAGGATCTGCTGCACGAGCCGTTCCCCGATGAAGCCGTTCAGGAGGCCGAGCAGGCAGCCGAACAGGGCTGCGGCAGCGGCCGAGGATGCCTCGGGCTCGAGCGTGCGCAGGCAAGCGGCGAGCTGCTCCGTCGCTCCGGAGTGATCGGCGTGGTCGACGGGGACGACGAGCGTGGCGAAGCACGGGAAGTCGGCCTTCGTGAGCTTCACGCTCCGCGCGAGCAGCGCTCGCACCCCGGCCGTCCCGATGAGGGGAGAGAGGCGTTCGGCGAGCTTCTCGTAGGCGTGCGCGACCGCCGCCGCCCGCGCCGCGGGATCGGCCCCGCTCGGGCTCTCCTGCGCGAGCAGACGTCGGGCGACGAGGACGTCAGCCGCAGTCCGCATCGTCATCAACCCCCTCCTCTCGCCAGCCGTAGGGATAGCACCGCCCCGGATGTGCGCGGGGCGCTCATGCTCGGGCCCGCACGAATCTCTGGACGAGCGCTCGTACGACGCTGGCCTCGAAGGGCTTGTCGAGCCGCTCGTTGGGCCCCCGCTGCAGAAACGCCTCAGCTCCGGGAGTGAAGGCTCCACCGCTGATGAAGACCATCCGTTCCGAGTGCTCCGGAGAGACCCGCCTGAGCTCGAGGAGCGCGCCCAGCTGCTTGCGGTGCGTGCGGGCCTCCTCGGAGGCCTCTCGCTCGCGGAGGCTGCTGAGGAGCAGGCGCTCGTTGACGTCATGCAGCGCCGTCGCGAGATCGCCAGGGCTCGATGCCGCCGCCGGGGTTGAAGGCGGGCTCGGCATGGAGTTCGCGGACTGATGTACACCCGCTGGACCATGCCGGCGAGCGGCCCGCACGCTCGGGCTCTTCGGGGCTCACCCTTGCGCGATCCGCGGTCGCACCGCTATCGCAGCTCGAGGAGCGCCTCCCCGGTCCTCCCTGCCCGGTCGCGCGACGATCAGACCGCCATCCCACGCGCTCGAAGGCAGGCGCGTGCCTTGTCGACGAACGCGACTGCGTCGTCCAGCGCGCTCGCGACGACCTCGGGGGTTGCATCGAACGCGCGCTCGTAGTCCGCCATGTCACGGTAAGTCGACAGGCGCGCGACCCGGGCCGCGTCCGACGCGTCGAACCCTGCGCTCCCGAGGTGGGAAAGGAGAAGCCCTGGAAGCGCCCGATGCCGCCGCGGCTCTACTCCCTCGGTGAGTAGGAGCGCGGCGGCGAAATGGAACACGGCGTAGTAGAGGCGACTGAGCGAGTCGTTGCACATGGCGAGATCGCGAAGAGCGCGCGCCGAAGCCAGTGCTTGTTCGCCGTGGAGGACCTCGCGGCTCACCGCCTCACGCAGCGCTTCGTCGGCGGTCACGGTCACGGTCTCGTTCCGTCTCGCGCGATTTCGGAGGCCAACCGTCGTCCGGTCGCGGACATCTGCGCGAAGCCGTCCGTCGAGATCGGCAACGGCGCAAGGGCCACGCCCGTCGCGAGCGCGACGACCACCGCGCAATCGGAGACGACGGCGATCTCGGACGGAGTGAGCCCGTCGATGAGGACGAGCACATCCACGTCCGAATCCTCGGTGGCCTCGCCGCGCGCATACGAGCCGAAGAGTTGCAGGTCGTGCAGCCGCGCTCCGAAGGCCGAGCGCAGGGCCGCCTCGAGCTCACGCAGCACCGGCCGAAGATGAGGCGGCATCATGCCTTCGAATTCTAGAGCACCGAACGGCCTGGCGGGCCCATGTATTTGCGTCGCGTGGCCCTCCCGTCGCGGCGCGGACCTCCCTTCGCTCGTCCGTCTCCCCTTTCGGCCACGGGGTCAGACGAGGAGCTGCATCTCGATCGCATCCTCGCCGTCCGAGTAGTAGCGGGCGCGGACGTTGAAGCGGGTGAAGCCCAGGGAATCATAGAGGGCGAGCGCTGGCGCGTTGGAGGCGCGGACCTCGAGGAGGATGCGCGCGACGGCGCTGGCGCGCGCGTACGCGAGCAGATCGGCCATGAGGGCGCGGCCGAGCCCCTTGCGCCGAGCGCTCACCGCGACGGCGACGTTGAGGAGGTGGACCTCGTCGACCACGTGCCAGAAGAGCGTGTAGCCGAGGAGAGTGCCGGACTCGTCGCGCCCAGCGCGCAGGCGGGCCCACGTGCGGACGAGCTCCTCGCGAAGGCTGCGCTCGCGGACGACGCGAGGGTCCTCCGCGCCCACGCCGAGCTCGCCCGGGACGAACGCCTCGAGATCGATCTCGATCGCCGCTTCGAGGTCGGCCTCGGTCAGCGCGTCGATCGTGGTCACGACACGCGACCGAGCGCGCGCAGGCGCGGCGCGAGCGCGTGGACGTCGAGCGCGAGCCGCAACGAGCCGTCGCCGCGCACGATCGCCCCCGCGAACGGCCCCAGGCCGCGAAGCAGCGGCGAGAGCTCGCGTACGAGCACCTCCTCGGTCGTGCCCACGGCGTCGATGCCGACCGCCAGCAGCGACGGCGCCTCGAGCCCCACGTCGAGCTCGACGACGTAGGGAGCGCGCGGCACGAGGTCCACGGGCTCGAGACATGCCGCGAGGTGCGGCAGGCGCTCGGACTCCGGCCCGTCGTTGATGCGGATCCCTCGCGTATGGATGGCGGGCAGCGCGTGCTCGTGTCCCCCGGCGGTGACCCAGAGCACGGTGGCGAGGCCCGTCTCGATCGGCACGTCGACGCGCGCCTCGAAGCCCCAGCGCGGACGGCTCGAGAGCCGGATGGACCCGCCGAGCTTCTGGACGGCGGCGAGCGTGATGTCGAGCCCGATGCCGCGCCCCGCGAGCAGATCCGGGCTCTGGCCGCGGGTCGAGAAGCCCGGGAGGAAGAGGAGCTCGAGGAGCGTCTGATCGTCCGCGGCCTCGGCGAGCACCTCGGTCACCACGCCGGACTCGACCGCGCGCTTGCGGACCGCGGGCACGTCGACGCCGGCCCCGTCGTCCGAGATCGTGACGACGAGGCGGCTCGCGAGCTTTCGCGCCGAGAACGTGATCGTCGCCTCGCGCGGCTTGCCGAGCGCCTCGCGGACGTCGGGCGGCTCGATGCCGTGCGCGATCGCATTGCGTGTAAGCTGCAAGCAAGGCTCGACGAGCTGCTCGGCGAGCCGGCGATCGATCGGCTCCTCCGCGCCGACGGTGCGGATCGCGAGGAGGCGCCCCGTACGACGCGCCTCCGCGAGCGCGGCGCCCGAGAGCCGCGTGAACATGCCGCGGACGGGCATCTGCCGCATCGCGGAGAGGAGCTTCTTCGCGGCGCCGGCGTTCTCCTTGAGCGCGTGATCGCTCTGCTCGAGCTGCTCCGACACCTGATCGAGCTCGTCACCGAGCTCGATCAGCGTCTGCGCGGCGTGCTCGACCCGACGGAGCGCAGCGGCCGGAGCGCCCCAGGGTCGAGGCGGTCCGATGAGCCGGAGCGCCTCCGCGAGCTCCGCGCGAAGCCGTCGCAGGCTGCGCGCCTGCGCGCTCGCGCGAACGACGCGCGCCGCCACTCGCTCGCGTGCGACGGCGATCCCGCCGACGTGATCGAGGAGGCGATCGACCGACTGCGCCGAGACGCGGATCGTGGCGTCGCCCTCCGCGACTCGCGCCTCGTCGTCGGCCCACGCGCTCGGGCGAACCGGCGGGCGCGAGCGCGCGGGGAGCCCGCGAAGGGTCGCGAGCGCGGCCTCGGGCTCGTCGAGGAGCCCGCCGAGAACGGCGCGGTACTTCGCGACCTCGCGGAGCGCGGCCGTCGCGGTGTCGCGGCTCGCAGAGCCGGTCCTGAGCCGCTCCTCGAGGCCGTGACAGAACCACGCCATCGGCTCGTCGCCGGCGGCGCTCGCCGCGCCCTTCATCGTGTGGACGTGGCGATACACGGCAGAGGCGGCGTCGACGGGATCGATCGAGCTCCCGAGCGCGTCGTCGATCTGCGCGAGGCGATCGACGACCTCCGCGACGTACTGCGCGCGCAGGAGCGCGTCGATCGGGCTGGGCAACAGATCCGGTGGGGGCTCGGGCCACGCCTGATCGATCGCCGTCTCGCCCTTCGAGAGCCGGCGAATGGCGCACTTCACCGTCTGGACGATGTCCTCGAGCGCGGTCTGATCGCCCTCGCGAAGCCGCCGCTCGAGGCGTTGCATCGCGCTCGCCAGCTCCGGCTCCCCCGCGAGCCCGGCCGAGCCCTTGAGCGCATGCACGGTGCGGCGCGTCGACTCGAGGGCGGCCTCGTCGCGCTTGCCCGCGTTCTCCTCGAGCGCCACGAGGTGGCGTTCGAGCTCCATCGTGAGGAGGCGCGTGAGCTCGGGATCGCGCGTCGACATGGCGTCTGCCTACGGGGTCGGCTCGTCGTCCTCGCCTTCGAGCATCCGCGAGAGCGGCTCGAGGACGGGACGAAGCGCGCTGACGACGAGCGCCTGCGGGACCTTTCCGCTGAGCGTGCCGAGCGCCGCAACGAGCGCCCGCGCATGCTCGGTGGCCTCCGCGATGGCGCGCGCCGTCTCCGGGTCGCTGCCGGTGGTCTTGCGGAGGCGATCGCCGATGTCGCCGAGCGCGCGCTCCGCGTCGGCCGAAGCGCCTCCGACGCGAGCGGCCTCCTGCGCGACCTCCGCGGCGCTCTCGCGCGTGCGGTCGAGGCTGGCGTTCACCTGGAGCAGCTCGCTGCCGATCTCGGCCAGCGTGGTCGAGAGCTCGCGCGAGGCCTCGGAGCCACGCTTGGCCTGCGCGCGCACCTCGTCGGAGACGAGACCGAGCGCCTGCGCGGCGCCTTCGCCCATGCGTGCGCCTTCGAGGCCCGCGTTCAGCGCCACGAGCTCGAGGCGCGCGAACGAGTCGATGATGCGACCGAAGCTGGTCGAGAGATCCTGAGCGCGTGCCGAGACGGCGCGCGCGCGATCGGCGAGCGCGTCGACGGTGCCGCGCTGCTTCGCGACGTGCGAGGCGATACGCTGTGCCGCTTCGCCCGAGTCCTTCACGGCTGTCGAGGCGCGCTGGTGCGCGGCCCACAGCGCGCTCTCCTCGACGGCGCTCCGGCCGCCGGCCGCGCCCGTCTTCGCTCCCCTGCGCAGCAGCCGGAAGAGGCGACGCTTCGGGTTGTCGGGGGGCGACGCCATCGAGCTGGAGGCTACAGCGAAGACCGGCGCGGCTCCAGCGTCGCGCACGCCTTCTTCATGGGGTCCCCGGTCCTTGCACGTGCCCCGTAGGAGCAAGGCCGAACGGGATGCGCGTCGTGTGTCGGCCGGAGGCCCGACGCGACCGGTGGGCGAAGAGCTGCGCCGGATCGAGTTCGGGTACCCTTGCGGGATGCCCAAACCCGCGAAGGCCAAATCCGCGTCTGACAGGAAGCATCTCCCCATCGCTCTTGCCCGCCGCGCCGACGCGCTCTCGACGGCGAAGAAGAAGCGACTGCACGCGGAGGCCGAGAGCCTGATCGCGCTGGTGCAGCGCCGGAAGCGATCGATCTCCGAAGCCTTCTACGACCTCGGCGTCGCCCTGAAGCGCCTCAAGGACAAGGAGATCCTTCTCGTCCTCGGGTGCCGGTCGTTCGACCAGCTCTGCAACGACACGCTCGATCTGTCGACGACCCTCGCGAGCCGCCTCGTCGAGGTGGCCTCGCGCATGTCGCGCGACGAGGCCATCGGCGTGGGACAAGCGAAGGCGATGGCGTTCGTGGATCTCGCAGATGCGACCTCCGCCGACGAGACGCCCGGCGCTCTCGCCCGCGCGCGGCGGCCGCTGGCGCTGCCCGGCGGAGGCGTCCTCGATCTGAAGAAGGCGAGCGGTCGCGCGATCGAGCGTGCCGCAAAGGCCATCCGCGAGCAACGCGCGACGACCAAGCCCCGACGAGGACGCACCACGACCGCCGACGAGCGGGCCACGGCTACCGCACTCGAGGCCTCGCTCCATACCGCAGGCCTCCGGAACGCGCGCGTCACCGCGGTCGCGACGAAGCCGGGAGCCACATGCGACGTGCGCATCGAGCACGTCCCGATCGACGAGCTCCGCGTCCTCGCGACGGCCCTGAGAAAGCTCCGGTGAGCAGAATCACACGCGCGTGTGATCGCGATCACACGCGCCTGTGATTCTGCGATTCTTCCGGAGCAACTCGGCGAGGAGATCGCAGGAGCGCTCGCGATGTGGCTCGAGAGAATCCCGCCGGATCAGACGCCCATCATCGCCCTTGGCCCCACGGACATCGTCGTGGTCGTCGAGCGCACGACAGAGAGGCCCTGACGTGGCTCAGAATTGCGCGCGCAATCCGAACGTCGCGCCCCTCCCGTTCGTCGCTGGAGCTGCGACGATAGGCGGCGGCGTTCGAGGCCAGAGCAGGACGAGGACCGCATCCGCTGCGAGCAGAACGCCGGCTCCAATGCCGAACCCGTACGCGAGATCCCGGTGACTCCGCTGATCGTCGAGCGCGGTGCGGAGCTGCGAACAGAGGGCCGACTGCGGACTGGCCGCGCACGCGGAGCTGCTCGCGAGCTGTCCTCGAAGGTCGCTCGCATGGCTCGCGTCGTCGCTCGATGAAATCGCGAAGAGGACCGCGATCCCGCCGGAGAGGACCGCCGCTCCTCCCACCGTGGCAACGGTGGCGATCTCCGCCGGTGGTGCACCGCCAGACGGCGCGCTTGCCGCGCGGTGCATCCTGGTATCGGGCGCGGGAGACGAGCCGGCTGAAGCGCGTGCTTCGAGCTCCGTGAACGAAACGGGCGTCACGGCGCCGGTCTCGGCACGCACGACGACGGCAAGCGGCGCGACGCCCGGTCGCCGCTCTTCGACGCGATGCTCTCCCGGACTCACGGGGACGGCCTCGTACATGGGGCCGACTCCGACGGCCTCGGCGTCGACGAGTATCGCAGCTCCGGAAGCGGCTTCGATACGGAGCCGCCCGCACTCGGACTCGGCGCGAGGCAGCCACTTCGTGCGGATGATCTCCGCCTTGTCGAGCTCGCCGTCGGGCGCGTGGAGGTACGCGCGGAAGTGGTTGACGGCATCGACCGCGTGACCGCTCTGAACCTCAGCGAGCGCGAGGTTGAAGAGAAGCGCGGTCTTGGGGCCGAGACCGTACGCGCGCGAGAACGCGACGCGGGCCTCCTCGTAGCTCTGTCGCTTGTAGTGCTCGACCCCGCGGACGACGAGCGCGTCGGCCTCGCTCGGCGGCGCCGCGAATGCGGTCGGCGCCGACACGGCTCCGAAGAGCACGATCGCGAACGCAGACAACCACCTCATTGCGCCGGTGCAGCTCCGCCTCGACACGTGGGCTCAAAGGGCAGCAAGGCGCCACGCGCCTGACGCCGGACACGCAGGGTGTTCACGAGGAGGCGCCTCATGGAATTTCCAGGGTATCGGCCTTCTGGCCGTCGATGCCGTCGTTGACGCCCGGGCTGCCGCCCGCCCCCTTCGTCCCGAAAGCGCCGGTCGTCACCGCGCTCGCCTCCAGCGTCGGCTTCGGGCCCTTGTAGATTGCACCTATCGACACGCCTCCCGCCCCGCCGCTCCCCGTACCCCCGTTCCCGCCCTTCCCGCCGTCGCCGGCTCCGCAGCCGACCGAGCCGCCGTTGGTTGGTCCACCGAATCCTCCCACAACGCCAGCGCCCCCGCCCCCGCCCTTACCGCCCGAACCTGCAGCCTGGGTGGTGAGTGTCGATGCTCGAAGCACCACCGTCGAGTCGAGCGCCACCAGCGCGATGCTCCCGCCTCCGCCGCCCCCACCTTGCCCGCCCGTCGCACCGCAGCCGCCGCACGCGCCTCCGCCTCCCGCGCTCGTCGCGTTCCGGCCTCCGCCGCCACCGCCTCCCTGACCAGGCACTCCGCTCATCCCCGTCACGCCCGATGCGGCCGTCCATCCGCTTGCGCTCAGCGTACCCAGCGTCGTCACACCCATCGCGTCCGATGCGTTCAGTGCGTCCGCGCCGGGAAGGCCGAGCCCGCCAGGGTAGATACACGACGTGGCACCAATGCCGCCCTTGCCGGTGTGCGGGGTGGGCTGACCCGCAGGGTTCTCGGCCAGGTTCGGCGCACCATCTTGGCCGTTGGCGCTCGCGGGGCCGCCCGCTCCTCCGCTTGTCGTGCCGCCGCTCTTCGCGCACGTGCACGTCTTGCCCGCACCTTGCATCGTGCCGCTCGCCGGGATGCCGTCGAGCGACTTGTCCGGAGTACCCGTCTCGCCTACCGCCCCGTCCGCGCCCTCCTTGCCCACGCCGCCTTCGAGCGCGGCGCGCACGAACGTCACGTTCGAGCTCCCGCTCACGGACACCGCGAGGCTCGAACGCGCCGCAGCCGTCCCCGCAGCAGCCGTCAAGCTCACATCCGCAAACGTCACAGCTCCCACCACGCCGTCCAGCTCCAACGCATACCCGACATCCGACGGCGCGACCTTCGCCTTCGTCCCCGTGTAGCTCCAGCTCCCGCACGCGAAGCCGCCGTACACCGACACCGCGCTCGTCGCCTTCACGTGCTCGGCATACGTCCCCTCGCAAACGTACACACGAGGCTTGCCCCCGAGCTTCCCAAGCGCCGCACCGATGCTCTTCACGGGAGAGGCCTTCGTGCCGGGGTTCGTGTCCGACCCGCTCGTCGCGTCCGCAAACACGCCAAACGAGTCGTCCACGCACTTCGGTGCGTCCTTCGGCTCCGCCGCCGGGTCGCATCCCGCCGGAGGCTGCACGACGTCCGCTCCGCCGTCGCCACCCTCGGAGATGGAGCTCTCCGCGCCCCCGTCGTCGACCGACGGCGTAGCTTCGTTCAAGCTGAACGAAGAGCACGCGGCCGCGAGGCACGCGGCGAGGACGCTGCTGGGGAGGAGGCGCCTCATGGAATTTCCAGGGTATCGGCCTTCTGGCCGTCGATGCCGTCGTTGACGCCCGGGCTGCCGCCCGCCCCCTTCGTCCCGAAAGCGCCGGTCGTCACCGCGCTCGCCTCCAGCGTCGGCTTCGGGCCCTTGTAGATTGCACCTATCGACACGCCTCCCGCCCCGCCGCTCCCCGTACCCCCGTTCCCGCCCTTCCCGCCGTCGCCGGCTCCGCAGCCGACCGAGCCGCCGTTGGTTGGTCCACCGAATCCTCCCACAACGCCAGCGCCCCCGCCCCCGCCCTTACCGCCCGAACCTGCAGCCTGGGTGGTGAGTGTCGATGCTCGAAGCACCACCGTCGAGTCGAGCGCCACCAGCGCGATGCTCCCGCCTCCGCCGCCCCCACCTTGCCCGCCCGTCGCACCGCAGCCGCCGCACGCGCCTCCGCCTCCCGCGCTCGTCGCGTTCCGGCCTCCGCCGCCACCGCCTCCCTGACCAGGCACTCCGCTCATCCCCGTCACGCCCGATGCGGCCGTCCATCCGCTTGCGCTCAGCGTACCCAGCGTCGTCACACCCATCGCGTCCGATGCGTTCAGTGCGTCCGCGCCGGGAAGGCCGAGCCCGCCAGGGTAGATACACGACGTGGCACCAATGCCGCCCTTGCCGGTGTGCGGGGTGGGCTGACCCGCAGGGTTCTCGGCCAGGTTCGGCGCACCATCTTGGCCGTTGGCGCTCGCGGGGCCGCCCGCTCCTCCGCTTGTCGTGCCGCCGCTCTTCGCGCACGTGCACGTCTTGCCCGCACCTTGCATCGTGCCGCTCGCCGGGATGCCGTCGAGCGACTTGTCCGGAGTACCCGTCTCGC
>Ga0335397_10001929_pt1 | contig 28201 bp, 20 predicted proteins | sample MAT04_FD_205740 | JGI IMG/M metagenome (GOLD analysis project Ga0335397, IMG submission 205740) | Freshwater microbial communities from Lake Fryxell liftoff mats and glacier meltwater in Antarctica - MAT-04 (spades assembly) (version 2) ... | reverse complement strand
TTGATCGAACTGGCCGTCGCCGTTGGTGTCGCGGAGGAGGCGCACCGTGCCGATGGGATCAACACCTTCGGCGGGCTTGTACGGGTAATCGCGCATCTCGCAGACGTAGAGCCGGCCGTCTTCGTCGAACGCGGCGGCGATGGGATCGACGACCAGCGGCTCCGCTGCGACGAGTTGCATCTCGAACCCGTCGACGACTTCAAATTGCTTCGCCGCTTCTTCCGGCGGTCGCGGCGGGACAGGCTTGAGGTATTCCTTGAGTTCCGCCTCGGTGAGATCGAGCCGGCTGAGATCGTCCGGTTTCTCGGCAGCCGCGCTGATCAGCGATTGCGGTTCGACATCCGCCGTAAACCCGTTCGTCGCGCGGATTTTCATTAGCACATCGCGCGCCTGCTGGAAGTAGTCGAGCGTGCGGGCCTTATCTTTGAAGTCGCGCTGGGTGTGGAGTTCGATCTGGCCGTCGATTTTGGCGACCCAGGCGTCGAGAGACTTCTGGTCGTAGGGGCGTTTGTTATTGACGATGACGTAAACGGGATTGGTGTGGGCTTCGGCGTCGGGATGGCCGCCGGGCGTGGTGGAGTACGCGCGGGCGGCGATCCAACAAGATTTGTTTTTGGCCACAAAGAATTTCAGACTCCATTCATACCAGCCGTCTTTCTGCTTGAGTGAGTCAACCGGAACGCGTTGCGCATCTTTACCGTTCACGATCAATTCCAGATATTGGATTGGCGTGACTTGGCAGCGCAGTCGGACCTTGGCTTCCAGATTTAGTTCTTCCGAGCCTAATTCTGTGATCGTTTCTCCGGGACGACGGCCGTTGACTTCCAGCAACAACAGCGGCCCCGTTGTGATGAACGATTGCCCGTTTGCGGCGGCGTGGAGCCATTCCTCCGGGGTGGAACGCGAAATGGTCCCGCCGTCGCTGACGGCGGGCTTTGTGGTCCATGCATAGGTGCGGCAATCGCCCAGAAACCGGCACGCGGGGAAGTCGCTGGCGCCGAAGGCGGGGAAGCGGTAGCCCGTGTTGAGGATGTGATACCAATCTTTCAGGCCGATTTCGCGGTAGATGCCGAATTGCAGGAGTTCCACTCCGCTGAGAGTGCCCAGCGCGGCGTCGGCGTAGATTTCCTTCGAGTAGCCGCCGTGGGCCATGATCGCGAGGCCGCCATCGGTCAGCACATCGGCGGAGGTGGGGCCGAACGGCGAGCCGTCGTCGATATTGAACTGGCTTCCTTCATGCACAATCCGGTCTTGCAGGTAATACATGATGTGGCCGTAGTGCGCACTGCGGTATTCCTGGCCGGAAAGAATATTGATGAGGCCGCGCGATCGCAGCGACTTCTCGCCGATGCCGCGGTACTGCGGCGAATCCATGTCGGTCATCACGCCAGCGTAGGGGCCGGCCGGTTCGTTGTAAGCGAGGGGGAAACCGTACTGGATGTCCTCGGCGTCGAGCAAATCGAAAATGAGATCATCATCCTGCCGGCTGGCGCGCGGGAAGTGGAGATGGATGTCGCCGTTGTGGTAGCCGTGGGCGGCCATGTCGGCCGTCCGTTTCAGATCGAGATAGAATCGCTCGTTCTTTCCGGCGGTCACGGTGCGTGTTTCCGTGATGGGGGCGTACTCCCAGCCTTTGGCGACTTCGACACGCACTTCACCCGGCGGCACGACGACTTCCACTTCGCCGGTCGAATAGAAGTAACGACCCAAATAGCGCCAGGGGGCTTTTTCCTGACGATTGCCCCAGTCGCCCGGGTTCGGCCATTTGCCCGTCATGCCGTAAGGGGTGAGGCGATTCTTTTCGGGTTGATAGAAATGCCCATCGGGGCCGACGACCGTGATGCGACAGGGAGTCGGTTTGCCGGTGGCTTGATCGCGGACCGTGATGATCAGCGTGCTGGTGGTGGGTTCACCGTCGCTGACGCTTCCGGCTCGGAGGGTTTTGGCCTGACCCTCGTGTTTGAAACCGGGGGCGATGAAGAAGAAGTCTTCGCCTTCGGGGGGCTTGGTTTGGGCCTGGGCCGCGAAGCAGCAGCCACAGAATAGAATGACGGTTGAAAGTTTCACTGAGCGCATCGATTCTCTCCGTGGGTGAGATGATGCGGCATATCTTAACGGAGTGAGCCGGTCGCCGTCACGCAACGTGAATCACAGTGGCGAGCGGCGCGGCGTCAGCCCGCCGTGTTTTACAATTGCGGGAAAGACACGTCGGGCTGACGCCTCGACGCTCGCTGGAGTTAACTTTTCAGCGGGCCTTTGGCGCCCTGGTTCTTCTCGGCGGCCCACCAGAGGTGCCAGGTCCGTTTGTCGTAGCCGAAGTTTTTGCCGGTTAACTTCTGCAATGCGGTGAGAACCTCGGCATTTTGATGTTCCATTGTCACCGTCACCACGCGAGTTTTCGACAGCATCGCATTGGGAGTCTGATCGAGCACGATCACCCCTTGCGGATACTGCCCGGCCCGCAGCCCGGCTTCGATGTTCGGCGGTAACGCGGACCCGGATGTGAAACCGCCGTTGGTCGAGAATGTGTAGTTCGAATTTCCATTGCCCGGCACACGCACCTGGTAATTGTGCGGCGTGATCAAGGCGTCGATCAGCGCGGGGACCGCCTGAGTTCGTCCCACGACTCCCAGTCCCGTTCCCGCACGGCAGACGACGGGATTCCATTCGCTCCGCAGCGCTTTCACATACAGGGGCAGGGCACGCTCGTGCTGTTCTTCGGCGAAACCTTGCAACGCTGCATAGCGAACTTCCGCATCGACATCCATGAGAGACAACTTCACGAGTCCGGGGACGGACTTGGGACCGCCGAGGCGGGAGAGGACTTTGACGGCTAAAAGACGCAGGTCGCGATGTTCATGTGTCGCCAGATGATTGGAGATCGCCGGTGCGGCGTCGGCGTCATGGATCGCCTCCAGCGATTGCCACGCCTCGCGCTGTTTCTCCACGCTGGCGAAGGTATCACCTTGCACGCGGTTGATCCAGCCTTTGATTTTCTGCGTCCAGGCCCGCTCCGACTGTCGTTCGGCGGTCGTCTTTTCGACCACTTCCAGTTCCTGAGCGGTGATGTACTTCCCCTTATACTTCACATACCCCTGCTGGGTCATCATGTCGTCGCGGCTGATCCACCGGCCTTGATGACGGACTCGGCCCAAAGCCTGCTGCGACGCTTCGTGTTCGGGATCGAGTTTCACAACCTGGAGCAGATGCGTCTCCCGCTGATGGCTCAAGCCTTTCTGCCGGCACCACTCGGCGATCTCAAGGTGTGCGGCCAACGTGTCGGGCAGGCGACGGAGCCGGGATTCATAGTCTTCGATGAGCATGGGCCGCATCGTGATGAAGGCGGTGTCGACCCGCGCGACCGAGACGACGGCTCCGTTCATGGTCTCCAGCGTGACGATTTCCCGGTTGGTGCGGTTTTTGACGAATTTACCGCGCAGCTCGCCGCCGGAGTGGAGCTTGATCAAATCGCCGTGGGCTACTGTCGCGAGGACGCACCAGCCAAACACACAGAGGGCGAATCGCTTGAGCAGCAGTGCGTGGTGTCGTCGCTGATTGTTTCCCGTCATCGACGCACCTTTCCGAAGTTGCGGAAGGTTCCTGCGATCCTGAGAATATTGTAGACCGTATGGCCGGAAAGACGCAATTCCGCAGCGGCAGTTTTGGGATCGTCGCCGATTGGGCCAATTCCGTTCAATGAATTCGCTCGGCCCGCCCGAAAATGTCCATAACTCCCATCTGGCGTTCGCTTGTCCGGCGGAGTTACACTGGAAAGTGATTCAGCAGCACGTCCGGCGTGAAGAAATTCACGCGGGGTGTCATCGTCGATTCGTTCCTTCGTTCTGGTACGGGTGGATTTTCAGGAAAACTCCCATGCGGGCATGGCATGTCCTCTCGGTGATCGCGGTCCTGCAACTGGCGGGCGGCTCGGCGTCGGCTCAGCGTTCGTCAACGGAGCGTGCCCTGCCGTCGCGGCAGCTTTTGTCTCGATACGGTCTCGAACTCGCTTGGTGGGGCCAGGGAGTTTTGAATCCTGCGCGCGACACGGTCGAACATCTCACCGCCGATGAAGATTGCGTCTTCGTGCAATCAACAAGCGGAATCGTCACGGCGTTCGATGCCCTGACGGGACAAAAACGCTGGGCTGTGCTGTTGGGGCAATACGATCCGCCGAGCTTCCCGGTCGTCACGAATGAAGACATGGCGCTGGTCGTGGTCGGAACGCGGATGTACTCGGTCGATAAACTGAGCGGCAAGACCCTGTGGGAACTCCGCCTGCCGGGCCAACCGACGACGGCCCCCGCCGCGGACGAGCATCATGTGTATGTGGGTATGCTGGATGGCAGCCTGTATGCGTTTGATTTGAAGAAGATTCACAAGCTGTTCCGCCAGGGACTGCTGCCGGAGTGGTCGTATCAAACGGTCGCCTGGCGGTACGCGACAGCGAAAGAAATTTCCTCGCCGCCGCTGATTTTCAATTCACGGATCTGCATGGCGAGCCGCGATGGCAACGTGTACGCCGTGTCGACCGACTACCGCAAGCTGGTCTTCCAGTTCGAGACCGATGCACCGATTGTCGCACCCATCGCGCGGGCCGGCGATCTACTTTATGTGGCTTCGGAAGATTACAGCTTCTATGCACTTCGCGTGCGGGCGACGGAAGCGTTCAAAGCCAAGGATCAGGCGGCGGGCAGCATTTTTGTCGAGCAATCCATGCGGAAAGATACGGCCAGCGGGAAAGTCGTGTGGGAGTTCACCTCGGGACGACCCATTCGCAAAGCGCCGTTTCCCATCGGGACCGACATCTTCCTGATGCCGGACCGCGGCGGTATGGTTTGCCTGGATGCCAAAGCTGGTTTTCAAAAATGGCCCAATGCCCAGTTGCAGGCCGAGAATTTCGTCGCCGCCACTTCGCGGACGGTTTATGCCACCGATCGCGAACGGAACCTGATGTTGTTGTCGCGTTCCACGGGCGACATCCAGGGCAGTCTGCCGATGCAGCGGTTTTCCGTCCGCTTCGGCAACAACCGGACGGACCGCATCGTGCTCTCGACCGATAGCGGTTTGGTGGTGGTGCTGCGGGAGACGGGCAAAGTCATTCCCACGTTCCATATGTACCCCGACCGCCTGCCGATCGTGCCGGACTTCGCGTCGGAAGACGGCGACGGCCCAGCGGAAGGAGAAATGCCGACAAACGAAGAAGGCGAAATGCCCGCCGGTGAAGAAGCCGCTCCCGAAGCGGCCACTGAAGAGTAAAACGAACAGTCTGCTCGATTCCTTGTGGCACACGTTTCCTAACGTGTGAGTTTCACGATTCTCCGAACTTATGGCACGTTGGAAACGTGCCGCCACGTGATTCCACTGGCTGACAGGCGTTACGGTTCCACCGGTTTCGGCAGGTCGATTCGTTCAAAGGTGAACGGGATCACCTGCTCATCCAAATCGGTGTAGATTGTCGTCTTGATCGACATATCATCGCGGGATTGATCGTCCTCATTGAGTTCCACGATATGCTCACGCTCGTTTTCACCACTTTTGGTGAATGCGATTGCCTGGTCGTCAGCATCGACGATTTGCGGGACGGAAAGTAGATAGCCCTTCTTGACCGAGACGATCATCCGCTCGCCGTCGGTGTTTTCCCCTTTCATCCGACGAATGCTGAAGCCGGCGGCTTTTAATTCGGGGTCGGTGGGGGCTTTCCCGAGTTGTTCCGGGAAGTTCTCAACGCGAACGACTTTCACCGACTTACCTGTGACGAGCGTGATTTTACCAGTGACCGAGTTCAGCGGCCCGATTTCCGCCTGTGAAATTTCAAATTCCACATTTCCCACATGAACCTGGGCGTCGCCGAATTCGTGCAAAGCCACGGTCTTCATTTCTCCATTCACTCTTGTGCCCACAGAATCCATGAAGTTGAGCGCGAACTCTTCGCCGGACTCGGTTTGGCCGGAGCCGAGCGTCAAACCACCTGCCGCCGCCATGAGGCACTCTTCCTGAGGGCCGGTCCAACGGGTCGACAGTACCAAAAACAGTTTGCGTTTTTCCTGAGTGGAAGCATCACCGGCCTCGCCACTGGAAAAATCCAGGATCAGTCCTTCCAACTGGACATTCTCCGGCGCATCTTCCAGTTGCGCAATGAAGGGCTTGGCCATGCCAGGCACTGCTCCGGCATCTCCATTGGGACTGAAACCGTCTTGGCCCATCCCAGCACCCGGGCTGTTCCCCATCAACAGGCTCAGCGGATTCATGCCGGCACCCGACGGCATCATCCCGCTGGTGGCGGCCATCATGAACAGCATCGTGGGGAGTTGTGTCAGCTTCTCCTGCGCGGAATCGGGAATGTTCGTGCTGACTTGAATGATCTGACTTTGTGCGGTGGTCTGCAAACTGCCCACGAGGAAATCGGCCATCTCCGTCAAGAAGGGGGGGAGTGTCCCTTTCTGAGATCGATATTCGGCCTGCGCCATCATCGTGCCGGCTTCGACGAGCGACTTCATCTCCGCGGCGGCTGCGGGTGTCTTACACGAGATCAACGTCACCGCTTGAATTCCCCCGGTGATTTTCAGCCCGAAGCTGCCGCCGTGCAGTTTCTCGGCATACTGCCGCTGCTGCGCGACATACGCCGGCAATTCCAACTGCGATTGTTCCGCCTGGCTGAGAAGCTGCGGATCGAGGGGCGTTGTCAGCCCGGCGACTAACACATGCTGGCTGCCGTCGAGAAAGGCAAGCTCCGGCCGAGTCGCGGAACTCGGTCCGGCGTCAATCGCCTGCTTGATCCCCTCCGGATTGCTGATCAGGACGGTCAGCGGGTCAGGCTGATAGAACGTCGGTGGCTCGGGCATGTTCGGCTGCCACTCGTACTGCGCATACATGTGGTTGAGGTTGTGCGTGTACTTCGCGAACGGGGGCTTCTGAGCCAATGCCGCCAGATCAAACGGTGTGTTCAGCGTCAGAATGACCAGCACCGGCGGCGACACGCTCGGCTTCGTGGAGCTATCGGTGTCATTCGCGAGCTTGGTCGAAACGAGCCAGTCTTGCGCTCCATGCACGGCGACTGTCACCGTGTCGATCATCGCCGGTTCCAGACCGCCGAAATTCTTCATCTCCGCCAGAAACTGCTCGACCTGAGGACCGGTGGCGAGCGCTTTGACCAGCGGCGATTGCCAGAGGTCGGCGACCCGCAGCCGGACGATTCCCTCGGGCTTGGCCGGCAGCCATTTCTGATCGATCGGTTCGGTTTTCGTCGTCGGGCCTGCCGCTGGCTCGGCGGCGGGTGGTGGTGCGGCAGGCTCCTGCAACAGCTTGCCAATCACGCCATTGGTCGCAGGCGAAACCGTGATTTGATTGGGATCGGCTTTCGCCGCCCCCAGCACTCCCGTGGCAAACAGCAGGCCAACCAACCCCGCGATGAGCAGCACTCCCACGCCGACCGCGCCGCCGATGATCAGCCCGAGATTTCCGCCCGATTTGTTGCCCTTGCCTTTTCCTGCGGTCCCCTTTTTTCCTTTGGCCGCCGCCCCGGCACCGGCCTTGCGCACCGGGCGTTTTTCTTCCACATCGTCATCATCATCCAGTTCATCGCTGTCCTCATCGGCGGCGGTGGCGACAAAGACTTCGCTGCACTTGGGGCACTTGATCTTCTTGCCGAGCTTGCTGTCATCGCCCAGAGTCAATTTGGACCCACAATGCTCACAAGCAATCGTGATGCGTGTCGGCATCGAGCTATCCTTAAAGCGAAAAAGTCTTCGTCGAAATGCAGGGGATTGACTTACCCAGACAGGATATCCATCCGGGAATGCTCTCACTCTAATTCAGAGCCGCCGGGTTTACCAGATGCCGGTGTCAGAGCTGCGCCAGGGCCAACGCCAATTGGAAGTCGGGTGGCCGGGGCTGGAGCCGCTTTGGGCGAAGCCCTGTCTTCGCGCGCTCACCGGGGCTTCGCGAAGCGCTCCAGCCCCGGCCACCCCCGCGAAACTGCTCAGATGAAATCTGGCGTTTACTCCGTCAGAGTCGCGGCTGAAAGTAATCCGCGCAGTGCTGAGCGAATCGGCGGGCATCGGCGGCCGTTTGTATTCCCTGGGCCTGATGAATCGTGAACGTGCCTTGATAGCCGACTTGCTTCAATGCCGTGGTCACTTCCTCGAAATCCACGCCGCCCACTTCCCAAGGCAGCAGATGATCGAAGCGCACGTTCCCGCGGCAGAACGTCGGCAACTCTTCCGCACCATCCGCATTCAAGCGGTGATTCTGCACATAGACATTCATCAAATGGGGTTGCAGACGCAGCAGTGTGTCGAGACCGTACGGTTGACCGTTCAGCAAGAGATTCGCCGGTTCGTAGATCAGGCCGAAATTGGGTTGGCCGATCTCCGCCAGCACCGCCAGCATCGGCTCGACTTCCTCGAACAGGGATGTCGTATGACATTGATGCGCCAGGCGAATTCCACGCCGTGCGGCTTCGATTGCCGCGGCACGGGCGAATGGAATGTCCGCGTGGTGTTTGAGGCAGACGCGGATCAGCGTGCAGCCCACCGCCTCGGCGACATCGAGACTCGGCCCGATATTCCGCAGGCTGTTTGGCCCGCGCTCGTTATTCAGCGGCACATCGACATCCGCCGTCACCATCGACACAAACAGCCCCGCCTGTTCGACGCAACGCCGCATTTCCACCAGGCGGGATTGCGGCGTATCGACACCGCCGGCGCTGGCCCGCAGGCAGACCGCCGAGTACCCCGTATCGCGCGCGATCGCCACGAGTTCCTCAAACGGAACGAACAGTTTCGATTTGCACGGTGCTTCAACAACCCGCACCGAAAGGGACAGCTTCATTTTCTAACCTGAGATGAACCGCATTGGTTGTGAAACGCTGGCTTCCGGCGTTGGATACCATGTTCCGCGAGTTTAGCAAAGCCGTCGGACATGAGGGAAGGCGCTTGAACCGTGCGACGACTTGTCCTCAAGTCGTGCGCTTCATTGGGCACGACTTGAGGACAAGTCGTGGCACAACAACTCCAATCGCCATGAGCTTCCCCTCATCCATCACGGCTGCGGCGACCACTGGGCCTTGGGCAACGGGGGTGGTTCACACGCGGTAGCTTGCCAGCGTTCTTGATGTAAGAGCAGTCCGGTCACGGCGTCGGACACCTGGAACTCGACCTCCGCGATGCCGAAGGGCAATTCGTCGCATAGCCAGACATCGCAGCGATAATTCCAGGATCGGTCCCCCGCAGGCGACTCGACTTTCACTTCGGCCAACGCATGCTGGCAGCGGAAGGCGTCGTTGCGGAGCGGTGTCTTGCGATAGCGGATCACGCCGGGTCGAAATTCCTTGAGCAAAGGCAAGCCGCGAATCAGGGTGAGATCGTGCTGTTGTCGTGCGGGCGTGACCTCGGCATCACTCCAGCGCACGAACTCCGCCGGTTTGCCGCCTGCTTCCAGCGAGGCACGAATGAACTCCAATTCGGTCGATCTCTCCGCGGCGCAGTCGCGGGTGATCACCAACCGAACCCGCTCGGCGATATCTGCGGGCGTCGCTTCAATTCGGAGTTGGCAGTTCCCTTGCATGGCGGACGCATTCTGAAATTCCATCCACCGCGGTTCGCCATCACCGACATTCGGCAATTTTGCGATCCAGGACCACATGGGCCGCGACAATGGCGGGCGGGGTTCGCTGAAATCGATCCAACCGCGAGATTCCATCCACACAAAGATCCACGGTTGCCGCCACGGATTGTCGATTCGCGACCAAGCCGAATAGGACGACAGCAGAAACAACGGCACGACAGCCAGTCGAAACCACGGCACATCTTCCCAGCGATTGACGAGCGGAATCAGCGAGACCAGCCAGAATGGAACCAGCCACAGCGCCCACCGCAGGGCACAACTTACGCCGCCATAGTTGTAGTTCTCGGTGCGCGACAAATAGAACGCCATGACGACAAGCGTCAGGACGAGCGACATCCACGACAACAGCCGCAAGACACGATTGTCCGTTTGTTGTGATTCGGCAGTAGGCGCTATGCGAGCGATCGCGCCGAGCGAGAACCAGGCGGGAATCAGCAGCAGCCACAACGGTGTCAGCGAAAACAAACCGTGATGACCAATCAGACAATGCAAAAAATAGACAGCCGGCGAATCAACGTTCCGGTCAATGCCTTTCGGTTCCAGCCAATAACTTGGCACCCCGTCGATGACGAAGCGGTATTTGTCGGTGCCATAGCTGGCATACGCCGGCTGGAGTCCACCGGTCGCCAGCCAGTTCGTTAGTAAGAATGCCCCCAACGGAATCGCCGCGGCGGGGAGATACGCGAGGAGTGTTTTGGCGGCGCTCTGACGCAGACACAATCCAAACGTGATCAGCCCAAGTAACGCCGCGGGCAGTTCATGGGCACACGTCCACGCGGCTGCGAAACCACATGCGAGGAACCATATCCAGTGTGGATTTGCATCACGCAAAATGCGCCACAGGGCATAAATCGTGAGCCAAACCCCCGCGGCGGCGATGGTGTGGTTGTTGAGCGTCACAACGAACGGCGTCAACAACGTGGCGAAGACCGCCGCACTCAACAGCAAACCTCGTCCCCAATTCGAGGCGACGGTTTCCATAAGCATCCGCCGCCACAAAATCCAACCGCATAGCAGGGGGATTCCATTGGCGATCAGCAATGTCCACGAGGTCACGAGTTGCGTATCTCGCAGCAAATCCCAACCGGTCAGCCGGGTCACGACCCATGTGATTCCCGCGACCCAGATGGCTAGAATCGGCGGCTTGGTGGAATAAAAATGCCCGTCGTCATACACGAGATCAATCGTGTCCCAACCCGGAACTTGACGAATTTCGTCAATCTGAAATGTCTGGCGTTCCAGCAAGGACCAGACGGTACACCAGCGCGACCGATCATTCGCGCTCGCCAGCGGTTTGGCCTGCAGAATCATCGTGCCGTGGACCGCCGCGCCGGCCAGCAGAATCCACAGCAGAATCCGGGATTCGCCTGTTGAGTTCGTCGTGCGGGATGTTTCATCAGCCATGACTTCGGTATTCTCCGGCAGGCATGATGCGAAGTTATGGAGGTTTTCTCAAACCAGTACGGGCCTTCGCATCTGGCCGGGAACGAGTACAATCGATCTGATTGGCGAAACTTCTTTGTCTTCCGATCCTCAAGTGCTATGACCGATTCGAGTGCACTGTCTGAACAAATGCGTCGCCGGCTCGCGGAAATGCCGCCGCTGCGTTACGCCCAACTGGAATTGCCAAGCCGATTTCATCTGTCGCCACTTGCCGGCTATACCAATTTGCCGTTCCGCCGGGTGATTCGAGAAATCGGCGGGGTCGGCCTGGCGACGACCGACTTGGTGAATGCCCGCGCGCTGCTGCATGGCAGTGAACGCACGTGGCAGATGGTGGAAACATGCCCGGAAGACAGCCCGTTCGCCGTGCAGATTTTCGGCGGCGATCCCGTGGTCATGCGAGATGCCGCGCAATTGCTCGCCGAGCGCGGCGTCGATTCCATCGATATCAACATGGGTTGCCCGGTGGAACACGTCACCAAAACGGGGGCGGGAGCCAGTTTGATGTGTCAGACGGGAGCGGCAATGCACCTCGTACAGGCGGTGGTCGAGGCGGTCTCGATTCCAGTCACGGTGAAAATGCGGCTCGGGTGGGATGCGGAAAATCTCACCGCGCCGAAATTCGCCCGCGAGTTCGAGCAAGTTGGCGTCGCGGCGGTTGCCATTCATGGGCGGACCCGGGCACAAGGTTTTCGCGGCACGGTCGACCGCGATGGCATCCGCCAGGTGGTCGAGGCGGTCCATTCCATCCCCGTCATCGGCAATGGCGATATCCGTACCATTGCCGACGGTGTGACGATGTTCGCCGAAACGGGTTGCCATGCAATCTCCGTGGGCCGTGGAGCGCTCGCTAATCCGTGGATCTTCCGCCAATTCGTCGAGTGGGAGCAGACTGGTGAATATGGCCCATCGGGCAATTTCGATGATCGCTTACAATTGTTGCAACGGCAGTTTCATTATCTGGAAGAGCGCCGCGGCACCGAACGGGCCATCAGTGCGTTTCGCAAAATGGCGCATTGGTATCTGAAGGCGATGACTGTTCCGGCCACTTTGAGAAATCAATTTCAAACCGCGCGGACCAAAGCAGAACAGCAAGACGCATTAGAAAACATCGCCGCGCGTGGCCCATCGCGGCAAGATGCCGCCGGGAATCTACCCGACTGGTCGATCCCCGTTCCGGCCGGCCCGACCGAACACTGGTGAATGATGACAGCGGAGGTTCGCGAATGATCGATCATGAACTGCGGATGTGCGCCTATGTGCAACTGGCGTGCTTATCGCATGAGAAGCAGCAAGCCTTGGCGCGCGACCGCTTTTTTCTGCTCGCGGGCTGCGAAGCTTATCGCGCCGGGTGGCCGGAGGTCGGGCAGCGCTGCCGGGAGTTGTTGTTGATGTCAAACCCGCGGCATCAGGCGGGCCACTTTCCCGAACTGGCCGCAGCCCTCCGCGATCCGGAATTTCAAAAACTCGCGGCTCAACAGCAGCGCCACTGCCCGCCCGAACGAGCCGAGCATCTGTTGCATCAACTGGGCGTCGATCCGCGCGGCGATCACCCGGATCAATCGCGTGGTGATCGCATGCGGGAATTGCTGGCGGAAATCCAGCTTTCGCCAGCGAAACTCGAGTCTTGAATGGTTGTCGGCCGTTGTCCCTTGGTGTGGAACCAACGGCTCGTGTAAAGTGTAACGGCCGCATCGATAGCATGGCTTCAATCTCACCGCAACAGGATGATCTTAGTGACAGAGCCGGCGCTCGCAGGACATTTGCACGGAGTCGAGATCGTCGACACGTTCGCGGAAGCATTTTCCATGAAGGCGGCCCGGCTGGTGATTACGGCCGACGAGCAGCGCTGGGCGGACATCGCCGCGCAGGTGCTGTGCGGCAATGCCACCAGCGTGATTGCCTGCGATGCGGAAGCCGCGGTGGAGCGACTTGTTCCTGCTGATGAAACGCCCGACGGCCGGCCGGGTGTCGCCGTGCTGATGTTTGGCTTCAGCGTCGAAAAGCTCGGCATCGCGGTGCAGAATCGCGTCGGCCAATGCGTGCTGACCTGCCCAACGACCGCCTGCTATAACGGCATTGACGATTGCCCCAAGGAAAAGCAGATACGCATCGGCGGCGCGCTCCGCTATTTCGGCGATACGTTCCAAAAATCCAAGAAACTCGGCGATCGGCGCTTCTGGCGGATTCCCGTGATGGACGGGGAATTCCTCTGCGAAGACTGGTTCGGCACCATCACCGGGGTGGCTGGCGGTAACCTGCTCATCTGCGGTCGTCAGGGGGCGGCGACTTTGCGAGCTGCCGAGGCCGCGGTGGCCGCGATGCGCACCGAACCCGAAATCGCGTTGCCATTTCCCGGCGGAATCGTCCGTTCCGGCAGTAAGGTTGGATCCCAATATCCGAAGCTGAAAGCCAGCACGAATGAAGCCTATTGCCCGACGCTGCGCGGCGTGACAGCATCCGAACTTCCCGTGGAGTGCCGGGCCGTTTATGAAATCGTGATCGACGGTCTCAGCTTCGAGGCGGTGCAAGCCGCCATGCGGCGCGGCCTGCATGCGGCCGCGAAGTCACCGGAAATTCTCCGCATCACCGCCGGCAACTACGGCGGCAAACTCGGGAAACATCATTTTCACTTGCGTGACCTGATGTAAACATCATTTACTGTTCCTAATCATTCCCCGATGCAGATCATGTTCTCCGCCGTGCGAAAGTAGAGTCGACCATCGACGAGCGCGGGGCTGGCGTACACGGTTTCCGCCAGATCGTTTTCACCGAGCAGTTCAAATTTGTTCGCCGCGCGCACGAGGTATGTTTTGCCGTCTTCGTTGGTGGCAATCAACGTGTCTCCGGCCAGCACGGGAGAAGCGGTGAAGCGGCCCGCGAGCCGTTGCTGCCACACTGTCTTCCCCGTTTTGGCATCCAGACAGGCGGCGATGCCGACATCGTTCATGGCGAACAAATGGCCGTCGTAGTAGACGGGCGAGGGGACATGCGCTCCCCCTTGCTTGGTTTTCCAGACGACATGCGAGGCCGTCACATCGCCTTGCCCGCCGGGACGAATCGCCAGATACGGGCCGTTGCGTCCGGATGCCGAGAAAATCCAGCCGCCGCCGATCACGAGGTTCGGTACCGATTCACCGCTGGAACCCGCGACACGCCATAGTTCCTCGCCGGTCAGCGGATTGTAACTGATGACCGTGTTCGACCCGTTGAACAGGAGTTCGTCGCGATCACCGGCACGAACCAGCATCGGCGTCGACCAGCAGGGACTACGTTCCCGTTTTTGACGCCATGCGATTTCACCGGTTCGCTTATCGACGGCGACAAACACCGATTCGGAACCGGTCTGATCTTGAATCAAAATTACCAGATCCTGATACAGCACCGGAGCCGAACCCGGTCCATGCACGATCGTGAATTTCCCGAGATCACGCTGCCAGAGTGGATTCCCTGCACGATCCACCGCCAGTAAGCCGCTGTTTCCGAAAAATGCGATCACCCGTTCGCCATCTGTGATCGGTGTCGACGAGGCAAACGAGTTCTTCCAATACAGGGCCTCCGCATCGGCCGGCGCGGGCGCGGCGGCTTCCCACCGCACTTGACCATCCTGGCGGTCGAAACAGACAATCGCACGACGTTCCCCTTCCTTGGAAGCCACCGTCACATACACGGCATCATCCCACAAAATGGGGGAACTGTTGCCACTCCCCGGCAACGGCGTCTTCCAGATGACATGTTCGGTTCCACTCCACTGTCGCGGGAATTCCGCTGATTGTGCCACCCCCATGCCCGTCGGTCCGCGAAACTGTGGCCACTGCCGCTCGGCTCCCGCGGCCGGCATCAACACACGAATGGTCGGGGCCTGAGTCTCAGATGCTGCCGTTTCTTTTTGGTCAGCCTGGCGACAGAGTTCTTCCACGGCCGCGTCATCGAAGGGCGGCTGCACCTTCCGATTGGAATACGCTTGCCGTTGTCGTTCTAGAAACCGGTCCGCGATTTCCCGCCGGACCGCTTCCGCCGCTTTAAGATTCGGATCCGCATCGACTTTGCTTTTTCCGCCATGCATTTCGACAAACGTGATGTAATTGTCGGGCGAGGCGACGCGGTGCCATTCCGCGGCCAGGTCGGTCGGAATCATCGTCGCCAAGACTCGCAAATAGTCGTCATCGTCCACATCTTCCGCGACGAGCCGCAACTCGATTCCGAACGGGTAGTCCGCGGACCGACGTTTCCATTCCGCGACATTTCGCACATCCTCAGCAATCAAGGTCGCGCTGAAACAGACTGTGAATACGAGTCCCGCGATCAACAACCGCATGCTTATCCCTTTAGCCCGACGGGAGAGTGTGGGAATTCCGGACGATCGATGTCCTCGCGCCGCGCGAAAACATCGATCCCTGCCTCAGCTCATTATCCTTGCGAATGATTGGGCAGGGAAGTGAGCAGCTCTTTTAACACGGAAATTTCCGCCGGTTTGACAAGATGGTGATCGAACCCCGCGGCGAAGACACGCCGGCGATCTTCCTCCTGGCCCCAACCCGTCAAAGCGATGATCTTGATCTCATCGCATTCCGGGGATTCATGCAGTCGCTGCACGACTTCGTAGCCATCCATGCCGGGCATCCCCAAATCGAGCAAGATCACATCCGGGCGGGATCGCTGCACACTTTCGAGTGCGCTCGGACCGTCATAGACAACTTGCGCCTCGACGCCGAGCAAACCCAGCAACATCCCCAGACTGTTCGCCGCATCGCGATTATCGTCCACGACCAGCACGCGACACACCGGCACGGGAACCGATTTATCCGGCGGCAATGCGACGGATCGGAAAGTCTCTTGCATCACGAGCGGCAGGTGCAGGACAAAATCACTTCCCAGACCCTCGCCGTCACTTCTGGCCTCGACGCGGCCGTGATGCATGAACACCAGACTTTTGACCATTGCGAGACCGATGCCCAGTCCGCCTTGAGTTCGGCTCGCTGTCCGCCGGACTTGTGTGAACATGTCGAAGACACGGTCCAGCATGTCCGCCGCGATGCCATTGCCTGTATCGCGTATGGAAATCATCGCTTGATCGTCTTCGCGACGAACTGTCAGCCAGATTTGTCCGCCGTCGTTCGTATATTTCGCCGCGTTGTTGAGCAGATTGGCCAGCACCTGTGCCAACCGCACGAAGTCGCCGCGAATGATCAGCGGTTCATGGGGCAGCGAGATCGCCAACTGGTGGCCTGCCGCATCGATCAACGGGCGGCTGGTTTCCACGGCACTGCGGACCACGGCCGCCACCTCGACCAGTTCCAGCTTCAATTCGATCTTGCCGCGCGTGATGCGGGAAACTTCCATCAGATCATCGACGAGACGAACCATATGGTTCACCTGCCGTTCGATCATGTCGCAGACCCGCACGCTCGCCGGGTCGCGATCACCCGCCAAACGCAGGATGTGTAGAGAATTCCGGATCGGTGCCAGCGGATTTCGCAATTCATGGGCCAGCGTCGCGAGAAACTCATCCTTGCGGCGATCGGCTTCTTTGAGCGCGTCTTCCGCCAGCTTGCGCGGCGTGATGTCCCGGGTGAAACAGCGCGAGTGGATGAACTGACCCTCCTCCCACAGCACGTTGGAACTCAGCAGCACATACCGCAGCGAGCCGTCTCGAGCGCGCAGCCGGACTTCCAGATTCTCGATCGTCTCGCCCGCGTGCAGGCGTCGCAGCATGTCGGCGACAACCGCCGGGTCGTCGTGAAATTCGGCCAACCGGTGCCCGACATATTCCTCTTCCGCGTACCCCAGAAATTGCAACTCCGTCTGATTCGCGCGCAGGATCACGCCTTCGCGATCCGCGAAGTGCAGGCCGATAGCCGCATTCTCGAAGAAGTCGGTCAGATTTCGTTCAGTGCGATGCAGCGATTCGAGTTGCGTGCGCAAGTCGTATTGTCGCACGCGCGCACGCAGGGAAGTTCGCACGGCGCTGACCAGCGTGGAAATGCGAACGGGACGTTCCAACAGAGCGACATTGCCCAAGGCTTCCATCGCGGCAATCGCGGCTTGCGAATCGGCTCCCTGTCGCGTGAGGACAATCAAAGGCAAATCAGACCAGGGAGGTTGACGAGACAAGCAGGTTTTTAATCTCTCAATTCCAAGGGGATCCAGCGACTCTTCAGAAATCAATAACGCGGCAGCGCCTCTCTCGATTGATTCGATGACGCATGTCATATCCTCACAGACGACGCAAGCGACTCCCGCGCGACCGAGGATCGCCACGGTCAGTTCCGCATCTTTGGTGGTCGGGGCCAGCACCAAAAAGTGCTGATCTCGCGTGGGTTGTTCTGAATCAGTCATGACTGCTGCTCATGCTTCTGAAGCGAGGTCTGCTGAGGCGAGGTCACATGATTATAAACTGGCACGCCGGTCAGCACACCACGAAACTGCCGCAGCGGCTCGCCGATCTCGATCCCGCCACCGGTGAGCTTGATCTCACGAATCGTCCGCTCATGGTTGCCGCCCCGTTTTTTGACCACGGAAACCGCTTGCCGCACTTCTCCCTCGGCCTCGAAGTAGCGCATCAAAATCACCGAATCGGCCAGATAACTTACATCCACCGGGGAATTCATCGGCCCGCCAATCATCCCTTGATGCGCGCCGACTAAAATGGTGGCCGCGCCCAGTTGCCCCAGGTAGGCCAGCAGTTCATGCAATTGAACAATGAGGTACCGCTCGTCCAGCATGGCATTGAGATAGCCATTCAAACTGTCAATCACCACGATGGTCGCATTCTGCTGCTCGACGGCATGCCGAATCGCATCTGCGAATTCCCCCGGAGAAAGCTCCGCGGGATCAATCGCCTGGACGGTCACTCGTTGAGACTCGACCTGCGACCGCAAGTCGATGCCCAAGCCATCGCAGCGTGAGAGCAGCGTCTTGACGCTTTCATCGAAAATGAACATCGCCGCGCATTCCCCGCGTGACGCGGCCGCAACCGCAAACAGAGCAGAGATGGTCGATTTTCCCGTTCCCGGCGAGCCGACGATGAGCGTACTCGTTCCCTGCTCGATGCCACCCCCCAATAAACGATCCAGCTCCGCGTTACCACTTTCCATGCGGCCGCGCGTGAATTCGCCACGGTACTCGGCGGCCACCAGCCGTGGAAATACCATCAAGCCACCGCGCTGGATCGTGTAATCGTGGTAACCACCCCGATATTTCATGCCCCGGTATTTCACAACACGCAATCTTCGGCGGTCAGTTCCATAATCGGGATTCAGCTGTTCCAGATAAATGACACCATGTGCGATGCTTTGCACCTGCAGGTCGCGCTGACTGGATGTCATATCATCTAAAACCAAGACAGTGCATTTGCGGCCGTTGAAGAATTGTTTCATGGCGAGAATCTGTCTGCGAAAGCGGAGTTCATCTCCCGCTAAGAGCCGTAGTTCCGATAAGGAATCGATCACCACCCGGCTGGGCTTCAAGCGTTCCACATCAGCGATGATCGCGGCCGTCGTCTCTCCCAGCTCGATTTCCGCCGGGTGAAACATCGTATACTGCTCGACAGGCTGCAATGTGTCCTCGGAAGGCACGAGTTCGCGAATCGTGATGCCATCTAGCGTCCACCCATGCGATTCCGCCCCGGCTTTCAATTCCCCCGCGGTCTCCGAAAGTGTGACGTACAACACCGATTCGCCGAGCAGCACACCTTCGCGGAGATACTGGATCGCGACCGTTGTCTTCCCGGAGCCAGGTACCCCTTCCAAGAGGTAAAGACGATCAGGAGTCAATCCACCGCCCAGCACGTCGTCCAACCCCGCGATGCCAGTTTTCGCCAATTTTGCAGACGGAGGTTCGATTAGGGGATTCTTCGTCATCATCACGTTCCCTGTTCTTGTCTGAACCGAAGCAAGGCACCTCGGCATGTTCGATTCGCATCTTGTGTTCGGCTTCTCATTGGCTATCAAACCCTTTAGACAATTTGGCGGGCTTAGATAATTTGCTGACCATCAGAGTATCAAATTCCGTGCCAAAAATATTAACGGAAATCGCTTGTTTTGGTCGCTCATCGGCCAGTTTTTCGCTGGTCTGTGGACGACCACCACCCCTCGAGGCGCATCATCTTTCGCGAGAGCGACAAAGGCATTCAGGAGTTGACAGGAATTTTGATTTCACTCGCCAATCTGCGGGTAGTCACATGGCAAGGGATGTGAGAATTTGTCATCTGTCTGAGAATTACGACAGTCATCAAACGAAAGCACCGTGGCGGTAACCACGGTGTTTCAATAGAGTTAGGAATGAGCCGCTGGTCGGATTCGAACCGACGACCTACGCTTTACGAATCCGAAAAGAGCATTTCGCTGAACTCCGTGGAACGTCGAAACCACGAGAAAAATAGGGTTTTCTTGCTGGTCGGTATTCGCTCAACTTCGCTGAAATGCGCCGCCGTGGCTACAAACTGGCTACAGAATTAAAACTGACATTGATCGGCAACGCCGGCGCGGCATGATGGATTGCGACGGGCTAGGGTTGCTCCGAACGGCTGGAAGTTCCACCAGCCTGCCCGTCGTCTCTCAACTCGGAACACGGCTCCCAGGAACAGGGGCGAGATAATGGCACGGACGACTGAGACGCAACGGAAAGAACTCTATTCTCCGTTGCCCCCTCCTGACGATTTGATTGTCTACGAGCCGGGGACACTGGGACGCGCGGAGGAATTCCTGCATCGGCTCAAATTATTGAAACAGGAAAACCCGAAATCGAGAATCGACGGGACGCCGGAAGAATTCCGGGACGCTGTGCGATGGTTGACGCGGCTTGGAGTTGAACTCCCTGCCGGTGATCATCAGAGACGAATCGGCGGCTGGCTGAAGTCGGACCCCGCGACGAAATTGGTGCAAGCCGTTGGGTATCTTCACGCGAAACTCGCCATGCTTCCGCCAGCACAGCCGGAAAACTGCCTGCGACTCTATCACGATCTTTCATCCCGATTCGCTCGTGAAACGGATGGTCCGTTATTGGGAGCGGCGCGGATGGCTGGCAAAATCCCGCTGTGGGTTCCTGCGGAGCAAGTTTGGCGGGCACACTCTGACGCAGCTGCAATTCTCGCCGAATTGGAAGCGGCCATGAACCATCTTCAATTGCCGGTCGCCCCCTGGTTCCTCTGGGATGAGGCGGTCAACCCAGCAAAGGCGGCGGATGATCCCGGAATAATCCACTCCTGGACCCGGCGGTGCATCCGCGAATCCATGAGAACAATAGTTTCATTCATCAATGAGCGCGGCGAGTGCAAACCGACGTGGTTCCTGTTGCGACTGGTGGAAGACGAACGGCATACGATCATCATGGCTACAGAGAATCGCGATGTGCGGTCTGTGCATGTCATTCGTGACATGCTTCTCGGAACGGAGTTCAAACCCGCCTACAATGCCGTGCGTGTCGAGTGGCATCAACGGCAATTGGAGCGGCGGCATCTCGAATCGCTCATGTCGAGCCGGGCAAAGCTGATTAACGCGGCGCTGATCTTCCTCCGAAATCCGGGGCCGGACAAATCCGTCATTGATGATTCACTGAGTTCTCTCGGCGCAGCGCTGCATATGGTCGGGGATGAGGCCGGGTTCGGGCAGTCTGCTGGAAACACCGGGAATTTTATCGCGGACACACAAAGAAAAATGAAGGTCATCAACGATACAAAAGACCCGCTCACAAAAGCCTTGCTAGTGGCAAGACTTGAAGGCGCGTCGAACGGAAAAACAGAATCGGAAGTCCACGCCGAATTCAAGCTGACGTATAAGCGTAAGCTTGGCTCGCGGCGAACTGAGATGAATAAGACATTCGCAACCTTAACCCGCAATGTGCGCCGCCGGTTAGAAAAACTGAACTCTGTCGAGTGACGCGGACACTCGCGCGGACACTCGCGGACACTCCCCCTAAAGCCTCGCCCAATTATCTGGACGAGGCTTTTTTCGTTGTTATTGTTCTTTCGTCGAGCAACAGAAACGACCAGCAACGAACCACGGAGACAAGAGCATGACGACGGCAAATGTGACGCTTCTGAATCGAGATCAAGTTAAGGAGCGGTTGCAAATCGGCGACTCAAAATTCCATGAACTGATTTCGAGCGGCCGATTGCGGTCGGTGAAGCTGGACCGGTGCCGACGTGTGCCATCCGATGCTGTGGATGAGTTCATCGCCGGACTGACGGGCGGCGAGATCAACAGCTAATCGCAGTGAGCCGCGGCGCGCGGGTAACGCGCCGGGCTACAAGCTGCGACATCATCAGCGGAGGAGGCTGACGACATGACACATTTTATCCAGACGACCGACCGAAACAAGATGCCATCCGATCCGCTCACGGCGACGGCATTCGATTCCGCGCTCGCGGCCGTGAACGCGAAATATCCACTCGGCATCGCGTTGACGCGCGGCGAACTGCTGCGGTTGGCCCAAGCGTGCTTGCGGCTGGTCGAGCTGGAGGGCGGCAAGTGACACTCTCAGCAACTCCCGACGAATCGCCGATCATTTCTGACAGCGATAGCAGCACTCGCAAGCCACGATTTTTTTCCGCGATTATTGCCGACGTGAAAAACCGCGTGGCTGGCCAATGGCCGAACATCCTCGCCGACGTGGGCGGACTGCCTGCGGAATCACTGGACGGCGGGCATCACGCCTGCCCGAAGTGCGGCGGGACGGACCGATTCCGGCTGATCGACGCCGACGCCGGGGCCGTACTGTGCAATCAATGTTTCAGCGAGAACAACGGCGACGGATTTGCCGCCATCCAATGGGCATTGGGCATCGACTTCAGCGCTACGGTCAAGTTGATTGCCGCGCACCTCAACGTCCCGACCGACGAAACGAAAACCCAAAAACCGAAGACGCCATCGAAACCCGTGCGGATCAGCGACGAGCTGCAAGACGATGTGATTCGGATTTTCTGCGACCACAAAAAGCCGATCACGGTCGATGCGGTCAAGGCGGCGGGCGGCGTGGCGGTGAACTGGCCACCCAATTATCAAGGTGATTCTCGCTGCATCTGGTGGCCAGCCATCGACGATTGCGGCAACGTGACGGGGCGTATCCTGCGGCGAGTGAACGGGGCCGACTTCTCCGCATTCAAAAAGCTGCAAGCCCGCAAGACGCATATGTTGAAAGGCAGCAAAGATGGACTGGTCATCCCCGACGGCTGGGAGCGAGTCAAGGCGGCTCGGATTGCTTGGAAAGTCGAGGGTGTCCCGGATGCGCTCGCGCTATTCTCGCACCTGCCAGCCGATCACGCTGTCATCACGAACATCTGCGGCGCGAAGGCCGTCCCGCCGTATCTCGATCCGCTGGCCGGGAAAACCGTTTACATCGTGGGCGATGCCGATCAGCCGGGCCAAGACGGTGCCGAGCGCTGGGCCAATCAGCTGACGAGCATCGCGGCGGAAGTTCGTGTCGTGCGCCTGCCATACGACGTGACAGCCGACTCCGGCAAAGACCTACGCGATTATTTCATCGACGGTGGGACGTTCGCCGAATTGCTCGATATGGCGGCATCCTCGCCGGTCTGGACGCCGACAGCAGACGCCGACGAAAAACCGGCCCCCCAGGAGGACCGGATCGACGTACGGCTGTCGAACCGCGAATATGAGATCAACAGCGAAGTGATTGCCGCGCTGAGCGGCGACGAGACCATCTATCAGCGTGGCGGGCAACTCGTCACGGTGATCCGCGGTGCGACGCCGGACGTGTTCGCGGAATGTCCGGCTGATGTGCCTCGTCCCGTGGCGCTGCCGTTGCCGGTGGTCCGCGAGCGAATTGCTAAAGCCGTCTGTTTCTTCACGGAACATGAAACCGCTGACGGCGAAATCGAACGCACAAACAAAAACGTCCCGGATTGGTGCGCTCGTGCCGTGCATGCTCGCGGCCAATGGGATTCGATTCGCGTTCTGCGCGGCATCGTCAACCATCCGGTGATGCGGCTAGATGGCTCGATCCTGACGCAGCCACGCAGCCGATGCCGCCGGACGAAGGATTTACCGGCGCGGAGATCAAAAGCTGCTGCCGGTTGTCGGCGCTGTTGGATGTCTCGCTGATGGAAGCCGCCCGCAACGTCGTGCCGGTCTCGATCACATCGGCCGAAGCGATTGAGCAGCTTCGGGATTGGGCCAGCGGGCGGTGTTTGTCAGCCGATCTAGCGGGCGTGTATCAGAAGCCCAAAGTCACGGCGGCGCGACGGAAGATTACGGCGTCGGCGAATTGAGATGGCGAGTCAGAACCGGCGGGCTGCGGATGGCCGAGTTTGTCGTCTGGAGCGTAGTCCGCCGGGGCGTTGGGAGCTTGCGGTCGGGTGGAGAAATGCTGTTTCATGCCAAAGACTCCGGCGACTTCGGTTGAACTGTCAGCAGTCACTTGGCACTTCCCGTCGGAGACCAGCGATCGACCTTCCAACTCTGACCATCTCGCCCCAGGACCAAGCGGACGTTTTCCCCCGTGGCGGCTTGGTAGAGATATTCCGTTCGTGGTGAATCGCCGACCTGGACCGTCTGGACGGAGACGAAAATCAGCGGTTCTTTCAGATACTTCACCGGTTTGACCTGGCGCACGAACGACTCCTTCCCTTGTGCGCTTTTGAATTCGGCCGTTGTCGCTGTCCAAGCCTGCTCAGGACGACCGTCACGAAGCTGAGTCAAGAAGGTGTCCGCGACTTGCCGGCCGGCATCCAAAGCGGGTTGCGAGGCAGGCCGCGTCCATAAGTAAACGGCACAGAGGGCCGTGATCATCAAGATCACAATCAAGACCACCGGCTTCGTCCAGGCCCGGCGCTTCTGATGTATAACATCGCGCATCACAGAAACTCCCTGATCGATAACAAACAAGAACAGTGTTATTGGTCAAGCGACTTGGTTTCACCGCCGTTACGTGTTCCCACAGCGCGCCAGACTCCCAAGTCGATGTTGTTGCTGACGGTTCGGACAGCCCCGTCCATCATCAACACGTTCACGATGCCGGTGTGATAGCTGCGGGCCGTGATGGCACCGTAAGTTGGCAACGTGATCGATTCGCCATCGCGCATCGACGTGAAGTCAATGCTGTAAGTCACGCCCCCGGTTGTGTACGGGATATTGATGTTCGGCGGAAACGTGGTAGTGAACCCGCTTTCATGCACGTCCCCTTCGACCCATTCGGTGTGGCCATTCGTGTCGAATGTGCCGGCGGCGTAATACGCCGCGGCATCGGACGGAGTATTCGGGGCCGCGACACCAAGCGTCGTCGGGCTACCGGAATCCCAGACGTTCGGCTGGAACGCTTTCACTTCGGCGGCTCCGAGCGTGTTGCTCATTCCGTCGGAAAAATCAGCCGGCCGAAACGCGCGATTCGGATGAAATCCGCCGTCGCCCACTTCGCCGCTCACCGGATCGAAGATGAACCAGGTTCCCTCGTTGAAACCGTAGTTCAATGGGTAATGCACCAAGGTCGGCGTGATCCGGGCTCGGTCGTTGACTTCGCTCGGACAGAGGAAGATCGGGACGCGAGTTTTGGCCGCTGTCGGGTTGGACGTGAACTCTGAGCTGACGTTCCAGTCGATCAAGTTTGAGAGGTTGGCCTGTTCGATGTACGGCAGCAACCGGACATGGGCCGAGTAGGGTTCAAACGTCCGCCCGCTGGGCAGCACCGAAACCGGCGGAAATCGCGTGAAGGCGTCGAGATAGTTGTGAAGCGCCAGGCCGATCTGCTTGAGATTGTTTTTGCACTGCGTCCGCCGTGCCGCTTCGCGGGCTTGCTGCACGGCGGGCAGCAGCAGGGCAATCAACACGGCTATGATGGCAATCACCACCAACAGTTCGATCAACGTGAAGCCGCGGCGCGGCACAAGTCGTGAGTTGAGCATTCTGATCGTCCTATACAGTCAACAGGGAATGGCGAATTCCCGGAGGGAACTCGATTGATGTACGGTAGACTCGCGCCGCCATCAGTCAATCGCATTTCCGCACGGGGCGGACCTGCAGGAACGATCACGCGATCGAATCCAGTGGGTGTGCAATCCGAAGGCACCTAGCAGAGACCTGGATTGCAGCGTTTCTGTGTTTTCGACGAGTGCGGACCCGATTTACCGGAAATTTGCCTTGCAACCGTCGGATGACAGATTTTTCATCCGCGGCGAAGATGCAAATGACAAATTTTTCATCGCCGCGCCGGTTTTCATTCGCGGCTCAAGGCCTGATACTGATGCCGAGGATGTGAAGCATGCCGCGCGTGTTGATTGTAGATGATGAGAAGCGACTGCTGCGGACAATCCGCGAGGGGTTGACCGAGGAAGGCTATGAAACCGTCACGTCCACGAGCGGCGAGGCCGCGTTGTTGGTCGCGCAGTCGCAGCCGATTGATTTGGTGATCCTCGATCTGATGTTGCCGGGCCTGCACGGGTTGGAGGTTTTAAAGTTGTTACGCGCCGAGGGCTTCGCCAATCCAGTGTTGATTCTCACGGCCAGCGACCAGGTGAAGACTCGCGTGCAGGGCTTGGATCAGGGGGCCGACGATTACGTCGTGAAACCCTTCTCATTCGCGGAGTTGTTGGCCCGCATCCGGGTCCTGCTCCGGCGTGGTCCGCCGCGCGAGCAACTGGAATTGAACGTGCAGGATTTGCGTGTCGATCTGCTCTCTCGGCAGGTCTATCGCGATGGCATCGAACTCGACTTGAGCCGGCGTGAGTTCGAGTTGCTCGAATATTTGCTGCATCATCGCGGCCAGATCGTGTCGCGGGAGATGCTGGCCCGCGACATCTGGCGCGATCCTCAGACCATTCTCACGAATGTCATCGACGTCTTCATCAAGCGGCTGCGAAAAAAACTCGATCGGTCGCCGCAGGACGGCTCGTACATCCAAACCGTGCGCGGCGCGGGTTACCTCATTGCGGAGTCAGAATCATGAAAGGCTGGCCGCTGCGATGGCGATTGACGGCTTGGTACGCCGTGAGCTTAATCGTCTTACTGTCAGTTTTCGGAGGAGTCGTCGACGCGTTGATGCATCAACGGCTGCTCAGCCGGACTGATTTTGAACTGGACGAGGAGCTTCACGAACTCGTGCAGGAGATTAATCTGACGCCGGAGCGCAACGCGGTGGCGCAGCAGTTGGATCTGCGATTCGGCCATCACAAAACGTTTGAGTCCCGCGTGCTGACGGAAGCGGGCAAGACGCTGTATGAAAGCCGTGGGCTGATTGGTGCCGCGGCGACGGTGCCGTCCCCCCCGGAAAGCCTGCAATTCCATCGCGCCGAACTTCCCCAACTCGGCCCGGTGCGGATCGCCACGCAACAAGTGGCGACCCGGCATGGAAACTTCGTCGTGCAGGTGATAATGCCACTGAAGATTTATCTCACGGAACTGCGTGATCTCCGGCGGTTGATGTTCGCGGTGGGACCGCTTATGGCCTTCGTTTCAATCGCCGGCGGCTACTGGCTCGCCCGGCGATCGCTGGCGCCGGTCGATCGCATGACGCAGACCGCGGCTCAAATCACCGCGCGAGATTTGGCGGAACGACTCGAAGTCGCCAATCCGCACGATGAACTCGGCCGCTTGGCCACGACGTTCAACGCATTGCTTGATCGGTTGCAGCGATCGTTCGAAGAGTTGCAGCGCTTCACGGCGGACGCGGCGCATGAGTTTCGCACCCCGCTGGCGGTGATTCGCACATCGCTCGAAGTCGCCAGCCGCCATCGCCGTTCCACGGCCTACTACCAGGAATGCTTGCATGGAATTCGCGAGGAAAACGAACGACTGACATCACTCGCCAACCAATTGCTGCTCTTGGCCCGCGAGGATGCCGGGCTGAATGACTCCGTGCTGGAGCAGATCAATCTCGCAGCGCTGCTGGAACAGGTGGCGGCGGATTTGGAGCCCCTCTCGGAGGAAAAATCGGTCACGATCTGTTGCGACCTGGACGCGGAAGCCTGGATCGCCGCCGACGCGCCTGCCTTGCGACGAGTGTTTCTGAACGTCCTCGACAACGCCATCAAAGCAGCTCCCACCGCGGGCGAAGTTTTCATTCAATTAGCGCGCCGTGAAGAACGGGCGGTGACCCTGCTCAGCGACAACGGCCCGGGAATTTCACCGGACCACCTGCCTCACATTTTCGATCGGTTCTATCGCGTCGATGCGTCCCGAGCCCGCGAAAACGGCGGAGCCGGCCTCGGCCTGGCCATCAGCCGCGCGATTGTCCACCGCCACGGCGGCGAGATTTCAATTTGCGAATCTATACAACGTGGCGCCACAATACGGGTTGTATTACCTCTGACAATGCTGCCCAATGTAATTCAGCTGAGTAGCAGTGTTTTGGGACAGAATGTGCAAACATCTGTCCAATCATCCCATGCTGTTCTAGCAAACACATGGACGCCAATCAGATAATCTCACAAAGCACATCGATTAAGATCGTTAGCATTCTAGTATCTTGAATCAGAACTCTAGAAATTACACTTACACGACGGTCCGACACGCCGACGCTATCTGTCAATTGATTGTTCGCCGCATCAGTGTAACCGCCGAATGGCACTTAGAATTCGCGTAACCCGTTGGCTGCTGCTGACCTAGAAAAAATTGTCGCTGCTCGCCTTGATGGAGTAAGTTCTCATCTCCATCCCTGGCTAGCAGCCTGTTGAAAATCGCCACCTTATCTATCGTGGCGGTTTTTAGTCGGCGACCGGGGCGTCGTTTTGTATGATTGCGAAAAATGAGTTTCGATGACTCACAACTGGTCTCGCGAGCGTCCACACGCGCCAGAATGCGAACTGGGAAAGCTGCATCACGCACCCACGACCTGACAGCGCCCCGGCGGCCGCTGGCAGGCCTCGCGGAGTGCCCATGCCGAACAGGGCGCGCATCAGGCGGCCCAGGTTGTGCGCGGCGGCCGCCATCAGATACCGCTTGCGGACCTTGTCGATCCCGCACAGCCACGTCCGCCGCGCGCCGCCCGTCTCGCACATGTGCGCGAAGCTGCGCTCCACCCGTTCGCTGCGCTGGCGCTGCAACCGCCGCCCGCGCTCGCCGCGCGAACGACGGCGGTTGGCGTAGACCGCGGCGCGCTGCGTCTCGGGCTTGTCGATCCAGACGCGCTGGCGGCCGGCCGGCAGTTTCGGCTCGGGAATGTACGTCCGATACGGCGTCTCTTC
>Ga0335397_10001928_pt1 | contig 28226 bp, 29 predicted proteins | sample MAT04_FD_205740 | JGI IMG/M metagenome (GOLD analysis project Ga0335397, IMG submission 205740) | Freshwater microbial communities from Lake Fryxell liftoff mats and glacier meltwater in Antarctica - MAT-04 (spades assembly) (version 2) ... | reverse complement strand
TGAGGCTTCTTCGTATAGCGCTTTGAAGTCATCGTGATAAAGGTCGAAATGCTTGGCTTTGGCATAACCATGCAAAAGTGTATTGAAGTGCGATTTTGCCCAGCTGGAATCTGCCACTCTGGTATCACAAATGCGCTGATCGTATCTGCCTTTTACTTCAACTGGAATAGTAATCCAGCGCACTCCCTGCGCCGTCTTTACCATGTTGCGATTGCGCCAGTCGCGCCTGGTATATTGCATATCATCGTAGAGTACAAACTCGTCCACTGCGTTGATAATGTCAAAGTAGCCTTTCCAGGGAATGTAATTCGATTGAATAATCGCTACTGTTTTTGCCATCGATATTATCTTCCTGCCACCATTTTATAAACTTCTTCACACTGCCTGAGCCCTTCCAAAGGGTTGGCGCCGGCCATACTTTGTTTGCACGAAGACGAAGCCCGCTGCCAGGCGGCATCATCGTTCAAAAGCTCGTGGATAGTCTTTTTAAGGGCTTCAAAGTCGCCACGCTTCACCAGTAAATTGCTGTCAGTGACAAAATCCTCCACCGGTGACCAACTGGTTTGACTGAATTCTTTAAGAAAGTCATTTCTATGTGCCACCACAGGCACACCCTGAGCCATGGCTTCGACAATCACCTGCCCGCCGCCTGATGGATAGGTATCGAGCAACACGTCAGCCATTGTAACAAGCCTGCTGAAATCGGTACGCCAGCCTAAAAACTTGACCCGCTCACGCACCGCAGACGGTACCATACTATCGAAATCGGCAATTTGCTCGGCCAGGGCACCAACCACCACAAAATATAAATCGACATGGTCTTGCAGTATTTCGCCAATCGCTCTCCACTGCTGCCGGTCTTTAAACTTGGCGAAGCGACCGCTGCTCATTAGCACTCGCGCCCCGTCCGGCACCTGTAATTCCTGCTTGGTCACCGGCTCAGCCACCTCAGGCGATTTACCGGTCATTTTCAGCTCTACTAAAGTGGAATTGCAGGGGCTATCCATCAGGGGATGCCTGGACCAGGCAATAGACCAATCTAAAGCGGGATGAGCAAACTGACCTGGAGGCCCTTGAATCAGACCAACGATTTTCGGCGCGGGTTTAAGGGCGGTGAGAAAACAGGTTGCAAAATCGACCAGACAAGCGCTGGTAACAAGAATGTCTAAATTGGCTGCTTCAATTTGCCGGGTCAGACCAAGCAAAGATTGCGCCACCTGACCTTGAGGCATATCGGCAAAATTACTGCAGAGCACCTCACAGCCACTGGCCTTAAGGCGCTCCAGGTGGTCTTTGCCTTGAGGCGAACGCTCAATTTGTTCTGCCGTCTCGGGCACAATGGCGACAATTTCAAACTGTTCTTTGTCATGCAAGCCGATGAGCACGTGGCTAATTTTGAGCAAAACCGAATTGAGCTCAATGACACCTCTGAGCAAATAACCAACTCGAATCTTGCCTGACTTATTGCGCTTCGGTGAAGGGGCCGAGCGGTGAGGCGCAGCTAGCCTTTCCAAAGCCGCAAGTATGTCGCCGTCTAGTTCGTAACGATCTTCACGTAAATAAGTCATAGCGGCATAATGCCAGAGGTCAAAATAACCAATGGCGCCCTCAATGTTTCCCGCGTCCGCAGCTTTCATCCCTAAAGTTTTATAGGCGCTGCGAATGCCGTCTACATTGCCCGTTTTGCTATAGATCTGCAGCAGAAGAGGTAGAAAGAGCGGCCGGCCGCCACAAAGGCGCCAGGTGCGGTCAATAAATGTTTTAGCGTCAGCTAAATTAAAGCTTTTAAAACAAGCCTGAGCTAGTCTGAAATTTACTTCTATTCTATTTTCTAAGAGTTCCTCGCATAAAAAAGGTAACAGAGCTTGAGCATCTGGTTTTGCACCCTGCTCAATCTCGGCTACCAGCAAGTCAAATTCAAGGCCCAAAATCGGCCGTTCGTCAACATTACCGTCAGCTGCGACATTAACACCAAACAACTCCTCACCGGCTATGTTCGGCAAAGCACTATTAGATTCGGGTGCCAGCAAACCGTTAACAAAACGCTTTGCCTTCCGCACCACATTCGGTATCACGCCGCTATTTCTCTTAAAGCCGCCACTACAAGATCGGCATCTGAAAACGGCATGCCCGGGTAGAAAGGCAGCGAAATGGTGGCATCTCCGATTTTCTCAGCCACCGGGTAGGCACCGGCTTCGACGCCAAGTGTTTCTTTGAAATAAGTGAGCAAGTGAATCGCTCGGTAATTGACCATGACGCCGATACCACGTCTTTGCAATTGTTCGATAAAGTGATCGCGTTTGCCACCTTCAATCCAGATCGGGTAAAGGTGCCATGCATGTTTTACCCCTGTATGGTTAGACGGTCTGACCACTCCTTTAATGCCTTGCAAGCGGCTCTCATAGTACTGAGCTAACTTTTCGCGCTTATCCCAGGTGGCAGACAACCGTTCGATTTGTGGCAATAAAATCGCCGCTTGAATATTGTCCATATTATATTTCCAGCCAAGCACTTTCATATCCCAGTGCTTGTAGCCCTCAACAGAGCGGTCGGCTGCTGTCTTGGTCATGCCGTGAGTGCGCAGCAATAATAGTTTTTGATAAAGCTCGTCGTTATTGGTGACAACCGCACCACCTTCGCCGCATGTCAAATTTTTAGTGGCATAAAACGAAAAGCAAGCGGTGTCTCCCAGCTGCCCGGGCTTAATACCGTCACGTTCACCCTCCACGCAGTGAGCGGCGTCTTCAATGACAAACAAGCCGTGCTTGTCGGCGGTTTTGCGAATCGCCGACATGTCGCACATCTGACCATAGAGATGCACAGGCAAAATTGCTTTGGTTTTTGCGGTAATCGCCGCTTCAATCTTTGTGGCGTCAAGGTTGCCTGTTTCAGCTTCAACATCAATAAAAACCGGTGTGGCACCCGCTTCTAAAATTGCTGTAGAAGAAGCAATAAAAGTCATGGGTGTTGTAATTACTTCATCACCAGGGCCTACACCTAGAGCCAGAAGCGACATGTGCAGGGCTCCAGTGCAACTGGTGACGCCTAAAGTGTATTTGCAATTTAGCAGTTTCGAAAATTGCTTTTCAAATTCACCCACAGTCGAACCGGTAGTAAGAATGGGGCCTGCAAAGACTTTGGCGATGGCGTCAATTTCTACCTGACCGAGGTCGTGCATAAAAAAAGCAACGGCTTGAGCTTGAGCTGACATTAGTGCATTTCCTTCTTGCCGGAAGCAGTAACGATTGGTATGTGGCGCATCCACATTTGTGGCTTCCACCACTCCGAATTTTTTTCGTAAAATTCAATTGTTTTAGCAAGACCGTCTTCAAACGAAGTTTTCGGAGCCCAACCAAGCAGTTCCCGCGCTTGGGTAGCATCACAAGTGTGGCGGAACACCTGACCGGGTCGATCGCCGATAAATTCGATTTTCGAGATTTTGGGTTTCATAATCTTGACGATAGCCTCGGCAATTTCCTTCACCGATTTGTGCTCGCCGGTGCCGACATTGATTACTTTGCCCACTACTTTTTCTTTTGGTGCATGAATAATGGCATCTAAGGCATCGCAGTGATCTTCAACAAAAAGCCAATCGCGGGCAGCAGAGCCGTCTCCGTGCACGGTGAGCGGCTCGTCGAGCAAACAACTGGTGATAAATCGTGGCACAGCTTTTTCTAAATGCTGGCTGGGGCCGTAGTTGTTGAAGGGCCGAACAATTACGGCAGGAATACCATAAGTACTCCAGTACGAATAAACAAGACGGTCCGCACCGCACTTGGCGGCGGCATAGGGGCTCATAGGATTGAGCGCGTGATCTTCGTCCATCTTCTCTGAAAGGGCTGAGCCGTAAACTTCAGAAGTAGAAATATGAATGAAACGCTCAACCTTATTCGAAAATTTTGCCACTGCATTGGCCACAGTTTGAGTGCCGATTACGTCAGTCTCAAAAAACAGCCTGTTGTCGTAAATCGACCTGGTAACGTGCGATTCAGCCGCCATGTGAACAACGATGTCTGCTTGCGAGACAAGGGTGTCCATTAGTTCGCCATTGCGTACATCGCCATACCAGAATTCGTAAGTGTCGGAGCCGAACGCATTTACCGGACTGTTCTGGATGGAACCGGCGTAAGTAAGAGCGTCTACCACCACAATTTTGTAGTCGGGGTATTTGGCGTACAAATGCCGCACTAAATTGGAACCAATAAAGCCCACGCCGCCAGTTACTAAAATCGTTTTCATGTGTGTTCCGGTTGCCGCTTGTTGCCGCGTAGTATTTCCAGGCTGTCTGGTCCGCAATTAAGCAGAAGATCCAGCGTCGACAAGTATGGAACAAAGTCGCCGTGGAGTTGCGGATATTCTGGATGAAAATAATCTTGCCAACAAACTTCTACACCCTCAGTGGCGAAAAGGTCGGTGGCCAGGTAAGTTTTGGCCGCATTGCCTGTCAAATAGCGGTTCACATTAAAATGTCGACATAGATTAATCAAACGCTCATTCTTATCGCCGCCAATGTCAAGCTCTGAAGAGCGACACAGAGTGGTGACAATGCCCAGTTGGGCAGCAAAATATTTTATTACGGCGATATCAAGTTCGGCAATATTGGGCCAGGAATTGCTGAGAAGCTCGCGGAAATCGCCAAAGTACTGCTGGAAGTAAGGTGCTTTTTTGTAAAACTGCTCAATTGTGTTGATCTGTTTTTTGCGCCACTGCTGGGTGTCGTCTATTTCAGTATCTTTGATCAATTGGCTGAGGGCGACGCTTTTGACAGGAACAGTGAGCCACATGGGCCCACTGGGGGTCTTAATGCGATTGCGATTACGCCAGCCGTTTTTGTCATATTGCACATCGTCATAAAAAACAAAGACATCCGATCGGTCCAACTGATCGAAAAAACCCAACCAGGGAATATATCCGGGTTGCAACACGGCCAGGGTTTTAGTCTTCGTTTCTGTGTTCATAACCTAGTTTCTATTTCTTATACTATGTCGATACCGCGGCCGTTACCCGCATAGAATCAACTTTGAGCACTTTTTGATCGACAGCCTTGCTGCTGGCCATATAAATGTCGTACCACTCTTGAAAGACCAGTAGAGCGTAGATTTTATTGACTTCACGGTAGTCTGAATCATTGCTGTAAATTTGATTCATCAATGCTTGTACTTTGGCGCTGTCGAATAAGCCATGGGCAGACAACCGGCTTGGGCTCAAGGTTTCACGCACATAGTCTTGCAAGTCTTTGAGCAGCCAATCGGTAATCGGCATGACAAAACCTTCTTTTTTTCGTTTGACCATCTCTTCAGGCAAGAAGCGCAAAGCCGCCTGCTTGAGCAGATATTTGGTTTCACCATTTTTGATTTTGAGATTGCCGGGTAGTGAAGCGACAAATTCCACTACATCGGTATCAAGATAAGGGCTGCGCACTTCGAGCGAATGGGCCATGCTCAGGCGATCTACGAATGCCAGCACCTGGTCGGGAAATATTGTTTTATATTCGGCTTCGAGTACTCGGTTGAGTGCATCATTTGAATTAGCGGTCAACTTAGAAAAATCATCGCGCAATAGTAGTTTCGAACTAAATTTTGACATCTTCTCCGCAATAGTTGAAGAATACAAATCAGCCTTGGCTTCATCGCTCAAGACAAAGAGCTTAGAGCGCCAGGCCCAATCGTTGGGGTCAAAAAGATTTTGCAAATAATCTACTTGCGTATCGAATGGCTTGAGCACATTGCTGTCTTGCGTCTTCAAATAGTCGGGCAATTGAGCCAGGGGAAAGGCCAGACGGTGAGAAAGATAACTGCCAAAAAGCTCATCGGCACCATCGCCTGAGATTGCGACAGTGACATTTTGTCTGATCAATGGGGCCAGAAAATAAGTTGAAACAGTGCCTGAAAATGGTTCATCGAAGCAACGAATAATTTTCTTGATGTTTGTTGGAAACTGACTAAATTCAACAGTTTCTTCGTGATGCTCGGTCTTATATTTGCCCGCCACAAACTTAGCGCACTCTTTATCTAAGTCTTTACCGGCGGTGCTTGAATCACCTTTATAGGTCAACGTGAAAGTCTTAATCGGGTCACTGGAAGACTCGGCAGCCACGGCCGTAGCCAGGCTGGAATCAAGGCCTCCGCTGAGGAAGAAACCAATAGGCACATCGGCTATCACTCTTTTGGCAATGCCTTGCCTGAATTTATCGAGGAAAATATCAACTAGAGCACTTTCATCAAGCTGTGCCAGCTCTTGATCGGTCTTGAACGATAGGTCCCAATAACGAACAGGCTTAAGGGTTTGACCGCGCTTGTAAACCAGATAGTGAGCCGGCGGCAAACAATGAATGCCGTCAAAAATTGTTTGCGGAGAAGGTACATGTTTAAAACTGAGGTAATGGTGCAGAGCCTCTAGATTGACACTACGCTTGAATCCCGGCACTTGCAGCAGCGACTTGATTTCAGATGCGTAATAAAGCACATCACCAATTTGTGTGTAATAAAGAGGCTTTTTTCCCAGTCTGTCGCGGGCGAGGACGCCTAGATTTTTCGCCGTGTCCCAAATGGCTACAGCGAACATGCCATCGATATGGGCGACGAAATCTTCGCCAAATTCTTCGTAAAGATGCGGCAAAATTTCAGTGTCGCATCTGGTTACAAACTGGTGATGACGTTTTCGTAAAAGTTCCAGATTGGCTTGATAGTTATAGAGTTCGCCGTTTTGAGAAGCCCACACCGAGCCGCTTTGATTAGATAGTGGTTGGCGGCCCCCTTCTAAGTCAAGAATGCTTAAGCGGCGAGCACCCATGGCAAAATTGTCTTCATGCACAATGAAACCATCGTCAGGCCCGCGGTGTACCAGCTGGTTGAGCATAATTTCAACCAAATCGCGATCACCAGAGCCGAATATTCCTGCAATGCCGCACATAGACTACGCCTCTAAAGTTTTCGGTATCCACAGTCTAAAGCAATGGCCCTAGTCTTTAGCAACAAATAAATTGCTAAATTCTAATGTTCCGGATAGGCTAAAGACAAGCTTACGAGGCGATTTCACGAAATGATGGTAATTGTAACAAAGTGTCTCTGGCCCGAAATTTGTTTTGCTGAACCTGGTCTAAACTGGCTATATGAGCAGAGAAGAACTGTTGGTCTATGTGAAATAGGATGATTGAAAAATGAAGATGATTCCATTAAGCGCAGTTTTAAATCAGGAAGACGACGGTTATGTCTCGCTGTGCACAGAGCTGGATATTGCAAGCCAGGGGGCCACGATTGAAGAAGCACTGATCAATCTGAAAGAAGCCGTAGAGGGATTTTTCGAGACAGCTAGCCCACAGGAAATCAAAGAGCGGCTAAAGAAACCGTCACTGTTCACGCATATTGAAGTGGCCTGTGCCTAAATTTTGCAGAGTCGTATGAAAGCGCGTTCTACAAACTAGTACCACGCGCAATCAATTCTCTGATAGCTGACACAAATTGTGTCGGAACGACCATGAGAGTCTGCCCAGATAGCTCAGACGCAGCCTCATCTTCAGCCACCATAACGTCGTCATCCATTTGCTCGTAATGGGCCAGTAATTTTTCTACGCGGTCTTGGTTCCATCCGGGCGGAAAGTCATTGTTGCTCATTTCTTACTCCGCCTCCTCTGACAATAAGACCAATTTCCATTGCAATTCTATTTGTTGGCCTTGTTTTCGTTGACACGGCTATCCCATACATTGGATGATCTAATCTGACTTATCGGTGGGGCAAGATGGCAACTATTTCAAATGGAACTCAAAGCAGCTTAGACAAGCAGGGCATACGTCCTAGCGCCGAGCTATTTCCTTTAATGGTCGTGCTATCGATCATATATCCATGCAATTTTGGCTGCCCAATGTGCCCTTATACCGACGGCAACTCCGAGATTAGAAAATTTTATAGAGACAACAGCGCTGAACTTTTCCCGGTTGACCTGTGGAACAGCATTGCCGACGAATGTGGCAAATATGGTGCCTGGATGCGCTGCACCGGCGGTGGTGAACCAATGTTGCACCCTGGTATGGTCGACATGATCGAGTACGGCAAGTCAAAAGGTGCTCGCGTCTGGCTCAACACCAACGGCAGCATGTTCGGGCCCGTTAAGCGCGACCGCGACCGCCTTGATCGCTTGCTGGCATGCGGCGTCGATCTAATTGAATTTTCCATGGATGCCGGCGACGCAGAAACCTACGCTGCAGTCAGACCACCACGCGGTGGCATGACTCGCCCTGCTGAAGAATGGTGGGAAAGACAGGTTAACAACGTCAAATACGCCATTGCCAAACGCAATGAGCTGCGCGGACCGACCCGCATTGTCGTTTCAATCATTCGCCAGGAATTGATTGAAGGTAAGCTCGATGAAGCGATCAAATTCTGGCATGAAGGCATTGGCGTCGATGAAGTAATCACACGCAAATTCCTCACATGGGACGACAACACCCAGATTCCTGAAGGCAAGGCCCTCGACAAGCATCTTTACTCAAACGAAAAAGTAATACCAAAAGAACCATGCGTCTGGCCTTTCGAAAGGCTCAACGTCGACACCCTTGGCCGCATTGCCCTTTGTGGACAAGACATTACTTTCAAGACTTCAGACCTCTTCCCTAATGCTAAAGACGTCTCTATTGAAGACATCTGGCAGGGCGAGACCTTCAAGTGGTATCGCGAAATGCACATGGCCGGTCGCGGCACCGAGTGCTTCCCTTGCCGCGGATGTTCAGCCTGGTTTGCCGGCGTACGAGACTGGAACTACGGCTGGCTAAATGTTCTGCAAAAATCTGGCGACCACCTGAAAAAAATCATGGCCGAAGATCTTGGTGCTGAAGTAGAAATTTACGAACCGAAGGCCACTGCTAAAACTACATGCTGAGCGGATCAAAAATTTCATTAGCCACTTTCGAGCGCGAACATGCTCAAAAGACTTTGACATGGCTGAATGATACCGAACTCTGCAAATTTCTCGGTCGTACTGAGCCAATCTCACAGGCCGAGCAAGAAATCTGGTTTGAGCTGTTAAAAGGCAAAAAAAGCGAAACTCTATATTTTGCCATTGAAACCACCGACACAAAAGAGCACGCAGGCAATGTCTGGCTGCACGGCATCGACACCAAAAACGCTAAAGCAGAAGTGCGTATCGTGCTCGACCCAAAACATTCAGGCAAAGGGCTTGGTGTAGAAGCGTTGAGCTTGATCAAGCAATATGGATTTGAATGGCTCAATTTGCACAAACTGACGGGCTATGTCCTCTCCTTTAATTTACCGGCTCAAAAAGCCTTTGAAAAAGCCGGTTACATTTGCGAAGCAGTGCTCACCGAAGAACGCTGGTCGAACGGTCGCTACGTCGACCTGCACGTGTTCTCGAGCATCCGCGGCCGTTAGTTATGGATTTAATTTTCAGCCCCCTATTCTTTAGCCCACCTGGTCTGGCACCACAAATTAGTGTCACCATGCTGGCTTCTATAAGAATGGCTTACGGCTGTTTGCTGCTCTTACATTTACTGATCGCCTTACCCAACTGGAAGCGTTTTTTCATGGGCGAAAAATGGGGCGGCTACGCCAAGTCGTCTGCTTTTGATGACGTGCTGCAGAGCCCCTCGGCCGCGGTGACAATCGGAATTATCTGGCTGGGCTGTGCCTTTGCTTTGATCACAAATTACCAGCCTCTTATTGCGGCAATTATCAACCTGGCTATTTGCCGCTACTATTTTGTCGAAATGCGCTGGCGCGGCGTCGCCCGCGGCATGGGCGCTCCTGGTTTTATGACCTACTGGTTAGCCTTTGCCACAGTGCTTTTGCAATGTGCCTTAGATTTTGCCCCGGCCCAGCTGAGCTTAGTGCTACTGGTGGTGCAGGTCGATTTCGCTCTAATTATGCTTTCTGCCGGGCTCTATAAACTCAGTGCCGGATACGCAGCCAATGAAGGCATGGAATACGGTCTCGTCAACCCTGAGTGGGGCTACTGGTGGAAGCTTTACAAAAAACTCAATCCGGCCAACCGTGTTTTCAAACTAATGAATCATCTGGCCTGGCTCACCGAAGTAGTGTCGGCAATATTAATGCTCGTGCCGACAACGCGTTTTCTTGGTGCCCTGCTGATGCTGCTCAGTTTTGTTTTTATTCGCACCCAGATTCGGCTGGGGGCACTGTGCGAAATGGTGATGGTGGGCTGTTTATTCTTTTTCCATCCCGGTTCGGCCGTTGACGTGTTGAATAGCGAATTGCTTAAGTGGCTGCAGGTTTCGCCGGCTCTAATAAACTCCGGCGTCCCGCTAATTCAGCCTCAAGATGGGCTGGCCGCCACACTTCTACAAATCGGCTTGTGGACATATTTAATTCTTCTTCCGCTTAGCCACGCCGGACTCTATTTCAATTTTTACAAGAAAAAAAGGCTGCCTGAGCCGCTGCAAGTCTTCCTCGAAAAATATACAAATACTTTCGGTATCATCATCTGGCGAGTTTTCTCTGTTGATGTGGTCAATTTCTTCATCATGATCTACGAGAAAAATAAAGCCACTGGTGAGAAGCGCTTGCTCTCCACTTACGGCTGGCCCCTCTGGTCAAGATTCAGCCATGTGGGCGAATGTATTTGCATCACCAGCTTATTTACCACATTGAAATATTACTGCTCCAACAAAGACCTGTTCGAAGAGCGCATTTTGCGCTATTCGCGCACATTGCCATGCGCTGAGGGTTCAGTAATCGAGTTTGAATATAGTCGCGTCATTAAAGACAAGGGCACTTTTGTTTTTAAACCAATCGCTTTCTACACCGTCGATTTAGCCCCAGACGGCTCGGGCACAGTGGTGGAAACAATCGAAGACGAAAGCTATTCGACAACGGCAGCTCACGTCTCCTCACCGGTGCATGAAGGCGCCACTCCCGGCAGCTACGCACCGGCGAAGAAATAATGACCGATATAAAGCGCCCAGTCTTATTGCTTACCGCAGCCAACGCCCCGGTAGACAGCTATGCCGCCATCTACGCAGCGTCGATGGTGGAGGCATTGCCCGACTGCTCAATCATTACTTTTGCCATTGGCAAAAAAAATATTGGTGCATCTAACTTAGCGCCCGACTGCGTTAAAGATCTGGCGGAACAAGCTGTCAAAATCGGTCAGGCTGCCGGTGCCAAAATCGTCGTGGCACTGCTCGCCTCGCCAATTATTGTACTCACTGCGGCTAAAGTCGCAGCGGCTCTGGGAGCGGAGCTAGTGACAATCGCTGCCGACACTATGGAAACAATGGTCGCGAGCAATAAAGAGCTGGCGCCATTTTCGAGTGTTTTAATCAATGAATTCAACAAGCTCATCGCCGGGTCAACAAAGTGCGCCGCCATCACTGGCAGTGGCCATGACCACATCACTACACAGCTGCACAAACCCTGTGAGTTGCTGCCATTACCGCTTGATCTAAAGGTGACAGAAGGAACTCAGCAAAGAACTCCAGAGATTTTCCGCATCGCCTGCCATATTCCATTGGCCATTTCTCAGGCGACTTTCAACAAATTTTTCCATGCCTTAAGTCGACTGGCGCAGCGGCCTGATGCAGCAAAAATTGTTTTTGACCTGATCGGCGGCTATCAAGAATGTGATTTTGCTGTATCCACTCCAACCGAAAATCTAGAATTGAATAGGGTCGGTCGGCTGTCTGCAGCGCATACTCTCCGCACAATGTCTAAAGCCGATCTGGTTTACGTCTGCGCCCCGCTGGAGCAAAAACTATCTACGGCACAAGAATTCACTGTGCGTCTCCAGCAGGCGCAAGGACTACAAGCCGGTTCCCACCTACTTTTTCACGGACAGGAGGCTTACTGTCTGCCTGAAATATTAGCGAACAAAGAACTTGGGCTCTGTGTCAGTGACATTGGCGACCAGCATATAGAGCAAGTCTTGACTGAGTTAATTGATGCTCCAACTACGCAGAAAAGCAGCCTGAGCACTCCGTGTAGCGGCGGTTCTTCAAAAGAAAAAATAAACTTGATCTGGGCCGCATTGCTCGGTTAATTTTCTAGTCACTCGTCCTCATTGTCCGCCGTCTGGTTACTTGCATCTAAAAATTTCTCTTTATCTGCAAGCTCCCTGTCTCATTCTATTTCCCGATAGCAAAGAAAAATCTAGAAGCCGACAAAAAGGTGCACAGACTTCTATAACCGAAATAAGAAATGGTCGCTGGCACAACCGATTCTCTGCCCGGTTTTATCTAGCGCATATGCTCTTACCTGGTAAATTCCTGAAGTAGGAAACATCCCTCTGCGCAGCTGATAATTACCGCCATTGCCATTTGATTTTACCGTAGATGACACTTCCGGCCCAGCTGATTCGAAGCCGTTTTTAACAGCAAATTGTACATTGGCTTTCGAAATTTCCAGAGCGCTGTCCGCGGCTCCAGGCACCTTCGATATATCAACGGTCAAGAGCGAACTGGTACCCTCTTTGCTCAATGCTGCTGTGCCATTCGCCGAAATCGCCTGTGACATGCATTGATATCAATAACTTAGATTTTGCGCCATAGCTCATAAGCTTTACGGGAAGATACTGTAGCTCTCCATCGTCAGTTTTAAACCCGCACTGCGCAAAAAAGCTCTGGGCACTGTGTAATTTAAAAATACTTCGACGAAATCAATTTGTGATCGTTTCACGCCATTGAACAAAAGAACGGTCGAACCATCTGGCTTCTGAGTAATGCCAGGTTCGAAGTTGAGCAATTTTTGTCGGTCTGATTGATCGGAATTTTGAACCAGTTTACTGATATCTGAAAATGCGCGATTTTTCACTGACCATTTAAATATTCGAGACTGAGCCTCAGGCAGAAGCAGGTTTTGCTTTAACAGTCCAAAAGCAGCACTTCTGTCATTGGCCTGAATGTGCAAAATATCCAGGTCAGATCTGTAATGAGCCAGGCCGGTAATGGCGTTACAGCAGCAATAGGCACCTTTTAAAGAATCTGGCGAGCCAACGAAAACATACTTATGCCCATCGTTTTTAGCTGGCAAAATTTGCATATACTTTGACTGGAACAAGCATCATAGAGAAGCCGTGCAACCACTGATCGACTATCAGCTCAATTGAAGTCACTGACAGCGAATCATCATATCCGCCGATGAATGTTCCCAGCGCCAGTCGCCTCAGCAAAAAATAGAGTGCCAACATTACCCATAGCGACAGTGTTTTCTTCAATGCTTCAACAAAGGCCTGGCCTGTGCGTTGAACTAATGTCGTCGCCGCGGAATGATCAGGGCGATAGAAAATAAGCTCATAAAGCAGCATCAAAGGCGGAAAAACGACGGCCATCTCTTTTGAAGCCGGGGCACAAGCGAAGGCGGCCAGACAGAGACCTAAAGTTGCTTTGCTTTTACTATCGCGCCAGTACAAATAGAAACAAACTGCGCAGACGAAAAACGCCGTGACAATAGAGTCGACTCGTCCGGTAATCCAGCTGACGACCTCGCCATGTAAAGGATTGACGGCGAAAGAGCCGATGCCATAAATGGCCACCAGCGCGAGTGAGCGTCTGGTTTGTGAAAATCGATCTTTCTCACTGCAAAGTAAATGGCAAACGATGCCAGGACAAGAAAAGCAAGATTGGTTATATGAAAGCCGAACCCATTTTTATTCCATATTAGATAATCAGTGAACATGAACACCGAAATTAAAGGCCGATAGAACAAGGGCGTCGGTATATCAAGCCAGCTGGTAAATTTCCCGACTAAGGCCTCAGAGTGGCCGACAGCAATAGTTTTACCACCACGGTACTGACACAAGTTTTTTCATATTCAGGAATTTTCTCCCAGTCAGATCCGGCCCGCAGAGCAAATGCTACGGCAGTGGACAGGAGAGTTTCGCCGGTGCCGACAAAAGAGTTGCTGCCCGCTTCAATTGTCTCGGGGCGCTCAGTGCAGTCACGAATAGTGACATTAGGCACACCTATAATATTGCATTCTTCTTGCACAGTGCCACTATCAGTAATGACGCAGTGAGCATTTTTCTCAAGCTTGACGAAATTAAAGAAAGAAAAAGGAGCAATGAAAGTCAGGCCAGGAAGCGAGCGTTCCAGTTCGCCAAGTTTGCTTTGAGTACGAGGGTGAGTGCTGATGATTACTTGCTTTGAGTGTTCTACACTGAGGCGACTGAGGGCCTGTACAATCTGCCCCAAACGCTCGGGATCGTCTACATTTTCAGCCCTATGAAATGTGCTGAGGAAATAATCATTAGGTGAAAGGGTCAGTTCTTTGAGAATTTCAGAGGCGTCGATGGCCGGCATATTCTCCATCAAAATTTCTTTGATTGGGTTGCCTGTGACGAAAATGCGCCGCGGCTCTATGCCTTCTCGCAATAAATTCGCTTTGCTATTTTGCGTGTAAGGCAAAAGTACATCGCTGCAGTGGTCGACTATGCGGCGATTAGCCTCTTCTGGAACGCGATCGTCGAAGCAACGATTGCCGGCTTCCATGTGATAAACAGGAATGCCGTATTTCTTGGCAATAATGGCTGTCAGTGCGCTATTTGTATCGCCCAGCAATAGCAGGCGATCGGGCCTGTCAGCGCGCACCAGTTCTTCAAATTTGGTAAGAATCTGGCCTATTTGTTCGCCTGGTTTTGACGACTGTACTTGCAGAAACTCGTCTGGTTTGCGAATGGCCAGCTCGCGGAAGAACACTTCAGAAAGGCTATCATCGTAGTTTTGCCCGGTGTGAATCAGGGTGTGATCGCAGAATTCATCCAGCAAAGGAATGATGCGACTCAATCTAATAATTTCTGGTCTTGTACCGACAACTGTAAAAATCTTCATGGGTGTCCTCTAGTTAATGCAAAAATTCTTTGGCCTGCATGAATGCATCAGGCTCAACTTTAAACAGGGTGGCCATGCGCCTTAGACTTACGGTCTGATTTAATTCTTCGGTTAGAGCTACTTTTCTAGCTTCGGCAGCACGCTGGCGCAGTTCGCTATTTCCGGCAAATTCGCGTAGAGCATCGGCTATTTTCTCCGGGTCCATAGAATGGCAGCAGATTCCAACCGGATATTTTTCAATAAATCTGGTTGGTGCCGAATCTTGAGGGCCATGATAAAGAGTGAAACAACCAGAAGCCTGATAAGTAGAAAACTTATTAGGGAAACACAAGCGTACGGCATCGGCATATTTGCTGTCGAACCAGTAGGGCAAATAGGCTATATCTACTTGTGCCAGCTGCTCTATGGCCTCGCGAGTAGGATAGAAACCAAGAAATTCGATCCGGCATTTTTTACCAGCTGCCACTGCCGATAGTGTCATGGCGTTACCAAGAATGCGCAGGGTAATCGCCCTGCCGTCTATTTCCCAGCCCACTAGAGCCAGAGCGGCCAGCAGTGCCTGCATCTCGTCTTTAGCATAAATGCTGCCGGCAAAACCGACGATTAAGCGGCCATCTTCTTGCAGCCTGCCGTCGCGAATTTGACGATAGCTTTCAGGAACTGAATTGATCAGAGCTTCACAAGGTATGCCGAATCTAAGCTCGAATGACTGTTTCATGCCGTCTGAAGCCACTCCGCAGCTCTGCGACAACTTCAAGATAGATTCAAACTCATTGAGCAAAATCTGTTTGGTCAAAGGATTGTAGCCACGATTCATTAAAATATACTCGAACGGATCCCACACCAGCGGAATTACCGGAAGCCCCGTGCGGCGAACAACTTCAGCGGTGATATAAACAATGGCCGGACCGCTGAGCACAGCCCAGATAACTTCGGCTTTAACCTCGGTGGCATATTTAACCGCTGCATCAATGATTGGTGCGCATTCTCTCTTCCAGCCGGTGATCTGCTTTCTCGAGCGCATCCAGGCGCTAAAATTATTAGAGCCCGGTGGTATGACTCGTTCTTTGGGCAAATTGCAGACCTGCATGGGAATCCAGGAAAGATCTGGAGAAGCAATGCCCACCTCGTAATCAGGGGCAATGGGGGCAAAACAGAATAATTTGTCGTGAGGAAACTGGCGGCAGAGATCACGCAGAAAAACCTCACCCACGCTACTTTCTCCCGGCCTGGTGGAGCTCAGAAGTAGTGTGCGAGGAATTGACGAAAGATTTGATTGAGAAGCCGGCCCTGGAATTGACATTGATTAACCACTGAAGGCTCTACCAGCATCTAACTGAATGGAGTATAAAGCTGAACCACCATCCGGTCTAGCCACAAAAGCGGCGGGTAGCCTGAGACACGCTGCTCATTATACAACTTTGTGTATAATAACTCGCAATGCGAGGGCTGCTTATGCCGAAATCCAAGCAAAACGAAGACAATGAGACTGAGGTGATAATGGAAACTTACGAAAGTTGTGGGAATGTTTTCAAAGATCTAGGTTATTCCGACATCGAATCAGCAAGTCTTTTGCTGCGGTCTGAGTTAATGCGTTCAGTGCGCGAGACAATAACAAAAAATGGATGGACGCAACAGGAGGCTGCGAAAGCGCTAAGCATACACCAGCCGCGTATTTCAGATTTGTTTCAAGGACGGATGGGTAAATTTTCCGTGGAAACTCTTATGGATTGGCTGGATAAGCTAGGGAAGAAGGTTGTAGTGACTGTGCAAGATAAAGATGTAGCCTGAAAAGCTGGCTTAACATAAAATAAACCATTTGAAGCCCTTACCATGCTTGTATATATGGTCATTATCCCTTTAGTTGATATGGAAGATTAAGATGGCCAGCAAAGTTTTCGTGTCTGGAGCCGACGGTTTTATCGGGTCGCACCTGACTGAAAATCTCGTCAAAGCAGGCCATGAGGTCAAAGCTTTTGTCTGTTATAACTCGTGGAACAGCTGGGGAAATTTAGACAGTCTCGGCCCTGAAATTTTGAAATCGGTAGAAATCGTCACCGGTGACATTCGCGATTTTCACAGCGTGCGCGAAGCTATGCGCGGTTGCGACATGGTTTACCATCTGGCCGCGCTTATCGGCATTCCTTACTCTTACCTTGCACCGCGCTCGTACGTTGATACCAATATTGGTGGCACACTTAATGTGCTTATGGCCGGTAGAGAATTAGAATGTCAGAAAATCGTCCACACTTCAACCAGCGAAGTTTACGGCACAGCTCGCTTCGTACCGATTACAGAAGAGCATCCGCTGCAAGGGCAATCACCTTATTCTGCCACTAAGATTGGTGCCGACCAATTGGCTCTTTCCTTCTTCAACTCATTTGCCACTCCAGTGACTATCGTCAGACCATTCAATACTTATGGCCCTAGACAGTCACCTAGAGCCGTAATTCCTGCAACCATTCTGCAAATTGCCAGCGGCGCTCGCCAGCTCAAATTGGGTGCACTGACGCCGACTCGCGACTTCAACTATGTAATTGACACAGTACGGGGCTTTATGGCGGCAGCGGCCACCGAAAAGTCGAACGGTGAAGTGGTCAATATCGGCAGCAACTACGAAATTTCTATTGGTGATACCGTCAGTTTGATTGCAGAGATCATGAAAGCAGAAATCACCATTGAGTCTGATTCATCGAGAATTCGTCCTGAAAAAAGCGAAGTCGAAAGACTCTGGGCAGACAATAGCAAAGCCAAACGTTTGCTGGGCTGGACGCCAAACTATGGCGGTCATGAAGGCTTCCGACGCGGTTTACAAGAAACTGTTGATTCGTTCGTGAATACGAGCAAGAGCAGTGAACGTTCGCTCATGTATCACGTTTAAAATATTCGGCTTAAAATATTCGGCTTAAAATATTCGGCTTAAAAGTATGTCCAAAGATCCTACACCTGTAATTTTGATGGTCGGCGGCGCCGGAAAAAGGCTCATGCCTTTGACTGAACACACGCCTAAATCGCTGCTGCAAGTGCAGGGGAAACCGCTGCTCGAGCGCATGCTCGAATTTTTAGCCGACAGTGGTTATCACGATATTCACCTTTCAGTGAACAACAAATGCCACAAATTACGTGATCATTTTCAAGACGGATCTAAATGGAATTTGTCCATTTCATACCTGACTGAAGAAGAACCTATGGGCACTTGCGGCGCCCTGCGCCTGCTGCCTAAACGGCCTGAGCAGCCAATTTTGGTCATGAATGGTGATCTAATTACCAATATCGATTTAGACAAACTCTTGAAATTGCACGCCGACAAAAAAGCACTGGCTACGGTCTGCTCTTTCAAATATACTGCCACCATTCCCTACGGAGTTGTAGAAACTGTGGACGGTATGCTGGCATCAGTGGCCGAAAAGCCCACCAGCCAGCACTGGATTAACGCCGGCATCTACGTACTTGAACCTGCCGCTTTAGATTTGATTCCGCCATCGGGCCCGTTTGATATGCCTGATATGTTGCAGCTCTGTGCCGCTAAAGGTGGTGTCGCTGTTTACAAAATGACAGAAGACTGGATAGATATTGGTTGCCTGGAAGAGTATCACCGGGCTAATCGTGATCCGTTGCCTGAGCGCAAAGTTAAAGTGCGATCAACGACCTGACAAGAAAAGACACTCAGCAGCCGACCATGTCGGTATTATGGTGGAACCACCATAATACCGACATGGCTTCAGAGAAAATAAAGCTGGTCAAATGGGTTGGATCAAGCTACAAAGATTTTCGTTCGTTTCCTGATTTGGCTCAAGATGTAATGGGCTTTGCGCTCTACCAAGGCCAAGTCGGGCGAATACATGCTAGCGCAAAACCGTTAAAAGGATTTGGTGGAGCAAGCGTTATAGAGATTGTGGAAGATCACCAAGGAGACGCTTACAGGGCAATCTACACTGTTAAATTCGAGAACGCAATTTATGTTTTGTATGCTTTTCAAAAGAAATCAAAAAAGGGCATTCAGACCCCTCAAACTCAGGCTGCCCAACTAATGGGGCTCAGTCAGCCAGATGTATCTCGACTTTTGAAAGGTCAGTTCCGAGATGTCTCTGTCGAACGCATTATGCGCATGCTGACTCGCCTTGGCTGTAAGGTTGATATTGTCATAAAGGAACCAGGACGTAAAAAAGTCAGCTCCGTGATTCACCTTGAAGAGGCGCGTGCCTAGTATCTTCTCAGATCGAACTCATACATTTCTTCAATCATTGTTTGCCAAGATTTCTTAGCAAAACCAGTGATGGTGCGGAATTTATCGTCACAGAGTGAGCGATCAATTTTAAATTGGTCATTTTCATCAATAACAATATTCAAGTCATAAACCTTTTTGATCAAACTGAGCAAACTAAATTTATCAATGGGCTCGCTGGCCACCTGATAAAGACCGGTTAAAGACACATGAAAGTCGATGATCTCACCAATCACACGACTCAATTCCAGGGTGGTCAAACCACTAAAAATTGCCTTGCTGTAACCACCGACAGAACTATTTCTGTTCAATAGAAACCAGTCGAGCAGACTGTGATGCCCACTTAGTTGCCGGCCAATAATGGAAGTTCTGATGGTCAGTGCGTTGCCGTCAATTACTTCCCCCAACCATTTCGAGCGGCCGTAAACATCATAGGCATCGGCAAAATCGCTTTCAATATAAAGGCCTTTGCTGCCACTAAAGACACAATCTGTACTGATGTGAATCAGCCTGGCACCTGTCTCCTGGCAGAGTTTATGCAGGCGATGAGGCAATAGTGAGTTGATGGCAATGGAAGGCAATCTCTCAGATGCCAAATCTAACTGCTTAACGATACCAATGCAATTAATCACTACAGTTGGCCTGGCTGCGGCAAAGATTGCAGTCAGCGAATCATCACTTTGTGCCTCTAAACCAGTCAAAATTTGCTCTGCTGGTAGTGCCAGATGGCCGCCAAGTTCGCCAAGATCAGCATCGCGAGAACGCACGGCCGCAAACACTTTGCGCTCGCCTGCCAGCACCTGGCAAAGCTTGTGCCCAAGCATGCCGCTGCCACCTAAAATCAATATTTGCTCTTGACTGACTCTAGACAAGGCTAATAATCCATGCGCTCTCTGAACATTCCTCGCACACCTGAAGGGTCGGCGAGAAAACCAAAGCGCTTATAAAAACCGTCAGTGCCCGGGTCGGCGTACAAAGTCACCAGTGGTATCTGGTATTCGTCTAGTTCTTTTAAAAGCTCGCACATCACCAGACGTCCCAGTCCGAGACGCTGATAATCGGGCCGCACCACCATATCCCAGACTGTGGCGTTGAAAACTTTGTCGCCGGTGGCTCTGGCAAAGCCCACCAGTTCTTCTTGATCCCAGATTGAGACAACAGCCAGAGAGTTTTGCAAAGCGCGCACAATCAAGTCAGGCTCACGCCGGCTCCATCCCACCGAAGCGCACAGGGCTTGCACAGCTTCAGGAGGCACTGCTTTATCGTGAGAGACGCTCAAGTTGTCAGGCAGAGGGTCTTTCGAATTGTCGTTACGCTTCCAGATGCCCGAGAGTACCATTGTTCCCGTCATTTCCTTTCTAGGACCACCACTGATTCCACATGATAAGTCTGTGGGAAGAGGTCCACCGGCTGTACACGCTTAATTGTATACCCAGCATAGAGAGCGTTTTCTCCCGTCTGTCCAAGTATTTTCAAGTCTCTCGCCAGGGTGGCCGGATTGCAGCTCACATAAATGATATTTTTCGGCCCGCGCTGGCAGAGCACCTGCAATATGGCCGGGTCGATGCCTTTGCGTGGCGGGTCTAAAACAAGCAAGTCAACCGGTCGTTCGTCTACAACGGCAGCCAGCACTTGCTCCACTTGACCTTCAATAAATTCCACATTGCTCAAATTGTTGAGAGCGGCATTCTCTTCACCATCGGCAATGGCATCGCCCACTTCTTCAATGGCCACAACTTCACCGGCCAGAGGGCTGAGCCACATGGCAATGGTTCCCACTCCGGCATAAGCATCGACTATGCGCGGTTTTCCTACACCACTGAGGCACTCTTGAGCAGCCAGGGCAATCACTTCAAGCAGCTTGACCGCCTGCAGACTATTGACCTGGAAAAAGCTTTTCGAAGAAAGTCTGAAAGTCAGACCTTCTTGCAATCGCGCAGGCAGAGCCTTGTTAGTGGTGGCCAGACGTTCTTCGATGAAGCCACCGCCAAGCAAAGTAATGGTGTGATCGCCTAGAATGCGATTGCCTTTGTCTTGATTAAAATTGACCACCACCGACTCAACTTCCGGATGTAGGTACTGTAGCTCCTGGCCGAGTACAGTGAAGGCGTTGAGATAATCGATGTTGTTGAATTCTTTGATATTGACTGGCGCGTGATTGACCACAATGGTCACCAGTATTTTGTTGGCCGAAAAACTGATGCGGAAGTTCAAATGCCTGACCATGCCGCGATGGCGAGCTTCATCATAAATCGAAATGCGATATTTCTTGAAGAGAACTTTTGTTGTTTTGAGCAGTTGATCAAATATTGAAGGTTGAATCGGGCAAGAATCGATATTGACGAGATCATGGCTACCGCGTTCGTAATAGCCTGCCAGCACTTGAGTATCTTTGTACTTGACAGGAAACTGAACTTTGTTGCGATAGTGGAAAGGATCGTCGCAACCCATAATTGGCAGAACTTGTTTTTCGCTTTCTGCAATTCCGCCAATATGGCTCAAAGCATCGATGATTAGCTGTCTTTTGTGTTTGAGCTGCTGTGGATAATCAATGTGCTGCCACTGACAGCCGCCGCAGCGTTCGTAGTGGTGGCATGGTGCATCAACGCGTTCGGCCGCAGGTTTGACTATCTCTTCGATGGCACCACGGGCGAAGTCTTTGCGCACATCAAATAAATAGATTGCCAGCCTGTCACCTTGAGCGGCGCGCTCAATGAAGACCGGTATAGAATCGACCTTAGCTACGCCATCGCCGCCGTTTGCCAGCGACTCTACGTTAACCTCAACCTGATCGCCGCGCTCCAGCGAATGGGTGAGTTTTATCTTTGCCACGAAGACCCCTCGTCACTTGCAATTTTGATTTTTCTCAAGGTGCCATTATTGACTGATTCTTGCAAACATAGCTCGATTGCGTGCCATGCCGCTGCATAATCACTTTGATCAAAGTTTTCGTGCCGACGCACAAAATCTTCAATTTTGAGAAACTGCCTTTCGGCCACACTGACATCATAACCACTTCTCTTGAGAGATAGAATTCTCGCCTTAATTTCTTTGCGATCCCTATTACGGTTATCGTCATAAGATTCAACCACTCGCTCCTCGCAAATGATTTCGGCATAAGAAAGGCCTTGATAGCGGCGCTTTAAGCTGGCGGCAAGAAAGGGCTCAACTTTGACACGGCTAAGTAGCTGGTCATTGCTCAGTTTGCCCTGAGCAAACAATTCGAGATCCCCCCTTGATAGCGTCGCCTGGCAATAAAGACTCTGCTCAGCCAGAGGAAAATGGGAAAAAATATACTGATCAAAACTGGCGCCGAATTGGTCTGCCAGGCCCTTTGCCAACAAAACCGAATTGATTTTCAAGTCGCGAATATTGGCTCGGGGATCTTGATAGAGCGCAATCAGCAGCCGCGGGCCGTCCACCACTGCTTGAGCTTTACCGACCATATGGAGAAACTTGTTCTGCTCCAGGCAGTGCACTACAGCAGCAGCATCAATAGCAGCAGAAGCTTCCTGGCCAGCCGCTGGTGCACAAAAACCGGTTAGAGGCAGACCCCAGAGCGAGGCCGCCAACAAAAAGGACAGATATGAATATCGTTGCCAAGAGCCCGTGGTGCGCATTACATTTACCGCTTTTAATTAAGCAGAATAAATCTATCATGGGTCTCATCATCAAACATGAAGTGCGCATACAATGACATCTATGGCTATTAATCTAATTCACGTCTCTGACATCCATTTTGGTTCGGGAGAATCACACGGCAGACTCAACCCGGCCACCGGATTGAACGTTCGCTTTGAAGATTTCGTCGCCGCTTTAGTCAAAGTTGTCGACTATGCTATCGGCCAAAATTGCGACATCTTTCTATTTTCCGGTGACGCCTATCGCAATGCGTCTCCTGAGCCTATTTATCAAAAAATGTTTGCCGGTCAATTAAAGCGATTAAGTGATGCCGGTATCACCACGATTTTGGTAGTAGGCAATCACGACCAGGTCTTGCGAGCATCGCAAAGCCATGCCATGTCAGTTTTTCAAAGCCTTGAAGTACCTGGCGTAATTATGATCGACAAACCGACCTCAACAGTAATTGATACCAAAAATGGTGCTCTTCAACTGGTTGGTTTACCTCATATCACCAGGCACCAGCTCATGACTCTCGACAAATACAAAGATCTCTCAGCGGTAGAAATAGATAAAGTTTTAAGAGAACATATCCGTGATCTTTTGCGCGGCTACTATCTTAATCTCGACCCGGCACTGCCAACTGTGGTAACCGCTCATATGAGCACAGACTCGGCCCTGGCAGGCATCGAAGAAGAATTGCTGGTCGGTTACACCCTGACTTTTCCCACCGAAATGTTTATCAATGATCGCGTCGATTATGTGGCACTAGGGCACATCCACAAATATCAAGTTCTGCGTCAAGAAAAACCGGCCATCGTTTATGCCGGATCGCTGGAACGGGTCGACTTTGGCGAAGAAAAGGAAGATAAGGGTTTCGTTCATGCCACGATCGAACGGGGTCATACTGCTTTTAAATTTATCTCGATTAATCCCCGCCCATTTGTAACAGTCGATATTGATCTGACCGGCAGTGAAAACCCCGGCGATGCGCTCTGCGACAAGATTGCTAAGGCTCTGGTGCCTGGCTGTGTTCTGCGCATACGTTACAAATGCAATCAAGATCAGCTTAAAGAAATTGACGAAGAAAAAATCAAGCGGCAAGCAGAAGTCGCCCTCTCAGTGCGAGTTAGCGCTGAAGTGGCGCCTTCGCACCAGAGAGCTCGTTTGCCGCAACTAACTGAAAGCGCAATACTAAATCCTCTCACTGCAATTGATACATATCTCACAGAAGTCGCACCAGAGCGCAGAGATCGGTTACTCTCGAAGACGAAAGAAATTATGGGCAAACTTAATGCCGAAACAAGCGGAACTAAAGGTGAATAGTGCAAATGTTAAAATTGAAAATGTATGCAGCGGCTCTGGCCGTAACATGTATATCGGGACCTCTGGTATTACAAGGCTGCAGCGAAGGCCAATCTAATGATGTTACGGCACAAGGCACAGTGCCATTAGAAAAAATCATCGTCGGTATTCCTGAGTCCACTGTCAAACAATCTATTTTGACTTTCGTTCCCGATACTTCGGCAAACGCTGGATCCGGCGGAAAAACTCAGTATCTCAGCCGCGAAAAAAATGCTAACGGCGGACAATACATTGTGCAGTGCAAAGATGGCACCGTTTTTCAGGTGTCAACACTTTTCACCGGCACACCACTGAGCAAAGATACCGCTGAATCTGAATTGAAAAAGCTTTTACCAAAAGATGCGCCAGCGCAGTCAAAAGTAGAAGAGCAGACCGGCAAACAGATCTATTATTACGGCGACAATTACGTCGGCGAAGTGATTTTGCTTCCGGCCACCAAGGGTGCCGCACCTCTGGTCTCGCAAGTGACCGTGACCAACAATCCAAGTGCTGCTAAAGCAGCTACTGAAGGCGAGAAAGCTACTAAAAACCAGTAGCCTACCTTGATTTTGATTCATAAGCAGAACGGAAAATCGTGCTACGATTTTCCGTTCAATGCTGTCACAGCCCCGATAAAGACTAGCTAATTGGAAACATATGAGCAGCACTCTGCAAGATCCGCCCGACTCGACACTTCAAGCCCAGCCATCCGGCCCGCCGGCAGAAACTAAGGGTTTCAGGAGCTTATGGGTTAATCGTCGCCTTTTGGCCCTCATGGTAAAACGCGACTGCGTCGGCAAGTACAAAGGCTCATTGCTCGGCATGCTCTGGCCCTTAATCAATCCGCTGGGACATTTGATTCTTTATACTTTCCTTTTCTCCCTAGTATTGAAAGTAAAGCTGGGTGGAAATGGCAGCATGAGCAATTTTGCTCTTTATTTGATGGCCGGCCTTCTGCCCTGGGGTGCTTTTTCTGAAGCCATTGCCCGCTCCACGACAATCATTTTAGAAAATCCGAACTTAGTTAAACGAGTTGTTTTTCCTCTGCAAATATTGCCCCCCATTGCCGTCACATCAGCGCTGGTGACCGAAATGATGGCATTCGTCATACTCTTGGCAGGGATTTTGCTCTTTCAGCATTACCTACCATTGAGCATCATCTATCTACCTCTGGTTATACTTTCGCAAATTCTTCTGACTGCCGGCCTTGCCTGGTTTGTCGCCAGCTTGAGCGTTTACATCCGCGACATCGGCCATGTGATGGCTTTATTTTTATCGGCATGGATGTATGCCACGCCTATTGTTTATCCCGCTTCCGCCTTACCGAAAAAACTGGAGTTCATGCTCTGGATTAATCCCATGGCCGGCATCGTCCTTGACTATCGCCGCGTGCTACTGGAAGGTTTGCCGCCTGATTGGCCTCATTACGCCTCTTACACAGCGGTGGCGGCGGTGGTTTTTCTACTTGGTTTTAAATTCTTCCAGGGCACACAAAAATCTTTTGCCGACGTAATGTGATTCTTTGTTCAAGACCATGATGCTAATGCCCCGCAAAAATCGCGTATTATAGTTGCGGACGTTGGAACCCAGGCATAGAGACAATTTCAATGACTGATCAGCATAAACTATTCGGCGCATACGATATTCGCGGCATATACGGCGCCGCTTTAGATGAGCCTTTCGCTAAAAACGTAGGTTACGCTTACGGCCATTATTTGCGCCCCCAGGGCGGCGGACGAGTGCTGATTGGCTACGACGCCCGCATTTCTTCACCAGCTTTAAAAAGCGCCTTTATTGAAGGGGTTTTAAACAGCGGCAACGATGTGCTCGATATCGGCATTTCATCTACCCCTATGGCCGTGTGGTATGCCGCTCAAGCCGGATTCGACGGCGGTGCGGTAGTGACTGCCAGCCATATGGGCAAACAATATAACGGTCTCAAGCTTTATGCCGGCAACGCTAAACCCTTAGGGGCGAATAACGGCCTTGGTGAAATTCGCACCAAAGTAGAAGGCGGCACCTGTTCAGGGAAAGCAGCAAAATGTGGCACCCTTTCCACCACTGACATCATTCCTGAATATGTCAGCTTTTTGTTGCGCCACGTGCGCCCCGAGCGTCGACTGAAAGTGGCTATGGATGCCGGTCACGGAGCAGCCGGTCCTGAACTCGTCGTCTTACAAAAAGCGGCCAAACACTTAGTTGATTTTATTCTGCTCAACACCGAGCCAGATGGCAATTTCCCCAAACGCACTCCTAACCCGCTTGACGAAGGTTCTTTAACCGAACTGAGTGAATTAGTGTTGAGAGAAAAATGTGATTTTGGTGTTTCTTTCGATGGTGACGCCGACCGCGCTATCTTCGTAGACGAGCATGGTGAGCTGATTGACACCGGTTTGATGATTGGCTTAATCGGTGGCGAACTGGTGCGTCGCAATGGTGGCGGCAAAGTGGTCTACGATTTGAGAGCCAGTCGCGCGGTGCCTGAATATATTGTCTCGCAAGGCGGCACAGCCATTCGCACCGGCGTAGGCACCCAGTTTATGATGGGCAGCATGAAAGAGCAGCGGGCATTATTCGCCGGTGAGCTTTCCGGTCATTATTATTATGCTGACATGTATGCCACCGACAATGCCGTGCGTACCATGCTTGAAGCCATTAACGTCGTTGCCAGAGGCACCGCTACTCTATCGCGCTTGATCGAACCACTGGCACTTTATTCAAGTTCTGGTGAAATCAATTTGCGGGTCACTGACATCCAAGACACCCTGGGACGCCTTGAAAGTGGCATTGCCGGTGGTACCAAAGAACATATCGATGGCCTCTCGGTCAACTTTGACGACTGGTGGTTTTCCGCCCGCGGTTCGCAAACCGAGCCTGTGCTGAGACTGACTATTGGAGCCGTTTCAAACGATATTTTAAACGAGCGCAAAGCTCAACTCTTCGAGATTATAGAAGCTAAATAGCGCCGGAGAAATATGCCAAGGCGGTGGTATTGCAGCACAAGTGTCTGGCTGGCGATTAACACTGTGGCTCTGGTTGCGGCCAGCTCATTTTTTCTCGAGTTTACGCCCACCGGTCTAGATATAAGAGCTCAGACCGTTCGCTATGACCGCATCGATGCTTTAGACAAGCTTGACCACTACGTCAGCGCAGGCGAAACCACAGGCAATACCATTTTGCTTCTCGGCTCATCTCTTGGACTGGTGGCGGCCAATCTGGCAGACTATAAAAGTTTTGGTCTGCCCAGGCCTGATTCGCAGAGTTTTCTTACTTACAATCGCTTTCGCTATTTAGATAATCTCCTCAACGCCGGCCAAAAAGAGGCACCATTGCAGACTCTTTGTCTGACACAGGGCGGCAATATGGTCTTTGAAGACTTACTACTTTTGAGAGCCACCCTCAAAGCCGGCATTCACCCGCGCCTGGTTATTTATCTAGCGTCACCGCGAGATTTCCTCGACAGGCTGCACGCTCCTTACCTGCAATCAAAATTAGCCAAAACTATTAGCAGCCGCCTAAATGACGGCTGGAATTTTAAGCGTGCGCCGAGAGAAAATCTGGAAAATTATGCCGAGCAGATGGTGCCGGCATTTATGCTGCGCAGTGAAATCATCAAATATGCAAGCGGTTCAAAAAGTAAGGCAAACAAAAGCATGAGCGCTGGCGAACATTTCAAAGGCATCAAAGATGAACCGGGCGCACCAGGTACAAGTCTAGACGAACAGATGCGCGCTGACTATGAAAAACGTTACCTACCAATCGACTGGTCGCGCGTCAAGCAAGAGAAACAGTCATTAGAAGAAATCAGTGCTATCTGCAAAGAAAATCACATACCACTACTGGTCGTGGCAATGCCTTTAAGCAGACAAAATCTGGCATTGTTGCCGCCAGAATTTCTGGAAAAATACAGACAAATGCTGGGCAGTACAAGCACTTCAAATTTTCTTGACCTGACCGACGATAGCCAGTTTGAACCACAAGACTTTCTCGATGCCGTGCATTTGCGCTCAAGCGGCGGCATCAAACTGGCAAAAAAGTTACAGACCAGACTGGCTGAAGTTAATTTTTGAAATCACGGCCTATGGCCCAACTACTAACAACTCATACCCCACCTGGCCGGCGAATATAAAAAAAATCCAAAAACTCTTGCCTAGTTCGGAGTCTTTTGTTATAAATTTCCTTGTGGGAAGCAATTCTCCGTTGCGTTCAGTTCAATAGTTCGATGTCCATTTGTTCAATAGTTC
>Ga0335397_10001924_pt1 | contig 28248 bp, 27 predicted proteins | sample MAT04_FD_205740 | JGI IMG/M metagenome (GOLD analysis project Ga0335397, IMG submission 205740) | Freshwater microbial communities from Lake Fryxell liftoff mats and glacier meltwater in Antarctica - MAT-04 (spades assembly) (version 2) ... | reverse complement strand
TGCACAGGGCATTGTCACCATCGGCGCTGTCGAGGCGTGGCGCATGGAAGAGGCCAAGGCCCGCATCCAGGCCATCGTCTCGCCGCCGCTGGCCGAGGTCGGCACCAGCTATCAGGGTCGCGTGGTGAACATCACCAAGTTCGGTGCGTTCATCAACATCCTCCCGGGTCGCGATGGCCTCGTACACATCAGCAAGCTCGGCAAGGGCAAGCGCATCAACAACGTCGAAGATGTGCTCACCCTTGGCCAGGAGATCGAAGTCATCGTGGAGGACGTCGACGAAAAGGGCAAGGTCAGCCTGACCCCCGGCGAATCGTGGGATCCCGTGATTCCGGAAGGCGCAGCCTCCTCGGGCGGCGGCGACCGTGACCGCGGCGAGCGTTCGGACCGCGGCGACCGCAACGACCGTGGTGGCGATCGTGATCGTGGCCCGCGCCGCGAGCGTTCGTCGGCTCAGGCCGCATCGTCAACGTCGACGGCTGCGCCCACCACCGACGGCGTTGCCGTGTCGTTCGACGACGCGTTCGACGCCGAGCTGGCCGGCGACCTCGGCGACCTCGGCCCCGGTGGCGAAGCTGGCGGCAACGCCGGTGCCGGCAACAACCGTGACCGTAACGACAGCGGAGGCGATCGTGGCCGTCGTCGTCATCGCTGATCAACCGATTCGTCGATAGGTCAAGCGTTGACAGATCTGCGGATCACACAACTTGATTCAGGCCTGACGGTGGCCACCGAACGCGTGCCTGGCGCGCTGTCGGTGGCCACCGGGGTCTGGGTCGGCGTCGGCTCGCGCGACGAGCCCGACGCACTCAGCGGTGTCAGCCATTTCCTCGAGCACCTGCTGTTCAAGGGCACCGATACGCGTGGTGCCCAGGAGCTGGCACGAGGCGTCGATCGCCGTGGCGGCGACTTCAACGCGTTCACCTCCAAGGAGTACACCGCGTACTACTGCCGTTTACCTGCACGGCACGCCTCGTTCTGCATCGAACTGCTGGGCGACGTGCTCACACGGCCGGCGCTGCGCGACGGCGACGTTCATGGCGAGCGTCAGGTCATCCTCGAAGAACTGGCGATGGATGACGACTCGCCCGACGATGTCGCGCATCGTGGTTTCTCGGCGGCTCTCTTCGAAGGCCACGCTCTCGGGCGCGACCCTGCCGGGGATCGCGAGCATGTGCTCGCGATCACGCCCGCCGACGTGCGCTCGTTCTTCGCGGAGCACTACCGCGCTGGGGCGATGATCGTCACGGCTGCCGGCCCGCTCGCGCACGACGAGATGCTGGCGGAGATCGAGCGCTGCTTTGCGGGCGTCAGCACCGGCGGCTCGCCTCCAGTGCGTACCGGTCCCGGAGCGCAGGGTGCTGGCGACGCAATTGACGACGACAGCGAGCAGGTCCACATCGTCATCGGTGGCCGTTCACTGGCTCGCAACGACCCGCGCCGCGAGGCACTCGATGTGGTCAACCACGTCTTCGGCGGCGGGCTCTCCAGCCGGCTCTTCGAAGAAATTCGTGAGAGTCGTGGCCTGGCATATGCCGTGTACTCGGGCGTCAGTAGTTACAGCGACGCCGGCGTCTTCCAGATGTACGCGGGAACACAGCCAGAACACGCCGATGAAGTGCAAGGCCTGATGACGACCGAGCTCGACAAGCTGGTGGCCGATGGCATCACCGATGAGGAGCTGGAAATCGCCGTCGGTTACCTGACCGGCGCCTTCGAGCTGGGCCTGGAGGACACCGGTGCCCGTATGGCGCGCAACGGGGGCCTGCTGCTCACCACCGGAGCTGTTCGCCCCATCGATGAGCAGGTGGCCCGCTGGGCCGCCGTTGATCAGACGGCAGTGAGCGACGTCATCCACGACGTCCTGACGGCCGACCAGATCGTCGTCACCGTCGGCCCCACCGCCTGACGCCGCTGCCCCCGCCCCGCCCCGCCCCCGCCCCCGCTGCCTCTGTCCGCGCACCCGCTGCCGGCGTCGCTGCCCCCGTCGCTGCCCCCGTCGCGGAATTCTCCAACCTGTCGCGCCCTTGACCACCATTCGTGGCTGCCGCGCCGACGACGGGTTGTGCAGGACCGCGCAGGGCTCGTTGGACCGGTCGCTCACCTGAGCACCATTCTTGGTGGTCGCACCCGCGACAGGTTCGCCGAACTTGAGGGGGATGGAGGGGCAGGCCAGCAGCTACGTTCGGTGGCATGAGCGTGATTCGTGTGGGTGTCGTGGGAGCCGGTGGGCGAATGGGCGCGCTGGTGTGTGAGTCGGTGGCCGCCAACCCGGCGCTCGAGCTGGTGGCAGCAGTCGACCCGCATGCGATTGATGAGGTTCGCTGCGGCGTCGAGATTCGTGGCGAGCTGCGGGCACTGGCCGACGCACATGCGGAGGTGGTTGTCGACTTCACGGTCGCCGCCGCCTCGCGCACCACGGTGCCATGGTTGGCGATGCACGGCATTCATGCGGTCGTCGGCACGACCGGACTGAATGACGACGACCTGGCTGCGTTTCGTACAGCCTTCAGCGGCAGCAACTGCATCGTCGCCAGCAACTACGCGATCAGCGCGGTGCTGATGATGCGCTTCGCCGAACTGGCGGCGCCCTACTTCGACACTGCCGAGATCATCGAGCTGCACCACGATGCGAAGGTCGACGCACCCTCGGGCACAGCGATCACCACTGCGACGCGTATGGCCGCAGCCAGCGGCGAGTGGGCACCGGACCCCACGCAACACGAGGTGTATCCGGGCGCACGTGGTGGTGTCGGTCCCGCGGGTATTCACGTGCACTCAGTCCGTATGCGCGGCATGGTCGCCCATCAAGAAGTGATCCTGGGCGCACAAGGGCAATCGCTCACCATCCGCCAGGACAGCTACGACCGCAACAGCTTCATGCCGGGTGTCGTACTTGCGTGCAAGAAGATCGCCGACCATCCCGGGCTCACCGTCGGTCTCGACCCCTTTCTCGGCATCTGACCCGTCACTGGCTCGCACTCGGATCTCCGTTGATACGGTCAGGGGGCGTTGAGGGTGATCCAGCGTTCCATGGCGGCGTCCACGCCGACGCGGTCTTCGGTGGCGAGGAGGTCGAGCAACAGGCCGCGGGTGACGGCCAGTGCCAGGTGTGCCGACGCCCGCGCGTCTGGGGGTGACATGCCGTGCGCCTCGCCTGCCGCAGTGATCGGGGCCAGCCACGACTCGACGATGCCGTCGAGCAGTGTCGCAGTGCCCGGCCGGTGGTGGAGCGCCTGACCGTAGACCTCGAAGAACAGTCGCTCGTTGGGCCACAGCGATGGATGCGAGATGTGCTGCCACCAGGCCCGCATGGCATCACTCGGCGACAGCGAGCCTTCGACGACTATCTGGTCGACGAGCGCGAGTTGGCGCTGCTCGACTTCTTGGATGATGGCCACCCACAGGCCTTCTTTCGACCCGAAGTGGTAACTGAGCATGCGATGACTGGTGCCCAGCTCTGTAGCAAGGCGGCGCAGCGACAGGTCGGTGAGGCCACTCGCTGCCACGTACTCGATGGCGGCGTCGAGCAATTCTTCGGCAACCTCCGACCGTTCAGTCAGTGCCATGAAATCCATTGTACCACTTGGTACATGACGTATGTACCAAGTGGTACATGCCAGCTCCAGTCACAGTGTCCATCGAAGTGCCACAAACCGTCGAACAGGTCTACGAGTTCCTCGACCTGATGGCCAACCACGAGCCGCTCAACGACCATCTCATGCGCGACTGGTCGTTCTCCGGCCCCGACCGTGGAGTCGGCCCGCGGGCACGCGCGCACAGTCGGGCGCTGGGCATTTCGGACGTGATCGACATCGAGGTGATCGCGGCCGAGGCACCGACGCGCATCGTCGAACGCAACACCGCACACAAGGCCGGCCGCGTCGGTCAGGGCACCTACACGCTTTCGACGTCAGCGAGCGGCAGCACGCTTCTCACGTTCGAGTTCAGGTGGGTCGAGGTGCTGATGATCGATCGTGTCACCTCGCCGATCGCGCGTGCTCATATCCGCCGCAGCAACGCCACTGCGATGTGCCGCATGGCCGCACTGCTGGGCGCTCAGCCCAGCGACTCGATAGCCGCGTCGTAGTCGGGCTCTTGCCCGATCTCGGGCACCAACTGGCTGTGGATGACGGTGCCGTGCTCGTCGAGCACGACGACTGCTCTGGCCAGCAGACCGGCCAACTTGCCGTCCGCGAGCGTGACACCGAAGGCGGTGCCGAAGTCGCTGCGGAATGTGCTGGCGGGCACCACGTTGGCGAGGCCCTCGGCGCTGCAGAATCGGCCCTGCGCGAATGGCAGGTCGGCGCTGACACAGAGCACGACGGTGTTGTCGAGCGCCGACGCCTTCTCGTTGAACTTGCGCACGCTGGTGGCACAGGTGGCCGTGTCGAGGCTGGGGAAGATGTTGAGGATGACGCGCTGGCCGGCGTAGTCATCGGCCGTGACCTCCGAGAGATCGCCCTTGGTGATCGCGAACGAGGGGGAGGGGGAGCCGACCGTGGGGAGGTCGCCAACGGTGTGGACGGGGTTGCCGCCGAGTGCAGTTTCAGCCATGGCCAGGTTCTACCACGACTTCCAGGACGTGCGGTTCACCGACCGCGGAAGTTGCGCAGGTTGACCACGACCACCAGCAGAATCGATCCACCGATGAACCAGAACTGGTAACGGTCGACCCACTTCAACGTGGACCGGACTTCCTCGTCGAAGAACTTGGCGAGCCACCACATCAGCGCGAGACGCCCCGCCAAGCCAATGGCCATCAACGGTGCCAGCCGCTTCCAACTGGTGCGAGCCGCGCCGCTGAGCACCCACACGATGTTGCTGCCGACAAAGAAGGGCACGATGAAGATCTCGGCCTTCGCAAAGGCCCCCTCGAACCTGCCGACCTGCTCTTGCGGCATTCCGAGGTAGCGCCAGAACCAGCGAAGGGCCCTGTCGCCATACGCCCGCCCGAGCATGTGGCACACGACCGCTGCGGCAGTCAGGCGGATGGCGGCGATGATCGCCCAGCTCCACATGGAGATACCACTGGCCACGGTGGCGACGAGGTAGCGGTTGCGCGACGACATCATCAGCAGCAGCGCTGGGCGCTCGTTGCCGGGCTCGGTCCACGCCGCCCACGACGCGGATGCGACCTGGCTGCAGATCACGAGCGCGACGAAAGCAACCAGCCAAATCCGTGCAGACCGTGGCGGCGGCGGAGCTTCCGGAATGATCTCGGTTTGTTCGTCGTCGGTCACGTGCGCGTACCCTATGCGCCGCCGGCGCACTCTTTGCGACAGAGTGGGCGGCAAGAAGGGAAATCCATGCGGCAGCTCATCGGAATCGGGGCGATCGTGCTCGTAGCGACGTCACTGTCAGCTTGCGCACCGGATCCGGACGACAGCCTCGGCGCGGCCGAGGCTGCCGCAGCCGCCGTGACGACACTGCCGCTCGTGACCGTCGCCCAGTCCGACCAGACGTTCCCCCCGAATGGCGAGGTCGAAACGGTGATCGCGCTCGACAACAATTTCCTTCCGGAAGCCCTCAGTGTTGCGGCCGGTACGGAAGTGGTGTGGGAGAACAACGGGCGCAATGATCACGATGTGACCCCGATCGACGACGTCGACGCAGTCGCCTGGGGTGTGAAGTCCGAGGTGTTCGTGCCCAAGGCCACCTACTCGCACGTCTTCGATCAGCCCGGTACCTATTCGTACTTCTGCACGATTCACGGAACGAAGACGGCAGGAATGGTGGGCACGATCGTGGTCACCGAGCCGACGACCTGAACGACGCGACCTGAAAGCCGGCTCAGCGTTGGTCGTCGTCCGAGACGCCTTGCTCCACGTTGCCGTTGTCGTTGCCGTTGTCGTTTTCGTTTTCGTTGCCGTCGTCGCGAGCGGGTTCGGCGGCGGTGTGGTGTAGGAAGTGCCGCTCGTGTGCGACGTGGGGTTCGATGACGCCGTCGGGGGTCTCGATTTCGTCCAGCATCTCCGGCAGCGACTTGCGCACCTTGTTACCCGACTGCAGGATCGTGATGGCGAACAGGCCGCCGACGACCCACCACTGGTACTTGTTGATGAACTCGATGACGGCGATGATCTCGTCCACGAAGACCTTGCCGCCCACCCAGAGCACGACCAGCTTGATGGCGATGCCAGCGGCGATGAACGGCAGGAACACGCGAGCACGCATACGCCTGTGGCCAGCCATCATGCACACCAGATTGCTGGCCGGCATGAGCAGCAGCATCAGCCAGCCGGCTTTGTCGACCGCACGCTGGAACCAGCCATAGATCGACGGTAGTTCACCGACACGGCCTTCCGCCCACGAGATGGCCTTGGTTCCGTACCAGCGACCGAGGAAGAACAACGTGACGCCAGCCAGCATCAGTCGGCTGAAGCCGAGCACCGTGTACGGCACCACATCGATGTATGGCACCGAGCCGAGCAGATTGCGGTTGCGCGCTGACAGTGCGAGAACGACTGCCGGTCGCTCGTCGACCCATGCAGGGCCGATGTTGGAGCCGAACGTGCCCATCGCGAACAGCAGTGCGCTCAGGCTGAGCACGAGCCGACGCTTCCCGGAAGACACCTCGATGTCAGACGGAACCTCGATCGACGGCAACGGCTCCGTAGAGCCGACGGGGTGACCGTCCTCGACTGACATCCCGACACGCTAATGCTGTCCCAGTGAATTGGCTCCGCGGGCTGGCGCGGCGTCAACGCGCCGGCCACCTCAACGATCGCTCGGATCTCCATCTCGTACCTTGGCGCACCGCACCACTATGGTCTCGGTCCTGAGTGGCCGCGGTTGTTTGGTCATCAATGTTCTGGGGGAACACATGCAACGCAAGATTTGGGCTGCTGCTATGGCAGCGTCACTGCTGTTGGTCGCAGCGTGCGGCGACGAGCGCGCCGCCGACAGCACCACCGCTCCGACTGCCGCCGCTCCGGAGACGACGGTTGGTGCCGACACGACCGCTGCGGCCGACACGACCGTCGCCGCTGACACCACAGTTGCAGCGGTGGAAGGCACCATCACCGTTCCCGACGACTATCCGACCATCCAAGCAGCGGTCGACGCTGCTGCGCCGGGCGACCTGATCCTGGTCAAGCCGGGCACGTACAACGAAGCGGTCAACGTGACCACCGACGGCATCACGATTCGCGGTCTCGATCGCAACGAAGTGATCCTCGATGGAAAGCTGGAGCTGGACAACGGCATCCGAATTCTCGGTGCCAAGGGCGTTGCCGTCGAGAACATGACGGCCATGAACTACACCCGCAACGGCTTCTTCTGGACGGGCGTCGACGGGTTTCGCGGCTCGTACCTCACGTCGTACCGAACCGGTGACTACGGCGTGTACGTCTTCGATTCGATGAACGGCGACCTCGAACACATCTACGCGGCTGGCAGCCCTGATGCAGGCGTGTACATCGGTGAGTGCTTCCCGTGTAACTCGGTCATCGACGACACTGTCAGCGAACACAACGGCCTGGGTTACTCGGGTACCAACTCGGGTGGAAACCTGCTGATCGTGAACTCCACCTTCCGCTTCAACCGAGCAGGCGTGGTGCCCAACAGCGGCAGCTACGAGCTGTGCTACCCCGAGCGGCAGACCACCATCGTGGGCAACACCGTGTACTCCAACAACCAGGCCGACACTCCCGCCATCGACGTGGCGATCCTCGCGATGGGCAATGGCATCCTCTCGGCCGGCGGCGTGCTCAACGACATCGAACGCAACCTGGTGTACGACCACGACAAGAGCGGCATCGGGCTGGTTCCGTTCCTCGAAGAGGACCCCAACGACTCCGTTCCGTTGCCCGAGGAGTGGGGCACGACGTGCGAAGACAGCAAGTCGAAGACTCCCGTCGACCCTGGAGCCGGCATCTTGTGGGACTCGATGCAGAACCGCGTGATCGGCAACGTTCTGTCCGACAACCGCGCCGCCGACCTTCTGGTCGCCTCGGCAGGTACTGACGTGAGCACGCTCGGCAACTGCTTCAGCGGCAACACACACACCACCACCGCACCGAACAACTTGGAGACGCTCGCCCCGTGCGACGCCACCGGTAGCGGCGACTGGAAGGACGGCGAGTACAACGTCGCAGCATGGCTGGGCGAGGCGACGACCCGGCCGCCGTCGGTTGACTACAAGGTGGCGGTGATTCCGGCGCTCGAGCCGCAGGTCAACATGCCCGACGCAGCCACTGCGCCCGTCCGTCCGGCTACCGGTCCCAAGACGATCGACCTCGAGTCCATCGTCGTGCCGTCGAAGCCCGTCTGATCGTCAAAACTGAGCGTCGCTGACAAATGTTCGGATCACGCACGGTCGCTGTCGCGCTGATGGCGACCGTGCTCGCCGTTTCGGGGTGTGCCGGCGGCGGCAGCAACCGCGACACCGGTGCTGGGGAGATGAAGGCGCACACCGACGCAACGTCGCTGGGGCAGCCCGATCGTCCGATTGCGGGGCCGCAGGGTGCCACGCCGCAGTTCCTCGTGGAATGCCTGCACAGCCACACCGCCTCTGACGACCCGATCGTGTATCCGGGCCGGCCCGGGCAAAGTCATTTGCACGAGTTCTTCGGAAACACCGAGGTCGACGCGTTCGCAACGGTTGGGTCACTGACGAACGGCGGCACAACATGCGATCAGCCGCTGGACAAGGCTGCGTACTGGGCGCCGGCGCTGCTGCGCGGCGGTGCGGTGCTGAAGCCGGTGAAGAGCACCGCGTACTACCGGCCAGGTGAGGGCGTGCCCCCAGCTTCCGTCCAGCCGTTCCCGGTTGGCCTCGTGATGATCGCGGGCAACTCGGGCGCCACCGGCGAGCAACCACTGTCGATTGTCGCCTGGGGCTGCGGCGCTGGCATCGAGCGCGCGGTGCTTCCCCCTGAGTGCGCGGAGGGTCGCGACCTGCGCCTACTGGTCACCTTTCCTGACTGCTGGGACGGCAGCAACCTCGACAGCCACGATCATCACGCGCATGTCGCGTACAGCGCCCGCGGTGTTTGCCCGAAGGGTTTTGCGGTGTCGATTCCGCAGCTGCAATTCAGCGTTGAATACCCGGTGTGGGGCAGCACCGATGGGCTTGTGCTCGCCAGCGGTGGCCTGACCACCGGGCACGCCGACTTCATGAACGGTTGGGACCAGGCCAAGCTCACCAGTGAGGTGGAGCTGTGCCTGCACCGTGAAGTGGTGTGTGGCGTGGCGAGCGGTCGCAAGACCGGCTGACCGGGCCGTTCTAGCGGTGCGCCCACCAGCGGCCGTCGGCGGCAACCGCACCGGGTGTACGTAGTGCCTGCCACTCGACGACCGCTCGTGTCAGTTCGTTGGCCCATTGGCCGAATCGTTCAGGCGCAGCGTGCGTGGCACGGATGCGTTCGGCGAGTTCCAGTCGCTGTTCAATCGAATGGGGTCGGTCGAGCGCGTTGCGCATCGCATCGAACAGAGAGGCGGTGCTGCCGCGTGTGTAGAACGTCGCAGTCCCGCCGACCATGGCGTGCATCGCCGGCTCGTCGGGCACCACGAGAGGGGTTGCCGCGAGTGCAGCCTCGATGATCGATCGGGGCTGGCCGAGATGCACTCCTGCGCCCGAGCTGTAGACCAGCACCGCAACCGACCGAATTGCGCACTGCGTCGCTTCGAATTTGACGTCGACATCGACAACGTTGAAATGGCCGTGCTGAGAAGCAACTGCAGCGACCTCGTCAGCGAGGTGCTCGAAGCCATTGGTGCGTCCCATGATGATGTGTAGCCGGGCGTCGTCGATCTTCGCTGCCGCTTCGATGAGATCCACCCACGCCTTCTTCGGAAGCCCGGCGGATACGGACAGCAGCGTGCGGCTTCGGCTCGTGTCGTCGGTGTTTGGCTCACCAGGATCGAGAATCATCGTTGGGAAGTCGTGTGCCAGCGGGTGCCGCCTCTGATTGTGTTCGAAGCCCCACGTGCCCACGCACCACTCGTTGTAGATCGCGTCATCCGGAACTGCAGCGCAGAACGAGTGCAGCCGAACGGCGTGGGGTATCCCGTGTGCAGCTGCGATGGGCCCGGACCACTGTGCCGCGTCCGCCCAGTGAGAGAGCACAAGGTCCGGGTCCATCGAGGAGATCGCTTCCTCCAAGGACTCGAAGAGGGGCGCGTCGACTCTGTTCGCGCACTCGGTCGTGGCCGCTTGTTGGCGGGCCAGAACGACCTCTACGCCGTAGCGACGCAGCCCTTCCAACTCGTCGCCGATGTAGGTCTCCGTGATCAGGGGGTAGAGGGTGTTCGCTGCGACGACTCGCAGTGGCCGGCGCCGACGGGCGCGGGCGCGAACCTTCTCGAGATCACCGCTGTGCACGAGCTGTGCGCCGGTCGCCCACACTCGCTCGGGTGCGCCGGTGCCGTACACGCACGCGGGGACAGGCACGAAGACATGTGGATGGACAGAGAGACGCTCCACCAGGTCGTAATCACCGCATGAGTCCAAGGTCGGGTCCCAGCGCGCCTCGAGGGATGCGCGGTGGACCAGCGAGTTGGTGTCGACGGGATTGTCGACGTGTAGTTGCAGCGGAGTCAGTGGTATCGCGTTGATCCAGTCCGGCCCCGGGCCGGCCTCGCCGAGAAGCAGGACGCCATACGCGAACTGCGCGAGTGGTGAGCCCTCCAGTGATGACACCGCTGCTCGAAGCCACCAGGGAAACCACACGCAGTCGTCGTCCAAATACGCGATCAACGACCCCTTTGCTTCGGCTAGGCCCACGTTGCGTGCTTCGTTGCCCCGATGGGGCGCTGACCGCACCACGCGTAGTCGGTCGTCGGCAGGCCACCACGGTGGCCGCGTGGTCAGCATGCCATCCTTCGAGTTGTCGACGACCAACAACTCAAGATGCCGGTACGACTGTGCCAGCACACTCTCAATGGCGGTTCGTAGAAACCCCAAACGCGATTCGAGGAATGTTGGCATCACGACTGAGACCAGCGGGTGAGTCGCGATCGGAGCGTGTGCGGCCCAAAGCGCGGCCAGCAGTGCCTGTCGGGTGGCATCGTCGCCGACGCTGAGGTCGTGGCGTACCTTCTGGAGCTCTGCGGCGAGGGCGTGGACGGTCTGTACACGCGTTGCGGTGATGACGCCGAGCTGGGCGAGTTCGCGCTGTGATTCCGCCAACTGCTGTTGCAGCGCGACGAGCGCATTGTCCAGCGGGCCGACGGCACGTTCGGTTGCGCGGAGCGACCGTATCGAGGTCAACATACCTCTCGCCCGGGCGGGGAGTACCCGCAGTGCGTGCAGGGTGGCGGCGACGCTGGTCATGCTGGCCGGATTCTAAGGGGGACAACGCCAGTTAGAGACGGCCGCTGGCGATGACGCGCTGAAGGAAGTCGGCGGTCTCGGCACGATCCGGTGCGGTGAACAATTTCGACGGGGGAGCAGCCTCCAGGATCACGCCATCCTTGAGAAAGCACACCAGGTCGCTGATCTCGCGAGCGAAGCCCATCTCATGGGTCGCCAGGATCATCGTCATGCCCTGCCCTCGCATGTCGCGGATCACGTTGAGTACTTCACCGACCAGCACCGGGTCGAGCGCGGCGGTGACTTCGTCGAGCAACATCAGTTCCGGCTGCATCGCGAGGGCGCGCACGATCGCCACTCGTTGCTGTTGCCCACCCGACAACTGGTCGGGGTACGCATCCGCACGGTCGGCCAGCCCGAAGCGATCGAGCAGCTCGTTGGCCGCGGCCGCAGCTTGGGATTTCGGCTGACGCAGCACTTTGGTGGGACCAAGGGTGATGTTGTGTAGCACGCTCATGTGCGGAAACAGGTTGTAGCTCTGGAAGACCATGCCAATGCGCCGCCGAACTGGGTCAGGGTCCAGGCCTGGCTCGCTGATGTCGACGCCGTCGAGGAGGATCGCCCCATCGTCGATCGGCTCGAGCAGGTTGATGCACCGCAGCAGGGTGCTCTTGCCCGAACCACTCGCGCCGATGAGGCAAACGACGTCGTGCGAGCCCACCTTCAACGAAACGTCGTCGAGCACCAGTTTGTCGCCGAACGACTTGCGGACGTTGCGGATCTCGATCTTCGCTGTCGTGCTCATGATTCGGTGCTCATGATTCGGTGCTCACACGACCTGCGACCCGCCGGTGCGGCGACGCTGTCGGTTGGTGTACCAATCCACCAGGCGAGTTTCGGGAATCGTGAGTGCGAGAAAGATGACAGCGGCGGCCACCAACGGAGTGAAGTTGCCGGTGAGATCCTTGATGGACGTGGCGCGGCGGAAGACCTCGATGATGCCCAGCACGCTGAGGAGCGCCACGTCCTTCTGCAGCGACAGAAGGTCGTTCATCAGCGGTGGCACCACACGCCGTGCCGCTTGCGGGATGACCACATGGCGCATCGTCTGCGTATGCGAAAGCCCCAGCGACCGGGCCCCGGCGCGCTGGCTTTCGTGGACGCCCTCGATGCCCGAACGGAACACCTCTGCCACATACGCGGAGTAGGCGAGAACCAGCGCGATGGGGCCCCACAGGTATGGCGAGCTCCAGTTGCCGCCGAAGCCAAGGAACTGGAAGTCGCCCCTCAGTAAGCCCAGTTTCGGAATGCCGAAACCGACGAGGTAGATGGTGAGGATGATGGGCACGCCGCGGAAGAAGTCGGTGTACACCGCGGCGAACGCACGCAGCGGGAACAGCACAGGGTTGCGAGTGTTGCGGCACAACGCAATCACCAGACCCCATATCAGAATGAACGGTGCGGTCTGCAGGAACAGCTTCACGTCAACCCACAGGTAGCCAATGATCTCGGGGAAATCTTCCTTGAAGCGCTCGCCGTTGAAGAAGATGGTCTTCACCTTCGGCCAACCGGTGGAACTGGTGATCAGCCAGGCCAGCCCACCGAAGGTGACCACGGTCGAGACCACAGCGATGATGGTTGCCTTGCGTCGTTGGCGACGCAGCCACTGCTCGCGGCGGGTCGGAGTCTCGGAGGGTTGGTCGGCGACGCGAGAGGGCGCCGACGTGATGCCGGCGCCCTCATCGTTGTTCGTCATGTTGTGACTCTAGAAGGTCAATCCCTGTCGGACCGATCTCGTCGGGTCAGTCCTCGGAGAGCGTCGGTGCTTCGCTCCACTTGCCCATCCAGGCCTCGGTGATGGTGGCCAGCTCGCCCGATGCGGTCAGGTTGGCGATTGCCAAGTTGGTGCACTCGGTGAGGGGGTTGTCCTTGGTGAGCAGCAGGCCCCACTGGTCGCCAGCGCCGCCGGCATCGATGGGGAACTGGCCAAAGACCTTCGTGCCCTCGATCTCCACTGCGGAGATGTAGAGACCTGTGGGCAGATCGGTGATGATGGCGTCGATCTGATTGTTGTCGAGAGCGGTCTTGGCGTCGGCGTTGCTGTTGAACGCGAACGGCTCGGCGTCGGGCTTGATGACGTCCAGGATGAACTGCAGGCTGGTGGTGCCAGCGGCGGCGCCGAGGCGCAGCGTCTTGAGGTCGCTGAGCTTGGTGACGTCCTTGCCCGGACCATCGGCGTACCCGAGCACGGCCTGGTTGGCGGTGTAGTACGGGTCACTGAACGACACGACCTGCTTGCGCTCGTCGTTGATCGTGAACTGCTGGAGGTTGAAGTCGTTGTTGCTGTCGCTGCCTGCAACTGCGGTGTCGAATGACGTGCGCACCCACTCGACTTTGCCTTCGAAGCCGAGCTCCTTGGCGACTGCAAGTGCAACGGCGCTCTCGAAGCCCTCGCCTGACTCGGGTTTGTCGTCGAGCACGTAGGGAGGGAACGCCGGGTCGCCGGTGGCGATGGTCAACTGGCCGGCCTTCAGCGTCTTGCCGTCGGCGCATGCGGCAGCATCGCCACCAGCAGCGGCGGTCGTGTCGTCTGCTGCGACGCTGGTGTCGGTTGCAGCGACGGTGGTCTGCGCCGCGGCGACGGTGGTGTCGCTACTGCTGGTGGTGTCGTCGGCGCAGGCGGCGAGCAACAGGCCGACCATGGCGGTGGTCGCGAGGATCTGTCGTTTCATTGATGGGGCTCCTTGTTCACGCAGTTGTTCACACTGGTTCGGAGAGGCTATCAGTGGATGGAGATTGTTGATCTACTTGGTCAACAATCGCCGATCCATTGACAGTGAGACGAAAAGCGTCTTACTGTCTCACCGTGCCGTCTTCCCCCACCTCCGTCGAGTTGCGTGTAATTGCCGCGGCCAAGGCGTGCTGTGAGCGATGGGGCATCGAAAAGGTCACGATCGACGACATCGCCAGCGAGGCGGGTGTCTCTCGCGCCACCCTGTACCGGCTGTTTCCTGGCGGCAAGGATGTGCTGTTCGAAGCGCTTCGGCTACGCGAGTTGGAGGACTTCTTCGTCCGCCTCACCGCACACGTCGATGGTGCGGTCGACCTCGAAGACCTTCTGGTGCGCGCAGTCGTCGCTGCCACGCATGAGCTCCGCGATGACCAACATCTGGCCATCATGATGGCCTCTGAGCCGGGCGACACGCTGGCCCAACTGACGGTGGAGGGCCTGCCGCGCATCATGCGCGTCGCCACCGTCTTCCTGGTGCCGATGGTCGACCCATACCTGCCGCGGCGTGAATCTGCCCGGCTCGTCGAACTGTTGTCGCGGCTCGTCATCAGCTACTTCCTTGCACCGTCCGACCATGTCGATCTCGGCGATGCCGACTCGGCCCGCCTGTTCATCAGCACGTTCATCCTTCCCGCCTTCCTGGCATCCATCACCGCATAAAGGACCCGTCATGACCGTTACTCACAATGACAATGAAGCGATCATCGGCCGCGCCGAGATCAACGACATCGACGCAATTCTTGCCGTCCCGCTGGTCGACTCGAACGAGATCGAGCACATTGTAAAGAACAACGCCGACTCGATCTTCACGTGGGACTACTCACTGCAGCGTCCCGCCCTGCGCAAGCTCTACGAGAAGGCCAAGACCGGCCAGTGGAATGCCACCACGGATCTCGACTGGTCGATCGACGTCGACGTGGAGAAGTCGGTCAAGGAGGATCAAGAACTGATCGGCACCGGTGTCGACGCCAGCATGTACATCGGTACGCCCGTGGAGAAGTGGGGTGACAAGGAGTGGCTGGAGTTCGGTGTGCAGAGCCGCAACTGGAGCCTCAGCCAGTTCATGCACGGCGAGCAGGGCGCGCTGATCTGTACCGCCAAGATCGTCGAGACCGTGCCGTGGTACGACGCCAAGCTGTACGCCAGCACGCAGGTCGTGGACGAAGCCCGCCACGTCGAGGTGTTCGCCCGTTACCTGGAGGAGAAGTTGGGTGGCGAGTTCCAGGTCAACGCTCACCTGCGGATGCTGCTCGACGACATCGTCAACGACAGCCGCTGGGACATGACCTACCTCGGCATGCAGGTCATGGTCGAGGGGCTCGCCCTCGCCGCCTTCGGCTTCATGCACCAATTCACCAACGAGCCGCTGCTGAAGAAGTTGCTGCGCTACGTGATGAGCGACGAGGCCCGCCACGTGGCCTTCGGCGTCCTCAGCCTCAAGGAGTGCTACGACGAGATGACCGACGCGGAGATGAAGGACCGCCAGGAGTTCGCGTTCGAGGCAGCCATTCGCATGCGCGACCGTTTCATGCAGCAAGAGGTGTGGGAGCGCATGGGAGTCAACGTCCGCGAGGTCATCCCGTTGGTCTTGGCCGATCCCACTCGCGCAGTGTTCCAGAGCATGCTGTTCAGCAAGATCGTCCCCAACTGCAAGAAGCTGGGCCTGCTGGACCGCAACGACAAGTGGCTGCGCCATCGCTTCGAGGAGATGGGTGTCATCCAGTTCGAGGACTGGGCAGACACCGGCGAAGAGTTCACAGCCTTCGAACTCACCGACGCCGACAGGATGGCTTCCGTCGCCGGCCAGTAGCTCGACAGACGACTTGCATACAAGTAAGATACAAGTCATGACTGTTGTGGATTGGAATCCCGAGCAGTATCGCAAGTTCGCCGCAGTGGATTCCCGACCACGCAGCCGTGCTGGCGGGATGGTCGGCGGCCTTGTCACCTGGCGGTCAGCTTGCTGTTCAAGTGCCCGCGAATGCGTACATGCCCTCGCATCGCGTGGCCGACGAGCTGGCCCACACGCCTTCGAGGAGTTCGTCGTCGACTACGAAGCTGCATTGATCGCTGCAGTGGGGGACCGGTCGCCGTTCTTCTTCCCGTTCCGCCGGATCCTGATGTGGGCCAGACGTTCATCGTGACGCAACCTTCCTCGGTCACCGGAACATCGCTGGCACACCGGGTGGGTCGGCCCACTACGCTGCGGCCTGTAGTCGCACCCAATGGCACGGATGTGCCAGCGAGCGGTGAAAGGTGAAACGAATATGCGTATGGGTCTGATGAGCGGCAGCAACCACGATGTGTGGATGGAACTGCACGAAGAACTCATCCTCACTCAGGGCATGGACCGGGTAACGGAAGGCAGTTTCTGATGGCCCGGTTCGGTCGCGTTCTCTCCGCAATGGTCACCCCCTTCGACGACAGCGGGGTGCTCGACCTCGATGAGGCACGCCGTCTCGCGCGTTGGCTGCAGGACAATGGTCACGATGGCCTCGTCGTTGCGGGTACCACAGGTGAGTCCTCGGTGTTGTCGGACGACGAAAAGCTCAGCCTGTTCGCGGCCGTGATCGAAGCAGTCACCATTCCGGTGATTGCTGGTACCGGCACCAACGACACCTTGCACTCGGTGCATCTCACCAAGGAGGCCACTGCTCTCGGGGCGGCCGGCATCCTCGCACTCTGCCCGTATTACAGCCGGCCGTCGCAGGCAGGCATCGAGGCGCACATTCGGGCCATGGCCGAGTGCACGCCGCTGCCGCAGATGGTCTACGACATCCCGGTGCGCACGGGTCGCAAGATCGCCACGGCAACGCTGCTGCGCCTCTTCGAGGTGCCGAACATCGTTGCCGTGAAGGACGCTGCCGGGAACCCCGGCGAGACAGCAGTGCTCATCGCACAAGCGCCGGACAGTGTCGAGGTCTACAGCGGTGACGACTCACTGACGCTGCCGCTGCTGGCCAGCGGAATCGTCGGCGTCGTCGGCGTCGCCACGCATTGGACAGCGCCTGATCACCAGGAGATGTTCGACCTGTGGGAGAAGGGCGACACGGTCGGCGCTCGGCTCATCAACGCCCGCCTGCTGGAAAGCTTTGCCTTCGAAACCGGCGACGATGCGCCGAACCCGATCCCGACCAAAGCAATGATGCGTCATCTCGGGTTCGAGGTCGGCCAGGCACGTTTGCCGATGGGGCCGGCGCCCGAGTTCGTGAAGACACGAGCACCCCAAGTGTGGACGAACCTGCAAAGGTGGCGCAATGCGTTCCCCCAACGTCCCACTTCCTGATTGTTCGAAGGTCGCCTGATGCCTCAGCCGGTACGTATCGTTTTTCTCGGTGGCCTCGGCGAAATCGGTCGCAACTGCATGGCCATCGAGCAGATTGTCGACGACGGCACCAAGGGCGGCAACCGTCGCATTCTGCTGATCGACTGCGGGCTGATGTTCCCAGACGCCGACATGCACGGCATCGACCTGGTGTTGCCCGACTTCACCTACCTGCGTGAGAACGCTGATCGCATCGAAGCGGTGGTTGCCACCCACGGCCACGAAGATCACGTGGGTGCGCTGCAGTACCTTCTCCGCGAACTGAGTTTCCCGATCTACGGCTCGGCAGTCGCACTTGGCCTCGCCCGCAACCGCATCGAGGAAGCCGGCCTTCTCGGTCGCACTCAGTTGATCCCGGTGAAGGACGGCGAGCGGCTGATGATCGGCCCGTTCGATGTCGAGTTCATTCCCGTCACTCATTCGGTGCCGCACGCGCATGCCATTGCCGTCCACACGTCCCAGGGTGTGGTGCTGCACTCCGGCGACTTCAAGATCGACCTGACGCCGGTCGACGGCCGCCGAACCGACCTCTCCCGCCTCGGGCAGATTGCGGCAACCGAGGGCATTCGTCTCTTGATGGCCGACAGTACCAATGCCGAGGAGCACGGGCACTCGCCGAGCGAATCCGGCGTCGGCGCCGTCCTGCGGGCGGTGTTCGGGGCGCAAAAGGGCCGGCGGATCATCACGGCCAGCTTTGCCAGTCACCTGCATCGCATCCAGCAGATTGCCGACGCGGCCATCGACAGTGGGCGAGTGGTGGCCACACTTGGGCTCAGCATGAAGAAGAACGTGCGCATGGGCCGCGACCTGGGCGTGCTGCACATTCCCGACGCGTCGTTGGTCGACATCGACGACATCGGCAAGTATCCGCCGGGCCAGGTGTGCATCATTTCCACCGGTTCGCAGGGCGAGCCGATGTCAGCGTTGGCGCTGTTGGCCCGGGGCGAGAGCAAGTGGGTGAAGGCGGGCGATCACGACACCGTCGTGCTGTCCAGCCATGCCATTCCCGGTAACGAGGGCAACGTCAATCGGGTCATCGACGATCTGTTGCGTGCCGGTGTCGAGGTGGTTCACAGCGGCATTGCCGACGTGCACGCCACGGGCCACGCGCAGGCCGACGAGTTGAAGACCTACATGTCGCTGACGAAGCCTGAGTGGATGGTGCCGATTCACGGCGAGTATCGGCACATGGTGGCCAACGCCAAGCTGGCAGTGCTGATGGGCGTGCCGAAGGATCACGTTCTCACCTGCGAGGACGGTGACGTGCTGGAACTCAGTGACAAGGGTCTGGCGAAGGTCGGCCGTGTGCCCGCCGGCTATCTGTACGTGGACGGCATCGTCGGCGATGTCGGCCAGGGTGTGCTGCGCGACCGCAGGGTGCTGGCCGAGGAAGGTGTCGTGGTGGTCATCGTGACCGTCGACATCGGAACCGGCAAGGTGCTCACCGGCCCCGAGATCATCACCCGCGGCTGGGTGTATGCCCCCGAGGCGGAGGACCTTCTGGACGAGGCGTGCGATCGCGTTGCCGCCGTGGTGGAGCAATCCTTGGCCAGTGGCGTGCGCGACGTCGAGTCGTTGGAGCGCGATGTTCGTAGGGCAGCCGGCAAGTTCGTGAACGAGCGCACGAAGCGCCGGCCCATGATCGTCCCCGTAGTGATGGAGACCTAGGACAGCGAACGTGGCGATGTTCGGAATACCAGCACACCTCCGACGGATCGGGCGAAGTGACGCGCAAGTGCACCAGCGGCCTGGTGCTGTGAGGAAACATCGCGTCACTTCGGCCGTTTTCGCGACTTTCGCGATGCTGGGCGCGTGTTCTGACGACCCTGCGGCATCGAATGACTCGGTGGCGGTCTCAACCACGACGGCTGCGCTGCCATCCGCCGACGAGTTGCCGCTGCTCGATCAGATTGCGCCGGCCGTGACGGCTCTGGAGGCACAACTCGGCGGGCCGCAGGAGTACTTCGAGATCAATGCGACGGCGCGGCTGGTGAATCTTTTCGTGGCGCTCAACAGTGGTGCCGTTGCGCAGCCGTGGCTGTACTTGGACGGCACCCTGACCTCGACCGAGGGCCAGGCCGCGGGCGGTGGCACGTTTCCGTCGTCGTCGTTGGACTTCGACCCGGCTGTCACTCTCTCCCAGGTGCTCACCGAGCTACCCGGGATCTCGATCGAAAGCTTCTACGTTCACGGAGATGGACAGGGAAATGTCCTCTACGGCGTGCTCGCCACGTCCGACAAGGGCGGTGGTCTGGACGTGGTGTTGGGTGCCGACGGAAGCGTCAAGTCCGTCGATCCCGTCAACTGAGGCACGGCCGCGGACAGTGGTGAAGCACGCAGTGCGCGTACTGTCGCGCGCACCCTTGGTACCGTGAGAGCAATGGGTACATGGGGTCCGTCGAACCAGCGCTCGAAATCGTCCGTTCCCGCGCGGGGCGGGGCAACGCGCTCGGGTGCCGGTTCCAGCTCGAAGTCGGGCGCGAAAGCAGCGCCGCAGCCCACCTCGCGCCGTGATCAGGCGTCGGCGGAGATGCGAGAGGCCGTTGCCGGTCGTGAGGACGAGTTCATTGGCATCGGGTTCATCCTGGTCGGGGCGCTGCTGGGTCTCGGTATCTACTTCAACCTCGCCGGCCCGCTGGGGCGCGGCGTGGAGACGCTGGTTGGTTGGTTCACGGGCCTTGGGCGTTTCATCGTTCCAGTCGCCCTCGTCGGCGTCGGAATTGCGCTGGTCCGCAAGGGCCGCAGCGGCAATCGCTTCCGCCTGGGCATTGGCTGGAGTTTGGCGTCACTGTCGATCTTGGGACTGCTGCACGTGGTGCGCGGCCCGGGAAAGATCATGAGCGGGTTCGACACGCTGGGCCGTGCGGGCGGCTGGCTGGGTGCCTTGGTGGGCGAGCCCTTGAGCAGCCTGGCCGGCGATGCGGGTGCCATCGTGATCCTTGCCACCGTGTTCGTCGGCGCGGTGTTGCTGCTCACCGGCAGTTCGTTGCGGACGGTCTCTGGCCAGACCGCACACGGTGTCGCGGCAGTGGCTGCACCCGTCGGGCGCAAGATCAAGCAGGTCTTCGGCGACATGGCGACGCTGAAGAGCGACCGTCAGGTTGCGCGAGAGCCGACTGGTGAGCTGCCCGCGCCGCAGCTGTACAACTTCGCCGATGACGACGAATGGAGCGAGGACGCGTCCAAGCCGAAGCGTCTTCGGGCGCCTCGAGGAGTGCCTGCGCTGCCGGCGGGCCCAGGCGAGCAGGAAGTCCTCGATCTCGGCCCAGGTGCGCAGGCCGGGCAGTGGTCGCTGCCGCCGCTCAGCTACCTACCGCGAAGCACTGCGCAAACCATCAACAAAGCCGAAGTGGAAGCCCGCGGGCGCACGCTCGTCGATTCGCTCGCCTCACACGGTGTCGAGACGAAGCTGGTCGGGCAAACAGTCGGCCCCACCGTCACGCGTTACGAACTCGAGCTCGGTGCCGGCGTAAAGGTCGCTCGCATCACCAGCCTCAACCGCGACATTGCGTACGCCATGGCGGCCACCGACGTGCGCATTTTGGCGCCCATACCTGGCCGGTCAGCCATCGGTGTCGAAGTGCCGAACCACACCCGTCAGCTGGTCAGCCTCGGCGACATCATGACAGCGCCTGAAGCCAAGACCGCCAGCCACCCGTTGGATGTGGCGATTGGCAAGGACATCGCCGGGCGTGCCGTGTTCCTCAACCTGTCCACCACGCCGCACATGCTGATCGCCGGCACCACCGGTGCCGGCAAGTCCAGCGGTATCAACAGCATTCTCACGTCGTTACTGATGCGCACCACGCCCGAGCAGGTGCGGCTCATCCTCATCGACCCCAAGCAGGTCGAGATGGGGCAGTACAACCGCTTGCCGCACCTCCTCACGCAGCCGGTCACCAATCCGAAGAAGGCTGCCAATGCGCTCAGTTGGGCGTGCAAGGAGATGGACCGTCGCTACGACGTTTTATCGGAAGTCGGCTTCCGTGACATCACCGGTTACAACGCGGCGTACGATCGTGGCGAGCTGGCCGCGGATCTGCACCGCGACCCCGACAGCCCTACCTCGTACGAACGCATGCCCTACATCGTCGTCGTCGTCGACGAGCTCAACGACCTGATGATGGTCGCCGCGCGCGACGTGGAGGAGAGCATCACTCGCATTGCGCAGAAGGCGCGTGCCGTTGGCATTCACCTCATCGTCGCCACGCAGCGACCATCGGTCAACGTCATCACCGGCGTCATCAAGGCAAACATTCCGGCCCGTATGGCGTATGCGGTCAACAGCCTCACCGACAGCCGGGTCATTCTCGACCAGCCAGGTGCTGAGAAGCTGGTGGGTAAGGGCGACATGTTGCTGCTGCCCGGCAACAGCAACGTCAGTCAGCGCATCCAGGGCTGCTTCGTCAGTGAGGAAGAGGTTCGCAAGGTGGTGGCCCACTGGCGCCGCCAGGCACCCGACGTGGTCTATGTCGCCGGCGTCGAGGGCGATGAAAGTCAGGGCCAGATGGGTGGCGGCGACTTCGGTGGCAATGGCGCCGATGACGATGAAGACGAGATGTTGATGCGTCAGGCCATGGAGTTGGTGGTACGCAGCCAACTGGGCAGCACATCGATGTTGCAACGCAAGCTGAAGGTCGGGTTCGCCCGCGCCGGGCGCATCATGGACTTGCTCGAGCAGCGCGGCGTCGTCGGCCCCAGCGAAGGTTCCAAGGCGCGTTCGGTGATGATGACCGTCGAAGAGTTCGAACTGCTGCAAGAAGCCCAGCGCAACCGCTGAGGCGTTCGAGTGCCACACCGTCAGTGCGAGTGCCACGCCGCCTGTGCGAGTGCCACGTCGCCACCCGAGTGGGTACTCGCACCCCGGGATGCGAGTACCCACTCGTATGGTCGACTGGCACTCGGGCGGTCGACCTTGCACACGGGCTCGTCCGGGTGACGATGCCATGGAACGATCTGGCACACTGCCGCGATGAGCGAATTCACCGAGATCACGTCTGGCCTGCGCTTTCCGGAAGGCCCGATCGCGATGCCGGATGGAAGTGTGATCGTGGTGGAGATGTTCGGACCGCGCATCACGCGCGTCCAGCCAGACGGCACGAAGGAGACGGTCGCCGAGATTGTCGGCGGTCCCAATGGCGCCGCCATCGGCCCCGACGGCGCGCTGTACCTGTGCAACAACGGTGGCTGCTTCAGTCCGGTCGAGTTCGGCGGTTTGCTGCTTCCGGGCGCTTTCGACCCCGACCGCTACATCGGTGGTCGCATCCAACGAGTCGACCTGGCCACCGGCGAGGTCACCGACCTCTATGCAGAGTGCGACGGACACCCGTTGCGGGCACCCAACGACCTTGTCTTCGACGCGCATGGTGGCTTCTGGTTCACCGACCATGGCATCCGCGACCACCGGCCGCGCGCCAGCGATCTCACCGGTATCTACTATGCCAAAGCCGATGGCAGCCACATCAGCGAGCAGGTGTTTCCTGTGGAAGAGCCGAATGGCATCGGCCTTTCGCCTGATGGCACCACGGTGTACTGGGCCGAGACCAAGAACGGTCGCGTGATGCGCCGCACGATTGCGTCGCCAGGCGAACTGGCCCCCGCAATCCCGTTCGACACTTCCATCTGTTTGGCCGGATTGCCGGGCTATCAGTTGCTCGATTCGCTGGCAGTCGATGGGGACGGCAATGTGTGTGTTGCCACGCTGATCAACGGCGGCATCACCGTCATCTCGCCCGTGGATGGCAGCATGGAGCACATCGCCACGGGTGACCTGCTGACCACCAACATCTGTTTCGGCGACAACGACGGCAGCGGCGAGTATCGCGACGCATACATCACCTGCAGCGGCACCGGTCGCCTCTTGCACATGCGGTGGCCATCGAATGGTCTGCGGCTGAACTACCTCTAGCCTGTCGGGCATGGCCCAGCGCTTCTACGTCGAGACATTGGGCTGCCCCAAAAACCAGGTGGACAGCGACAAGCTGATCGGCACCCTGCTGGCCGACGGGATGACGGCGACCGACGATCCTGCGCAGGCCGATCTTGTGGTGGTCAACACCTGCGCGTTCATCGACGAGGCGCGCAAAGAGAGCATCGACACGATCCTTGCGTTGGAAGGCCAGCGCAAAGAGGGTGGCCGTCTGGTGGTCACCGGTTGCATGGCCGAGCGTTACGGCAGCGAGCTGGCCGATGCGCTGCCGGAGGTCGATCAGGTTGCGGGCTTCGGCGTGCCGGTCAACATCATGAAGAAGGGCACGGTCAAGAAGAAGTCCATCGCCGTGTCATCGGCACCGATCCCCATGCTCGACCTCCTCAACCTGCCGAGACCGAAGTCGTCCAGCCCGTGGGCCTACGTGAAGATTGCCGAGGGCTGCGACCGCAGCTGCGGCTTCTGTGCCATTCCGTCGTTCCGTGGTCCGCAGCGCAGTCGCGACATCTCGTCAATCCTCACCGAGGTCGAGCAGCTGGAAGCACAGGAGATCGTGCTGGTCGCGCAAGACCTGGCCAGCTACGGCAAGGACAGGCCCGACGAGTTGGGCGCCGGCTCCATCGTCCCGCTGGTGCGCGCCGTCAGTGCTCAAGCTGCGTGGACGCGCTTGCTGTACCTGTACCCCAGCGATCTCAGCGACGATCTCATCGACGCCATCTGCGACACCGGCGTGCCGTACTTCGACCTGTCGCTGCAGCACGTCAGCAAGCCGCTGTTGCGTCGCATGCGCCGCTGGGGTGATGGTCAGCGCTTCCTGCAGCGCATCACCGACATTCGTGAGCGCGAGCCCCAGGCTGCATTCCGCAGCAACTTCATCGTTGGCTACCCAGGCGAGACAGAAGAAGACCACGATCAGTTGTTGTCGTTCGTCGAGGAAGCTCAGCTCGACTGGTGCGGCTTCTTCGCCTACAGCCCGGAGGAGGGCACGTACGCGATGAATCTCGACGGTGCCGTCGACAAGGCGCTGATGAACGAACGGCTGGGCGAGCTGCGCGAACTGCAGGATGACATCACCGCTCGCCGCCGCGACGATCTGATCGGCGAGACCGTGAGAGTGCTGGTGGATTCGCCCGGTGAGGCACGTAGCACCCGTGAGGCTCCCGAGATCGACGGTGTCATCGAGGTACCCGACCACCTGTCAGTTGGTCAGTTCCATGACGTTCGCATCGTTGATGCGATGGGCCCAGATCTCGTGGCAGACTCGCTCTGATGCCAGTCGATCCATCCGCCGTCAAGACCTGGGCCAACCTGGTCACGGTTGCGAGGGTCCTGATTGCACCGCTGATGTTGGTGCTCATACCGGACACGCCGGGTGGCTCGTGGGCGGCGTTTGCGCTGTGGTTCGTGCTGTGTTCCAGCGACGGCGTCGATGGCTACCTCGCCCGCCGCCACGGCGCCACCAACCTCGGTGCGTTTCTCGACCCGCTGGCGGACAAGATCCTCGTACTTGGTGCGATGTCGATTCTGGTCGCCAACGACACGTTCTGGATCCTGCCGGTCGCAATCACCGTTGCGCGTGAGCTGGCCATCAGCCTCTACCGGACATTCGTCGGTGCCAGGGGCGTCAGTGTGCCGGCCAGCAAGATCGCCAAATGGAAGACGTTCGTGCAGCAGCTGGCGGTGGGCTTTGCGATCATGCCGCCGACCGCGTTGGACGCGAAGTGGCTGTGGAACGGACTGCTGTGGACGTCGGTCTCGTTGGCGCTGATCAGTGGCGGCCAGTACGTGTACCGGGCGATGAAGTCCCAGCCCCTGCCGGTCAACGAGACCGGCGCCGATCTGTCGCTGTGAGGTTCTTCCATGCGTTGTGATGTGGTCGCCATCGGTACCGAGCTGCTGCTCGGTCAGATCACCGATACCAACAGCCAGTGGATCGGTGAGCAACTAGCGGCCGTGGGTGTGGATTCGCTGCTGCAGGTGAAGGTCGGCGACAACCTGGGCCGGATGGAAAGCGTGTTGCGCAGCGTCCTGGCCGCTGCCGACGCGGTCATCGTCTGTGGCGGCCTGGGCCCCACGCACGACGACGTGACCCGTGAGGCCATCGCGACGGTGATGGGAGTGGACCTGCTGCCCAGCGCTCAGGTGGCCGAAGTGATTCGCGAGATGTTCGCATCACGCGGCCGCCGAATGGCGGAGAACAATCTGCGCCAGGCCCTCGTACCCGAGGGCGCCACGATCATTGCGCAGACCCGCGGCACGGCGCCTGGCCTGATCTGTCCGGTAGTGATCGACGGCGTGGAGAAAGTCATCTACGCAGTGCCCGGCGTGCCGCACGAGATGAAAGACATGGTGCACCGGGCGGTGCTGCCCGACCTGCTCGCCCGTGGGGGAGAGGACGCGGCAGTCATCCTCAGCCGCACTCTGCGCACATGGGGTGAGAGCGAGAGCGGTCTCAACGAGCGGCTCGATCCGTTGATTGCTCGTCTCGACGAGGTGGGCAATCCGACGTTGGCGTTCAACGCCAGTGGGTGGGAGGGCATCAAGATTCGACTCACCGCCAAGGCGGCGACGGAGGCGGAGGCGCTGATGTTGCTCGGCACCTGGGAGGCAGAGACGCGGGCGCTCGTCGATGACGTGATCTTCGGAGCTGACGAGGAGACGATGGAGTCGGTGGTGTTGCAGCTCTTGCGCGAGCGCGGCTGGTCGTTGGGGCTTGCCGAGTCGGTGACAGGCGGTCTCGTCGCCGGGCGAATCACCAACGTGCCAGGGGCGAGTGATGTGTTTCGCGGCGGCATTGTCAGCTATGCCAGCGATGTGAAGTTCGACGTGCTTGGTGTGCCGCAGGGCCCTGTCATCAGCGAGGCGGCCGCTGCGGCGATGGCGGTCGGTGCGCAGCGTCTGTTGAACAGCCACGTGGCGCTCGCGCTGACGGGCGTCGCCGGGCCCGCTGAACAAGAGGGCATGCCCGTGGGCACGCTGTGCGTGGGCATCGCAATCGGCAGCGAGGTGCACACCAGAACGCTGCGGATGCCGGGCGCCCGCGACCAGATGCGCCAGATGAGCGTCATCAGCGCGATGGATCTCCTCCGCCGAGCACTGCTCGCGTCGTAAGCTTGGCGTCACGCCTCCGTAGCTCAACGGATAGAGCAGCGGGTTTCTACCCCGTTTGTTGGGAGTTCGATTCTCTCCGGAGGCACAGTGTGATGTCGCGAGACATCGGCAGGGCTCCGAACTGTCACAGCGAGATGTGCGCATCGTGAACTCTGCGTTCGTCACTTCCGAACTCTCTGTGTGGTCTAGTGACCACGCGCTAGTTTGTCGTCGTGACCGCAATTGACGAACGCCGCCGAGCTCTGACCAAGGGGGAGCGCACTCGCGAGCGACTGCTGCGCGCCGCCATTGACCGCTTCGGGAGCTTCGGTTATCGGTCCACATCGGTGAGCCAACTCAGCCGCGACGCAGGCCTCACGCCGGCCGCGGCGTACGCCTACTTCGAGGACAAGGAGACGTTCTGGTCGGCAGCGATTCAAGCCGATCTCGATGCTGTCCGCCTGGAGGTGAACAACAGCGTGGTCCACAGTGAGCGTCCGATCGTCGACTCGGTCTTCGCTCTCATCGACATGCTGCCGCGGCATGCGTTGGCGCGCCGAGTGATGGAGGAAGGTTCGCCGCACGACCTGCAAATGGTGCTGGCCCATCCGCTGTTCGCCGCCACCACGAAAGGGGCCACAAAGGCCCTGATCGTCCGTCAGGCAGCGGGAATCCTGCCGCCGAATGCCGACCCCGAGCAGCTCGCGCTCGGGATCGAGACGGTGATCTTCTCGTTCGTCCTGTCGGTCGTGCGCGCTGGGATGATGAGTTCGCAAGAGCGGATCGGGGCGGTCGTGGCGACGCTGCAGGCCGCTGCCGGTGGGCAGGTCACGCCCGACGAACGGCGGCGCTGACTCTCAAGCTTCCGCCAAGATCGCGCAGGTTCGGCTATCGCCCGCCGATGTAGTTCGCAATGACCAGTGGCACAACCTTGCAGGGCGGCAAGTTCTCACGACGAAAGACCGATCCGAAGAGTGGGTCATGGCCGGTGTTGTGCCTCGTGATGGTTGGGGTGGTCGGGCTTGTGTCCGTGGCGCGAGTTCTCAGCGAGCAAGCGGCCGGGCCCACGGCTCGCTGGGTGTGGTTCGTCGTGCTCGTGACCATCTTCGTGTTCGGCCTGGTGGCGTTACCGCTGCGTCTGCTGCTCGTGCGGCAGCGGCGTGGCTTGTTGGATGCAACCCAGATTGCCCTCCAGCAGGCGGTGACGGATCCGCTGACGGGCTTGCTGAATCGTCGCAGCCTCGATGAGATCGTGCGCAGTCTGCTGCAGGAGGGGGTCGAGTTCTCGGTGTCCATCTGCGACCTCGATCAGTTCAAGCAGCTCAATGACGCGTACGGTCATGACGTTGGTGATCGAGCCCTGCGACTGTTCGCCAACACCCTGAGCAGCGTCGTTCGTAACGGCGATTTCGTGGCCCGAATGGGTGGGGAGGAGTTCGTGCTGATCCTTCCCAACTCCTCGAAGCACAACGGGTTCGATGTGCTGCAACGGGCTCGCCTGCACCTTGGTGCGCAACTCAGCACTGATCCAATGCCGAGCTTCACGTTCAGCGCCGGTGTGGCCGACACCACCGAGGCTGCCGACTGGGAACTGTTGCTTCGCCTGGCCGATCAGCGCCTGCTCGCAGCGAAGCGGGCTGGCCGTGATCGAGTGCTGGCGTCGATGACGTAGGAAATTGGGCCTTTCCGGCCTACCCTGGGGCGGCCCCCTGGGGGCTGGAAACCAACTTGCGTGAGGTCGAGAGTGAAGTTCAAAAAGGGCGACACCGTCATCTATCCGCAGCACGGTGCATGCATCGTCGTGGGAACCAAGAAGATGGAGGCCTTCGGCAGTATGCAGGAGTACCTCATCTTGA